>ERZ808028.356-NODE-356-length-40831-cov-8.091500_pt1 | contig 40831 bp, 37 predicted proteins | sample MGYA00380184_ERZ808028 | MGnify/ENA primary metagenome ERZ808028 (study PRJEB31490, sample SAMN06133397) | mouse gut metagenome | isolation source: J8_1 | host: mice | place: China: Chengdu | collected 2015-05 ...
AACGCCCGAACAGCCTTGTGCTGTTCGGGCATTTTTGCTTTTTCGGAGGGCTGTCCCATCCGGCCCCGGTGTCGCGGTCCGCCCTTCCTGTTCAGATTTCGCATTTCCCCAAATCTGAACAGGAGGATAACACGATGGAAATTACCATCAAGAGATACAGCCGCAAAATGACCTATGAGGACGCCGCCACCCTGGACGAGTTTTGGGAGCTGGCCAAGCGCACCGAACGGAGCCTTGACCGGGAACAGCGGCGGCATTGGGACGGACGCGAATGTGACGAGTACATAATCGCCGCCCAGGGCCTTTTGCCCTACTGCGCTACCCCGGAGGAATTGATTTGCCAGCAAGAGACGCTGGATGAAATTCTGGCGGTGCTGGCCCTCTGTACGCCTACCCAGCGGGAGCGCTTTCTGCTCTATGCGCTGTATGATTTCAGCTATGCGGAGATCGGGCGTCGGTGCGGCTGTTCCAAGGCCGCAGTCCATGACAGCATTGAGGGTGTTCGGAAAAAGTTTTTCAAGTTTTTCCGTTGACCTACCCAACGCTTACCCCGGCATGATGGCTACAAGGTGAGGGGCAATCGCCCTATCATCGGGAGGGACAAGCTGCTCCGGCGGCTTGTCCCTCCTATGTCAAGGAGGTCACAGTGAACACCATGATTTTTCGTGCCGGAAATCCTGTCTGTTTCCAACAGCGCACTTATACACCGTTCCGGTGTCGTGTGCGCGTCGTCGCAAAGTCCGCTCATCTCCGTTTTCGCCTTGCGGCGAAAACTGCGCTCGCTCCCTTGCTCCTCCTTTCCCCACAAAGTCTGAGACTTTGCGGGGACCCCAGGTTGGGGCGTTGCGTCCTTCGGACGCGATGGGGAGCTGCACTCCCCAAACCCCTTGCGCACCCGCAGGAACGGAACACCCGCGACCCGGCTGTTCCGTTCCTGCGGGTCAGGTATCGTCACCGTCAGATTGGCACTCACGTTAAAAATGCCAAATTGACGTTTTTAGGATTTTGCCGGGGGAGCGTGTGAAATGACAGCGCCGGAAAACCCCCACATGACCTATCAGCAGTACCGAACGGCCCGGAGGTTGGTGCATGAGTGCTGCAACTACGATTGGAGGTATTGCTATGATTTGCGTTGGTATCGATGTCGCCAAGGATACCGCCTGCAATTCCTGGTAGACACCGGGGACACCAACATCAAAAAAGAGATGGAGGTCTCTCTGCAAGCGGGCGAGATCGTGGGCGTCCTCTACGATGCCCTGCTGAAGCAGTACAAGGACCCGGAGGCCGAGGACACGCTGAAAAGCCTGAACGCCCTATGCGTCCGACTGGTGTTCTGCCTGTACGCCGAGGACGCCGGTATCTTCGGCAGCAAGAGTATGTTCCATGACTACCTCCGGGATACTCCCGCCAGCGGCGTCCGCAAAGCATTAGTGGAGCTGTTCCGCACCCTGGATCAGAAGCCGGAGCAGCGGGACAAATACCTGGCCGATGACAACCCGGCGCTGGCGGCGTTCCCCTACGTCAACGGCGGGCTGTTCAGCGACGAAAATATTGAGATCCCACCCTTTACTGAGGAGCTGAAAGCCCTCCTGTTGGAAAGAGCCAGCGAGGACTTTGACTGGTCGGCCATCAGCCCCACCATCTTCGGGGCGGTATTTGAGAGTACCCTGAACCCGGAGACCCGGCGCTCCGGCGGGATGCACTACACCAGCATTGAGAACATCCACAAGGTCATTGACCCGCTGTTCCTGGACGGCCTGCGCTCGGAGCTGGAGGAAATCAAGGAGATTGCCGTGGACAAGACCCGCAAGGCCAGACTGAGCGCATTTCAGGCAAAATTGGCGGGGCTGACTTTTCTTGACCCGGCCTGCGGCTCTGGCAATTTCCTGACAGAGACCTACCTGTCCCTGCGGAAGCTGGAAAACGAGGTCTTGCGGTGCTCCACCGACCAAATCAGCATGGATATGGAAGGCATCATTCAGGTGTCCATCGGTCAGTTTTACGGCATTGAGATCAACGACTTCGCCGTAACGGTAGCTAAGACTGCGCTGTGGATCGCAGAGAGCCAGATGATGAAGGAGACCGAGGACGTGGTGCATATGTCCCTGGACTTCCTGCCGCTGAAATCCTACGCCAACATCACCGAGGGCAACGCCCTGCGGCTGGATTGGGAAAGCGTGGTGTCAAAGCATAAGCTGAACTACATCATGGGCAATCAGCCGTTTGTGGGTGCATCTATGATGGCGAAAACACAAAAAGACGAAGCAGTGGCTGTGTTCGGTAAGGGTAAGCGTGTCAATAGCATTGACTATGTCGGAGCATGGTATCACAAAGCGGCCGCGTTGATGCAGGGAACTAATGCCCGCGCCGCTTTTGTCTCTACTAACAGCATTACGCAGGGAGAACAGGTTGCACCACTCTGGGATAAACTGCTGAACCAATATCACGTTCATATTGATTTTGCACACCGTACATTCAAATGGAACAGTGAAGCGAAAGAAAAAGCCGCTGTTCATTGCGTGATTATCGGCTTTAGCGTTGCAGAAAATACCCAGGTCAAATACATCTATACCAATGGTGTAGCATCGCAGCCGGCAAAGAATATCAATCCCTATTTGATTGACGCACCAGATGTGCTAATCACAACTCGAAGTATCCCCATTTGTACAGTCCCCCGTATTTCGTATGGGAATAAGCCGTCGGATGGCGGTAATCTGATTCTATCTTAAGATGAAAGAGATGCCTTGATTTCCAAGGACAAAAGCTTAGCTCCATATATTCGCCGTTATATTGCATCTAAGGATTTCATCAATAATGATGAAACCCGCTATTGCCTTTGGCTTAAAGGGGTATCCCCTGCGCTGTATCGCAAGAATGCAGAAGTAATGCGTCGTTTGGAGGCGGTCAAACAGATGCGCCTTGCGAGTTCAGCTGCACCTACACGCGCATTAGCGGACAAGCCCTACCTATTCTTTTCCACACCGCAAACGGACAGTAATTATTTGTGCATCCCGGAAGTTTCGTCTGAACGACGGCGATATGTTCCGATTGGCTTTATGGATAAAAGTGTAATTGCAAGCAATCTTGTTTCAATCGTCCCAGACGCTACGATGTACCATTTTGGCGTGTTAACATCTAATGTTCATATGTCTTGGATGAGAACCGTTTGTGGAAGAATGAAAAGTGATTACCGTTATTCGGGTGCGATTGTTTACAATACATTCCCCTGGCCTGCTCCCACCGATACCCAAAAATCCAAAATCGAGCAGACCGCTCAGGCGATTTTGGACGCCCGGGCCCTGTACCCGGATTGTAGCCTTGCCGATCTCTACGATGAAACCACCATGCCGCCAGAGCTGCGCCGTGCCCACCAGCAGAGTGACCGGGCTGTTATGCAGGCGTATGGGTTTGATGTGGCGACCACCACTGAGACGAGCTGCGTGGCGGAGCTGATGAGGATGTATTAGGTAATCAGCCAAAAAGCAGGTGATACATAACAATGGAGAAAAAGGTGATAGAACACGCCCCTGTTGCATTTCCGTATAATGACTATGTTCAAAGTGCTAATACGTTGTTTCACTTTATGAGCAAAAGTGAACACTTGGAATGGATTTTGAAAAATAGGGCTATTGCACCTCGATACTGTGTTGAAGATATGGCATATTTGAATATCGTGACTGAAGATAGTTCTTTTCAGAAGGTTGCTGTGCTGCAAAAATGCTTCTGCGATATTCCATTCCATAAACTAACTGACACATTTGAGCTTGATATAGTCGGGGATTCCGCTGAGATGCTAAGCGATGCCGAAAAGTTGGATTTGTCGAAGTGGAACACCCATCCTGATTGTTATGGAAAATATGCAATTGCTTTTTCAAAAAAATGGGGCGAAAATCATCATTTACAGCCGGTTCAATATATCAACACAGATTCTGCATATGCGACAGAGTTTTCAAAATTATTTTCAAGTCTATGGAGTGCAGAACAACTTTCTGACGACTATGCAGATGATATTCTCAACCGTCTTTCATTCATGAAACCACTGCGTGGAACAATGAGCAGGTCTTTTAATCGAACAGACGGTAAGACCATACGGGTTGAGTTACAAAAAAATTTTCATGACGAACGCGAATGGAGGTATGTTCCTGATGTCGAAGCTGTAACAGTAACTCAAATTGAACGTGTCATTGCAAATCTTTATATGATACCTCTCATCGAAGAAATAAACAAAACCCTTATGACACAAAATTATCAGCGTCTTTGGCTGGAGTATGATTATGACGAAATCCGATACATTATTGTCCCAGATGCGCAAGGACGGCTTGATTTCATAGATATTATTTTACAAATCCCAGACTGTCAATTTTCCTGTAAAGACAATGCTATTAGAAGCAAATACGTTCTAATCAGCAAAATTCTGGCGTTAGATGAGATAAAGAAGGATTGGTAAAATGTCAAATAAACTTAAAGATGTATTTTCTAAAAAGATGTTTGAGATGGGACTAAATTTGCAATTCCGAGATGTTGAAAGCAAAGCTGAATTTGAAAAAGCTATGGAAACCGCCTTTGAGGAAGGGCGACCTGTTGAAATAACTGGGGTGTCAGCGATAAATACAAGCATCAAAGCTGGCGATATGGTTTATCCGCATACAATTGACGGAAGCATTGGAAAAGTCGTCTTGTATCCTTATAATGAACGCATAAAAAAAGAACTGGACACAGAATACGGAAAAAGGACTATTTATTTTAGGAAAGGCCAAACTAAAAGTGAAATTTTTATAGAAACAGGAGAGGATAAAGCAATTTTTTTAAAGTTGGCTTTTGCTAAGGAGGGACACACTGCAAACTTCACATACAGAATGCAATTTAATAAATCCACTCAAATTAAAAGTATTGCCGAAGATCTTTGCACTGCAATAAGCATTATAAACTTTTGGTTCAAAGAAGGCAATCATTTAGCGGTGGCCGAGGACAGAAACAGTTTAGAAAATATCAGGAAATCATTTCAAATAACATTTTCCTTTTTTGATAAATTGGTTGCAATTGAACAAGAACTTCAATTGTTGTTTGACCCGGCCCAGATAGATAGCATTGATAACCACGTTACTGAAGTCGAAGAATTATACTTGCTTTTAGTTAGGAAAATTCCTATACGCTTAAATGCAAAGCTTACGTCCACTGAGTCTACTGGAATTACTTTAGAACAGCCCCTACAAGATTTGAAGATAGGCGCAGAAATCGCCATCAATTTTTCTGGCAAAAGTGTGTACTCGCTTTTCGGACAAAATATATCAGTATATACAGCTAATTTTTTGTTTAATGCTTTGGTTCAAGAAATTATAACTGAAGATAATGATACCACAAAAATACTGTACGGAGATGTCGATAGTCGGCCAATGTACATCTCTTACACTGGATTTAAGACAGAAGAAGAAGCCGAGATGGAACGGCAGGCAATACTGGAAAAAAACGAAATATATAAAAACGCTATTACTGTTTCGGGACACTTAAAAGATGACTTTTCCAGTATAGACAAATGATGCTTATCAATAGTAAGGCCAGGGAGTGCAGTTTGCGCTACGCTCCCTGGCGCTTATTGTATCAGACGTAAAGCAATTCGCTACGAATAATTTCTAATGCTCGATTTTGGATACTATTCACCCGTCTGACCCATTCCATCTGATTTTCAGCCTTGAAATGCTCTGTAGTCCCCTCCTGCTCTGCCAGTTGTTTGATCAACTGAGAAAACATAGTTTCTGCCTGGGTATCAACCTCAATCAAATGGTCATTCAACTTGCCACTGAGAAGCAGAGCGTTGTAGAGTGGCCCCCGCTGTGTTTTCAGGTAGTGCCTCCTACGCCGCCCCCAGATACCAACAGGAGCGGTTTCAGGCAGAGCCAAATCGGGCAGAAGATAATTACCTTCTCGATGATAGGTGCCACCCATTTCCTCAAATAATGATTTCATTGCAGATTCCTCCGTTTGTTCAGATTATCTACAATACACCGTATTGATTGTCTCTATTACATTTTTTGAAACCATCGTTATATTATAACCGCAGCCTTCTTTTCCTGTTATTCCTCAACCTCCACGGCGTCGGTACGCCAGACGAATTTCACCTGGCCGTCCATGTCGGGGCTGATGCCGGAATAGGAGGTGTACCGCTCCGACACGGCCTTCACCGCGTCCACCCGGTCCATGAGCCCGCTCAAGTCGCCGCCAACGGCGTCCGCCAGTTTCTGCACGCCTTCCTCGTTGAATCGCTTGAGGCCATCGGACAGCTCCATAGCTCCATCCCGGAGCTGGGTCACGCCGTCCACCAGAGCGGGGGCGTTGTTCTGCATGGTGAGGATGCCGTCATAGAGCTGACTCGCCCCTGCGGATAGACTGTCCGCGCCGTCTTTTACAGAACTGATGCCGGTGTTCAGCGCTCCGGCCCCGGCAGAGGACTGGGCCACCCCAGCGGTATAGCTCTGGATACCCTGATAAAATCCGTTGTAGCTGTCCAAGCTGGCTTTCAGCGCCGCCGCCTGCTGGGCCGCGGGGGATTCTCCTGCGGCGGCGATGACGCCATTCAGCACCTGGGCGTAGTTTTCCACGGTGAGCTCGGGGGCCTGCACACCCGCCGCAGCCAGTTGGGCGTTGGCGGTGCTGAGCAAGGTCTGGAAGACCTGGGCGGCGCCGCTGTTGAGGGTATCGTTTTTCTCCGCCAGAGCGGCGAGTCCCTGATTCAGAGCGGCTGCGCCGGACTGAAGCTGCGCTGCGCCCGCAGACAGGCCGTCCGCTCCCTGCTTGAGCTGGGCGGCCCCTGCCGCCAGCTGGTCGATGCCGTTTACCAGCTTCTCGGAGCTGTCCAGCAGGGCGCACAGGCCGTCGTACAGCCGGGAGGAGCCGTCCATCAGTTGGTCCATGGCGTCGGTGAGCTCATCCAATTTTCCGTCCCAATCGCCTAACCCGTTATGCTCCCCGGCCTGAGCCGCAGCGTCGTTGAACAGCCCATTAGCCGCCAGAGTGACAGTGGTCTCCAGCTCAAAGCCGTCTGCATCGGCGGTGAGCTCCACATATTCCGGCAGGTCCAGGTGGTCCCGGTCCAGCCCCAAGCTGTCCTGGAGGCCGGGGAGGGCCAGCCCGGCCACGATGGTACGGTCGCCGTCGTTGATGATTTTACCGTTGGAGACGGATATGTTGGTAAACACGTCGTTGTCCAGCATGACCCCGGTGAGTATGGCGAAGGGGACATAAATCTTCTCCTGGACGCCATTGATGTCCGCCATTTCGTACTGGTTGTTGGTGTAGTCGAAACGGATAGTTACCCGGCCGCTTTTGCCCGCCAGTTCCTTGGGGGAGATGGGCTGGCCGTCCAGGGCATAGGATACCGCCACGGACACGGGCAGCTCCTGGTCGATTTCGCCCTGGTAATAGATGTCGTTCCCCCGGGCGTCCCATACGCAGGAGCCGTCTCCGCGCAAGGTGTAGGTTTCATTGCCTTTTATGTTTTCGATGTTGGTAAGCTGGGTCACATCGTTGATGGTGTTCCCACCCTGAGTGTTTTTCACCCAGTCGCTGACGATAACTTTTTCTACCGAGCCGTCGGCGTGGGCGAGAACGTACACGGTCTCATCCTTCACGTTCTTTTCCCCGGCGGAGGGAGCGGTTTTTACGCCGGTGGCGGGAAGGACGGGGGAGGGGGCGGGAGCTTCCGAGGCGTTCATGGCGTATACCGTGCCGCCCAGGCCCCCCAGGGCCAGAATGACGCATAGGATAAGGGACATAACCTTCACAGCGGGCTTTTTCATTTTACATAGACCTCCTGGTTGGAAATTTTGGAGTGTTTGGGCTGCCTCATGCCGGCGGTGGTGGCGCAGATGAGCTTGTCACATAGCAGCAGCAGGGCGGGCAGAGTGAAAATCACCGAGGCCATGCTGATGAGAGCTCCCCGGGCCATGAGCATGCACATGGAGCTGATGATATCGATTTCGGAGTAGAGGGCCACGCCGAAGGTGGCGGCGAATAGCCCCATGCCGGACACGATGACAGAGGGGATGGAGGTGGTCAGGGCGGTGTGGACAGCCGTTTTCTTGTCCGAACCGTTGATGCGCTCCGACTTATAACGAGTGGTCATCAAAATGGCGTAGTCCACCGTGGCGCCCAGCTGGATGGTGCTGATGCAGATGGGGGCGATAAAGGGCAGGCTTTGACCCAAGTAATGCGGCAGACCCAGGTTGACAAAGATAGCCGCTTCAATGACCGCGATGAGGATAAAGGGCAGGGTGAAGCTCTTTTCCACCAGGGCGATAATGAGGAAAATGGCCAGGATGGACACGGTGTTCACCATTTTGAAGTCGTGGTCGGTGGTTTGGATCATGTCTTTCATACAGGGGGCCTCGCCGATGAGCATTCCGTCTTGATCGTACTTCTTCAAGATATCGTTTAATTCTCCGATTTGGATGTTCACCGCATCGCTGGCCACCTTGTACTCAGAGTTGATCAGCAAAAGCCGCCGGTTTTCGCTTTTCAGCTTTTCCGTGACGGATTCAGGCAGGAATTCCTCTGGAATGCGGGAGCCGACCACAGATTCCATGCCGAGTACGTACTTCACGCCGTCCACCTGCTCCATCTCGTCCGCCATGGCCCGAACCTGCTTGGCGGGCAGGTCCGCATTCACCAGCAGCATGTGAGTGGAGGCGATGTTGAAGTCGTCCCGGAGCCTGCCCTCGGCCACGACATACTCCATGTCCTGGGGCAGGCATCGGCCCATGTCGTAATACACCTCGCCGTTGGTTTTGTTATAGCCGTAGAGGGCAGGGGGCAGGATGAGAGCGAAAATCGCAATGAATACGGGGAAAGCCTTGACCACGGCTCCGGCCGGTTTTCCCATGTCGGGGATGAGGGAGCGGTGCCGGGTTTTTTGCAGGGGTTTGTCGAACACCAGGATGAGGGCGGGCAGCACGGTAACGCAGCCCAGCACCCCCAGCAGCACGCCTTTGGCCATGACGATGCCCAGGTCCCGGCCCATGGTAAAGGACATAAAGCACAGGGCGATAAAGCCCGCCACAGTGGTGATGGAGGAGCCCACCACCGAGGTCAGGGTGGCTTGGATGGCGCGGGCCATGGCGTCTTTGTTATCAGGGTACAGCCGCCGCTGCTCGTTGTAGCTGTTCCACAGGAAGATAGAGTAGTCCATGGTAACCGCCAATTGCAGTACCGCCGACAGAGCCTTGGTAATATAGGAGATCTCGCCCAGGAAGTAGTTGGAGCCCAGGTTCATGAGAATCATCATTCCGATGCTGGCCAGAAACACCAGGGGGACCAGCCAGCTGTCCAGCAGGAGCAGCATGGCCGCGCAGGCCAGGGCCACGGCAATGCCCACATAAATGGGTTCTTCCGCCTCGCAAAGGTCCTTGAGGTCAGTGACCAGAGCGGACATGCCGGACACGAAGCATTGCTCACCGGCGATGGAGCGGATGGTCCGGATGGCGTCCATAGTCAGGTCGGAGGAGGTGGAGGTGTCGAAGAACACCGCCATCATGGTGGCGTTTTCGGTGTTGAACGCCTCATAAAGATCGTCCGGCAGCAGCTCCATGGGAACCGAGATGTCCATCAGGGAGTCGTACCACAGCACAGTGTCTACGTGGTCCACCTGCTCCACCTGTTTTTTCAGGGCGGAGGCGTCCTTGACGGGCATGTCTTCCAGGATGAGGAAGGAGAAAGCTCCTTTATGGAAGTCGTCCAGCAGCTCGTTCTGGCCGATTACGGTATCCATATCCTCGGGCAGGTAGTTGAGCATGTCGTAGTTGACCCGTGTGGCCGTCATGCCCAGCACCGAAGGGACCATGAGCAGCAGGGCGCAGATGAGGATGGGGATGCGGCACTTGACCACCGCTTTGGAGAATTTCATACAGCATACGTCCTTTCCGTTGGTTGGGCTTTACGGCCCCCGTGGGGCGGGAAAGCCCATAAGTTGTTTACAGGTCTTCCACCTCGTAGGAGCTGACCTCAATCACGTCGGGCCGCTGGTGAGACACGATTTTCACCGTGCTCACCGCCACGTGCAGATTCAGGATCCCTTCTGCCAGCAGCGCAGCACCCAGCAGGATGGTGAGCAGCCGGGTGCTGTCCCAGGGCCGGAACACCAGGGCCAGTCCCACCACTCCAGCGGCGATGGCCAGCACCAAGGTGAACCACCAGGTGGAGATGCCGAAGCGTTTGGCGTCCGCCGCGATTTGCACCTTGTACAGGCCGTCGGTGAGGACGGCTACACCCAGGGCGGTAAAGAGGAAATCCAGCACTTTGCCGGGCCGGACCAACACCAGGGTTCCAAGAGCGATGAGCAGAAGTCCGAAACCCAGGTCGTACTGGAAGGCCAGCCGGTACAGGTCCCGGGAGAAGTAGCCCACCAGCTTCACTGCGCCGAACAAAATCATGGCCGTCCCCAGTACCCGGCCAATAACGGCGGCGGACAGGTCCGGTCTGGTGATGCAGGCGATTCCGGCAGCGCAGAATACCAGGGACATGACGATATAGCCGGTTTTGGCTACCCACATGGGGATGGTACAGCGGTTTTTCATAGTTGATACCTCCCGTCAGTTTTGTGTTTCCCTTGTGTGATTGTGAGTATAACAGGGGGATAGGCCTTTTGCCATGGGCAGAAAAAGTCCCCGTGCCCAAAAATCGGGCACGGGGATAGAGCTGTCTGAAATTCAGACACGGGACGGGCCTGTGCCTAAAAAGTAGACACAGACCTGTCCCGTGTTGGAATCGTATGTAATTAGCGGGCGAGCTGCTCCAGTCCGCTCTTTTGCAGGGTGCACACCCGGCGGAAGTAGTCCGCGATATCGTCCTTCATGCCGCCGTTAAGCCAGTCGATCACAGAGCCGAAGCAGGCGCATTTGTGGAGGCGGATCAGGGCGTCCAAGTCCTGGGGGTCCATGGCATTCCCCGCAAACTCCGCTTTTAGGTAGGTAGACACGATGTGCTGGCAGCCATCCATGAGATGCCGCTCAAATACGTCCCGGCTTAAAGAATTGTAGATGTGGTATACCGCTTTTTTGTTTTCCATTACCAGCTCAATGACCGCGTCGGCGCACTCCTCCACAGAGGAAACCGTAGGATGCTTTTGGATGAGGGCCTGGACCTGTTCTCCCACAATCTCTTCTACCAGGGCGGGCAGGTCCTCAAAGTGGTAGTAGAAGGAATTGCGGTTGATGCCGCAGTCCTCCACAATGTCCTTGACGGTGATCTGGTTGAGCGGATGCTGGTTGAGCAGTCTTAAGAAAGACTCCTTAATGGCTTTTCGGGTGAAATTTGCCATGACAGGCACCTCCGGAGGGTTGGTTCAGGACAGAAGCGCCTCCACCTCGGAGCGCGCGGGCATGGAGCGGATGGCTCCCTTCCGGGTGGTGACCAGATAGGCGGCGGTGTTGGCGAAACGGAGCATTTCGGACAGTTCAGCCTCAGTGAGCCCATCCAGGCCGTGGTCCAGCACAAAATTGAGCACACTGGCGCAGAAGGTGTCTCCCGCGCCGGTGGTTTCGATGACGCCTCCCAACTTGCAGGCGGGGACAAAGACCCGCTTATCCTCATAAAAGGAATAGCTCCCCTCCGCCCCGGCTGTGACGTTAAACAGGCGGATATTGGGATATTTTAACCGGAGCATGGCCGCACCTTTGTCAAAATCCTTTTCCCCAGTCATAAATTCCAGCTCATTGTCCGCAATTTTGAGGATATCACACTGAGACAGACCGTACTCAATCCGGCGCCTGGCCCCGTCCAGACTGTTCCACAGGGGTGGGCGGAGGTTGGGGTCAAAGGAGAGCAGCGCGCCGCCCGCCTTGGCGGATTCAACGGCTTTACAGGTGGCCCGGCAGACTCCGTCATGGGTCATGGATAGGGTGCCGAAGTGGAAAATGCGGCTGTTGGAAATCACATCCAGGGGCAGTTCCGCCTCGGTGAGCATCATGTCTGCGCCAGGATTGCGGTAAAAGGAAAAGTCCCGGTCTCCGTTGGAGAAGGTCTGGACGAACGCTAAAGTGGTGCGGGCGTCTTTGTCGAACACCAGATAGTCCATGCAGATGCCTGCCTGCTCTCCCACATTCCGGAGCAGATGTCCGAACATATCCTCCCCCACCTTGCCCACAAAGGCACAGGAGCGGCCCAATTTCTTCAGCATGGCCAGCACATTGCAGGGGGCCCCGCCAGGGTTGGCCTCGAACAGGCCGTTGCCCTGGCCGCTTTGGCCATTTTCCGTAAAGTCGATGAGCATTTCACCCAGTGCGGTCACATCAAATTTTTGATCAGCAGCCATAAATATGCGTCTCCTTTCCTGTCAAGGGACGGACGGCGTTTCGCCCTCCCGGCTGTCACCTATTATAATGTGCCCCGGCCCAAATGGCAACACCGGGTTTGCCGTCAAAAAATCGTGTCCTCAATGGGGCCGTTTCTGTTTACACCGGCTGGAACATTCTGTATAATGATACCATTCGCAATTTCCGGGACGCTGTCCTCCTGCACCGGAGCGGTCCGGGCCATTTTGAAATCTAACAAGGAGTTGTGCTATGAGACGCATTTGCTGCTTTTCGTTTCTGCTCGCCCTGTTCCTATCCGGCTGCGCCCCAGTTCCCGTCCAGCCCTCCGCCGACCCCGGCCCCACCCCGGAAGCGCTCGCCCAGCCCTCCGGCCAAACGCCGGATACGGTGACTTTCACCGACGACCTGGGGCGGGAATTGACAGTCCCCCGCCCCCAGCGGGTCGCCGCCCTCATAGGCAGCTTTGCCGACATCTGGTGTCTGGCCGGGGGAAAGGACACGCTGATTGCCGCCGCCGGGGACGCTTGGACCAATTTCGATTTGGGACTGGACAAATCCGTGGACGACCTGGGTTCCGTGAAGGAACCCAGCCTGGAGGTTCTGCTGGCTGCCCGGCCCGACTTCGTCCTGGCCAGCGTGAACACCGCCGCCGATATGGAGCTGCTGGACACTTTTGAGGACGCGGGCATACCCGCCGCCTATTTTGAGGTGGACAATTTTGAGGACTACCTGCGTATGCTGGACATCTGCGTCCGGCTCACCGGCCGCTCCGAATGCTACGAAACCTACGGTCTTCAAGTGAAGGAGCGTGTGGAGCGGGCCGTGGCCCGACAGGGTGGCACGGCGCCCAAGGTGCTGTATGTTCGGGCTTCCGCCTCCTCAGTGAAGGTGAAAAACAGCCAAGGCAGCGTGCTGGGAGAGATGCTGGCGGACCTGGGCTGTGTCAACGTGGCGGATCGGGACGGCGCCCTGCTGGAAAACTTGAGCATAGAAGGTATTATCGCCGCAGATCCAGACTATATTTTCGCCGTCCTTCAGGGGGCGGACAAGGACAAGGCCCGGACCTCTCTGGAGGCTGCTCTGCTGTCCAACCCCGCATGGGGCGCCCTTCGGGCGGTGGAGGAGGGTCGATTTCATACCCTGGACCACACGTTATACAATGTGAAGCCCAACGGACGCTGGGGGGAAGCTTATGAAAAACTGGCGGACATCCTTTATCCAGAGCGGTAAGGGCCCTATTCTGACGGGCCTTTGCGTTTTGGCGCTGGTGTCCGCCCTGCTGAGCATGTGTCTGGGGGCGGTGTCCGTCTCGCCTGGGGATATTCTCCCGGCTCTGCTGGGGAAAGGGGAGGGGGCCGCCGTACAGATTGTCCGCTATGCCCGCCTGCCCAGGACCTGCGGGTGCCTGCTGGCGGGTGCGGCGCTGGCGGTGTCCGGGGCGGTGATCCAGAGCGTGCTGGACAACCCGCTGGCCGCCCCTAACATCATCGGGGTCAGCTCCGGGGCTGGGCTGGGCGCGGCAATCTGTGGAGCGCTGGCCCCTGCCTCCGCCGGGGCCCTGCCCCCCGCCTCTTTCGCCGGGGCGCTGGCGGCGGTGCTACTGGTGCTGTTCATCGGAGAGAAAACCGGAGCCTCCAAGCTCACTTTGGTGCTGGCGGGGGTGGCGGTGTCCGGCATGTTCGGCGCGGGCATCGACGCCATCGTCACGCTGGCCCCAGACGCCCTGGCGGGTTACACCGATTTCCGCATCGGCGGGCTGGCCAACCTGTCTATGAGCCGAATCGTCCCCGCTTTCTGGGTGATTCTGGCGGCGCTTATTCTGGTGTTCTCCCTGGCGGGGGAGCTGGACGTGCTCCTGCTGGGGGCGGACACCGCCCAGAGCCTGGGCCTGCGTTATAAGCCTCTGCGGCTGGTGCTGCTTACCCTGGCCGCCGCCCTGGCCGGGGCCGCCGTCAGCTTTTCCGGCCTCATCGGCTTTGTGGGCCTCATCGTACCCCACATTATGCGACGCCTGGTGGGGGAGGACAGTCTGCCTTTGCTGGCGGGGTGCGCCCTGGGGGGCGCCGCCTGCCTCACCATCTGCGACCTGCTGGCCCGGCTGCTCTTCGCCCCCTATGAGCTGCCGGTGGGCATTGTGCTGAGTCTGGCGGGAGGGCCATTCTTCCTCTGGCTGCTCATCCGGCAGAGGGGAGGGCGGACCCCATGATCGAGTTGAAGAATTTGTCCGCCGGGTATGGCGGGCTGGAGGTCATCCACGGCGTGTCCCTGGCCTTTACCCCGGGCCGGGTGCTGGCTCTGCTGGGACCCAATGGCTGCGGCAAGAGCACGCTGCTCCGCGCCGCCCTGGGGCTGATTCCCAAAAGCGGCGGCCAGGTGCTCATGGGCGGGGTTCCACTGGCATCCCTCTCCCCTCGGGAGCGGGCGCTGAAGGCCGCTTACCTGTCCCAGACTCGGCCCACCCCCAACATCACCGCCTATAGAATGGTACTCCACGGGCGCTTTCCCCACCTGTCCTACCCCCGGCGGTACTGCCGGGAGGACTACGCCGCGGCGGACCAAGCGCTGAAGCGGGCGGACGCCGCCGATGTGGCCCATCGCCCCATGAGGGAACTGAGCGGGGGCCAGCGACAGAAGGTCTATCTGGCCATGGCGCTGGCCCAGGAGGCTCCCACCCTGCTGATGGACGAGCCCACCACCTTCCTGGACGTGGGGCACCAGCTGGAGGTGATGGCGGCGGCCCGCCGTCTGGCCGCAGAGGGCCGGGCGGTGGTGATGGTGCTCCACGACCTGCCCCTGGCCATGCGGGGGGCGGACGACATCGCTCTGCTGGACAGGGGGCGGCTGGCTGCCTGGGGCACGGCGGAAGAGGTCTATGCAGGCCGGGCGCTGGACCGGGTGTTCGGGGTGGCCCTGGGCCGGGTGGAGACGGAGTCCGGCTGGCAATATTACTACGGTTAGGAGGCGGTGTCGTGGCCTATTTTCCCTTTTTTATGGACTTGTCCGGCGGCGAAGGCCTCGTCGTGGGCGGGGGCCGGGTGGCTTTGCGGAAAATCGAAAAGCTGCTCCCCTACGGCCCCCGGCTGACGGTGTGCGCCAAAACGTTCCTGCCGGAAATCCAGGCCGTCCCCGGTCTGACGCTGGTCCGGGGGCCTTTTTCGCGAAATCTGCTGGAGGAAAAGCTGTTTGTTATTGCCGCAACCGATGATGGCGTTTTGAATTCAGAAATTGCCGCTCAATGCCGGGAGAAGCGCATCCCCGTCAACGTGGTGGACGACCGGGAGCAGTGCACCTTCCTGTTTCCGGCGTTGGTAAAGCGGGGGCCTCTGTCCGTCGGCATATCCACCGGCGGGGCCAGCCCCAGCGGGGCGGTATATTGGAAGCGGGCCATCGACCGGCTCATCCCCCCCGATGCCGGGGAGCTGCTGGCCTATCTGGAGGGACTGCGGGAGACGGTCAAAAAAGCCATTCCCAATGAAAGACGCAGGGCTGTGGTGTTTTCCGCCCTGTTTGACGCCTGCCTTGGGGACAGCTGGCCGCTGGATGATAAAGCCTTGGGCCGCCTGTTGGGCCTGGAGGAGGATGGGCCATGACCGGGACCGTCTATCTGGTGGGGGCGGGATGCGGCGCCGCCGATCTGATCACCGTCCGTGGGCTGCGTCTTTTGCAGCGCTGCGACGTGGTGGTATACGACGACCTCATCGCTCCGGAGCTGCTGGACCAGGCCCCGGCCCCAGCCGCCCGCCTTTACATGGGCAAGCGGGAGGGGCGGCATTCCGCCGTCCAGGAGGAAATCTGCGCCAAGCTGGTGGAGCTGGCCCAGGCGGGAAAAAATGTGGTGCGGCTCAAAGGGGGCGACCCCTTTGTATTCGGCCGGGGCGGGGAGGAGGCCATGGCCCTGCTGGCGGCGGAAGTGCCCTTTGAGGTGGTGTCCGGCGTCACCTCCGCGGTTGCCATCCCGGCCCAGGCCGGCATACCTGTCACCCACCGGGGGGTGAGTCAAAGCTTCCACGTGGTCACCGCTCACACGGCGGACACCCCCGACGGTCTGCCGGAATATTTGGATCAGCTGGCCCCCCTGCCGGGGACGCTGGTGTTTCTCATGGGGCTGTCCCGGTTGGAGGCCATCGCCCGGCGTCTGATGAAGACAGGAAAGCATCCAGACACCCCCGCCGCCGTGGTATCCGGAGGAAATTCCCCCCGCCCCGCCACGGTCCGGGGGACGCTGGGGGACATCGCCGCCAAGACCAGGGCGGCGGGGGTTCGGCCCCCGGCGGTGATCGTGGTGGGTGAGGCGGCGGCGCTGGAGCTGACTTCACATAACACAGAGGAGGAAAATCAATGAGCGTTCGCAGCATGGGCCGGGACAGCCCGGAGCTTGACGAGATCGTATGCTATTTCATGCGCACCATCCTGCACCTCCAGAAAAACGGCCTGCTGGACCTGCCGTTGGAGGACCATCTGAACGAGCCCTACCACTCTTTTTTAGGCAAGTGCATGGACATCTTCTGCCGATCCCTGGCCCCGGAGCTGTCCCGGCTGCTGTTGGACGCGGAACACGACGCCCTGCTCAGCCAGGGCCCGCTGACGGCGGCGCAGGCCCTGGGCCTGCGCACCATCAAGGAGCTTTGCTGGCACATCTACTACGATGAGGACCCGTATACCTATTTGGACACGACTCAGGAGCTCTGGGGACAGAAGGCCATGGAGTATTCCTGGCGGACCTACTACCCCAACCTGCCGAAGGAGACCATCAAAAAGCTGCACCTGGAGGATGAGCTGGCGGCTTTCCCCGTGGAGCTGCGCCAGCCGGACAACTATTGAGGGAAAACTGACCTCACCCTCTTGCAAAACCCGAAAAAAATGATATACTATTGCAAAGCTTTTGCCCTGACCCGTGCGGGGCGCTCAGAACAACAGGAATCGAGGGAACACATATGGAACGCATCACCATCGCCTCCGTTTTTGCCGACGGAGAGCGCCTGGACGGCCAGACCGTCACCGTCATGGGCTGGGCCCGTACCATCCGGGACCTGAAGGGGTTCGGCTTTATTGAGCTCAACGACGGCTCCTGCTTCAAAAACCTCCAGATCGTTATGGAAGCCAGCCAGCTGGACAACTACAAGGACATTGCCGGGCAGAACGTGGGCGCGGCTCTGGTGGTCACCGGTACGGTGGCCCTTACGCCGGAGGCCAAGCAGCCCTTGGAAGTCAAGGCTGTCTCGGTGGCGGTGGAAGGTGTGTCCTCCCCCGACTACCCCCTGCAAAAGAAGCGCCACAGCGTGGACTACCTGCGGACCATCCAGCACCTGCGGCCCCGGACCAACCTGTTCTCCGCCGCTTTCCGGGTGCGCTCCGTGGCCGCTCACGCCATCCACTGCTTCTTCCAGGACAGGGGCTTTGTCTACGTCCACACCCCCATCATCACCGCCAGCGACTGCGAGGGCGCGGGGGAAATGTTCCAGGTGACCACTCTGGACGTGAATCATCCCCCCCGGCTGGAGGACGGCAGCGTGGACTGGTCCCAGGACTTCTTCGGCAAACGGGCCAACCTCACTGTGTCCGGTCAGCTCAACGCGGAAAACTTCGCCATGGCCTTTGGCAGTGTGTACACCTTCGGCCCAACCTTCCGGGCGGAGAACTCCAACACCCCCCGCCATGCCGCCGAGTTCTGGATGATCGAGCCGGAGATGGCCTTCGCCGACCTGGCCGACGACATGGACGTGGCCGAGGCTATGATCAAACACATCATCAACACCGTGATGGACAAGTGCCCCGACGAGATGGCCTTTTTCAACTCCTTTGTGGACAAGGGACTGGTGGAGCGGCTCCAGCACGTGGCCTCCTCCGACTTTGCCCGGGTGAGTTACACCGACGCGGTGGAGATTCTCAAGAAAAACAACGACAAGTTTGACTACAAGGTGGAGTGGGGCTGCGACCTCCAGACCGAACACGAGCGCTACCTCACCGAGCAGGTGTTTAAAAAGCCGGTGTTCGTCACCGACTACCCCAAGGATATCAAGGCGTTCTATATGCGCCTCAACGACGACGGCAAAACCGTGGCCGCCGCCGACTGTCTGGTGCCCGGCATCGGGGAGATCATCGGCGGGTCTCAGCGCGAGGAGCGCATCGACGTGCTGGAGGCGCGCATGAAGGAGCTGGGCCTCAAGCCGGAGGACTATTGGTGGTATCTGGACCTGCGGCGCTACGGCTCCTGCCGCCACGCGGGCTTCGGCCTGGGCTTCGAGCGGATGGTGATGTACCTGACGGGCATCGGCAACATCCGGGACGTGGAGCTCCACCCCCGCACGGCAGGAAACGCCGAGTTTTAAGTGAAAAAGAGCACGCACCGTTGAACGCGGCGCGTGCTCTTTTTGTCACTGAAAGCTGTCTAAAACCGCCTGGACCTCCGGCCAGAGACGGGCGGGGTCGGCCAACTCTCCATTGACGCTGACCTCGTACATATTCCCGTCTTTGATAAAAAAGCTGATACAGGTGCTCAGCTCCTCACCCTCCATCATTGTTCTGTCGATAGTAAAGGACTCCGCTACGCAGCCGTTGGGCATCTGATAACTGTCTAGCTGCTCCATCATCGTGTCGGGGCCTCCACCATACAAGCCGTAACACTGCTCGTCCATTCTGGGGTAATGTTCTGTCAGCATCCGTAGCCAAATGGTAATGCGGTCGTCTGGGGACCTGCTCATCACATCGCTGCCCCAGATTTTCTGCTGCTCATTGTGATAGAGCATCACAGTGTAATCGCCCTCCCAGTCTTGGGCCCACGTACAGGGAATGCTCTCCCCCAGATAGGTCCGCACCTCGTCGAAGGTGGAAAATTCCCGGGTCACCATGCCAGTGCCGGTCTCGCCGGCCGCAAGGAACGCATCGCTGAACCGCTTCATGGGATAAGTGGACAGCTTTCCGGTCACCACATAGCCGTCAAACCGCCCCTTTCCATCAATGTTGGGCTCCAGGCGGGGCACTCGGGCTTGGTACGCCGCCGCCCCCGCCATTCCCAGCAGGGCCGCACACAGGCAGGCCGCCACCAGCCCCCCCCGCCAAGAGGCGGTCTTTTTGCGCTTCCGCGCCGTCCCCGCCTCCTCAATAAGGTCGTCCCCCACATCGGCGATGACCTGGAACAGCCTCACCACTTTTTCCTCGTTGTTCACAAATAGCCCTCCTTTTCTAATGTCTGCTTCAAGCTCCGCCGCAGGCGGAACATCTTCTGCGCCAGCCGGTTAGGGGATATCCCCCGCTCCGCCGCCAGCTCCTGGAGCTCCGCGCCGTACCAGTACCGCCGCAGGAACAGCGTCCGGTCCTCCTTGGACCGCCCCCGCAGCCAGCGGTCGATGACTGCGGCCAGCTCTTTGTCCTCAAGTTCCTTCTCCACCGTCACCGGGCCGGGGATGCACTCCTCCAGCTCGTTGAGCAGAGCCGTCACGCCCGAACACCGTTTTTGCGCGTGGTCGCTGTTCCATCGGTTCAGGGCCAGGTTGCGGGTCACCCGGGCCAGCCACGCTCCCAACCGCTGGGGACGCTCCGGTGGGATGTTGTTCCACGTCTGGAACAGGGCGTCGTTGACGCACTCCTCCGTATCCTCCTCGCGGCCCAGAATGTTTTTGGCGACGGCTCGGCACAGAGCCCCATATTTCAGTTGGGTCTCCCCCAGGGCCGCCTGGTCCCGCTGCCAGTACAGCTCTATGATCTGCCCGTCGTCCATGTCCACCCTCCTCCGTGCTTTTTCTGAAGGCCTTCACTCTATAAGACAGCATTCTGCGGCAGATATTGTCCTTTGTCTCAAAAAAACGCTGCCGGCGTTGGCGAGGGCCGGTCATTTGTATTTCACATTAGCTCATATTACAAAATGCCTCAAAAATTTACATATGGTGGAAAAATTGAAAACGAATTCCATTCCTTGTCGTTTTAAACAAATATCAAGTAAAATTTTCGTTATATCAAACGAAAATTCCAAATATATACCCAAATGCGTGGTAAACTGCATATAAAACGTCCAGAACAACATTTGGGCATATTTTTGAAATTGACGCCCATTTACAGTTTGGGGCAAAAAGCGGTATCATTTCGTTGCAAACGCTGCCCCGGAGCGGCAGCGGGGAGAAAATGAAGCAGAGGAGTGGTGTTTATGAAAAAGTTACCCCGCATCGCGGCACTGGCCTTGACTGCGGCGCTGCTGCTGTCCCTGTTTGGGTGCGGCGCGGCGGACGGCAAGACCCACCTCAAGTTCCAGATCTGGGACGTGGCCCAGCGCGAGAGCATGCAGGCCATCTGCGACGCCTACACCGCCAAGAACCCCGACGTGGTCATTGAGGTGCAGGTCACCAACTGGAACGAGTACTGGACCAAGATGGAGGCCGCCGCCGAGTCCAACACTATGCCGGATATCTTCTGGATGCACACCAACCAGATCCTGTACTATTCCGACTTCGGCATGCTGGCGGACGTGACCGAGCTCTACGACGATGTGGAACCGGGCTACTATGAAAACCATTTTTCCGACATCTCCATCGGCAACGCCCAGGGTACCGACGGCCGGATGTACGGCGTGCCCAAGGACAAGGATAACATCTTCCTGGTATATAACAAGGAGATGTTTGACGCCGCCGGGGTGGCCTACCCCGACGAGAACTGGACCTGGGACGACCTGGTGAACGCCTCTCAGACCATCTACGACAAGACCGGCAATTACGGCTACATGGCCTATAACGACGACCAGATGGGCTATTGGAGCTTTGTCTATCAGGCCGGCGGGTACATCCTCAACGAGGACTTTACCAAGGCGGGCTTCGATCAGCCGGGCACGAAAAAAGGCATGGAGTTTTACGTGGGCCTTCAGCAGAACGACTGGTGCCCCAAGCAGGCTTATTTTGCTGAAAACGCCCCCGGCACCGCGTTCTTCTCCGGCATCGGCGCCATGTACATTGAGGGCAACTGGGAGCTGATGAACAAGTGCGTCAGCTTCCCCAACATGCACGGCAAGTGGGACATCGCCCCCATGCCCAAGTGCCCCGACCCGGTCAGCGGCGACGGCCGGGCCACCATCTCCAACGGCCTGTGCTACTCCACCGCCGCCCACGGCAGGACCCGGGAGATTGCTTTGGACGTGATCAAGTTCTTCGGCAGCGAGGAGGCCCAGCTGCTGGCCAGCTCCTACGGTGCGGCCATCTCCGCCTATAACGGCACCGAGCAGCCCTATTTTGACGCCTTTGAAAAGGCGGGCTACGACATCAACGTGGAAATGGTTATGGACCAGTTTGAGTACGGCGTGCAGAACGTGAACAACTCCGCCAAGCCCAAGTGGAAGAGCCCCGTGCTGGACGAGCTGAACAAGGTGTACGCGGGACAGCAGAGCCTGGATTCCGCCCTGGCTAAGATGCAGGAGATCGTGGACACCGAGACCGCCAAGAAGCTGGCGGGCGACTGAGAGGAGGGTCAACTGTGAAAAAGAACAAGCTGTCCCCGGCGGCCCGCCGGGAGCAAAATTGGGCCTATATCATGGTGGGCCCCACCATCATCGGCCTGCTGGTGCTGAACATCTGGCCCTTCATCCAGACCATCTACACCAGCTTCTGCGAGCACCTGGGCTTCGGCCACTATAAGTTCATTGGTCTGGCCAATTTTGTGGAGATGTTCCAGACCCCCGAATTCTGGAAAGCCACCTGGAACACCATCCTGTTCTGTATCCTCACCGTCCCCCTGGGGCTGTTCTTGTCCCTGCTGGTGGCCATGCTCCTCAACGCCAAGATCAAGTTCAAGGGCGGCTTCCGCACCATCTTCTTCCTGCCCATGGTGTGCGCCCCCGCCGCCGTCACCATGGTGTGGCGCTGGATTTTCAACGCTGACTACGGTATCCTCAACCAGATGTTCGGCACTGACATCAAGTGGATCACCGACCCCAATTTCGTCATGATCTCCTGCGCCGTGGTGGCCATCTGGAGCAACATCGGCTATGACGCCGTCCTCCTGCTGGCCGGCCTCCAGAACATTCCCAAGACCCTCTACGAGGCCAACAGCATCGACGGCGCGGGCAAGGTGAAGCAGTTCTTCACTATCACCCTGCCCATGGTGTCCCCCACTCTGTTCGTGGTGATGATTATGCGCCTGATGGCCTCCGTGAAGGTGTACGACCTGATCTACATGATGGTGGAGGAGACCAACCCCGCCGTCACCAGCGTGCAGAGCCTGATGTACCTGTTCTACCGGGAGTCCTTCGTGGCGGGCAGCCGCGGCATGGGCTCGGCCATCGTCATCTGGACCGTCCTGCTCATCGGCCTGGTCACTGTGATTCAGTTCTACGGCCAGAAGAAGTGGGTCAACTACGATGTCTAAGGGAGGGCTTGCAAGATGAAAAACAACTCCTTACAGTCGTCCAAGACCATGAACACCGTCCTCACCTACGCCTTCCTCATCCTGGGCGCGCTGATCATGATCCTCCCCTTCGTGTGGATGATCCTCACCAGTTCCAAAACCGTGCCGGAGAGCAATAACATCCCGGTGACCATTTTGCCCAAGCAGATCATGCTGGACAACTTCGTGGAGGCGGTGAAGAGCCTGCCCTTCGTGAACCTGTACATCAATACGGGCCTGATGATCTTCTTCCGGGTGATCTGCGCCGTGCTGTTCAGTTCCATGGCGGGCTACGCCTTCGCCAAGCTGGAGTTCAAGGGCAAGGGCCTGCTGTTCGGCATCGTGCTGGTGCAGATGTCCCTGCCCAGCCAGATCTTCATCATCCCCCAGTACCAGATGGTGGCCAAGATGGGGCTGGCCAACACCATTTTCGCCCTGGTGTTCCCCGGTCTGGTCAGCGCCTTCGGCGTGTTCTTCCTGCGTCAGACCTACCTGGGCATCCCCAACGAGATCGGCGAGGCCGCCTACCTGGACGGCTGCAATCAGTGGCAGACCTTCTATAAGGTCATGTTCCCCCTCACCGGCACCTCCGTGGCCGCCCTGACCATCTTCACCGCCGTCTTCGCCTATTCCGACCTGATGTGGCCCCTGGTTGTGAACTCCGACCTGAACATGATGACCCTGTCCTCCGGCCTGGCCACGCTGCGCGGCCAGTTCAGCACCAACTTCCCGGTGCTGATGGCGGGCTCGCTGCTGGCTATGCTGCCCATGGTCATCCTCTACCTCATCTTCCAGAAGCAGTTCATCGAGGGCATCGCCTCCACCGGCGGCAAATAAGCCCACTCTTCCTCTTCAGAACAGCCCCGGCCCGTCCGGGGCTGTTCCCCTACCTTTGACCAATTTTCCCTCGGGAAACGGGCAGGAATTTGTGCTACATTTTTCACGTATGCCCTTGCTTCCCCGCGAAAAATCCCGTACAATCACTGCGAAATACTTTTATCCAGGGGGTATCCCTATGATCGTACTCGACCAGGAAAACAAGGTCTTTACCCTGCACACCCAGAACACGACTTACCAGATGAAGGCGGACGTCAACCGAGTGCTGCTGCATACCTATTATGGCCCCAGGATTCGGGGGGGCGACCTGTCCCGGCTCATCCAGTACGCCGACCGGGGGTTTTCTCCCAATCCCAGCGAGGCGGGGGATAACCGGACCTATTCTCTGGACACTCTGCCCCAGGAATACTCCTCCTGCGGTGTGGGGGACTTCCGTCTGCCGTCTATTGAGTTTGAGCCGGAAGACGGAAGCCGTCTGGCCGACCTGCGCTACACCGGCTATGAGCTGAAAAAGGGAAAGTATTCGCTGCCCGGCCTGCCTGCTTTCTTCGGCGGCGAAGAGTGGGAGACTCTGGTCATCCATCTCGTCGATTCCACCTGCAAGATGTCGCTGAAGCTGTATTACGGGGTGCTGGAGCGCTGTGACCTCATTACACGCGCCGTTCAAGTGGTCAACCAGGGGAGCCGGCCCGTCCAGCTGCGCCGGTGCGCCTCCCTGTGTCTGGACTTTCAGCGGGGGGATATGGATTTCATCACCTTCAACGGCTGTCACGCCCAGGAGCGCAACCTGGACCGGGCCCCTCTGCGCCAGGGGGTGCAGAGTGTAGAGAGCGTCCGGGGGACCTCCAGCCACCACCACAATCCTTTCGTCGTCCTGTGCGAGCGCAGTGCCGACGAGGATTACGGCACCTGTTATGGGGCTATGCTGGTGTACAGCGGCAATTTCCTGGCGGCGGCGGAGCGGACCCAATTGGAGAATAACCGCCTGCTGCTGGGTATCAATCCCTACCACTTTTGCTGGACTTTGGCTCCGGGAGAGAGCTTCACCGCCCCGGAGGCGGCGCTGGTGTGCTCCCCCAACGGTTTTGGCCGGATGAGCCGCCAGCTCCACCGGGCCATCCGGGAGAACCTGATCCACGACCCCTGCCGGGGGAAACGCCGCCCGGTGCTCATCAACAACTGGGAAGCCACCGAGTTCGACTTCGACGCGGACAAGCTGGTGCGTATCGCCCAGGCCGCCGCTCCCTTGGGCATCGAGCTGTTTGTCATGGACGACGGCTGGTTCGGCGCCCGGAACAGCGACCGCAGCGGCCTGGGAGACTGGTCCGTCAATGAGGAAAAGCTGCCCGGCGGGCTGGGGGCACTGGTGCCCAAAATTGAAAAGCTGGGCATGTCTTTCGGACTGTGGATCGAGCCGGAGATGGTCAGCGAGGACAGCGCCCTCTACCGAACCCACCCGGATTGGGCCCTTCAGGCCCCCAACCGGCCCTTTGCCCGGGGGCGAAGCCAGCTGGTGCTGGACTTTTCCCGCAAAGAGGTCCGGGACCACGTCTACGGGGCCATCAAGCAGGTGCTGGGCAGCGCGGACATCACCTATGTAAAATGGGACATGAACCGCAGCCTTACCGACGTGTGGTCTTCCGCCCTGCCCGCCGGCCGCCAGGGAGAGCTGTTCCACCGCTTCGTCCTGGGGGTGTACGACATTCTGGACAGAATGTGCCGGGACTTCCCCCACATTCTCATTGAGGGCTGCTGCGGGGGCGGAGGCCGGTTTGACGCCGGCATGCTCTACTACACCCCCCAGATCTGGTGCAGCGACAACACCGACGCCATCGACCGGCTGCGCATCCAGTACGGAACCTCCTTCTGCTATCCCATATCCGCCATGGGAGCCCATGTGTCCGCCGTACCCAACCAGCAGACGGGCCGCTATGTTCCCATGGAGACTCGGGGCGTGGTGGCTATGGCGGGTACCTTCGGCTACGAGATGGACCTGAACCACACCACGCAGGAGGAACGGGAGACCATCAAAAAACAGGTGGCCTTTTTCAAGGAACACTACGACCTGATCCAGCAGGGGGACTACTACCGGCTCAGCAATCCCTTCGCCGACCCCTTCACCGCCTGGGAACAGGTGTCCCCCGACCGCCGGGAGGCGCTGGTGTCCCTGGTGTCTCACTCCAACCATGCCGCCGCCCCCTTCCGCACCCTGCGCCTGAAGGGGCTGGACCCGGAGGCCCAGTACCGGGTGAACGGCGGCGAGGTGTGGCCCGGCGACGTGCTGATGACGGCGGGCTGGCCCATGCCCATGCCCGCAGGGGACTACCAGTCCATGCAGATGTATCTCCGGGCGGAGTAAAGAAATATGTGCACCCCCCGCTGCTGCGAGGGGTGCACAGTGTGTTACCCGATAAATTGTACGCTGTTTACGCACACGAAGTACAGCCGGTTGTCACATTCGTTGGACAGAACCAGCACATTGCCTACGGTGCCCAGCAGAGCGACGTTTTTGAGTACCAAAAGCCCGGCCGTCAAAGATACCCGGCGGCTGAGATTGTTCTGCGCCAGGGTGGACAGCAGCCCCGCCGCGCAGCAGCAATCCCGGCTGTCGCAAGCGCAGGAACAGCAGGGCTGTCCGCAGGGAGAACCCACCGGATTCAGCCGCTGGGCCAGCAGGGAGCGGACGCACCGGAAATTCCGGTCTGCGACCTCCCCGGAAGTAAGGTCTCCCTCCGCTGGAGCGGATGCAATCTGGATGACCACCGCGTTCAGCTCGCACAAATTTACCTGGCCGGCGGTAAACGCGCAGCTTTTCCCGGAGGCGGCGTACACTTCGGCATCGATGTCGATCAGGTCGCAGCTGCACGGAGAGAATCGCCGGAAGCTGCCGGAAAGGGAACCTAGGTTATCGTTGGAACAGCAGGGGATAGGCGGAGCGGGCCGCTTTTCGGCGTCCGCGCTGGCCTGGCCGTCAGAGACATCTTCGCTTTCGGCGCCACTGTCGGTCCCGGCGCCGCTATGGGGCTTGCCGCTCTGGAGGACAGTTCCGGCGGTGTAAGTGCCGGTCAGAAAAGCGGCGGTGTCGAAGTCCAGAAGGCTGGAGATCTGCTCGTCACACAGCAAGCCCAGCGCCGCCCGGAAGCTCTGCTTGCAGCAGCAGCCCTCCTCCACCTGGGGAGGGTGGGGACAGGGGGCGGGAGCGGGACGGCAGCAGCAGATCATCTGCTGGCAGTATTCCGGTTCCTGCCCGCAGCCGGGTGTGGCGGGCTGCGGACCGGAGCGGCAGGTTCCGGCGGCGAACTCCTCCGCGGACATGGCATAGCCCTTGGCGGGTCCGTTCAGGTAGAATTGACTCATGAGAACGCTCCTTTCACCGGCCCCGGCCCAGAGGGCCCGCATCCCCCGCCGGGGCCGGAATCAGGCGCGGGAGAGACGGGCGCAGCGCCCGCCTGGGTGCACTCCAGTCTATGCCCCGGGCTGTTTTGCGGATACTTGGAAGGAATTCCCTGTCCCATAAAAGGGATGAATAGAGATGATAATTCTCATTTATCTTGAGAATGCTGTTGACACCAACCACAAGATATAGTATTATAGTGGAGCGCCCAAAGTTCAGCCCCCAATTCCTTCCAGGGCGGAGCGGCCCATACAGGTGATTCCGGCGCAAAAAGTACCATATTGAGAAGGGAGCCCGCCCCATGAAAGTTATCAAAAGAGACGACTCTATTGTGGAGTTTGACCGCGCCAAAATTGTCGCCGCCATCCAGAAGGCCAACCAGGCGGTGGACGAGCCTTACCGCCTGGACGACGGCTCTATCGACGCCATCGCCGACTCTGTGGCCTCCACTAAGGGCCGCAAGCGCTTGCTGGTGGAGGATATCCAGGATATGGTAGAGACCAAGCTGATGGCTGCCGGAAAATATGAGCTGGCCAAAGCCTATATCATCTACCGCTACACCCGTGCTCTAGTGCGCAAGGCGAACACCACCGACGAGTCCATTCTGTCCCTCATCCGCAACGACAACAAGGAGCTGGCGGAGGAGAACGCCAACAAAAACACCGCCATCGCCTCCACCCAGCGGGACTATATCGCCGGCGAGGTGAGCCGGGATTTGACGCGCCGTATCCTCCTGCCCGAGCACATCTCCAAGGCCCACGACGATGGTGTGCTCCATTTCCACGACGCGGACTACTTCGTCCAGCACATTTTTAACTGCTGCCTTGTCAACATCGGCGATATGCTGGACAACGGCACAATGATCAACGGTAAGCTGATTGAGCCGCCCAAGAGTTTTCAGGTGGCGTGTACCGTGGTTACCCAGATTATCTCCTGTGTGGCTTCCAACCAGTACGGCGGGCAGTCTGTGGAGATGAGCCATCTGGGTAAGTACCTGCGGGTCTCCTATGAAAAATATTTGCGCCGCACCCGGCAGGCCGCGCCGGAACTGGACGACGCCACGGTGGAGAAGATTGCCGCCGCCCGCACCAAGGACGAGCTCCGGAGCGGCGTGCAGACCATTCAGTACCAGATCAATACCCTGATGACCACCAACGGCCAGTCTCCCTTTGTCACGCTGTTCCTGGTGCTTCGGGAGAACGACCCCTATATCAAAGAGAACGCCGCCATTATTGAGGAGATTTTGTCCCAGCGGCTGGAGGGCATAAAAAACGAGAAGGGCGTGTATATCACCCCCGCGTTCCCCAAGCTGGTGTATGTGCTGGACGAGTGCAACAACCTCACCGGAGGGGAGTACGACTACCTCACCGAGCTTGCCGTCAAGTGCTCCGCCAAGCGTATGTACCCCGACTACATCTCCGCCAAGAAGATGCGGGAGCATTACGAGGGTAATGTGTTCTCTCCCATGGGGTGCCGCTCCTTCTTGGCGCCCTGGAAGGATGAGAAGGGGAACTACAAGTTCGAGGGCCGGTTCAACCAAGGAGTGGTATCCATCAACCTGCCCCAGATTGGTATTCTCTCCGGCCAAAATGAGGACAAGTTCTGGCCTTTGCTGGAAGAGCGGCTGGAGCTGTGCTTTGAGGCCCTCATGTGCCGCCACAACGCCCTGAAGGGCATCCGCTCCGACGTGTCCCCCATCCACTGGCAGTACGGGGCCGTGGCCCGCCTGGATAAGAACGAGACCATCGACAAGCTGCTGTACGGTGGCTACTCCTCCATCTCCCTGGGCTACATCGGGCTGTACGAGGTGACAAAGCTGGTGAAGGGCTGCTCTCAGACCGAACCCGAAGGCGAGGATTTCGCCCTGCGGCTGATGAACCATCTGCGGGCCACCACCGACCGCTGGCGTCGTGAGACCAACATTGGCTTCGCCCTCTACGGCACCCCGGCGGAGAGCCTGTGCTACCGCTTTGCCCGCATTGATAAGAAGCGGTTCGGCACCATTCCCGATGTGACGGACAAGGGCTATTATACCAACAGCTATCATGTGGATGTGCGGGAGGATATCGACGCATTCTCCAAGTTTACCTTCGAGAGCCAGTTCCAAAAGATTTCCTCCGGCGGGTGCATCTCCTATGTGGAGATCCCCAACATGCGCCACAACCTGGAGGCTTTGAAGGACGTGGTGCGGTTTATCTACGACAATATCCAGTACGCCGAGTTTAATACCAAGAGCGACTACTGTCAGGTGTGCGGCTACGACGGAGAGATTATCGTCAACGACGACAATGAATGGGAGTGCCCCTGCTGTCACAATAAAGACCACGCCAAAATGAACGTCACCCGGCGGACCTGCGGGTATCTGGGGGAAAATTTCTGGAACGAGGGAAAGACTAAGGAAATCAAGTCCCGTGTTCTGCATCTGTAAAACAAGCATAACAGGGGCGGTCGGTCCGGCCGTCTCTGTTTTCTTCCAAGAGGAGCGGTTACATGAATTATGCGGCGATTAAATGGGCCGATGTGGCCAACGGCCCCGGCGTGCGGGTGTCCCTGTTCGTGTCCGGGTGTACCCACCGCTGTCCGGGGTGCTTCAATAAGGAAGCTCAGGATTTCCATTACGGACAGCCCTTCACCCCGGCGGAGGAGGAAAAAATCCTCCAGGCACTGGCCCCGGCCCACATCAAGGGCCTGTCCCTGCTGGGAGGCGAGCCTTTCGAGCGGGACAACCAGCGCGCCCTGCTGCCCTTTCTGCGCCAGGTGAAGGACTGTTTCCCGGATAAAGAGATCTGGTGCTATTCCGGGTATACGCTGGATGGAGAGCTGTGGAAGGACAGCCGCGCCCGGTGTGAGAGTACCGATGAGATGCTGTCTCTCATCGATGTTTTGGTGGACGGCCCTTTTGTGGAGGAGAAAAAGGACCTGAACCTTCGTTTCCGGGGGTCCGGCAACCAACGTATATTGAATGTCCCCGATAGTTTGAAAGCCCGCACCCCTGTTCTCTGGGATGGAGAAACGACGATCCAGTCCATTAAATAAATAAGGAGGCGCCGCTATGATCGCTCCTATCTCTGCCAAGCTGCTGGACACTCGGGCCAAGCTGCCCGCCTATGGCTCCCCGGACGCCGCCGGGGCCGACCTGTACGCTCTCATCGACGCCCCTGTCACCATTGCCCCCGGTCAGACTGTTTTGGTTCGCACTGGGTTGGCCCTAGCTATTCCGAAGGGATATGTGGGACTGGTCTACGCTCGGTCTGGTCTGGCCACCAGGGAAGGGCTGGCCCCCGCCAATAAAGTGGGGGTTATTGACGCAGACTACCGAGGAGAGGTGATGGTTCCCCTCCATAACCACAGCAGCGCAAACCGGGTGGTGAAGGATGGGGAGCGCATTGCCCAATTGGTGATCATGCCCTATCTCACGGCCCGGTTTACCCCGGTGGAAGAGCTGGACCATACGGGCCGGGGAGCCGGAGGCTTTGGGTCTACGGGAAGCAGATAATATAGTAAATAAGGCTGAGAAAACGGGTTTTGGCTAACTAGGAAGGGCAGGTCAAAGCTGCAGCCGAGGTTTTTCGGCGAGTTTTTGCCGCAGGGTTCGGGAAGAACCAGACGGATCCTATTGAGCTTGTTTGACGACAAAAGAAGGCCCCGCCAGAGGCGGGGCCTTCATCTTGGCTCGGGAAAAGCTTACTCCTGGGGTTTGTCTTCCTCGTCTTGGCAGCAGCAGCAGGACGCGTCGTCTTTGGGTTCCTCGCAGCAGCAACAGGATACGTCGTCTTCGGCTTCCACGGCATCCACCTCGTCGTCGGTGAGCTGTCCGGCGGCCTTGATGTCGGCGATGCGCTCGTTGTTGTAGGAGATGCGGGCCATCGCGTCGGTGATGCGCTGACAGGCGTCGGCATAGGCTGCCTCGGGAGCGGAGCCCCGCTCTGCGTAGTACAGCTTGCCCAGCTCAGAATAAGCCTTGCGGATGGCCTCCTGCTCGGCGGAGTTGTTCACCTTCAGCTTGCCGATTTCAGTGAGTTCCTTGGCGCGGGTGGCGCCGGTGTCGGCCAGCTCTTTCGCCTTGGCGATGCCAGTCTCGGTGAGCTCCTTGGCCTTGGTCACGCCGGACTGGGCGAGAACCACAGCTTTGTCCTTCAGGCTTTCAAAATCAATGCTCATGGTAGTTTACCTCCTGATTGTAATGTGGGCCGCCCAGCGGCGGTGTCCAAGCCGCCGCTTCATTTCCACTGGTGCTATTTTATGCGTTCCCGATGAAAATTGCAAGGGGATTTGTCTATTGTTTAGAAAGGTTTAATACTTTGTCAAAAAATTTCCTCAGTTTTATTCCCCGTCGCCTTCGTCCAGAATTTGCTGGATGAGGAACTTGGGCCTGCGTTTGCTTTCCAGATACAGTTTGCCCAGATACTCTCCAATGACCCCCAAGGACAGCAGAATCAGTCCCCCGATGAGCCATACGGAGCAGGCGATGCTGGCCCAGCCGGTGACGGTGTTTCCGGTGGCCCAGCGGACTACATTATATATAATCATGATGAGTGAAGCGAAAAATACCAGGAATCCCAGTCCGGTGATCATCCGCAAAGGCTTTACCGACAAGGAGGTAATTCCCTCCAGAGCAAAGGACACCATTTTTTTCAGGGGGTATTTGCTCTCTCCGGCGAACCGTTCGCCCCGCTCGTACTCAACCGTGTCGGAGGAATAGCCGACCATGGGTACGATACCCCGGAGGAACAGATTGACCTCTTTAAATTGAGCCAGCCCTTCCAGCGCCCGGCGGGACATGAGCCGGTAATCGGCGTGGTTGAATACTGTCTCCGTCCCCAAGAGATTCATCAGGCGGTAAAACGCCTCGGCGGTGGTGCGCTTGAAGAAAGTGTCTGTCTTTCGGGAAGAGCGCACACCGTATACGATGTCGATTCCAGCCAAATACTTGTTCACCATAGCGTCCACCGCGTCCACGTCGTCCTGGAGGTCGGCGTCCATGGAGATGACCATGTCCGCTTTGTCCTTGGCGGTCATAAGCCCTGCCAGCAGGGCGTTCTGATGCCCCCGGTTTCGGGACAGGTCCACCCCGCACAGCAGGGAATTTTCCATGTGGAGTTTGGTGATGACTTCCCAGGTTTTGTCCTTAGAGCCGTCGTTGACGAACAGCACCCGGCTGCGTGGGCCGATTTTTCCGGCGCGCATAAGGCTACGGAGTTTGTCTCCCAGCCGCCGGGCGGTTTCGGGGAGGACCTCCTCCTCGTTATAGCAGGGGACTACGATGTAAAGGATATTGTCGCGCATGGCCTGACCTCCAAAAGCGTTCCGCTTTTTGTTTCGCGGGTTGACGGTATTCCATTATTTTACCAAATGAACGGTGGTCCGTCAAGCGGCCTCCCTTACAGGTAGAAACGCCAGGGAAAATCGACGGCCTCCTCCGCGTAGTCGATGCCGATGCGCTTGCCCGTTTTGACGTCTAGAGGTTCCAGGTCGTCCGGCAAGATGGGAAGGCCGAGTTCCGCCGGAGTTTCGCAGATAAAAAGCTCGTTTGAGCCATACGGCAGCCCGTTGAGGGAGCGGTCGATGTTCATCCCGGCGCATACCTTGCCCGGACCGTTGAGAAAGTTCTTTTTTTGATAGGCGGTCATGTCGGAATACTTGCAATGGAAACGGTTTTCTGCTATGATATCCTGGTTATGCCGGGGAGACAGTCCCCGGATGAGCACCGCTGCCGGTTCCCCCGGCCGTTCGGTGACAAAATTGAGGCAGCAATGCATCCCATAGATAAGGTATACATAGGCCGTCCCCGGCGGGGCGTACAGCGTTTTGGTCCGCTCTGTTTTGCGGTAGTTGTAGGCGTGGCACGCCTTATCCATCCGCCCGACATAGGCTTCCGTCTCGGTGATGCGTGCGCACAGCGTAACGCCGTCATATTGCCGTATCAGGTATTTACCCACTAGGGTCCGGGCGACGTGCACGGTATCTCTGTCAAAAAAAGTCTGAGCAAGCATGGAAGCACCTCGTTCCCGTCGGCAGAAATCTGCTCGCTGGAGTGAAATCAAATGTAGCCGCCGTACTGCGGCTATTATACCACGTCCCGCTATTTTTGAAAACCCGGAGTTGAATGTACATGAGCGAACAAGCCCTGAAAAAGCTGGCAAAGCCTATGATTGTCCTGGCCACCCTTATCTGGGGTTCCACCTTTTTTATTTTGAAGGACACCTTGGACGACGTGGATTTGATGTTCCTGCTGGCGTTCCGTTTTTCTCTGGCGGCGGGCATTTTGGCCGTGGTGTTCTGGAAGCGCTGGAACGCCATGGACCTGGGATACCTGTGGCGGGGCGGTGTGATGGGCGCGCTGATGTTTGCCGCCTATACGGTGCAGAACTATGGCCTGATGGGAACCACTCCGGGGAAAAACGCGTTTTTCACCGCTGTGTACTGCGTCATCGTCCCCTTTTTATACTGGGCGGTGGACCGGCTGAGGCCGTCCCGCTGGAATGTGCTGGCCGGTCTGCTGTGTGTGGCAGGCATCGGCTTTGTGTCCTGGGACGGCGGGCTGTCCCTGTCCGGGGGCGACCTGCTTACGCTGTGTTCCGGCTTCCTCTACGCCTGCCACATTGTGTCGGTGTCCAAGTTTTCTCAGGGCAGGGACATCTTTTTGCTTACCGTACTCCAGTTTGCCGTCACAGCCGTGTGCTGCTGGATCGGAGCGCTCTTTACCCAGGGAATCCCTGTAGATGGCCTGCCGGTCCGGGCGTGGTGGGTGCTGCTGTATCTGGCCATTGCCGCCACTGCCGTGGCGCTGTTGTTTCAGAATGTGGGACAGAAGTACACGGACCCCTCTTCCGCCGCCCTGCTGCTAAGCCTGGAGGCCCCTTTTGGGGTGGCCTTCTCGGTGCTGTTCGGGGCGGAAAACCCCTCCCCGCTGATGTACCTGGGGTTTCTGCTCATCTTTTTGGCGGTGGTGTGCTCGGAGACCAAATTCCAATTTCTGCGCAAAGCGGCGAAAATATGAAAGTACCGGGCACAGAGGTCGCTGCCGTCAGAGGGTGCCGACAGGGAGAGCCGACGGCCTTCCTTCGGAATTTCTCTTGGCATGACGCCGCTTTGCCCGGTACTTGTTCCAAAGGAACTGCGGAGTAAATCATCTGCGGCGGCGGATATGTTCCGCCGCCGCTTCGTTGAGCCTTTGAAGTAAACCTAAGGAACCTCTGAACAAATGCGTCTGCGGCGCTTTGTGGATCTTTTCCGCCACAACTTTGTTGTGATTTCTTGAAATAAACATAATTGTTCCTGGGAAATTCTTCCTGGCTGCGGCGAAAAATCTCTCGCAAACCGCTCTTGCCGATTTAATCGAAGTTTCCTCAGACGTGCCGTTCCAACCACGCCAGTACGTCGGCGAACACCTCGCCCTTGTTGATCTCATTGAGCATTTCATGCCGCCCGCCGGGATAGAGTTTTATGGTCAAATCCCGGGTGCCGTGGTCCTTGAAAAACCCATACACTTTTTTCACACCCTCTCCATTGGAACCCACCGGGTCCCGGTCGCCGGAGAATAGGTAGACAGGGGTAGAGGGGTCCATTTGGGACAGGGCCTCCTGACTGGCAATGTACTGCAGACCGCTCATCATGTCCCAGAACATTCCGGCGGTGGGCTTGAAGGTGCAGAAAGGGTCCTTTAAGTAGGCATCCACCACCGACTCGTCCCGGCAGATCCAGTCGGCGCTGGTGCGGTTGGGGGCAAACTGCTTGTTGTAGGCTCCCAGGGACAGTTTGTCCACCAAGGGACTCACCGTCTCCGGTCCCCGTACCGCGCAGATGGCGGAGGCCACCGCCTTCCCTGCCGCTACCAGAGTGGGTTTCTCCTGCCCGGTACCGGACAAGATACAGCCGTCCACCGTACCGGGATAGGCGCACAGATACGTGCGGGCCAGGAAAGAGCCCATGGAGTGGCCCAGCAGGAAGTAGGGCGTATTGGGGTACTTTTCCCCCATCAGCACCCGCAGCTGCCGCACGCCGGCGGTCACCAGGGTCCAGCCGTCCTTCTTGCCGAAATAGCCGTATTTGCCGTCATCCACCGTCTTGCCGTGGCCCAGATGGTCTTCTCCGCATACTACAAAGCCGTGGTCCGCCAGATACTGGGCGAAGCAGCCGTACCGACCGACATATTCTGCCACGCCGTGGACAATCTGAACCACCCCTTTGGGCGGTTCTTCCGGCGTCCACAGGCTCACGTGGTTTTTGTGTACCCCATCCTTAGAGGGAAAGGAAAATTCTGAAAACTCCGTCATATTTTGTTCACCCCAACCCTGTGATATTATGGTATAATTACTTTACTATAGCTTCCGCCGTTTGTCAATTTACAAAACACCCCAGCTGAACAGCTGAACAAAGGAGAACCGCCATGAAAAAATACCTGATCCGTTTTGCCGCTCCGCTGCTGGCGCTGGTACTGCTCACCGCCCCCGCCTCCGCCCTCACGGTGCCTCAGGCGCTGGAGCTGCTGGAGGAGAATTATTATTACGGCGTGCCCGACGCGGCCTACGGTGCGGCTACGCTGGATGAGCTGCTTGAAATGCTGGGCGACCCGTACACCGATTACATGACCGCCGAGGAGTATCAGGACTTTTTGGACTATGTGGAACAAGAGGTGAACACCGTCGGAATCGGCGTCACCATCCGGTACACCCGGGAGGGAATGCTGGTGGAGCGCCTGGTGGACGGCGGCCCCGCGCAGGAAGCAGGGCTCCGGTCCGGCGACCTGATCATAGAGGTGGAGGGCATATCCTGTGTGCCCGCCGATGAGAGCCACCGGGAGCTGGTGGTGGGGGAGGAGGGCACTCAAGTGGCCCTCACCGTTTTGCGCGATGGACAGCTCCGCCACTTTACCGCCGCCCGCCGCACGGTCAAGGTTCCCAACACCCAGTTCATTGTGCTGGAGGGCGGCGTGGGTTACGTGGATTGCAACAGCTTTGGAACGGATACGGGAAATCTTTTCGCCGACGGTCTCAAACAGTACGACAGTCAGGTGGACTGCTGGCTGGTGGACCTGCGCGGCAATGCCGGCGGGTACACCAACTCTGCTTTGGACGTGATGTCCTCCCTTAACGGTCCGGGGCGTTACGTCTATCTGGAGGACGGGAACGGCGAGGTGGGCGGCTATGCCGGGTACGATGCCCGCCTCACCCGAAAGCCGCTTATTGTGCTGGTGGACGGCGGCAGTGCCAGCGCCTCGGAACTTTTGGCCTCCGGGGTCCGGGATACGGAGAGGGGCATACTCGTCGGAAGCCGTACTTATGGCAAGGGTGTGGCTCAGATTGTTCTGGACAGCAGTTCTCTCCCTGCGTATTTTGATGGCGACTGCCTGAAAATCACCGCCCATCGGTTTTATGGGGCGGGTGGAGGTACTACCGACCGTATCGGCGTCATTCCAACCCTATTGGTGGATGACGGCTATACCTACGCTGTGGCAGAGGCGCTCACGGGCGGCAGTGAGGAAACTTCCTCGCTGTGCGTCATGCCGGGAATTGAGCCCTTTTATATCGACCCGGAGGCGGATGAAGAGGTGATTGCCGCCCTTCTGTCCGCCCTGTCCCCGCAGATGGAGGTGTTTTACAGCGGCGGTGTCTTTAACCCGTGCACCCCCGCCCAGGCGGCGGAAAAGCTGGGGCTGGATTATGACAACCGCTGGTTCAACGATGTGGCCGACAGCCCCTATGCCAACGCTATCAACGCTATGGGAACCTATAAATTGCTTGGAGGCACCGGAAACGGCAATTTCAGCCCAAAAAAACAGCTCACCCGCGGCCAGCTGTGCGTCATGCTGGCCCGGGCGCTGAACGTCACCGCCGGCAGCTTGGACCATTTCACCGACGTACCCGCCGATTCCTGGTATGCCGATGGGGTGAATGCGATAGCGGAACTGGGGCTGGTGAACGGTGTGGGCAGCGGAAAATTTGACCCTGACGCTGTGGTCACTCAGGAGGAATTCCTGGCTATCCTGGGCCGTACGGCTCGGTATATCAATTTTGCTTTGGACCAATACGGTGCGGAGCTAGATACGGGTGAAGCCCCCCAGTCTTATGGGATACAGCTGGCGCTGGCACCCTACTCCGATTGGGCGAAAAGCAGCGTGGCTGTGCTGGCCTGGGGATTGGAGAACGCCGCCGGAAGCCGGGGAGACCTGCTGTATGCCCGGTTGACACAGCTCACCCCTACCGCCCCTGTCCTCCGGGAGGAGGCCGCCGCCGGAATGTACAAGCTTTTGGCGGGGCTGGAGATTCTGCCATGAGCACGCTGCTTCACATCTGCTGCGCTCCCTGTTCCGTGGCCTGTGTCAAAATGCTGCGGGAAGAGGGGACGGAGCCCGCCGGCTTCTGGTATAATCCCAACATCCACCCGTTTTTAGAATACAAGGCCCGCCGGGATACCCTGCGCCAGTATGCCCAGGACATCGGCCTGGACCTGCGGGAGGAGGATTTCTATGGTCTGCGCTCCTTCACCGCCGCCGTGGCCCAGGATAGTGACCATCGCTGTGGCTACTGCTACGCCTGCCGGATGGAGCGCACCGCTCAATATGCAGCTGAAAACGGGTTCGAGCGTTTTTCCACCACCCTGCTAGTGTCCCCATATCAAAACCGGGAGTTGATCTGCGCTGTGGGGAGAAATATGGGGGAGAAATATGGGGTGGAGTTTATACCCTACGATTTCCGTCCCCGGTTCCGGGATGGACAGGAAGAGGCCCGCGCCCTGGGACTGTACATGCAGAAATACTGCGGCTGTGTATACAGTGAGGAGGACCGGTTTTCCAACCGACGGAAGAAGGAGCTCCACAAACTGCACAAGGCAGAGGCAAGGGGGAACACCCAGTGTTGAAAGAGGGGAAGGTATACCGGGCTGTTATTGACGGCTATGCCAGCGGCGGCGAGGGAGTGGCCCGGATTGAAGGCATGGCGGTGTTCGTCAAAGGGGCCCTCCTCGGAGAGCGGGCGGAGGTGCGCATAGAGCACATCGGCCACAGCGCCGCCTGGGGACATATCAAAAAGCTGTTGAGGCCCTCGCCCCAGCGGCTGGAGCCGGACTGCCCCCATTACGGTGTGTGCGGCGGCTGTCAGTTCCGGCACATGACCTACACCGAGGAGCTGGAGGCCAAGCGCCGCCGGGTGGAGGACGCCCTGCGGCGCATCGGCGGCGTTGAGCTGGCCGTCTCTGTGATACGCGGGGCGGAAAATACCAGGCGTTATCGCAATAAGGTGCAGTTTCCCGTGTCAGATGGGGCTATTGGCTATTATCAGGGCCGTACCCACCGGGTGGTGGACATTGCCGACTGTCTGCTCCAGCCGGAGGTGGACGCCGCCTGCCGGGCTGCCGTTAAGGAATGGATGGAGCGGTTTTCCGTCCCGGCGTACGACGAGAAAACAGGCTGTGGGCTGGTTCGCCACCTGTTTCTGCGCACCAACGCCGCCGGAGAGGTCCTGTGCTGTCTGGTGGTCAACGGGAAAAAGCTCCCCCACGGTGAGGAGCTGGTGGAAGCACTCCGACAGGCCGCGCCTGGGCTGACGGGGGTGGTGCTGTCGGCGAACACAAAAAAGACAAACGTGATTCTGGGGGACAGGTTCCGTACCCTCTGGGGCCGGGACTGGTTGGAGGAGGAGCTGTGCGGCCACCGTTTCCGGCTGTCGGTGCCCTCCTTCTTCCAGGTGAACCGGGAGCAGACCGAGGTGCTCTACCGACGGGCGCTGGACTTTGCCGCCCTTACCGGGCGGGAGACGGTGGTGGAGCTGTACTGCGGCATCGGGACCATCAGCCTCACCCTGGCAGAGTACGCGAAGCAGGTCATCGGGGTGGAGGTGGTGCCCCAGGCGGTGGCAGACGCCGAGGAGAACGCCGAACGCAGCGGGCTCCAAAGCAAAACCCGTTTTGAATGCGGCGATGCCGCCGAGCTGGCCGTGCGTTTGGAGAGTGAAAGCGTACGTCCCGATGTCGTGGTGGTGGACCCGCCTCGGAAGGGACTGGCTCCGGCAGTGGTGGACACCATTGCCAGTATGAGCCCAGAGCGGTTGGTTTATGTCTCCTGCGACCCGGCTACTCTAGCCAGGGATGTGAAGCGGTTTGCCGGTTTGGGTTACACAGCGGTCCGGGCGGAGGCGGTGGACCTGTTTCCAAGAACGGCTCATGTGGAGACTATTGTGTTGCTACAAAGAGGAAACTCGTAGAAATCCTGCGTTTCCAGCACTTTGCCCGTCATGTGGTGTTTGACGCCGAGGGTGATAAACTCCGCAATAAGCGCATTGAGGACTACATCACCGTTTCGGTCGTCATTGATATGGAGTGTGGGAACACAAAAACCAAATAGTGCAAGGACAAACCAACGCCGCAGATTTTGAAAAAGTCTGCGGCGTTTTTTCATGTCCAAACACCGAAAGGAGCGGAGAACCATGCCAGTATTCCGCGTGGAGAGGAACAAGGGGTACACGGTGATGTCCAACTACCACCTGCGGGACAAGTCCCTGTCCCTGAAAGCCAAGGGCCTGTTGTCGCAGATTTTGTCGCTCCCGGAAGATTGGGATTACACCCTGTCCGGCCTGTGCTGTATCAACCGGGAGAGCAAGGACGCTATTCGTTCCGCTGTCAACGAATTGGAGCGGGCCGGGTACATCGAGCGCCACCAGACCACGGACGAAAGCGGCAAGTTCAGCAGCAACGAGTACATCATCCACGAGCAGCCTGTTTCTTTGCCGCCGTCGTTGGATAAACCGTCGTCGGAAAACCCGACAACGGGAAAACCGACGTCGGAAAATCCAACGCAATTAAATAAAGATAGCCATATCTGCATCTATCTTAAAGCGGAGATAAGGCTTTTCGAGAAAAAGCAACCTGCTCTTTGCGGACGAAAGTGAAATTTTTTCCTGCTGCTCTGGAGAAAGTTTATTTGTCAGAATCGTAAAGTCTGTGCTGGTAGAATCATACAGGAAATGATTGTTTGCATATTCTCGATACACCATCTTGATAGCTTTCGCAGCTCCGTTTCGATCTCGATACTCATCCATGACTTGGGATGCCGCTTCATAAATTTGGTCTTGGACACTACACAGCACTTCGCAGAAAAGAGATTCCTTAGATTCAAAGAAAATGTAAAAAGCCCCTTTGGAAATGCCCACCAGTCTGCACAACTCGTCAACGCTGGTTTTTTTGTATCCATACTGCGTCCAGCTTTGCTTACACGCATCCATCAGTTTTTTCCGAATCGTTTCCTTTTCGTGTTCTGAAAAACTTCTTGCCATATAGCGTTCCTCCTTTGTGTGACCTAAAATACTGATTTAGTCATTGATATAATAACGCGGCCATAGAGGTGTGTTAAGAGGAATGTAAAACTTTTTGAAATGAACAAAATATAAAATCTCAAATTCACCCTTGACAGCAGCTTTAGAACCAGCCCTGATTTTTTCCAATAATTCGGCTAATAGCGGAATCAGACTGGCTTTTATTGTGAATTCATGCTATACTGATACAAAAAATAAGGGAAAAAGGAAACACTATGGCGATCAATAAAGCGACGCGGGCAGCGCTGAGCATCCTGTCCTACCCGGAGATCGACGTGAAAAAGACCTATCTGGTGGAGCGGGAGCTCCACAAACTGCTGGCCCACCGGCGGAAGAACCCGGCGCTCTACCGCGTATGGGAGTACCCGGTGTCAAACGGAGGCCACCAGGTCCCCGTGCGGGTGTTCAAGCCCGCCGAGGCAGCTGGGCCGGCTGTGCTGGTTTTCTTCCATGGCGGCGGTTGGGTGACGGGCACGGTGGACAGCTACGACGGGGTGTGCGCGGATATGGCGGCCATGACCGGCTGCGCCGTGGCCAGCGTGGATTACCGCCTGGCGCCGGAGCACCGCTTTCCCGCCGCGCCGGAGGACTGCTACGCCGCCGCCCGGGAGGTGTTCCGCAACGCCGGG
>ERZ808028.358-NODE-358-length-40661-cov-4.281318_pt1 | contig 40661 bp, 41 predicted proteins | sample MGYA00380184_ERZ808028 | MGnify/ENA primary metagenome ERZ808028 (study PRJEB31490, sample SAMN06133397) | mouse gut metagenome | isolation source: J8_1 | host: mice | place: China: Chengdu | collected 2015-05 ...
AGGTTAGAGTTTATCTTTTCTGCTTCTTGACAAACGTTTTTTTCCTGCTATAATGAAAACCAGCAGGAAAATATTCGCGAACAATCGGAATAATAAAGAAAGCCTGGTACAGAATTTACCAGGAGTTTAAAGCGATGACAGGAAGAGTAAGATAAGGAAGCATACAGAGAGGGACGGAATTTGGTGCAACTGTCCTGTGGGGAATTATCTGAAGACCACCCTGGAGCGGCTTTTATCAGGCCCGGCCGACACCGTTATCGTCTAACGAAGAGGCGCTTCTTTTGCGCAATCAGGGTGGAACCGCGATAGTTTATTCTTTTCTCGATAGAGATTATCGTCCCTGAACAGTCATGGATTGATTGTTCAGGGATTTTTTGTTGCCTTTTTATCACTGAAAAATAAGGAAAACAGGAGGTTTTAAGATGAAAATCACATTAAAAGACGGTTCCGTAAAGGAATATGCCGGGAGCAAATCGATTATTGATATTGCGTTTGACATCAGCGAAGGTCTGGCAAGAGCTGCCTGTGCCGGGGAGGTTGATGGGGAAGTGCTTGATCTGCGGACGGTGATTGACCATGACTGTTTGTTAAATATCTTAACGGCAAAGGATGAGGCCGGGCTCCGGGTGGTTCGCCATACCTGTTCCCATGTGATGGCTGAGGCGGTGAAGAATCTCTTCCCGGAGGCAAAGTTAGCGATTGGGCCGGCGATTGATACGGGGTATTACTATGACTTCGATGCTGCCTCCTTTTCGCAGGAAGATCTGGAAAAGATTGAAAAGGAAATGAAGAAAATCATTAAAAAGGGTGCAAAACTGGAAAAGTTTACCATGCCGCGGGAAGAAGCCATCCGCTTTATGGAGGAAAAGAACGAGCCGTATAAGGTTGAGTTAATCCGCGACCTTCCCGAGGATGCCGTGATTTCCTTCTACAGCCAGGGCGATTTTGTCGATCTCTGTGCAGGCCCGCATTTAATGAGTACCAAGGGCATTAAGGCGTTTAAGCTGGTTTCTTCCTCCGGCGCGTACTGGAGAGGGGATGCTGACCGGGCGATGCTGCAGAGAATTTACGGGACGGCATTTGCCACAAAGGAAGAAGTAGAAGCCTATATGCAGCATCTGGAGGATATTAAGAAGCGCGATCACAATAAGCTGGGACGGGAGATGGAGTTATTTACTACCGTAGATGTGATTGGGCAGGGTCTGCCGCTTTTAATGCCCAAGGGAGCAAAAATTATTCAGACCTTACAGCGCTGGATTGAGGATGAGGAGGAGAATAACTGGGGCTATGTCCGCACAAAAACCCCGCTTATGGCAAAGAGTGATTTATATAAGATGTCCGGTCACTGGGATCACTATAAGGAAGGCATGTTTGTTTTGGGGGATGAGGAAAAAGATAAAGAGGTGTTTGCCCTTCGTCCTATGACCTGCCCGTTCCAGTACTTTGTCTACAAGGCAAGTCAGAAATCCTACCGTGATCTTCCTCTGCGCTACGGCGAAACCTCTACCCTGTTCCGCAATGAGGATTCCGGGGAAATGCACGGCTTGACCAGGGTTCGTCAGTTTACGATTTCAGAGGGGCATTTGATTGTCCGTCCGGATCAGATGGTGGAGGAGTTTAAGGGCTGTCTTGCCCTGGCAAAGAAATGCCTGACCACGTTAGGGGTAAATGAGGATGTAACCTATCATCTGTCCAAATGGGACCCGGATAACCGGGAGAAATACATCGGTGAGCCGGAGGTCTGGGAGGAAACCGAGGAGCATATCCGCCGGATTTTAAAAGAACTGGAGATTCCGTTTGTGGAGGATGTGGGTGAGGCCGCCTTCTATGGCCCGAAAGTGGATATTAATGCCCGAAATGTTTACGGCAAAGAAGATACCATGATCACGGTTCAGTGGGATGCACTTCTGGCAGAACAATTTGATATGTATTACATTGACCAGAACGGGAATAAGGTGCGTCCGTATATTATCCACAGGACTTCCCTTGGCTGCTATGAGAGGACGCTGGCCTGGCTGATTGAAAAATATGCCGGAATGTTCCCGACCTGGCTTTGCCCGGAACAGGTGCGTGTGCTTCCGATTTCCGATAAATACCTGGATTATGCCGATAAGGTTGCTGCCCAGCTCAAGGCAAACGGTATTCTCTGTACGGTAGACACCCGTTCGGAGAAGATTGGCTATAAGATCCGTGAAACAAGGCTGGCAAAGATTCCCTATATGCTGGTGGTTGGCGAAAAAGAGGAGCTGGAAGGAAAGGTATCGGTGAGAAGCCGTTTCCTCGGCGATGAAGGGCAGAAGGATTTAAAAGAATTTATCCAGGCAGTGTGCGAGGAAATCCGCACAAAGGAAATTCGAAAAATTGAAGTGCAGGAGCAGAAATAAGATGCAGAATATGGGACAGCGGGGGTTTATGCGGCGAGCCGCCGGTACACGAGCCGGTCAGAATATGGGCGGTGCAGAAAGAATGAATGCTGTACAGCTCATGGGAAGAAATGACCTGTGCTGGTGTAAGAGCGGGTTCAAATATAAGAAATGCCATCTGGCGTTTGACGAAAAGATAGAAAGTTTCCGGCGGAGGGGCTGCACCGTCCCTGCCCGGAACATGATTAAGACACAGGAACAGATTGAAGGAATCCGGGAAAGTGCAAAGATTAATATTGCTGTACTGGATTATATCGGAGAACATATCGGTGAAGGCGTGACCACACAGCAGATTGACCAGTGGGTCTACGACCTGACCACCCGGGCCGGGGGGATTCCTGCGCCGTTAAATTATGAAGGGTTTCCCAACAGTGTGTGCACTTCGGTGAATGAACAGGTCTGCCATGGGATACCTTCGGCGGATGTGGTACTTAAAGAAGGGGATATTGTCAATGTCGATGCTTCGACCTATTATCACGGCTATTATTCGGATTCCTCACGGATGTACTGTATCGGGAAGGTTTCCGCGGAAAAACAGAAGCTGGTGGATGTCACAAAAGAGTGCGTAAAACTCGGGCTGGAACAGGTAAAACCCTGGGGATTTCTGGGTGATATGGCAGAAGCCGTCCAGAAGCACGCTGAGGCAAACGGCTACCGGATTGTCCGGGAAATCGGCGGTCATGGTATAGGTGTGGAATTTCATGAAGATCCCTGGGTCGGCTACATTGGCCGGAGAGGGACGGAAATGCTTTTAGTTCCCGGGATGGTGTTTACCATTGAGCCGATGATCAATATGGGCTCCCAGGAGATTTACATCGATGACGGCAATGGATGGACGGCCTACACCGAGGACGGAAAACCTTCCGCACAGTGGGAAATCCAGGTGCTGGTGACGGAAACGGGGAATGAGGTGCTTTGCTGGTAGGAAGTCCGGAGAATAGGTAAACTGTAAATTTGGCAGTGTATTAAGGAAATCAGGTATAAGTTTATTTCGATGGATATGGATAGAAAAGGGCGGCTGCACGATTTTCGTGCAGTCGCCTAAAGTTAAGCAGTTATTTTGCATTTAATACCGCATTTTTCTTTCGGTTATTCTACTTCCTCTGTAACCGCTCCAGGCCGAACCCAGGCAACCAGGAGTTTTTCAAAATGCATGTTCAGCAGTTTCTTAGGAGAACCGCAGGTGATTTTTTCGGTGGGATAGGACAGGTTTTCACCAACCCACAGTGTGGCATTTTCCTGACCGTTTTCCAGAAGATTTTGGCAGATTTGATCGAGCCGTTCTTCTCCATCCAGCAGAAAAAATCGTTCTTTTTTATCGGCAAATGTCCAGTCGATGATTTCTTCCCGCCCATGAAAACTTACCGTTTCTGCATTTTCCCAGGGACATCCGATTTTTGCCGCGAAATAGGACAGGGAAGAGATGCCGGGAAGCAGGCGGAAAAAGGCAGAAGGAAATTCAGCCTTCAAAAGTTCATACACGCCCTTTGTACCGCTGTAGAATCCGGTATCGCCGGAAAACAAAATGACCGGGTGCTTAATTTTTGGATGTTTCATCAGCCAGGAAAGCATTTCTTCCTTTTTATAAGTAACGCATTCAGCGACAGATTCCTGTCTGAGGTCAGGCTGAATGTTTTTATAGGCAATACATTCAGCGATAGATTCCCGCTTACCGTCAGACGGAATGCCCGGGGGACAGGAGGGGATGCTTTCGCTGCCAGACAGCATCCGGCGCATGGTTTTTGCAGTTTCAATCATCCGTGACGCTCCTAAAAAGGCATCTGCACGAAGGATTGCCTGCAGCCCGTTTAAGGTGATTTGCCCGGTACCTCCTGTTCCTATGCCAAGTAAGGTTATTTCCGGCAGGTGTTCTTTTGTTTTCTGTAGGTTTTCTGTGGTTTTCTGTATACATTCTATGGTTTTCTGTGGATGTTCTGCATTCTTTTTTCGGTGTTTTTCTTTGCTCAGCCATTGTTTGATCTCTTCTAAGGATTTTCCGTGTTCGTCCTCTTCGCAGTCATGTTCTTTCGGGCGTTTTATGGCAATGACCTGGCAGCCACATTCATGGGCTGCTCTGATTTTTTCTTCAAAACCACCGGTTTTTCCGGATTCCTTTGTGACCAGGAAGGACGCCTGTACGGTGCGGATCAGGGCTTTATTAAGTTCTGTAGAAAACGGCCCCTGCATGGCAATGATTTGTTTTCCATAAAATCCGGCATCCTGGCAGGTCTTAATTGCTTCGACAGAGGGAAGTACACGGACAAATATACGGGAAAGCAGTGCTTTTTCCGCAGCAAAACAGGCAAGTTCCTTGCTTCCGACGGTTAAAAGCGCCTTTTTTTCCGGAGAAGAGAGAAGTTCCTGCTTTAAGCGGGCAGCCGCCTCTTCAAAGGAGGAAACCCAGGACAGGGGAAAAGCATCCGAAGAATTTTCCTCTGTTTTTTCGCGCAGCAGCCGCAGATATTTTGTTTTGGTGATTATGCAGGCAGAGCGGATTTCTTTGGATACGGCCCGGGCAAACGGATGGGTTGCGTCCACGACGGCGGTAATCGCTTCCTGCGTTATCCACTGTGCCATTTCCTGTGCGTTCATTCGCCCGGCGTGGACTTTGTCGCTGAAAATTGCCGTATTTTCTAAAATCTGTTCTCCATAAGCTGTCGCTACCGAAACGGTAAAATCGATGTCTTCATCCCGGCAGAATTCAGCCAGCAGCCGTCCTTCCTGTGTTCCGCCGAAAATGCCGATTTTTTTAATTGTCTGTTTATTCATTATTATTTCCTTTATTTTGTGTACGGTTTACAGCATTGCTGGCATTTTGCCATTGTTCCTAACAGTCTGATTATAGGCTATGGCTTCCTGTACGTCAATTTTTTTAGAAACAGGAAAAATAATTTTGAGGAAACAGGAAAAATAATTTTTAGAAACAGAAAAATAATTTTAGAAAACAGGAAAAAATAGGGTTTACAAATCTGCAGAACTCATGTAAACTGATAAACAGAAGCGTTATTTAAAAAAAAATAGAACGAAAAGAGGAAGGGAAATGAAGCTGATTCAAACCGTTGATGCAGAGGGGGCTGTGCTCTGCCATGATATTACGCAGATTATTAAAGGTGTTACCAAGGATGCCATATTCCGCAAAGGGCATATCGTGAGAAAGGAAGATATCCCGGTGCTGCTTAGTGTAGGGAAAGATCAGCTCTATGTCTGGGAAAATGAGGAGGGGATGCTTCATGAAAATGATGCGGCAGAAATTCTTGCTTCACTGTGCATGGGTGAATTTATGGAAAAATCACAGCCTAAGGAAGGGAAAATTGAATTAAAGGCGATCTGTGACGGCCTGCTGAAAGTGGATCGGGCAGGGCTTAGGGCGATAAATCGCTTCGGACAGATGATGATTGCCAGCCGTCATGGGAATTTTGCAGTGAAAAAGGGGGATAAGCTTGCCGGAACCAGGATTATTCCTCTGGTGATTGAAGAAGAGAAGATGAAAGCGGCGCAAAAAGCGGCGGCAGAGGCAACCGGAGGAAAGCCGATTTTTGCCTTAAAACCGTTTAACCATAAAAAAGTGGGGATTGTCACCACGGGAAATGAAGTCTATGCCGGAAGGATACAGGATGAATTTACCCCGGTGATTCGGGAAAAGCTGGCTGCATTTGATACCGAAGTTATTGATCATGTGATTTGGAATGACGATGATAAGAAGGTGACGGCGTCGATTCTTTCCATGATTGAACAAGGAGCGGATATGGTTATCTGTACCGGGGGAATGAGCGTGGACCCGGACGATAGAACGCCGCTCGCGATTAAGAACACCGGGGCGAAAATCGTTTCCTACGGGGCACCGGTGCTGCCGGGGGCAATGTTTCTTCTGGCCTATTATACGGTGAAAGGAAATGATGCGTCAAACCGGGAAGCAGGAAAAGCCGTGGAAACCGGTGCAGACAAAACCGCCGGCAAAACAAAAAAAACAGGCACAGCCGGAGAAAGGGAAACAAAAGAAAGAACTGTGGTTGTGATGGGGCTTCCGGGCTGTGTAATGTATGCAAAGCGAACGATTTTTGATCTGGTGCTGCCCCGGGTAATGGCGGATGATCCGGTAACACCGGAGGAGTTGGCTGGGCTTGGGGAAGGCGGCCTGTGCCTGAATTGTCCGGTGTGCACATTTCCCAACTGTGGATTTGGGAAGGGAAAATAAGGAAGAAGAAAAGAAAAAAATAAATAATTTAGGAAGAAAGTAAAGCAAAAAAGGGGAATCAAATCGTGGAAAAGAAGGAAAAGGTTCAGTTTACTCATTTTGATGAGCAGGGAAATGCGTGGATGGTGGATGTAGGAGCAAAGGCGGATACGGTTCGGGAAGCTGCAGCCAGAGGAAGCATCCATATGAGCCGGGAATGTCTGGAAATGGTGACGGCAGGAAAGATAAAAAAGGGAGATGTGCTGGGTATTGCCCGGATTGCGGGAATAATGGGGGCAAAGAAAACCTCCGATCTAATTCCCCTGTGCCATCCCCTGCCGCTGACAAAGCTGACGGTGGAATTTGCCGTCGATCAGGAAAAACAGGAGATTTCAGCCATCTGTACGGCAAAAACTATGGGAAAGACCGGGGTTGAGATGGAGGCATTGACCGGAGTTTCGGCGGCGCTTCTGACCATCTATGATATGTGCAAGGCTGTTGACCGCGGTATGGAAATCCGGGAGATTTATCTGGTACACAAAAGCGGGGGAAAGAGCGGGGAATTTTTTCATTCCGGCAGCGATAAGAAAATACCATTGAATACAGAAAAGGGATAGACAGAAATGAACGATTCATATGGAAGAACCATCGACTATATGCGGATTTCCATCACCGATCGCTGCAATCTGCGCTGTAAATACTGTATGCCCTACGGTGTGGAATCTGTGTCCCATAAGGATATTCTTACTTATGACGAGATTTATAAAATTGTCCTTGCAGGCACGGGGTTAGGGATAAAGCATCTTAAGGTGACGGGTGGAGAGCCGCTGGTGCGAAAAGGATGCTGTGAGCTTATCCGCAGGTTAAAAACCGTACCGGGAATTGAGCATGTGACATTGACAACGAACGGAATTTTACTGGAAGAATATCTGGAAGAACTGATACGGTCAGGAATTGACGGAATCAATATCAGTCTGGATACGCTCGATCGGGAGGCTTATCGGCAGATTACCGGACAGGACGGTCTGGAAGCGGTGCTTCGTGGGATGAAAAGGGCAGCTTATGCTTCTGTTCCGGTAAAAATCAATGCGGTTTCCCTGGATTGGGAGGAAATGGGAAGGTTAAATAAAGCAGAAAACTGGAAAACATTGGTTTTGCTGGCACAGCAGTATCCGGTGGATGTGCGGTTTATTGAGATGATGCCGATTGGCTGTGGGAAAATGTTTAAAACCGTGAATCATAAGCAGCTTCTGGAAGAAATGATGCAGGCATTTCCCGGTATGGAAAGAGAAAAAGATAAGGAAAAAAGACATGGTTTTGGCCCGGCGGTCTATTATCGGATTCCCGGTTTTCTGGGCAGCATCGGGCTGATCAGTGCGATTCACGGGAAGTTCTGCGAAAGCTGCAACCGGGTGCGCTTGACGGCGCAGGGGATGTTAAAAACCTGCCTGTGTTTTGAGGACGGCGCAGACCTGCGGGCTGTTCTGCGGGATGGTGAGGGAAAAAAACTGGAAGAAGTTATGAAAACAGCAATCATGAAAAAACCCGCCGCCCATTGCTTTGAGAAGCCGGAAAAGATAACGGAAATCCATCCTATGGCAGCGATCGGAGGTTAAGTGCGGTTAAGCAGCAGGGGAACGGATAAAGAACAGGAAAATAAAACAATGGAGAAAATAGAAATGAAAAATTTTGGAAAAACAGGCATTGTTCGGGCAATTTGTATCAGCACTGTTCGAGGGGTGGAGAAAAAGAGGATTGACGAAGGACATTTTCTTCGGGATTTTGGGATTGAGGGCGATGCCCACGCAGGAAACTGGCATCGTCAGGTCAGCCTTCTTTCCTATGACCGCGTGGAAGCATTTAATGCCCGGGGAGCAGAGGTAAAGGATGGTGCTTTTGGAGAGAATCTGGTCGTGGAGGGAATTGACTTTCGCAGCCTTCCTGTGGGAACACGTCTGGTATGCGGGGAAGTTGAACTGGAAATGACACAGATTGGCAAGGAATGTCACAGCCATTGTGCAATCTATCAGAGGATGGGCGAGTGTATTATGCCAAGGGAGGGCGTGTTTGCTAAGGTTATCCGGGAAGGCATTATTCGGCAGGGGGATGTGATGGAGGTTAGGGCGGCAGATCCCGGGCGGCCTCTGACCGCGGCGGTGATTACTTTAAGCGATAAGGGGGCAAAGGGAGAGAGAAAGGATGAGAGCGGCCCGGCGGCAAAGGAAATACTGGAAAAAGCGGGCTATGTGGTGCTGGAACTTTTGCTTCTTCCTGATGAACCTTCCTTATTAAAAAAGGAACTTATCCGCCTTGCCGACAGCCGTCAGGCAGACCTGGTGCTGACCAGCGGGGGAACAGGTTTTTCCATGCGTGACCGGACACCGGAAGCGACGATGGAAATTGCCGAGAGAAATGCGCCCGGAATCGCCGAAGCGATCCGTTACCGTTCCATGGAAGTTACCGATAGGGCAATGCTTGGGCGAGGGGTTTCCGTTATCCGAAAGAAAACCCTGATTGTAAATCTCCCGGGAAGTCCCAGGGCGGTTCGGGAAAGCCTGGGATTTATTCTTGGGGCATTAGAGCATGGGCTGAATATTTTAAGGGGAAGCGCCTTTGAATGTGGAAATGAAGTTAGAGAAGATAAGAAGACGGGTGAAGAAAGCAGATAAAGAAGAGGCATAAGAGGGTGAACAGGCAATAATGAAAAAAAGAACAATTTTAGCGGTTTTGGCTGTAATTTGTGTATGTATGGAAATATTTTCCGGGTGTTCAGGAACAGAATCTGCAGAGGACTTTGTCAAAGAAGAAGCAGGAGAAACCGCAGAGAAACCAACCAAAGCAGAAGCCGAAAAAAACGCAGAGAAATCAACCAAAGCAGAATCCGAAGAAATTTTAATTGCTGCTGCTGCCAGCTTAAAAAATGCGTATGAAGAAGACCTGATTCCCATGTTTCAGGAAAGGTATCCGCAGATTACCGTGAAAGGAACCTATGATAGTTCAGGTAAGCTTCAGACGCAGATAGAAGAGGGGCTTGCGGCAGATGTGTTTATGTCGGCGGCAGTAAAACAGATGAAGGCACTGGACGAAGGCGGGTGGATTGCCTCGGAAACGGTGGTGGATTTGCTGGAAAATAAGATTGTGCTGATTGTTCCTGCCGGTCAGGAAGAAGGTATTACGGCGTTTGAGGAAATCGTAAAGGCAGACATTATTGCCTTGGGCGACCCGGAAAGCGTGCCTGCTGGGCAGTATGCCAGGGAAGCATTGCTCCGTCTGGGATTGTGGGAGGATGTTTCGGCAAAGGCCAGTTTTGGGACGAATGTGACGGAAGTATTAAACCAGGTTGCCGAGGCGAGCGCGGACGCGGGGATTGTTTATGCGACGGATGCAGCCGGCATGGCGGATAAGGTCAGTGTTGTGGCTCAGGCACCGGAAGTCGGTCTGTCGGATAAGGTGATTTATCCGGTTGCTGTGGTTAAAGGTACAGCGCACAGGGAGGCTGCCGACTGCTTTGTAAAATTTTTAACCTCACAGGAAGCGATAGAGGTATTTCAGTCTTACGGATTTACAGAAAGAAAATAAGCTGGTGATAAGATTTGCCGATGCTAAGATTTGCCGGCGTTGAGATGAGCCGATGCTAAGATTTGCCAGCGATGAGATGAGCCGAAGGAAATTGAGGAAGAAAGGAACGTGGTCAGGGATGGACTGGACACCGGTAATGATTTCTTTAAAAACAGCAGGAGTGTCGATTGCAATCACGTTTTTTCTGGGAATTATGGCAGCATGGATGGTGGTTTCGATGAACAATGACTGGTGGAAGGGTGTGGTAGATGCATTATTCACCCTTCCCCTGGTTCTTCCGCCCACGGTGGCAGGCTTTTTTCTGTTGTACCTGTTTGGGGTAAAACGTCCGCTGGGCAGGTTTTTTATTGAGTATTTTGGCGTGAAAATTGTTTTTTCCTGGGGAGCGACAGTGATTGCGGCGGTGGTGATGTCCTTTCCCCTGATGTACCGATCGGCACGGGGAGCGTTTGAACAGGTTGATCCGGATTTATGCGCAGCGGCAAGAACCCTGGGAATGAGCGAGTGGGCGATTTTTCGCCGGATTCTTTTTGCCAACGCGCTTCCAGGCATTATCAGCGGCGGTGTGCTTAGTTTTGCCCGCGGGCTGGGCGAGTTTGGGGCTACGGCAATGCTTGCCGGAAACATTGCCGGAAAAACAAGGACGCTTCCTATGGCGGTTTATTCGGAGGTGGCTGCGGGAAATATGGAACAGGCATATTCTTATGTACTGGTGATTACGGCAATCGCCTTTTTTTCCGTGATACTGATTAACAGGGCGAAGACGGTGACTGAGAAAAAGAGGAGATAGAAGAAAAGTGAAGCTGGATGTGGAGATTTACCGCTGTTTGAGGGATTTTACCTTAGATCTTTCCTTTTCTGCCGGGGAAGGATGCCTGGGGATTTTGGGGGCTTCCGGCTGCGGGAAAAGCATGACCTTAAAATCCATTGCCGGAATTATCCGACCGGACAGGGGAAGGATTGTCCTTTCCGGGGAAGAGGACAGCGTGCTTTTTGATGCGGAAAAATCGATTTGTGTTCCCCCGCAGAAACGTCAGGTGGGGTATTTGTTTCAGCACTATGCACTGTTTCCCCATATGACGGTGGAAGAAAATATTCTCGTGGGCCTGGAGGGAAGAGAAGCGGCAGAAAAAAGAAAAGGCAAAAAGCACAGGTTTGGGGCAGGTTTGAGGAAGGAAAAGCGAGGGCAGCGCCTTGGGGAACTGGTGGAGCAGTTTCGTCTTCATGGGCTGGAAAAGCATTATCCGGGGCAGCTTTCGGGAGGACAGCAGCAGAGGACGGCGCTGGCAAGGATTTTTGCCTATGAACCGGCAGTGCTTTTGCTGGACGAACCGTTTTCCGCGATGGACAGCTTTCTGCGCGAAGGGTTAAGGCTGGAACTTGCAGGGGTACTAAAACGGTTTTCGGGGATTTCGATTCTGGTGACCCATGACCGGGACGAGGCGTTCTGGCTCTGTTCCCATCTGCTTTTGATGGATAAGGGAAAGGTTCTTGCGGCAGGAAAGACCAGGGAAGTTTTCCGGCAGCCAAAGTTTTGTTCGGCAGCCAGGCTGACCGGGTGCAGAAACATTTCACGGATTCAGCGTCTGGGGGCGCACAGGGTTCGCGCACTGGACTGGAACGGGCTGGAACTGGTCACGGAAGATGCGGTGGAAGAAAGGCACAGCGCGGTTGGAATACGCGCCCACGATCTGAAAGAAGTGCCTGACACCCAGGTAAAAGCATGGGAGGATAAAGCTGGAGGGAATCTTATCCCGGTGGGAAAGGCTTCCTTTTCGGAAATGCCCTTTGCATGGTATATTACCTTAGAGAACGGTCTGTGGTGGAAGAAGGAAAAAGAGATGAATGCCCGGGGGATTGCAGGGATGCTTCCTGGCTGGCTGCGGGTAGAGCCGTCGGCAGTGCTTTTGCTGGAGGGGGAGTAAGGAAAAGAGAAAAGCGGCAGGGCAGGCAGAAATAAAAAGGATGACAGAAGAAGAAAAACGGCAGGACAGGCAGAAACAAAAAAGGGTGACAGAATAAAAAAGAATATAGAATAAAACAGAACGGAGAATGAATGGGATGGAAGAGTTGTTTCGGGAACTTGAACAGCAGATGCTTTGCGGCAGGGAAACGGTTTTGGCGACGATTATTGCCAGTTCAGGTTCAACCCCCAGAGGAGCAGGGTCAAGGATGCTGATTTTATCTGACGGATCGATCCGGGGAAGCATCGGCGGCGGCGCGGTGGAATATCAGGCCATCCAAACAGGTTTGGCGGCAATGAGGGAGAAACAATCCGCAGTACACGGCTTTTCCCTGACCCGAAACCAGACAGCAGATATCGGTATGGTCTGCGGCGGGGATGTGGTTGTATATTTTCAGTATGCTTCGCCGGAGAATACCGCCCTGCTTAGCCTTTGCAGAGAAATCAGGAAGGCGCTTGCGCGGGATGAGGATAGCTGGCTGGTGATGGATATTACGGAAGAAACCTGCTGGCAGATGGGGCTTTATACCCAAAAGGGCGGTTTTGTGGGAATGGAATGCTTAAAGGCGGCTGTTGGTGACAGGGAAGGGGATGCCAAGGCGTTTGCCAGGGAGTTTTTCCGGAAAAAGGCGGTGCAGAAGGAGGTGCGCGGGCGGAAATATTACTGTGAGCCTTTCGTCTGTGCCGGGACAGTGTATATCTTTGGCGGGGGGCATGTGGCGCAGGAGTTGGTTCCCCTTCTGGCACATCTTAACTTCCGCTGCGTGGTCATGGACGACCGGAAAGAATTTGCCAGACCGGAATTATTCCCCCAGGCGGCAAAGACCGTGGTGGGGGATCTGGAACATATTGGAGAGTCTGTTTCCATACAGCCCCAGGATTATGTCTGTATCATGACCAGGGGGCATCAGTACGATTATTATGTACAGAAGCAGGCGATGCAGGCGCACCCTAAGTATATCGGTATTATGGGAAGTAAAAATAAGGCGGCAGTTATTCGGGAAAAGCTTCTGCAGGACGGCTTTTGCCCGGAGGAGGTTGATGCCTGCCATACACCTATAGGAGTGGAAATTGCAGCGGAAACGCCGGCGGAGATTGCAGTGAGCATCGCCGGGGAGTTAATTAAGGTCAGGGCAGGTTACTGTTCACAGGGCAGCAAGTGCGCAGACTTATGTGAACAATAATCTTGCTTTTTCCTGTAAATTACGGTAGAATAATGGAAAAAATATCGCCTAACCGTCGGCGGATTTTTAAAGAAAACAAGGGAGGAAGCAGGATGAAAAAAAGAGTGGCTGCTCTGCTTTTCGCTGTATGTATGACAAGTCTTACGGCCTGTGGAGGCGTCGTTTCAGGCCAGGTGGCGGAAAAGGTGCTGGAAGGTCTGATGACTAAGGATTCCGGGAAGGATGAAGAAGAAAAAGCAGATAATGACGGAAAAATAAAGGACGGTAAGGAGCAGGAGGAGCAAAACAGGGGAGAAAATAGCGGACAGGGGGAAGCAGAAACCGGGGAAGCTGCAGACGGCACAGACAGCAAAGGGACAGAAAAAGCCGATTCTGTGGCAGACAAAGCAGAAAAGAATAAAAGTTTGGAACTGAGATTGGAGAAAAGGTATCTGAATGAACATAATGGGTCGGAGCTTTTGATGCAGGTGGAGTATCCCTTCCTTTCGGTCAATCAGGAAAATTTCCCCGGTCTTTTTTCTGCAATGGAATCTTTAAATGGCGAGTGTGAAGCGCAGGCTGTACAATGGAAGCAGAAAAAGCTTCCCTATCTTCAGGAAGAGATAAACTATGGATATTCCCGCGGCTATGAATATGTTCAGACGATGCATGTGCACCGGGCAGATGCACAGCTGGTCAGTATCATCGATGAACATTATGAATACACCGGAGGAGCGCATGGCGGTATATATTTTACATCGAAAACCTTAGACAGCGCCACCGGCAGGGAACTTTCGCTTGCGGATGTGACGACGGATCTTCAGGGGCTTGCCGATGCGGTGATTAAGGAGCTGAATAAAGAATACCCTGTGGAATACGCGCCAGAGGGTTATCGCGATACAGTGGAGAGCCAGATTGTGAAACAGGGGCCTGACGCCTATGATGCGAGCTGGGCTTTAAGCTATCATGGAATCATCTTTTGCTTTGGAAGCTACGAACTGGGAGCCTATGCCATGGGCTGCCCGGAGGTTATCGTGCCGTTTGACCAATATCCCGGACTGATTAAGGAAGAATATACCCGCGTACCGGAAGAATATGTGGTAAGCCTGAAGAATGCTCCGACGGTCTATGAAGATGTCGACGGGGACGGCAGTTTGGAAACAATTTCTGTTTCTGCCTATAATACCCAGGACGATTATAGGCAGACGATGCATATCTATATTGACGAAACCAGCACGGAATATAACGCAGAGGGCTGGTTTAACGAGGCTTACCTTATTCATTTGAAGGACGGTTCCCTTTATCTTTATGTTTGTGTATCTGCAGAAGATGATGAAAGAATTATCCATATTTTCCGTATTTCCGGAGAATCGGCGGTATTTGTGGAGGACGCCCACGGCTATTTTGGAGATGGAATGATGGAGAATCCCGGGTGTTTCAGGGTGTATGATGGTTTGGATGCATTAAGCACCTACAGCGGTTACCGTGATTGCCGTGTGGGTGACGGGGGGCGGCTGGAAGCGCTCGATGATGCTTATACGATTGTGAACTACACCTACGGCGATGAGCCGGAGCGGCATTTAACCGCGAAAATCCCGATTCCCGCCTGGATGATTTCTGAGGATGGAAGTGTGGCAGAAACCCCGGAGCAGCTTCCCGCCAGAACCAGGCTGTATTTCCGCAGAACGGATAACCGAACCTTTGTGGAAATGGAGCTGGAGGACGGACGCCGCTGCCAGATAAGGGGGGATTTTACGACTTGGCCGAAAACAATCAATGGGATAGAGGAGAATGACTGTTTTGACGGGATAATGTATGCAGGATAGCATTTTATCGTCAGAGTAAAATCATTCAGGGCAAGTTCAGATGAATTTAGGGCAGGTCTGCGAAGTATTTCTGAAATAACGCTTTTGCCGCCTGCTGTACCTCCTGTTCCATGGCCAGGTAGCGCTTTAAATAGTCCCTGGATTTTGGGGTGAGGACGGAGGAACCGCCGTCGCTTCCGCCGGATTTGGTGGAGAGGAGGGGAAAGCCCAGGTGCTTTTCGGCATCCTTGACAATGTGCCAGCCCTTGCTGTAGGACATATGCATCTGGCGGCAGGCGGTCTGCATGGAGCCGGTGTGGTCAACCAGGGTTAAAAACTGGGCGATGCCCGGGCCGAAAAAGATATCGTCCCCCTCGATGTAAAGCTGTGCAACGCTGTGAACCGGGATTTTCCGGGAGCGGTCATAGTTAAGGATGCAGTCCCTGTCCTCTTCGATGGCAAGGATAATCCCCTGATCTTCAACCGGAATTTCTTCCAGATGGGCATTAATCTCTTCCTGGCGCAGTGCGCCGCGCAGGCCCTGGTTTCCCGAATAGCGCAAAAGAAGGGGGATAAGGTCTTTGGAAAGGATAACAGGGTGGCCCCGCCGGTTCTGATAAACAGGGCAGGCGGCCTTTTTCTGGCTTCCAAGCAGCTTTTCTATGGTATCACCCAGAAACATGGGGTACTTTACCGGGAGGAAGAGGACGCGATCGCAGAGATCTTCGATATAGTTTAAGCCCATGCAAAGGCTGTCATACATCTGCGTCGTTAAGTAGTCCTCATTGCGCAGACAGATAACACGCATACGGGAAATATGTTTTTCCACTTCCTCTGCCTGCTGCCCGGTAATAACGATAATGGGGTCGATATCCGCCTGTTTAAGCATAATGATGATACGGCGGATAATGGTGGTCTTTCCTATGGGAAGAAGAGGCTGGAACGGGGCGTCGATATGGTGCCCGGCGGCGGAGATAACCGCTCCGGTTTTTACGGTTTTCATCAAAAAGGAACTCCTTTCCGTGCAGGTCTTTGAAAGCGAACATTTATATTTTGTTGCTATCTTTGCCCAGGGAATATCAAAAATAATATAGCATAGAGTTTGACAAATTTCAAGGAACACGACCGCTTAACTTTGCCGGGTTGCTGTTTGCGTTACTGCTCACACGTTCACAGTAACGTTTGCACGTTCACAGCAGCTTGTCAAATGCAGGCGGTTTTTCGGTGTTTATTTTTTAGAAGGGGGTGTTTTTGCTTTGCTTGACATCGTTGCTTTAGTCAGAACAACGGTATCAAAAAAACCCTTTATTATTTCTGTAATCGGCGCAGGGGGAAAGACGACATGTATAGAGAGAATCGCAGAAGAAGTGCGCAGGCAGGGAAAAAAGGCGGCGGTGGTGACAACAACGCATATGTGGATTCCCGAAAAATACAGTGCGGTGGGCAGGTCGTGGGAAGAATCCGTTAAGCAGATGAAGGAAGAGGGAATTGTTTATTGCGGCCTGGCGGCAGAGTCCGAAGGGAAGATGGTATTTCCGGGACAGGAGGGCTATCAGGCAATTTGTTCTGCGGCGGACGTGGTGCTGGTAGAGGCGGACGGGGCGAAGGAAATGCCGGTAAAGTTCCCGGACTGGAGCCGCGAGCCGGTAATTCCCGAAAATACGGATACGATTATCCTGGTGTTTGGATTGTCTGCCCTGGGAAGGCCGCCGGGCGAGGTCTGTCACCGGTGGGCGCTGTGCCGGGCTTTGCTGGATAAAGAGGAACTGGATAAAGAAAAAGGGCCGGATAAAGAAAAAGGAACAGAAGGAAAGCCTAATCCAATTACAGCACAAAAGATCATGGATAAAGAACTTCTGCTTTTTCTTTTGCAATACGGCTATCTGCGCAGGTTAAGGCTTCGTTTCCCAAAACTTCCTCCCCTCGTGCTGCTTAACCAGGCGGACGATGAAGAAAAGAGGAGGGATGGGGAATGGATCAGAACAAAGCTGGAGGAGTGTGGGCTAATATGCAGGGTGGTACAGTGCAAATCGCCGTAATTTATATGGCTTCGGGATTTGGAAAACGGTTTGGCAGGAACAAGCTTTTAGCGCCGGTGAATGGGAAGGCGCTGTATCTGCACGGACTGGAAAAGTTTATTCTGCTGAAGGAAAATCATAAAAAAAGAAATACGGCATCGGAGCAGAAGAATTTTCATATAAGTATAGTGCTGGTGAGCCAGTGGGATGAAATCCTTCAGTTCGGACACAGGCAGGGACTTATCTGTGTAAAGAATGATCAGGCGGAGGAAGGGATTAGTGCTTCTATACGTCTGGGGCTTGAAGCCGCAGGGGAGGCAGATTACTATTTGTTTTCGGTAGCCGATCAGCCCTGGCTTAAACAGGAAACCTTAGAAGCATTTATCTGCAAATTTTTGGAAGTGAAAGAGCATTACAGTATAGGCTGTCTTTGTGAAGAGCATGGAGGAAGAAAAAACCCGGTGGTATTTCATCAGCGTTACAGGAAAGAGCTTTTCATGCTTCGCGGCGACAAGGGAGGAAGCCAGGTGGCAGAGCGCTGTCCCGGGGAGATTTTCCGCTTTTTTACCGAGGAAAAAGAACTGAAGGATATTGATCAGATTTGTGATATTTCACCTTAAAAATCCCTTATATTTAAGGGGGGGAGGTCGATATATTTATTGTAAATAGGTATATTCTACCAGAAAGGAGAAGCAATTATGACAAACGGAATTTCAAGCAGCTATCAGTACAATGGCTACAGCAGCTACCAGCCGAATATGCTGGACAGCAACAGCTGGGAAGAGAAGGCAAAGCAGGATGCTGAGAATATTAAGAACAGTATCGATAAAACCTCCAGTACTTCTAACACCTCCAGTACAAACACCTCCATCAGCGTAGGCAGCTCAGCCAGCGATTCTACGTTTTTGTTAGCCTATCAGTCCCAGCTTGAAGACTTGGAAGCATCCGCGGCAAAACTGCAGATGAGCGAGAAGGACAACGTGTTTTCCAAGTATGATGAGGCAGTAAAAAAAGCGCAGGAGAACCCCTCCGAGGAGAATACCAAGGCCGTAGATAAGGCATTGGATGACATTGTTTCTGCATTTAAGGATTTAACAAGCAAGTACAACAGTACGATGTCCTTCCTCTCAAACAATCAGGAGAGAGGGTCCGGAATTCAGGCACAGATGGAGTCCTTAAAGCGGATGATGCCTAATGAAAAGACACTGAGTGCCATGGGTATGGGTTATGATAAGAACGGCAAAGTGACTTTTGACGAAAAGGCATTCAGGGAAAACTGGGAGAAAGACCCGGAGCAGATTAAGAACTTAACCGGCGGCCAGTTTGGTTTTGCCGAGCGTGTAGGCAATAAGGCAACGGCAATCCTTGATTCGTCCGTGGATAAGATTATCGGAAGTGATGAAACCACGTCGGCGAACAAAAAGCACAGCGCTACCTCAACAGACACCAATACCACGACAAACTTTACCAAATCATCTACAATGTCCGATTCCTTTATGCAGTTTGCTAATTTTGCAAAGAGCGGAGCTTTTAATTTAAGCAATTACTATACCGTGGGTATGCTGAATATGCTGGTATAAGGGCAGATAAGAACAATTGGGGCGGAGATTTCTCCGCCTGCTTTTTTTCCGTTTACCGTAAGCATGTAAGCCGCAGCAAACCTTCCCGGGGATAACCGATAAACATATGAACTGATTAGTAATTGGGTAAAAATGGTAAATTCACGGATGGAAATATCTTTGTTTTTATTTAGAAAAATGGAAATTTTTCCCCTGGTTTTTTTTGGCGTTTGGCAGTAATTTTCTTGACATCACAGAAATTTTGTAGCATAATAGTAAAGAGCTTAATTACGGGAAGGGTGGTTTTGTGTCCGAACTGTTGATTTTTCCTGGAAATATGCAGGGAAAGACGACAGGACGACTGCAAACGGATGGGTAATTAACACAGAATGTTACTGTTCACACATTCACAGTAAGCGCAGAATTTCCTGTTTTTTTGTAGAATAAAGGTTAAGAAATCAGATGATTTATTATCTGTATGCAGAGAAACAGAAGGAAAAGGAGAGGATAGGGGCATGTCGGGAATATATGGAAACGGCATAGGTTTGACAGAAAAAATGTTGGATTATTTGTGGGCCAGACAGTCGGTTTCACTGAATAATATTGCGAATGTAGATACTCCCGGGTTTAAATCACAGTACATAACGTTTGAGGAAGAATTAGCGAAACGTCTGAAGAACGCAAGCAGTTATAAAAAAGCGCCTAAACGGGCAGTTGCACAGGCGATTGAGGATACACATGCACAGATGCATATTACTTGGGATGAATCAAGCCGCCTGGACGGGAATAATGTAGACATGGACCAGGAACAGATAGAGGTGGTAAGAACCGCCTATCAGTATCAGTTCATGCTCAGTTCCCTGAATAATGATTTTACCCGTCTGAGGAATGCGGCAAAGACATTTTGATATGTTGGCCGTAGTTTGTTGATGGCCAGCATTTTCATTTTGTTTGTTAAAAAATTGTTAAAATAAGTAAAGCAGGAAGAAAAGGGAGAGAATGATGGAAGGAGCAGCATTTATAACTCCTATGATGCCGTGGAATTCGATTGGCATACAGGAAGACGTCCGTCAGACGGCGGTGGTTAATGCAGAAGCATCTTTGTTTAAAGATGTATTTAAAAATACAATTAATCAGGTAAAAGAAGCACAGGCCGATGTAGAGGCCAAACAGTATTTATTAGCCACAGGCCAGTTAGACGATGCCCATGTCCTGCCGATAGCCGAGGCAAAGGCAGGTTTAGCCGTAGATGTGCTGATCGGACTCAGGAATAAGACGATTGAATCCTACAACGAACTGATTAAGATAAGTGTTTAAGTTTCCCTATGAATATAGAATAAAGGTTGGATAAAGACGTGCAGAATTTAAAAGAAAGCTGGTTAAACATACCAGAAAAAACGCGAAAACTAATTGCCATCCTGGCGGGGGGAACGATTGTACTTGCAGTAATCGCCATACTTGTCCTGAATCTTGGGAAGAATACTGATTACAGTACGCTGTTTACCGGATTAAGCCAGGAAGAGGCCCAGCAGGTAGTGAATCTTCTTCAGGATCAGGGCATAGACTACCGCTATAACAGTAATGACGGAGCGATAAGGGTTCCGGAAACTTCGGTAGAGCAGACCAGGGCCCGTCTGGTCAGCCAGGGATATCCGAAAAGCGGCTTTACATACGATATGTATTTAAACAATACGGGCCTGATGACGACAGAGTCCGACAAGGAGCAGATTACGCTCTACGAACTTCAGGATCGTTTGGGAGCAACCATTCGCCTCTTTGAAGGGGTTCAGGATGCGAAAGTAACCATTGTCTTAGAACAGCGTCAGCGCTTTGTGATTGATGATAATTCCGGGCAGGAAGGCTCCGGCTCCGTAGTGATTACCATGCAGAGCGGAAGCAGCTTAACCGCGGAGAAGGCGCAGGCGGTAAAAAACCTGATTTCCCATTCTGTCCAGGGTGTAACCTTCACCAATGTCCGTGTCTTTGACGCGGCGACCATGCTGGAGGTTGACGGGGAACTTACCAACTCCGGTTCCGGCGCAGGTTCGGATATGGTCAGCCTGACCACGATGGTGGAGAATAATATCGCGGCGAATGTCCGCCGGGTAATCGAGCAGTTTTACGGTGCGGGAAATGTAGCCGTATCGGTTAAGGGAACCCTGAACATGGAACGTTTAATTCAGGAGAACACCCAGTATTCCGTACCGGAAAAAATTGACAACGAAGACAAGACCGGTTTGCTGCAGACCGAAGATGTCATGAACGAAAGTACGAATGCCGCTTCCCAGGATGCCGGAGGTCTGGTAGGAGCCGACGCGAATGCCGATACACCCCGGTATACGAACGAAGACGGAACCGAGAGAGTGGATGATTCTTATTCTAATGGGAGTGCTTCACGGCTGTGGCTCTATAATACGTTAAAAGAGCAGCGTGAGATAGACCCGGGCGTTTTGGAGGATACCTCCGTAGCCGTAACGATTGTAATGAATAAAACAACCGAAACTCTTGATGTTAAGCAGGAGGAACTTCTTCGGCTGACGGCGAATGCCGCAGGGATTCCGATAGAAGCGATCGATGAAAAGATAACGGTTGTCCGTGCCTCAATCCCGACAGCAGGGGAAAACCAAGTTCCGGATGTCGATGTTGGTACAAGAGATATTGTCAAGATAGTTACCCAGCTTCCATGGCAGGTGCTGGCAGCGATTGGTGCAGCCATCGTTCTTTTACTGCTTCTGATCATCCTTATGATGCTGAGAAGAAGAAAGAAGAAAAAGGCCCAGCTCATCCTTGGTGAAGGAGAAGTTCTAGAGGGCGAAGATGCCAATGCTCTTCCAGGAGGTGAAGGAGAGTCCGCGGAAGACGGACAGCCGCATGCTATGCCAACTTCGGAAGAAATCGAGGATGAATTTGCAAAGAATGAAGAGATTCTTAATCTTCGGATGCAGCGCAGCCTGCGTCTGAAGCAAAATATATCGGAGTTCGTGGATCAGAATCCGCAGATAGCTGCGAAACTGATTCAGAGCTGGCTGAGAGGGGAGGAGGATTTAGGTGATGCCAGAAATAGAAAGCAGTCAAAGTAAAGTGGAAGATATTATGCCCCTGACCGACCCCAGAAGCAAAGCGGCTCTGGTTGTGGTATCTCTTGGCGCGGATCGTGCCTCTCAGATTTATAAATATTTAAGCGAACAGGATATTGAAGACCTTACCTTTGAAGTGGCAAAACTGGGAAAAACGAATAATTCCCAGGTCGAAGCTACGCTTGATGAGTACTATAAGCTTTGCCTTACGCATAAGATGATGACCGACGGCGGTCTTGACTATGCAAGAAACGTACTGGAGAAGGCTTTCGGCGAATCCACCGCCAGAAATCTTTTGGAAAAAGTTTCCAAAACCCTTCAGTCCAAGCCGTTTAACTTCTTTATGAAGGGAGATCCGAAAGCGCTGTTCTCCTTGCTGCAGAATGAACGTCCCCAGGTCATCGCCCTGATTATGGCCTATATGGATACGATGCAGGCAGCACAGGTTCTGGAGGAGCTTTCCGACGAGAAGCGTATACAGACGGTAGAATGTATGGCAAAGATGGATCGGGTATCGCCCGAAGCGATTTCCATCGTGGAAGAAGAGATGAAGCGCAAGTTTGCAACCATCATTACCAGCGAAGATAATATGAGTCTGGGCGGCGTGGACTATGTAGCCGATATGATGAACCATATTGATCGAAGCAGTGAAAGGAAAATCTTTGAAGAACTCGGAAAACGCAACCCCGAACTTGCACAGACCATCCGCGACAAAATGTTCGTATTCGAGAATATCCTGGATATGGACGATCGTTCCGTGCAGCGTTTCGTCCGGGACTGCGATACCAAAGATATTGTCTATGCGCTTAAGAATGCTTCCGAAGAGATGCGGGCAATCTTCTTCAACAATATGTCCAAACGTACAGCCGATACCGTGCGGGGCGATTTGGAGATTACGACAAATGTGCGCTTAAAAGATGTCGAAGAAGCACAGCAGCGTATCGTCAATATTATCCGCGGCTTAGAAGAGCGGGGTGAGGTAATCATTAAGAAGGGAGGCGAAGATGATAGCATCATCGTCTAACCGGATTATCAAGCACCCGGATGCGGCAGGACTGATAAAGCAGTACATCCCTTTGGCAGAAACGGTTCCGGCGGGTGAACCCGTAGTGAAAAAAGCAAGTTTTCCGCACCTGACGCTGGAGGGGAAAGAAAAAAAGGAAGAGTTTAAGGAACCTCTTTCCGAAGCGGACGCATATAAAGAAAGTGAGGCAGCACAACTAGAAGAAGCTGCTTCTGCCCAGGAAGCGCTGAATGCGCAGTGGGAGCAGGAAGCAAGAGAAGCCTTAGAAGAAGCAAAAAAGGCCGCCCAGGAGATTATCGAACAGGCCCATATCCAGGCCGAAGAGGAACGGGCAGCCGCCAAAGAAGAGGGGTACCGCACAGGCTACGGAACAGGTTACCGGGAGGGGATGGCCCGGGGCGAGGCCGAGTGCAGGGAAAACTTTAAGGAAAAGCTTACCGCCTTTGAGAGCGATATTCGCAGAGCCTTAGGTTCTGTGGAAACGGCGAAGGAAAACTGTATGCGCCGTTACCTTGATGAATTAAAGGACTGTGCCATTGCCATAGGCGAGAAGGTCATCCATATCAGCCTTCGATCGAGCGGGGAAGTTATTAAAAAGATGATTGTTTCCGCCACGGAAAAGCTGAAAAAAACTGCCTGGGTGAAGATTTACATTGACAAATGCGACTACGATATGATGTTGGAAACCGACGCCGATATCTTAGATGAACTTGCCCATCTCTCCGATAATATTAAATTTATCGTGATGGATAAAGAAGAGCGGGGCGACTGCATTATCGAGATGCCGGAGGAAATCGTCGATGTCAGTGTCAATACCCAGATAGAAAATATCAAGGACATTTTGGAAAATGTACGAATATAGGAGCTTTTATGTTTGAAAAAATTCCTTCGCTGATTAGTAAATCAGAAACGGTGAGCCATATCGGGAAAATTGAAAATGTAGTCGGGATGTCCATGGAGGCTTCCGGCGGCCGATCCAGTATCGGGGATATCGTGATGATTTATAACGAAGAACAAAACCGCCAGATGCCTGCGGAAGTCGTGGGTTTTAAGGACGGAAAAGTTCAGCTGATGACCTACGAGGCGACCAGCGGCATATCCTCCGGAAGCTTTGTAAGGAATACGCGGCGAAGGCTTAAAGTTCCTGTGGGAGATTTTCTTCGGGGAAGAATTATCAATGCTTTGGGAGAGCCGATTGACGGCAAGGAGGGCTTTCCTTCCTCCCGCTATTATACCGTGAACAGCCCCTATATTAATCCTTTAAACCGCCCCCCCATAAGGGAACGGCTGGAATTCGGCGTTAAAGCCATCGATGGACTCAATACCATAGGAAAAGGCCAGAGAATCGGAATCTTTGCCGGTTCCGGTGTGGGCAAGAGTACATTGATGGGAATGATTGCAAAAAATGTTAAAACCGACATTAATGTCATCGCCCTGGTAGGCGAGCGTGGACGTGAGGTTCTGGAGTTTGTTCAGAAGGATTTGGGCGAAGAGGGAATGCGCAGATCCGTCCTTATCGTGGCGACCTCAGACCAGCCCGCCATGCTCCGCATGAAATGTCCGCTTGTGGCGACCACCATTGCAGAATATTTTAAAGATCAGGGTTTGGATGTCTTGCTGATGATGGATTCTCTTACCCGTTATGCGATGGCACAGAGAGAAATCGGCCTGGCTATCGGCGAACCCCCGATAGCCAGAGGATATACTCCGTCAATCTATGCTGAGTTTCCCAAGCTTCTTGAGCGAAGCGGGAACTTCGGGAAAGGCTCGATTACCGGCGTCTACACCGTACTGGTTGAAGGCGACGACACCAACGAGCCGATATCCGATACCGTCCGCGGTATACTCGACGGGCACATTGTTCTCAGCAGACAGTTGGCGAATGAAAACCACTTTCCGGCAATCGATATCGGAGCAAGTATTTCCCGTCTTATGGTGGAAATCGTATCCGACGAACACCGGGCAGTAGCTTCCCGGCTGCGCAACCTTTTAAGCCTTTACCAGAAAAATGCGGATTTGATTTCCATCGGTGCATACAAGAGGGGAACCAATCCTGCGTTAGACGAGGCAGTTTCAAAAATCGGAGCAGTGAATGCATTTCTGCAGCAGGGCACAAACGATAGTTTTACTTATGAAGAAACCTTAGCACATATTAAAACCATCGTTGGCTGATTTCGGAGGGGATAACATTGAAGCAGTTTAATTACCGGCTGGAAACCGTTCTGGCCTATAAAACACAGGTTCTGGATAATTTAAAGTCCGAACATGCGGTAATTATACAAAAGGTGAACCGCAAGCAGGAAGAAATTCAGGGATTGAACAGGGAGCTGGTAAGTTATGAGAGCGGCTTTGACGAGGTCAAAGAAAAAGGCGCTGCCATAGAAGACTACCGGCTGTTTGATATGTGTATAGGACGGATGGAAGAGATTATCGATACCGAAAAAGAACGGCTGAAAAAACTTCGTCAGGAAGAAGACGCCAAAAAGCAGGAAGTTGTGGAAGCAAAAGTTGACACGTCAAAATTTGAAAAATTAAAAGAAAAGAAATTTCAGGAATACCAGAAAGCCGTGATGAAGGCAGACGAATTATTTATTGAAGAATTTGTTTCCAACACGACACTGCGGGAGAAAAGGCAGTATAGCTAATCCCTTTTGTCTGTAACTTATTTTTGGTAATCACAGCTTTGGGCTGTTGATTATAAAAAGGACTGCAAAAGCACAGCGCAAAAAGCAGTCCGCAGCATAAAATAAAGGATAGAAGAAAGGAGGGACAAGATGGATGGAGCAGTAAAGATGCCCGGGCCGCAGATACAGGTAAACACGGCGAACCGGGTACAGAGCACACAAAATTCCGATTCCGGGATTGAATTCATCCGGCTGATGCAGGCAAAGAATGACCAGACAAAAACGACCGGTCAGGAAAAGACCCTGCAGAAGACGGAGAACAAGACATCACAGAGCACCAACGACGTAAAAGAAAACCCGACGAATGAAAGCGGTAAGGAACCTGAGATTTCTTCCGACAAGGAAACCATCGAGGAAATTACGGATGCCGAAGAGATGGCACAGCAGGCCGCCATGCAGCAGACCGCAGCGCTTTTAGCAGGAATGATTGCACAAAGTCCTGAGGGGAATGCAGAAGAATCCGTGATGCAGGAAGATGTGGTTTCGGCAGTGGGAGAACTGCTGACGGAAGAAGTTCCTGTGGAAGCTGTCGGAGCAGAGATGGCAGAGGCCGGGCAGGTGCAGACAGATGCACTCGCTGCTATTGCCGAAGCACAGGCGGAGGTTAAGACGGAAGTTGTGGCGCAGACCGCTGTTCAGGAAACTGCCGGGAAGCCGGAAGCTGCACAGGCGCAAGACGCACCGACAGAAGCCGTGCAGACAGAAGCCGCACAGCCAAAAGCTGTGGAAGAAACCGTTAAGAATGAAGGTAAGGCGACAGGGGAAAAGGCAGAAAAAGCCGAGGATACCGAAAAGGTAAATGAGCCGGTTCGGAATGTGTCCGGAGAGCAGAAGGCAGAGGAAAAGCCAGAAACCGGAAAGCAGACCGCCCAGGAAGAATTTGCAGGGCAGGGAAGCCGTAAGGCGGAAGAAACCCTAAACCACGCCGCAGAAGGCGAAAACGGACAGGTGCAGGCCGCAGGAGCAGAAAGCTTCAGGGTATTTGGACAGCAGAATCAAAACAGCCTGTTTGGACAGAAGGCAGAAACCGTTTCGATGAAGACCTCACCGGAAACCATTCCGCAGGATTTAGGAAAGATGCTCGGCGCAAAGATGGCTGAGGGGGCAAGAACCCTTACCTTAGAACTTGAACCGGCAAACCTTGGAAAGCTTACGATTCATTTAAGCTATGAAGGTGACCGGGCCGCCGTATCCATTATGGCAACGAACCCGAAGACCTTGGAACTGCTGAACCAGAAGGCTTCTGAGATTGCAGCAATTCTTGAAGAAAAGACGGGTCAGGAAACCGTGATTTTCACACAAAAACCGGAAACCAACCAGGAAAACTACGACCGCAATCCCGATGGAAAGAGGGAGCGGGAAGAGCAGGAAGAAAAGCACCAGCAAAATAAAGAAGAGCATCAGAGCTTTGATTCCTTTGCACAGCAGCTTCGGCTGGGACTGGTTTAAGATTCGTTTTTTTCATCAAAAAGGATAAAAAGACAAGGAAGGGAAACAAGATGGCAGAATTAGGTGCAATCAGCGGAACAACAGATCCATATAAGAAAAACACATATACGCCGGAATCCAATGATAAGAACACGATTTCCATGACCGGATACTTTCAGCTTCTGGCAGCACAGTTACAGAACCAGGATATGACCAATCCCATGGATAACAGCGAGATTATGGCGCAGATGACACAGATGGCGATGGTACAGTCCTTATCTGCGATGACAAATGCGGTAGATACTTCAACTTCGGTTACGACGCAGACCTATGCGGGCGGGCTGTTGGGACAGGAAGTAACAATGGCGGTTGTTAAAGAAAACGAATGGGGAGTGGAAGTTCCGATTGGCGTAAAATATGCAACGGTAGAAAGTGTAGATTTTACCAGCGGTTCTCCGACGATTCGCTTAAAAGATGATCCAAAGACCTATCAGTTAGCACATGTAGTTGGTATGGGCAAGGTGCCGGATCCGTATAATACAGAGGTTGACACAGGCGATCCGGATGAAGATAAGAAGCCGGATGAAGTAGGAAAGCCGGACGAAACGGAAAAACCGGGGGAATCTGAAAAGCCAGGGGAAACCGACAAAACGGATAAGCCGGAAACACCGGGAACGGGGGATATTGCATAAGACAATAATGGATAACGGGGGATAACTGTAGCGTAGCAGATAAAAAGATAGCTTTTGGAGAGGAAAAATAATGGATGTAAATGGAGTGTCAAGATATAACCGACAATCCGGCATCCCCGGCCAGAATACCGAAGCGCCTGGAACCGGGGGAAATCAGGCTGAGTTTCACAAACTTCTTCAGGACAGCGCAAAGGTCGGCTTGAATTTTTCCAAACATGCTGCAAAACGTATGAATGAGCGGGGTATTGCCGTTGATAATCAGTTAATGAACGATCTGGAACAGGCCGTGGAAGACGCCAGAAAAAAGGGCGCAAAAGATGTGGCAATTATCGGTTCCAGAGGGGTATTTATCGTAAACGTACCGAATAATATGGTTGTTACGACAATGTCACAAAACGATATGCGAGAAAGAGTATTCACAAATATTGACAGTGCCGTTCTTATGTAAGCGGGACCTCGGATGAGGACGCTGATTTGTTCCGTCAGAAGAGCGGGGCGAAGGAACGGAAGAAAGGAATAATAAGACTATGTTAAGATCAATGGATTCAGCAGTTGCAGGGCTTCGTGCCCATCAAAATAAGATGGACGTTATCGGTCATAACCTGGCGAACGTAAATACATTTGGATTTAAGGCACAGACGTATACGTTTAAGGAAGCGATGTATCAGACTTCGAGTGCATCAACTGGTGGAACAAACGATGCTGGTGGTTCTAACGCAGCTCAGTATGGTTATGGTACATTGATGGGAACCATAGGTGTAGATATGACTGCCAGTACACCGTCTTATGTTGGTGGGTTAAATGCTACGATTAATGGTGAAGGTTTTTTTATGACTTCAGCACAAAAATATACAGATGGTGAACCCATTAGTGGTAATCTGAAAACGTCTTCTGTAGATTGGGATTATACTAGAGTAGGACAATTTTCAATAGATAGTAATGGATACCTTGTTGATGGTAATGGTAATTTTGTATATGGTTTTCGTCCAGGAGATGATAATTTTAAGCCAGCAAATGATAAAGATAATCCAGGAGCACTTGATCCTAATAAGGCAAAATTGCATCCGTTACGCATACCAGTTGATATTGCAAAAAATACCAGTGGTGATGGTTACACTTTGACTTTTTTAGGAACAGGAACAGGAGCAGGAACCAACACTGATGAAGCTCTCAAAGCAACAAGTGTTAGTATTAACAAATTGGGAGAAATTACAGCTACGATAACTAAAGGTGATGAAACCTTTGCAGGTGTTCATATTGGAACAGTTGCCCTTGTTACATTTCAGAATCCGGAAGGTTTAACAAAAGCAGGTGAAACCTATTATAAAACTACAGAGGCTGATAATAGTGGTCGTGTAGATGCTACTGTTCCCGGTGGCGATGGAGTAGCTACTTTAATGTCCGGCTACATCGAAGCCTCCAACGTAGACCTTGCCAAAGAATTCGCCGAGATGATCATGACCCAGAGAGGTTTCCAGGCGAATTCCAAGATGATTACGGTCAGCGATGAAATGTTAAGCGAATTAGTTAATATGAAGCGGTAATAGGACTGCTATAAGATAGCTATGAAACGATAACCCACAGTCGTTTAAAAATATAATTTAGGTAATGATTTATGAGAAGGCGGAAAAGTGCAGATCAGAGGATAATGGACAGGGCGAGGGAAGCTCGTATGGACAGAATATCCGGAAACAGATTAAAAGAAAGACGAGGCTCCTACTCCGAATCTGGAGTAATTCAGGACCCCAAGGATGGAGGAAAGAGTATGATCAGGGTAACACGGTTAAATGGCGAGGTGCTCTATCTAAATATTTTGCAGATAGAATCGATGGAATCCATACCCGAAACAAAGATTAAGATGATGAATGGTGATTACTTTCTTGTAAAGGATTCTGCTGATTCTGTTATTGCGCAGTTGAAAGCGTTTTTCCTCAGCTGTATTGCTGTTGATGGGGGATTGACGAAATAAACTTTTTCAGATATTTTATTTAGGAGGAGAAAGACATGGATGTGTCAACACTCATAGGTTTTATATTAGCCATTGGCTTGTGCGTATGGGGAATCGGCCCCAGTAAGCTGGGAAACTTTGTGGATATGCAGAGTTTGGCGATTGTCGTCGGAGGAACCATAGCAGCAATTGTTGCAAGTTACCCGTTCCGTTTACTGAAGGATGTACCAAAGCATTTCGCAGTACTGGTCAGAGGAAAAAAGTACAATATTCCCAAGCTGGTCGATCAGATGGTTGATCTGGCGATGCTTGCCAGACAGAGCGGGCTTTTGGCGCTGGAAGAAAAAGCGGAGGAGATCAAGGAACCTTTCTTTAAGCAGAGTATTCTGATGATTGTGGATGCGAGCGATGCGGAAAAGGTAAGAGAAATGCTGGAAAAGCAGATGGATGATATGATGGCCAGACATGACGAGGTAGCCGGTATTTACGAGAAGGCTTCTTCCTACGCTCCGGCGTTCGGTATGATTGGTACACTTATCGGTCTGATTAACATGCTGAAGGGTCTGAACTTAGACGGCGGCGGCGGCGCCAGCAGTTTAGGTGAAGATATGTCCGTTGCATTGATTACAACCTTTTACGGCAGTGCTTTTGCCAATATCTTCTGTCAGCCTATAGCAAAGAAGTTAAGAATCCGCCAGGCAGAAGAAGAATTATATTGTACGACGGTAGTTGAAGGAATTATGGGAATTCAGGCAGGAGAAAATCCCCAGTTCCTGCGGGAGCATCTCCTGTCCTGTATGAAACAGTCGCAGCAGAAGAAGCTTCTCTTAAAAGCCCAGAAGGGCGGCGGCGGTGAAGGTGGTGACAAATAATGAGCAGACGGAAAAAAGGCGGCGGCGGAGGCGAAGACTGCGGAAGCTGGATGGATACATATGGCGATATGGTGACGCTGCTTTTGTGCTTCTTTGTAATGCTGTATTCGATGTCGGATATTAACCAGCAGAAATGGGAAATCTTTGTTAAAAGTATCTTCCCTAATGCAGGAGATACGCAGCAGATTGCAATTAATGAAAATATCTCTGAGGGAGAATTTGATGTATCCGGTAATCTGGAGATGGATGTGGATCTGACGCCGGAATCGATGGAAGAACTTTTCCTTGCTCTTGTACAGACGCTCCAGGAAAACGGTATCGACGGCGTATCCGTTTCCCAGGGCGAGGGCTACACCTTTGTTGCTTTTGAAAACCAGGCGTTTTTTAACGGAGATAGTTCGATTCTGACGAGTGAAGCCATAAAAATACTGGATGTCTTCTGTGATATTATCGCGCCGCAGGCGGAGAATATTTCACAGATTGAGATTATGGGCCATACTGCTCAGGCTGACCCGAATAAGCCGAATGATCCGCGAACCGACCGGCTGCTGTCCTCTGCACGTTCTGCAGAGGTGGCTGCCTATATTCAGAATAAGGATATTATTGACCCGAGCAAGCTGGTAGGCATCAGTTACGGGCAGTTCCGTCCGGTAGATACCTTTGAAACCCAGGAGGGCCGTGCAAAGAACCGACGGGTGGAATTCCTGATTGTGGATAAGGGTGCCGATATCAAGAGCATGAATGATTTTTACGATGAGATTTACAGCGGCGATAATGAAGGCGCGGTAACCGGAGGCGATGCGTCTGACAATCCAACCGAAGGGTTTGTACCGGTTGACGGCAGCATGGAGGGAGCAGGAAGTATGATTCCGGAGGCAGACAGTCCTGAAGCGGCGGCAGCGCCGGATATGGCAGCTCCGGAAGTGCCGGCCGAATAAGAATGAGAAAAGGTGGCTTATAACGATGGCAGACGTATTATCCCAAAGTCAGATTGACGCGCTTTTAAAGTCCATGCAGGGTGGCGGCGGCGGTGGGGAAGAACCCCAGGAAGCTAAGCAGGAAGAAAAGGCGGCCAGCGTCAAACAGGAAAAAGAAACGATTAAATACAGTAAATATGATTTTTACAGCCCCAGAAAGTTTACCAAGGATAAGCTGAAAATCCTGACGAGCGTATTTGAAAACTATGCGCGGATTATTACTTCCCGTGTCAATGGTGTGTTCAGGGTAATGACGGACATCACGGTAATGGAAGTTCAGGAGCGGCGTTATTACGAGTTTGTCAACTCTCTTAACGAAAATGATATGGTTACGATGGTGAATACAATTATTCCTAATTATAACCGAAAACTGGTTCCTTTGATGATTTATGTTACGCCCGGTCTGGTGATTACGCTGATTGAACGTATGCTGGGCGGCAGTGAAGAAGTAATTAAGGTTAAGCCCGGCTATCGTTATTCCGATGTGGAAGTTGCTTTGTACCGGAGAATTTTAACCTACCTTATTCAGGCATTAAAGGATGGTTTTTCCAATTATTTGAATATGGATTTTGAAGCCCAGAGGATTGAAGAAAATCCCAGTATGATACAGGATGTAGGTGTTGATGAAACAGTAGCCATTATTCTGCTGAATGTGGATGTGGCCGGACTTGCAGTGGAGAGGATAAGGATTTGTATGCCGGGAAATCTTCTGGAATCCATATTCCAGGTGATTGATACCCGCAAGCATCTGGCGAAGGGTTACGCCTTTGAGGATAACCGGGAAACGATTCTGGAAAATATCCGTCAGTCCCAGCTTCCGATTACCGGACAGCTTGGCACAGTAGCTTTGGACTTAAGCGATATTTACCACTTAAAGGTCGGCGATGTTATCGACATGAATAAGCCCAAGGATAGGGATGTTAAGGTCTTTATCGGAAGGCAGCCCTGGTTTACCGGGAAGATGGGTGTCTATAAGAAGAATGTGGCAATCCAGATCAGTCAGCGGCTCTTTGAGGACGGGGAGTTTACCGATAATTCCTCATTAGAAGAGGCAGCGGCGACGGTGGATGAAGAAAAGCTTGCCGCGTCAGAATAGGAACAATAAAGAAAATATGATTTTTTAGAAAAGAGAGGAAAAGAAAATGGCAAAGATTATGTTGGTTGATGATGCCGCGTTTATGAGGATGATGGTGAAGAATGCCCTGACAAAAAGCGGGTATGATAATTTCGTGGAGGCACAGGACGGTGCAGAAGCTGTAAAGAAGTATGATGAAGAGAAACCGGATATGGTTATCATGGATATCACTATGCCGAATATGGATGGTCTTCAGGCATTAAAGAAAATCCGTGAGAATGATCCCAATGCCAAGGTGGTTATGTGTACCGCCATGGGTCAGGAGGGAATGGTTGTGGATGCGATTAAGTCCGGAGCAAAGGATTTTATCGTAAAGCCGTTTAACGCAGAGCGTATCGTACAGACCGTAAACACGATTTTAGGTCAGTAGTCAGGCAGGAGGAATCAGAATGGCTTTTTTAAGTTCTTTTGACATCAGTGCGTCTGCTTTGAGCGCCCAGCGCATGCGTATGGATATTGCTGCAGAGAATATTGCCAATATCGACACAACCAGAACGGAACGCGGCGGTGCCTATCGAAGGAAAGACATACTGTTTGAAAGTTATGGAGCAGGGTCTTTTCGTGAGGCTCTGCGCACCGCTTCGCAGGGAAAGGGTTTTCCCGGAAGAAATGCAGGTGTGCGGGTTGCGGGAATTATTGAGGATGACCGGGAGATGAAACAGGTTTATAACCCGGGCCATCCGGATGCGGATGAAAGTGGTTTTGTAACTATGCCCAATGTGGATTTGTTAAAGGAAACGGTTGATTCGATGTCAGCTACCCGATCCTATGAAGCAAATGTTACGGCGTTAAACGCCATGAAGCTGATGGCGCAGAAGGCTCTGGACATCGGTAAATAACCTTCGTCCATAAGAAAAATGAGAAAAAGGAGATTGAACAATGGGCGCTAGCAGCTTTAACGAAATGGAACTGGACGCCATAGGGGAAATAATGAACATCAGTCTCGGCGCTTCTGCAACTGCAGTTTCTACTATGCTGAGTACGATTGTAAACATTACTACGCCTATCGCCAGTGTTCTTCGCAAGGATGAGTTTGAATTTAAGCGGCTTGAACCGGCGATTGGTGTGGAAATTGACTATGTAGAAGGTCTGGAAGGCAAAAACATTATGATGTTCCGCCGGGAGGACGTGCGCATTATCGTCAATACAATGATGGGAGAGGAAACCAGTTCCGAGGATTTTGAACTGGACGAACTCCATATCAGCGCAATCTGCGAGGTCATGAACCAGATGATGGGCGCATCCGCTACGGCTCTGTCCGAATTTTTGGGCATGATTGTCAATATATCTACTCCGAAGTCCTTTGAGATAGGGGAACCGGAGGATTTTAAGGATAAGTATTTTACTGATGAAGACGGCATGGTGGTTGTTCGCTTCCGCCTCGAAATCGAGGGCAAGATGGAAAGCGAGTTTATGAATATTATGCCGATAGGTCTGGCAAAGAAGCTTTTAGCTCCGTTTGAGGCTTCGTTAGGGGACAGTGAACCGGCACCTGCGCCGGAACCCGAAAAGCCGCTTGTATCGGAACCCGAACCGGATTCTTCGGGCGGCGGGGCGACGATGTCGCAGGCCGAGATGGACGCGATGTTTGCCGCGATGCGCGGAGAAGGCACACCTGTACCGGAACCCGAACCGGCATCTTCCGGAGGCGGAGCAACGATGTCGCAGGCCGAGATGGATGCGATGCTTGCTGCGATGCGCGGGGATTCTCCTGCACCAGCTCCGGAATCAGCACCAACGCCGCCGGCACCGGCTCCACAGCCCGCTGCACCGGCACAGCAGCCAGCAGCACCGATGCCTCCGCAGGGAATGGCACCGGCACAGCAGCCGTACTATCCTTATCCGCCGATGGGTTCCGATCCGATGATGCTTCAGCTTTTAAATCAGATGCAGCAGACGCAGGCGCAGATGATGGAGATGATGAAAAATGTAGGAAAGGCACCAGCACCGGCAGCGCAGCCTGCACAGGGCGGCGGTTCGATTATCCGACCGTTAGAGTCTTCCCAGGTTTACGAGTCTGCGGGAAGCGGAGAAGAGGATAAGACCAACCAGGAGATGCTGATGAAGGTTCCGCTGGAGGTTTCCGTAGAAATCGGAAGAACGAAGCGCCTTGTTCGGGATATCCTGGAATTCACCCAGGGAACACTGGTCGTTCTGGACAAGATGGCCGGAGAGCAGGTGGATTTGTTTGTCAACGGTCAGTGTATTGCCCGGGGCGATATCGTTGTGGTTGAGGATAACTTTGGTATCCGTATTACCGAAATTGTGTCCAGGGAAATAAATCCAGAAAGCTTATAAGATGAATGGTTTGACCTTGTTTCAGGCAGTATTAACAGTAGTGGGTGTTTTCTGTCTTGCCTATTACTGCAGCAGGCTGCTGGGAAAGCAGTGGGGAAAAGCTTCGGTGTCCCAAAATATGCAGGTGGTTGAGCATATCCAGGTGGGACAGAACCAGAAACTTCTTCTCCTGCAGGTGGGCGGGCAGTACTACCTGCTTGGCGTAAGCCAGGCCGGCATCCAGCTTTTAACCCGGCTGGAGGGGGAATTTTCTGCCCCGGAAGCCGTGCTGCCTGGCCCGGAACAGCCGCCCTTTCAGGAACTGCTGAAAAAATACCTGACGCCCCGTCAGAAGAAAGGGGGAGAAGGGGATGAATGACCTTCTGACACAGTTAAACGGCGGGAATGTCCCCGTACTGGATTTAATTTTCTTGCTCACCTTTGCGGCCCTGCTGCCCTCCATCGTGATTATGATGACGTCCTTTACCCGGACGATTATCATCCTTTCCTTTACCCGAAATGCCATGGGTGTTCAGCAGTCGCCGCCGAATATGGTTTTGGTGGGCATCGCTTTATTTTTAACGCTGTATATTATGAGTCCGGTGATTGATCGGATTAATGTGGAAGCTTACCAGCCTTATCTTCGGGAGGAAATCAGTCAGGAAGAGGTTGTGGAGCGGATGGTTGTCCCTCTGAAGGAATTTATGCTGAGGAATACGGAAGTGGATACTTTAGATCACTTTCTTCAGATTTCCGGAACGGAACTTCGGGAAGACCCTATGGATTATCCCCTGACGGTTATTGTGCCTTCGTTTATGACGACGGAGTTAAAGCGCGGGTTTATTGCAGGGTTTTTAATTTACCTTCCGTTCCTTTTAGTGGACATTATTGTTTCCACGACGCTGATGTCCATGGGTATGGTTATGCTGCCCCCGGCGATGGTTTCCATGCCGTTTAAGCTTTTGCTCTTTGTCACGGTAGACGGGTGGGAACTGCTGTTTACCAGCATTGCCACGGTTTACCGGTAGCCTTTGGGTTTAGAGAAAGGAAGGATTCCATGACGGATGTAGAGATTCTTGATATTTTATATTATACGTTCCAGCTTGCCTTAAGGCTTACCATGCCTTTTCTGCTCACCAGTATGATTATCGGTGTAGTGATTGCCATTTTCCAGGCAGCTACGCAGATTAATGAGCAGACGATGACCTTCGTTCCGAAGTTTCTTTCCATCTTAGCGGTTATGGGGTTCTTGGGCAGTACGATTTTAGCCACGCTTCAGGATTTTGTCCGTCAGATGGTGGGAATGATGGGAGGCTGACTTCATGTTTATCCTGTTTGCCCTGGTATTTATGCGGATGAGCGGAGCGATTCTGTTCAATCCCCTTTTGGGGAGAACGAACTATCCCCGTCCGGCAAAGGGAGCGCTGATTTTTGCGCTCAGCCTGCTTTTGTATCTGGGGGTGGACGGGCAGCTTACACATGAGCCTTCCTCGATGCTGGAGTTTGGCTTTATGCTGATGAAAGAACTGATGGTGGGGTTTGCTCTGGGCTTTTCCATGGAACTTGCCTATGCCGTGATTCGGTTTGCTTCGGCGATTATGGACTATACAATGGGCTTATCCATGGCCCAGGTTTACGATCCGCAGTACAATACCCAGATGACGATCACTTCGGGTATTTACTATGCACTTTTATCTCTGCTTTTTTTAACCACGAACGGACATCTTCGGATGATTGGGCTGTTTTACACCTCGGCCCGCTTAATTCCCTTCGGCGAGGTTGCGCTAAAGGCAGAACTTTATCAGCTTATGCTGGAAATTTTTAAGGCAAATATTGCCCTGGGCCTTCAGCTTGCCTTTCCCCTGATTGCCATGGAACTGGTGACGGAGGCTGCCATAGGAATCCTTATGCGGATGATTCCGCAGATTAATGTGTTTGCCGTGAACTTTCAGGTGAAGATTATCGTCGGCCTGATGATGATGGTGCTTTTATTCAGCCCCATGGCAGACAAAATGTATGTAATTATGGATAATACCTTTATCTATATGGAACAGCTTCTGCAGTTGATGCAGCCATAGGCGGTTCATAGAGAATAAAGGAGCAAGGATAAAATAACGGCGCAGGCTGATGAAAGGAAGTGGTGAGCTTGGCAGAGTCAAACGGACAGGAGAAGACCGAGAAACCAACCGGTAAACGGCGGCGTGAAGCCCGTCAGGACGGTAACCTGTTCCAAAGTAAAGATGTGGCGACGGTCGTTATGCTGTTCGGCGTATTTTATATGCTTCGCCGTATGCTTCCCTACATCTACCGGACAGTGCGGGATGTGATGATTCACTATTTTTCCGCAGTAGGCAGAGTCGAGCCTTTTTCGGAATCCCCCAATATCTATGTGGATATGGTGGCAGCGGCGTTAAAGTGTTCTCTGCCCATACTTTTAACCTCTGTGGCTCTGGGAATTATCTCCCACGGTGTCCAGACACGCTTTAATCTGACCTTTAAGCCTCTGCGCCCAAAGTTCAGTAAGCTGAACCCCATATCTGGGCTAAAAAAGCTCTTTGGCCTGAAAAAGCTGGTGGATTTGGCAAAAAATCTGATTAAAATAGCATTGCTGATGGCTCTTTTATATAACCTGTTAAAGAAGGATATTATGGAAATCAGCAGAATGTTCAATATGCAGGTTTTTGCATCCACTGCCCGAACCCTGGAGCTGGTCTATAGCCTGGTTCTTAGGGTCTGTCTTGCTTTTGCTGTTGTGGCGTTTTTTGATTTTATCTACCAGCGATGGGATTATGAAAATAATCTGAAGATGACCAAACAGGAAGTTAAAGATGAATATAAAAACACTGAGGGAAATCCGGAAATCAAGGGCAGAATCCGTAATGTCCAGCGTCAGATGGCGATGAGCCGGATGATGCAGAAGGTTCCCCAGGCAGATGTTATTATAAGAAACCCCACGCATTTTGCCGTGGCCCTGCGCTATGATCCGCACAAGGACGGAGCGCCGCTGGTTCTGGCCAAAGGGCAGGATGCCGTCGCCTTTCGCATTATCAAGATTGGCGAGGAGCATGGGGTACATGTAATTGAAAACCGGCCGCTGGCCAGGGCATTGTATGCCGCCTGTGAGATTGACCGGGAGATCCCGGCGGAGTTTTACGGGGCCGTGGCGGAAATCCTTGTATATATCTACAAGGTAAGCAACCGGGAAGATATGTTCCAGTAGGAGTCTTTCATGAAAAAGTTACTGAGTTATTCTATCGTACTATTTGTACTTACCATCGTTCTGCTGTTGATTATCCCTCTTCCGGCAGCGTTTGTGGACGTGGCAATTATTCTGAATATGTCCCTTTCCATGATGATTTTAATTATCACCATGACTATCCGGGACGCTTTGGAGTTTTCCATTTTCCCGTCCCTGCTGCTGATTACCACTTTGTTTCGTCTGGGAATCAATGTATCGACAACCAGAAATATCCTGACCAATTCCGGTTCCTCCGGTCAGATTATTGCGGCTTTTGGTGATTTCATCCTGCAGGGGAATGTTGTCGTCGGTATTATCATCTACATGATTATCGTCCTGATGCAGTTTATTGTTATTACCAAGGGTGCGGAGCGTGTATCGGAGGTAGCTGCACGTTTTACCCTGGATGCCATGCCCGGTAAACAGATGGCGATTGACGCCGACTTAAACTCTGGTCTGATTGATGAACAGCAGGCAAAGATGCGGCGGGAAAAAATTCAGCGGGAAGCCGACTTCTACGGTTCCATGGATGGTGCGACGAAGATTGTCAAGGGCGATTCGGTGATGTCATTGATTACGACGGCCATCAATCTTATCGGCGGAAGTATTATCGGTATTATCCAGTCCGGCGACACGATAGGCAATGTATTAAGCACCTATTCCATTGCTACGGTCGGTGACGGTCTGGTCGGACAGATCCCTTCGCTTCTGATTTCGGTAGCTACGGGTATGATTGTTACCCGTGCCGTTTCCGAAGGAAGCTTGAATGACGATATTTCCAAGCAGTTTATGGCTCAGCCTGTAGCGATTATGATCAGCGGTATCGTTATCGCAGTGCTGGCGGTTATCCCCGGTATGCCGGTGGTTTCCCTGTTAATTGTTTCGGTATTCTTAGTTGCCGGGGGATATTTCCTTGCCCGCAGGCTTCGCGAAGAGCCTGCACTTGCAGCCGCAGGTGCCCTGGCGGGAGGCGGAACCCTAAGAAGCTTTTCCGGCGCTCCGGAAACCGAAATGGGCGATATGCCGTCCGAACAGGAACAGCCTGCTCCGGTCAGCGAGGAAGAGTACTTTAAGGATGTCAACAATGTCTATAACCTGCTCTCCGTGGAAGCGATCGAGATGGAATTTGGCTACAGCCTGATTCCTCTGGTGGATGAATCCGTGGGCGGGCGTCTGATTAACCGGATTATTATTTTTAGAAGACAGTACGCACAGGACATGGGATTTGTCATCCCCTCGATTCGCCTAAGGGACAGTTCGGGCTTGAATACAAACCAATATTGTATTAAAATAAAGGGTGAGGAAGTGGCAAAGGGTGAAATTTTAACCGATTACTTCCTTGCACTCGAACCGGAGAATCCGGAAAAGGAAATCGACGGAATCGAAACCATCGAGCCGGCCTACGGTATTCCCAGCCGCTGGATACGTCCGGAGGATCGGGAACTGGCAGAGATTTACGGCTATACGGTTATCGACCCGCTTTCCGTTCTGGTTACGCATCTGTCGGAGGTTATCAAGCAGCATGTGCATGAACTGATAACCAGACAGGAAGTGATTCACTTAATTGAGAATACGAAGAAGACATCGCCGGAGCTGATTGACGAGGCGTTCCCGAATTTTATTTCCTACAGTTTATTCCAGAAGATCTTAACCAGCCTCTTAAAAGAGAATGTGCCGATCAAAGATCTGGAAACCATTATCGAATCGGTGCTGGAAACCATATCCGATACAGGACTGCCGATTAAGGATGTGGACGGCCTGATTGAAAATATCCGTACCGCATTAAAGCGTACCATCACCAGGATGTACTGCGAGGACGGCAGTATGAAGGTTATCACGCTGGATTCGGAATTAGAGCGAACGATGGTAGGCTGTCTGTCGAAGAATGACCGGGGATATTATCTGGCACTCAGTCCGGATATTCTCCAGAGTCTGATTAACCAGATTACGGTGCAGCTGAAGAAGTTTAACAGCATTGCACAGAGCCCGGTGATTCTGACCTCGCAGGTTATGCGTGTTCATTTCTACCGGCTGATTGACCAGTTTTATCCGAATGTGCGGGTTCTCTCGTTTAACGAGATTTCCAATAACGTGCAGATTCAGTCCATCGGCAGTTTAACTCTTGAGCAGCCGTCAAGAAAGGGCGCTTAAGGAATGCCATAGTGCTGTTTTCTATGAACAGCAGTAGGGCAACCGGGCCTAAGGGGGTGGCAGAAGATGGTTCCGGCAGATTATTTAGAAGAAAAGACCAACGAAGAGCTTTTAGCTCTGTACATGGCCGAAGGTCAGCTGGAAGTCAAGCAGGCTTTGGTGATGCGCTATCTTTACATTGTAAGAACCATTGCCCTGCAGATGCGCAATGTCTATGCAGGCAGCCTCCAGATGGAGGATATTATTAATGAAGGCGTAATTGCCATCATGAAAAGTATTGACAGATATGACCCGGAGCGCGATAATAAATTTGAAACCTTTGTATCCAGGCGTATCCGCGGAATGATTATCGATCTTGTCCGCAAGAATGACTGGATGCCCAGAGATTTCCGCAAGCAGGTGAAGATCGAGGTGCAGGAACCGAATGATGTCTATTAAAACATACTTCATTGTCCATGCTTCATTGTCATAGAA
>ERZ808028.360-NODE-360-length-40566-cov-5.720171_pt1 | contig 40566 bp, 40 predicted proteins | sample MGYA00380184_ERZ808028 | MGnify/ENA primary metagenome ERZ808028 (study PRJEB31490, sample SAMN06133397) | mouse gut metagenome | isolation source: J8_1 | host: mice | place: China: Chengdu | collected 2015-05 ...
TTCAATGAAGTTTTTTCGACATGTACTGTAGATAAATTCAAATAAAATTGAATATCTTCAATTACTTTCTCATCAGCAGTTGCTGTTAAAGCAAGCACCGGACAATTTGGACGTTGTTTAAAAAAGGTTTGTAGGCGTAAATAATCAGGTCTAAAATCAAATCCCCACTGCGAAATGCAATGCGCTTCATCAACAACTAAATAAGCAATATGCACGTTCGCTAATTGCTTTTGGAGCTGTTCACTCATTAACATTTCTGGGGAAATAAAGAGAAATTTATAGTGGGGTAAATTCGATAAAATCAATCGTCTTTGTTGCCAATTATTAAATGAATTTAAAGCTGCAACTCGTTTCTCACCTTGTTTTTTTAGTTGTGCCACTTGGTCTTCCATCAAAGCGACGAGCGGCGAAATAATAACGACTAAGCCATCTACCAAATATGCTGGTAATTGATAACAAAGTGATTTTCCACCACCTGTTGGTAAAATCGCGATTTGATTTTCTCCTCTTAATAGCCGACGAATAATGGGTTCTTGTCCTTTTCGAAACTGTTCATAACCGAATTTTCCCTTCAGTACATCATGAAGTTCCATCTACATCACTCCTTCATAGGCACTGCCAATATTAGACGTAGTTGAAAGTAACTTAGTTTCGGAAATTGCTCTTTTAACACGCTTAATTTTTTCGTTTGTAATTGACTGGATTGTTGTTGTACCTCTCTCATTAGTTCAACTGTCACAAATTGTGCGATTGGAAAATAGGGATCATTTAATGCCATTTCAATATAATGATCTTCAATCGTACTGTTTTTCAAATTACGAATTTGAGCAATCTGTTCCAAAAGATACCCTTCTTGAAATAACTTTTGCGTTTTTTGCGTGGATTCCGTTAAAGTTTCCACTAAACGAATGCCAAAAGCCATTTCTCTTAATAAATCTAGCTTCGGATTTTGTTCTGCTTCACGTAATATGTAATGCAAACTTTCTACCCATAATAACTTCGCATCCAGTTCTCGCATATTAAATGTTGATGCCAACTGCGACCAAGTCCACCCAACTTGTTCATAGCCTGTTAAACGATAAACAAAGATGTTTTTCTGCACATCTGTTAAAGGCGCGTTTTCTAGCACAGTTTGTAATTGAAAGTAGAGCATTTGTGCAAATGCTGGCGTTTGAAATGCTTTATCCTGTAAAAACTGTTTAACGAAACGTTGAATCTCAGTGTCATTTTCAAGCGGAATAAACTTAGGTTCTCCATTTTTAAATTGAGATACCGTTTGAACAATCAGACTTAAACGTTTAAAGAAAATTTGTTCACGGCCACGGTAATGCCAACCATTAAAATAATTTTCGGGCATATTCTCTAATTCCCTTAATCCCTCATTTGTAAGCATCACAAACGAAGATTCATCGACTTTTATGTACTCGATTTTCACGAGGTGTGCAATTTCCTCATTAAATTGTCGTAAACTAAGTTTAGGTAATATAGAAAAGTAATTTTCCAAATGATAATATTTTGCATCTTGAATCGCTTGTCCTGAACGTTTACCACGCAACAGATAGTAAGCAGCGTTTACTGTTTTTTCATGATTAAATTGTTTGAAAATCACGCTAATTATTGTGCTAAATTTCATACGTTTCATTTCGCCTCTATTCATCAAAGTATTATTGTTGAATTCCATTGAAATTGACATTAAAATAGTTATATAATGATTTTTATGTTTGGAGAAAAGAGGAAGACATTCATGCCAAAATATACAATCGTCGATCAAGATACATGTATCGCATGTGGAGCTTGTGGGGCAGCTGCTCCTGATATTTATGATTATGACGACGACGGACTAGCATATGTTATTTTAGATGATAACACGGGGACTACAGAAGTTCCAGTGGAGCTCTTAGAAGATATGGAGGATGCTTTTGACGGTTGCCCGACTGAATCAATTAAAGTGGCTGATGCACCGTTTGATGGCGATCCTTTAAAGTTTGAAGATTAATCCAATCGTTGTAGAAAGGAAGAACACTTCCACTCTACAACGATTTTTTATTGGAGATATTTGACTAAATATGGATTTATAAGCTATATAAGTTCAGTTTTTGTTTTTAACATCGGATAAAGTCTCTAGCAGCATAAATACTCTGAATCAAAATCCGATTCTCCAAAGTAGTATTCGATCACTCACCAAGTTTATTCGTCGTTCACACAAATGATTCGACCACTCACAAGGTTTATTCGCCGTTCACACAAATGATTCGATCACTCACGAAGTTTATTCGTCGTTCGTTCAGAGTTTTGTTAAATCTTTAACTGAACTTATCTAGTAAAAGTATATTTGATGTAAAATGAACTTACATTCTCAATTTTATTTTACCGTATTATGAATATTTAACAGTTAATCTGTCACATAACCTTCTCACCTTTGCTTGGTGAAAGCTGCTTCAACTCTACATTTTGTTTCGAGTTATGAGAAACGGATTAATGTCCTTCAATTATGTATCTTGCCACGTATGATTATCGTCATTTTTACCCTTCTAAAAAGTGGATTTCGATTCATTTTAAATTTAATTTAAAGAAGCGACTGATGTGTCTAGATGTGATTTTTTAGGGACACTATATTTCTGAAATTTCCATATTTACTAGTTACTTGGAGTGAAAGGAGGCGACTCGGGTGGGAGTAGCGCGACAGGTGAGACCCCACAGGAGCGTGTTCTTTGCGACGAGGAGGCTCACCGCGCGCCCCACCGAAAGCGTCCGCCTGTAACGAAAAGTAACGACCTTTAAGCACGAACCATTAAAAAACGATGTGAAGAAATAGATTCCTCACATCGTTATATATATTATTGTAATTTCATTTGTTGTTGTTGAATCCATTTATGCATTCGGCCATATAAAAGGACAGCAATGACACTAATAATTGCGCCTTTTACTAAGTTAAATGGTAAAATTCCTAATACAATCATTTGATACAAAGCATCGCCCGTAACTGGTGGCATATTTAAAAAGTATGTGTACATCGGTAAAAAGACGACGTAGTTTAGTACGCTCATACCAATTGCCATCGTTAATGTTCCGGCAACAAAGCCACTTGCTAAACCTTTATTCGTTTTAAATTTATTAAAAATAAAGTACACAGGTAAAATAAATAATAATCCAGTTGTAAAGTTAGCAATTTCACCTACTGGTAAACCTGTTGGACTACCACTTAAAAACCAGTATAAAACGTTTTTAATTAATTCGACTAAAATTGCAGCACCTGGTCCCATCGTCATAATGGCAATAATTGCAGGTACTTCACCAAAGTCAAATTTTAAAAATGCAGGCAGTGCTGGTAAAGGGAAATTCAATTTCATCAATACCGTCGCAATACTTCCGAGCATGGCAATTAATACCATTTTTTTCAGTCTTTTTCCATCCATCTTACTTCCTCCTAGTCGATTCACTTCATTTTAAGAGGAAAGGTCTCACATCGTTTTAAAGCTTCTCTATACATACTTTACAATAAAAAACTCCCTAAAGGTAACTACTTTAGGGAGTTTGAAAAAGGTACAGTTTTGCATAGTTAAAAAGATTGAATTTTACCACTTTCTCGTAAAACATCAATTTTAAGAAGCTCTTTTTCGTATCGCTTGCATACGAAAATAGATGCTTGCACCTTCACCTTCTCCCATCCAGACTTTACTGTCGGCTCTAGAATCACACTAGATCAGCTTTCGCTCGCGGGCTATCATAGATTAACTATATTACCGCCGGTCGGGAATTACACCCTGCCCCGAAGATGAATCATTATTTAATTTTCTTATATCTTAACTATACTATATTTTTTCACATTTGTAAAAGGGAAAGTTTCTTTCAAGCAATCCTTATTTTAATTATGAATCGGTAAAGTAACTGTCATAATCGTACCAATTTCTTTTCCTCTTGAAGCTTTAATAACCCCTTCATGAGAAACGATAATGTTTTTCGCAATTGATAATCCCAAGCCAGTACCACCTTTGACGCGTGTTCTTGCTTTATCTGCTTTATAAAAACGTTCAAAAATATATTCTAAGTCTTCTTCAGGAATGCCTGCACCAGTATCAGTCACACTCATTTTACAAACATCTTGCTGTTTTTCAATGGATAATTTCACTTCACCTTTTTTCGGTGTATGACGAATGGCATTATCAATTAAATTAGTAAAAACTTGTTCGATACGGTCTTCGTCGATTGATAAAACGATTTCTTCATCCGGATATTCGAAAGTTAACTCTACTTCAGCTTCTCTCGCTACAGGCGCAAACTTATGCACAATCCGTTCTAAAAACGGTTTAATCGGCACATATTCTTTATACAGTTTCATATGACCAGATTCCATTCTAGCGAGATCTAATAAATCTGATACGAGACGTCCCATTCGTAAAGATTCGTCATGAATAATTTGAATCATTTCATTCTTCTCTTCTTCACTGCCTGTGACATCATCTAAAATCGCTTCACTATAGCCTTGTAACATCGAGATTGGTGTTCTCAATTCATGAGACACATTGGCGATAAAGTCTGAACGTAGTTTATCAAGTTGACGTTGTTCGGTCATATCTCGTAAAACAACGACTGCACCTCTAATCGCATTGCCACTATATAATGGACTGATCGAGACGTTGTAATAATAATTCTCGATTTTTAATTCTTCTTCTATCTCCTCAGAAAAGGATACGGAATGTTCCAACATATGAATGATTTCTGGCGGTAAAGATGTACCTTTGGATTCATTCGCAAGATGCCATTGTTTTAATAGTTTTTCTGCTTGCGGATTACTTAAAAGAATGGTGCCATCTTTATTAAAGGTAATAACTGCATCTGTCATCGACGTTAAAATACTGGATAATTGCTCTTTTTCCTGACTAATGAGTTCTACATGAAATTTCAATTGCTTCCCCATTTGATTAAATGCTGTTGCAAGTTGTCCGATTTCATCACTTTGAGAGGCTACTAACTTCGTTTCGAAATTCCCTTTTGAAAGTTCATTTGCAGCTTGACGCATTTTTCGTAATGGAGAAGTAATTTTTGTAGATAAGAAAAAAGCAAAAATCGTCGTTAAAACAAAAGCAATGAAAGCCGATAAAATAACGATATTTGTTGTCCTTTTCGTTGTATCATGAATCGCTTCTAAATTCTGATAAATAAATACCGTTCCAACTTCCCCAGCTTCCGTTGTAAATGGATTTGCTAAAACGATATATTGACTCATCATATCTTCCTCTTTTAACGAAGGCATGACTAACTCTTTAACCATTTTATTTTGAAGTTGTCCATTCGAAAGATCAAAACTAGATAAAACTTTCTTTTCAACTTCCCCTTTATAAGGACCCTGGTGATAAGAATGGCTAATCTCGCCATTTCGATCTACGATGAATGCATTTGTTTCTTGATCTAGAAAATCTGGAATAATAATCGACATTAACGGTTGGCTGTCATGGTCATTCACAATATTGGCAATAATTCGGGCTTCTTTTTGTAAAGATTCTTCCGCTTGTTCGCGGTGAAAATTGCCTAAAAACTCCAGTAGTAAAGCGGTTACAATAAATAAAATAAAAGTAACGAGAAGCAGGATGGTTGCCCATAGCTTCCCGACGATTGAATGCCATATTTTCATTACTCAAGGGCCTCAAATTTATAACCGACACCCCATACCGTAACAATCATTTTTGCTGCTTTTTCTGACACACGGCTTAATTTTTCTCGCAGTCTTTTTACATGAGTATCAACGGTTCTTAGATCACCGAAAAATTCATAATGCCACACTTCTTTTAATAGTTGTTCACGATCAAATACTTTATCAGGTGATTTCGCTAAAAAGTATAATAACTCATACTCTTTTGGTGTTAAATTCACTTCTTGACCTTCTGCTGTTACACGATGTGCATCATGATCAATCGTTAAATTTGAAAATACAACTAAGTCTTTTGATGTTGAATTTTGTGTACTTGGCAATGTTGCAGAACGACGTAAAATTGCTTTGATACGCAAGATGACTTCTCTTGGACTAAATGGCTTCACAATATAGTCATCTGCACCTGATTCGAAGCCCGTCACACGATCAGACTCTTCACCTTTAGCTGTTAACATAATAACGGGTGTCATATTACCAACTTCACGTAAATGAGCCAATACTTCTAAACCATCTTTTTCAGGCATCATTTGATCTAGTAAAATACAGTTATAATCAGTAACCGCAATCATATCTAAAGCTTCTTGACCATCTATTGCTTCATCCACCTCATAGCCTTCACGTGTTAAATACATATTGAGCAATCGACGAATGCGATCCTCATCATCTACGACTAATACAGATACTTTTTCTGACATCTTAACGTACTCCTTTCAAAATCCATCTATCTACTATTGTACAAATAATTTCGCTTTATGGAAATAAAAAGACTGCATGGATCTTTTAATCCATACAGTCTTTTTATTATGCGTATGAATGCAGTCCAGCCAAAATCATGTTTACAGCAATAAAGTTAAACATAATTAAGATAAAACCGATGACCATTAACCATGCAGATTTTTTGCCTTCCCATCCACGAGATAAACGTAAATGTAAGAATGCTGCATAGAATAACCATGTAATAAGCGCCCATACTTCTTTAGGGTCCCAGCCCCAGAAACGTGCCCAAGCTTCATGCGCCCAAATCATCGCGAAGACTAGTCCACCTAAAGAAAATACAGGGAAACCGATTAACACAGCACGGTAACCAATCTCATCCATTAATTGGATGTTGGCATTTTTCGTCAATGGTTGTAGAACAGCTGATATCGGTCTTCTAAAGATTAATCTTAGCAATAAATAAAGAACTGTACCTGTCGCAAATGACCAAAATGTCGTTGTAAATTTCTTCGCATCGACAATCGCTGGCATTTCAACCCACGGTGTCATTTTATCTTCAGATAATGCCTCATAATCACTCATACCGAATAACGGTGGCATATTATAGACAACATATGAAGCTTCCTCATTTTTATTAATATAGTTAAATTCAGCTTCATATCCTACAGCTCTAAAACCAACTGTAATGACGATAAATCCGATACATACAACTAATGTATAGACAATTGCTTCTAACCAGAAACGTTCTTTTGAAGGTTTTTTCACATTTACTTTTTTCAGTAATAAAACAAAGCCTGCAACAGCTGAAATCGCTAAGATTGCTTCACCTAAAATTGTAGTAATAACGTGAATTGCTAACCATTTCGTTTGTAAAGCTGGAATTAACGGCGTTACTTCTGTCGGGAACATTGTTGCATAACCGATAATAATAATCGCAACCGGTAATGCAAATAATCCTAAAGAAGCTGATTTATACATCATGTATAAAATGATAAATGCTAATACAAGCATCATTCCTAGTGCAGTTACAGCCTCGAACATATTACTAACTGGCGCACTACCAGAAGCCATCCATCTCGTAATGAAATAGCCTACATGTGTAGCAAAACCAATTAACGTAATGATAATCCCAATTAAACCTGAACGGCTATTGCGATAAGTTACTTCAGATTTCGCCCCTCTCACTGCACCACCGAAAAACATCGTTGCAATTAAGTAAGCGAAAAATGATACTAATAGTAAATTTGAACTTAAACTAGCGAGGTCCATTATTCTGTTTCCTCCTCTTTCTCTTCATCCGACTCAGTATCTTCTCTATCTTCAAAAGAAGGTAAGCCTGCATGTTCTTTTACTTGTTCCATTTCACGTTTCAACGAAAACCAGTTTTTATTCGTATGACCCGCAACTAACATTTCTTGCTCTGTTACTTTTTGAACCCAAATTCGGCGATGGTTCCAGTACGAACCTTGTGCAACACCGATTAAGAAAATGATACCACCAAGCAATAATAAGTATAATGTTTTATCTTTACGGATTGTCATCCCTGAAACATTACGCGTTTCAGCGCTAACAAAACTGACTTTTGCTGAATTCTCTTCTGCTTCCACAGTTTGACGGATTGCAACAAAACTAATTTCGCCTTCTGGTTTAGCTGGTGTAATCATTTTGAAGAAAAATGCTGGATTATTGGGTTGTGGTGATTTAGAAATCGGTTCACCATTTTCAAATCCACCATAATCAGGATAATAGTCTTTTAATTCAACTTTAACACCATCGCCTAAATCATATTCACGTTCTGGCGCTACAAGGTCGACTGTAAATTGACCATAAGCTTCTTCAGTATCTTTATCCGCTAATTGGAAAGTCATTGATTTTAATTCGTCTGTTCGGTAGTCCATTTGGAAAATACTATAACCATCGAATTTTAAAGGGAAGTTCACAATTGCTGGCTCTTCTTTAATAAATTCTAAATTATCGGTTTGACCTGGCAAACTACCTGCAGGCTGCTTATATAACGCTAAGTCAGTTTGGAAGTTTTTAGCAATCATTCCATTACGTTCTAATGACTTTTCAAAAACTTCACCATCTTCACCGCTATACGTTTCTACCGTAAAACCTTTATTTTCAATAAAATAGCCTGGTGCTCCAGGAACTTCAAGCGTTTCACCTTCACGAATCCATAGCGTCTCATCTACATAAAATCCTGGTATACCACGCAATAAAATCGCGCCTAAGAAAATTAGTAATCCTGTATGATTGACATAAGGACCCCATCTTGAAAAACGATTTTTTTCCGCTAAAATTGCGCCATCCTCAACCTTTACATTATAGCGTAATTTTTTTAATCGTTCCTCCGCTTTTTCTAGTGAAACGTCTGCGTTATCAACAGCCCCTTCACCGTAAACGCGTTGACGTTTTAAAAATGATGCATGGCGCTTTGTCTTTTGTTTCTTCAATGATTTATACAATGGAATGACGCGATCGACACTAGCAATTAAAATTGACGTGCCAAGCATTCCTATTAATGTAATAAACCACCAACTATTGTACATATCATGAAACCCTAGCTTATAGTAAACGACACCAAATCCGCCATACAGACGCTCATAATAGTCTGCAATTTCCGCTTCTGTACGACCTGGAACGTAAAGTTTTTGCGGAAAAATTGTACCAATCGCGGAAGTAACAAGGACTGCTAAAATAATGCTAATTCCAATTTTAACACTTGAGAAGAAGTTCCAAATTTTATCGATAATTGTGCGTTGGTAAGTTTGAGAGCGTCTCGCTGAACCTTCATAACGCATGTCAACCGTTTTACTCTCTTTCGCTTCCTCTGTTTGTGGTCGTCCACATTCTTCACATAGGATCGTTCCAAAAGGGTTTTCATGGCCACATTGACATTTAATTGTTTTCATTTGAAAAACTCCTTACTTAGGTTGAATACTTTCCATTGCCTCTCGAATGCGCTGCTCATCCATGCCTGTCGTAATAATTTCTGTAATCTTTCCAGTCGGATCGATTAACACCGTTGTCGGTAAAGGAATGACATTATAAGCTCGACGAATACTCTCATCCTTATCCTGTGCAATTGGGAAAGTTAATTCATATTGATCTCTAAACGTTTCTGCTTTCAATCTCGAGTCCTTTAAATTTAAAGCTAAAATATGCACACCTTTATCTTCAAATTCTTTTGATAATTTCTCCATAAACGGCATTTCTGTTTTACAAGGTCCACACCAAGAACCCCAGAAATTTAAGAAGACACCTTCACCTTGATAAGCTGACAGTTTATGTTTTTCTCCATCTAAATCTGTCACTTCAAAATCAGGTGCTTGATCACCTACTTCTAATACTTTTTCAGTATTTTTAGAAGCAATTGCAAAAATAACTGCAGCGACTAAAAGTAATAAAACGACCGTCCTTACTACAAGACGACGCTTTTTCTTTTTTGCAATTTGTGCTGATTTAGACATCTACATGCCTCCTAAACTCATATTCCTGTTTTATTATAACAAATGTTTGACAACTATTTGCCTTCATAATTGAAGGAAATGTGAACAGTTTGGACACATTATGAGCCGATTTTTCCTGTTTCAGCTAATACGCGCAACTGTTTAATCTCATGAATCGTCAGCGCTCTTGCTTCTCCAGCATTTAAACCGCGCGTTGTTAGATTCCCAAAGATTTCACGTTTTAAACTTGTAACAGGATATCCAATTGCATCAAACATTCTTCTCACTTGACGATTGCGTCCTTCGTGAATCGTGATTTCGATAATAGCTGTGTTGGACCTTTTATCGACAGATAGTTCTTTCACACGTGCTGGCGCTGTTTTACCATCTTCCAACTCAATGCCGCGCTCTAGTTTTTTTAATGCTTCTCTTTTCGGGATGCCTTTTACTTTCGCTACATACGTTTTTTTTATTTCATATTTCGGATGGGTCATTAAATAAGAGAAATCGCCATCATTTGTTAAAATAATTAATCCTGACGTATCATAATCTAATCTGCCGACTGGGTAAATTCTTTCCGGTATTTCAGGAAAGAAATCAACGACTGTCTTCCTACCTTTTTCATCATTAGCAGTCGAGATGACACCACGTGGTTTGTATAAAAGAAAATATAAGGGTTGTTCTTTTTCGATTTGAACGCCTTCTACTTCTATTTGATCTTGTCCTGATACTTTAATACCAAGTTCTCGAACGACTTCACCATTGACTTTCACTTTGCCTTCTAAAATAAGTTGTTCTGACTTTCTTCTTGATGCAATGCCTGCTTGAGCCATTACTTTTTGTAATCTTTCCATTTTTTCACCCCGTCTATATACTGTAGAAAATTATGTCATATTTTCGCCGAAATGAAAAGAAGACCGCCCTATAAATTTAAGCGGTCTTCTTCAAAACAACTCATATATGCCATTTATTCATTCCATTACTGTCACATCTTGTACAATCGCTGGTTCTCCATCGATATAAACGAACCAGCTTGCATCGTTTTGTTGCCTTGAGATACGTACAATATTTTGCATATTTTTCATTTCAGATGCGTTTAATAATAATTCAATCGGTTGTTGTAATTCACCGATATGCTGTTTCGTTAATTGATACAAACCTGATTTAGCAACAGTCTCTTTCTTATATTCGGCAAAAGTTTTTTCTGCCAAATGACTATGCGTTTGCCAATCATTTCCATCATTTAAGGTTACAACAACAATGCGTTTATCATCCTTCTCAAAATACGTGACAAGTGTACGCCCCGCTGCTTTTGTAAAACCAGTTTTACCCGCAAGCGCAGTCGGATTTGAATGCAGTAAGCGATGTTTATTTTTCCAATAATATGGTTGATCTTTTATTTTCACATGGTATGCGGTCGTTGTTGCAATTTCTTTAAATTGTTCATTTTTCATCGCATAAACCATCATTAACCCTGTTTCATAGGCAGTCGATAAATGCGCATCATCGTGGAGACCAGAAGGATTTTTAAAAGATGTTCGCTCAAAACCGTGTAATAGCGCTTTTTCATTCATCAATTGCACAAAACCATCTACTGAACCACCCACATGTTCAGCTAATGCATACGCAGCGTCATTGCCGGAGCGCAACATTAAACCGTATAATAAACTTTCCACACTTACTTTCATACCTTCTTTTAAATACAAAGATGAACCTTCGCTCGAAACCGCTTCATGCGACATTTTCGTCGTTTCTGACAGATAAGGATTTTCCAACACAGTATATGCCGTCCAAATTTTTGTCAAACTAGCAATTGGCAACTGGGCATCTTCATTTTCGCCCATTAATAAACGTCCAGTATCTGCATCGACTACAGCCCAAGCACTTGCCGCATCCACTTTACTCATACCCATTAAAAATAATAAACAACTTAAAAAGACAAGAACCCTTGTCTTCCTCAATTAGATATGCCCCCTTCATCTTCAATCGCAAATGCTTCTTGAAATTGCGTCATAAATAAATCATTGTCACCGTACGCCTCTTCTTCGATATTTAAAGGTGGCAAAGCGTCCAATGACGATAAACCAAAACGGTCTAAAAACAATTCTGTTGTGCCATATAAAATCGCACGCCCCGCACCATCTGAACGACCTTTCTCCATAATCAGTCCTCGCGAGACTAACGTTTGCAGAGGTCCTTCACTTTTCACACCGCGTAAATCATCAATTTCTACACGTGTAACAGGTTGTTTGTACGCAATAATAGCGAGCACTTCCAAAGACGCTTTCGTAATCGTCTGAGGGATGGGGTTTTCTAGTAATCTTTTAATGTTATCTGCGTATTTGGCTTTCGTAACGAAACGATACGTTGTGCCAAATCGTTTGACAGTAATTCCACGGCCATCATCTTCCTCATAGCACTTCACAAATTGGGGCAATTGTTGTTCTAACTCTCTCGTCTCGACTTCCGTTAACATTGCCAATTGCTTTTCTGTCAATCCATCATCCCCTGCAATAAATAAAAAACTTTCTATCATTGCAAATAATTCTTGTTGATCTATCATTTTACACACCTACTTCTACAAGAGTGACTGTTAAACTCATAAAATTATGTTGTTGCTCTACTGTCACTTCACCGCGCAACATTAATTCAAGAATCGACATAAACGTAATGACGATTTGTGATGGCGCTTGCTCTTCCATCAGTTCAAAAAAGTCACATCGTCCACTGGATTGCATTAACTTTTCCATAATTTCAACCATCTTTTTATCAACCGTTTGCTCAGATTTCGTAATTTGAGCAGTTAATGGCGCACGTAGTCGATTGCGTTCCATCATTTTATGAAATGCACCAATCAAATCAAAGACGTTTAGTTGATCTTGTTGTTCTACCGCAACTAATTCCCCGATTTCTAAATGTGCTTCGGGCGCTCTTGTAAAATAGTCAGCTCGCGTGGCTGCAGACTCTTCTAAACTTTCTGCAGCCTCTTTATATTTCCGGTATTCGATTAAACGCTGCACAAGTTCATCACGTGGGTCGTCTTCTAACTCATAAAACTCATCATCCATATGCTCTTCTTCTTCATAGCGCGGTAACAGCATTTTACTTTTAATTTCAATGAGCGTCGCTGCTAATAATAAATATTCGCTCAGCTCATCTAATTTTAAAACGCGCATCGCCTGTAAATGATTTAAGTATTGTTCCGTGAGCTCCGCCATTGGTATATCATAAATATCAATTTCCAAACGATTAATTAAATGTAATAATAAATCTAATGGACCTTCAAATACTTCTAAACGAACTTTATATGTCATTACACATCACCTTACTAATTTCATCATGAAAGGATTGATTATTTTGCATCCACTGCATCATCCATACTTTGTAAAGTTTATTGTTTATTTCAATAAGAATCAAGACTTTTTCGAATGTCATGAAGTACTAGAAGACTATTGGAAAGAACAACCTAACTTTGATAAAAGCCATCCACTCACAGCTTACATTCTCCTAGCTACTGGTTTATACCATTGGAGAAGGGGTAATTTTATAGGAGCGGAAAAAACGTTAGCAAAAGCTTATAAAAAAATGTCCTATTTACAGCATGTCACACCTCTTTTTACAGATGGAATTGATTTTCCTTTAGTATATAAAAACCTTGTGAAAAGTATGCATGCTGTTAAAGAAAAACAGCCGTTTCAAAGCTTTCCAATCGAAATTACATCGGCAGAACTTCAAACTTTGTATCAACGGACTGCTGAAAATCTTACACTGTTACCGCCCAATAGTAAAGCTATCATTGACAAACATTTATTACGGCCAAAAGCTGATTTGAAAAGTAAAAAGAAACGTTAAACATTTTTCTGACACTCTACTACAAGAAAAAGGGTACGTAAGAAGGAATGAACACTTCTTACGCACCCCGTTATTTAACGTATTATTCCCCTTCATTACACTTCGTTAAAAATCCTTCCGTCATTTCCGTACTATGGCAAGTTTTATCGCTATAGCGTTGTCTAATTTCATTGACCATAGCCTTCCCAATTCCTTCGCCTCTAAATGATGGATTTAATGCGATATCATGAAGCGTAAAAGAGTCTTCTTCTACTTCAATACCTAATAAACCAATGAAGTCCTCATTTTCTTTCCATAAATACAATTCCCATCCTGCCTCATTTTCGTACTGATGGATCACCTCTTGCAACGCTTTCACATTTTCTCTTTTAGGCATAAATGACAATAAGCCCATCGCGATTTTTTCATGATTTTTTTTATAACGTATCAGCATTTGAATGGATCCTTTCTGTCTTCAATCTCGTTCTTGGATGGCATTTGAGTTAGGCGCCTAAGTCCATCGACGGTGCGATGAAATACCAATAAAACACACCCCAAATTAAACCCATCACTAAGATTGCAATAAATAACATAATATTTTTTTTCTTCACACTGTTTCTCCTCGCTTCGTTCTTTGCAATGAAACATCCAGTCTTACAATATCTTCGTATGTTTCTCTTCTAATTGCAAGTTCATGTTGATGATTTTCAACAAATACGACAGCCGGACGAGGGAGTCGATTATAATTACTTGCCATAGAATAACTATAGGCGCCTGTACAAAACATTGCAATAAGATCATCTTGTTTTGGCGATGCGAGCAGTGCTTCTTCAATCAATTTATCCCCAGATTCGCAACATTTTCCTGCAAGTGTCACTTTTTCATCATGTGCTTCATGCATTTTATTCGCCGTCACAGCTGTATATTTTGCATCGTATAAAGCAGGACGAATATTATCACTCATCCCCCCGTCCACAGCAATATATGTACGTGTATTTGGAACTTCCTTCATACTGCCAACTTTATATAAAGTTGTCCCAGCGTCTCCGACGAGTGAGCGCCCTGGTTCAATCCAAATTGCTGGCATCGGATAATCATTTTGAAGTGCGATTTCTAGAGCAACTTCAGCCATTTCTTTCACGTATTGTGCAGGAGCTAAAGGTTGGTCTTCTTCTGTATAGCGAATGCCAAAGCCACCCCCCAGATTTAATACCGGACAAATGACTTCAAAGCGTTGACGCCATTCTAACATTTTTTTAAATAAAGCTTTCGCGGCAAGTTCAAAACCAATCGTTTCAAATATTTGCGAGCCAATATGACAATGCATTCCTAAAACATCAATATATTCATGATGTAATAATCGTTTGAAAGCTTCATCTGCTTGACCATTTTTCAAATCAAAACCAAATTTTGAATCTTCTTGCCCAGTTGTAATATAGGCATGCGTCGATGCTTCAACCCCAGGTGTTACGCGAAGAAGTACGTTCATTTTTTGCTGACGATCCGTAGCAAGCTTATGAATCATGTCAATTTCAGTAAAGTTATCAATGACAATACAGCCAATCTCTTCATCGAATGCGTAAACAAGTTCTTCCATACTTTTATTGTTGCCATGAAAATGAATTTTCTCTCTTGGAAAATCTGCTTGAATTGCGGTATAGAGTTCTCCACCTGAAACAACGTCTAAAGATAAACCTTCTTCTTTCGCAACTTCATAAATCGCAATGGATGAAAATGCTTTAGATGCATAGGCAACTTCCGCTTCGATTTCTAGTTGTTCGAAAGTTTGTTTAAATGCTTGTGCACGTTCTCTAAATAAAGCAATATCATAAACCATTAAAGGTGTTCCGTAAGTATTCGCTAATGATACCGTGTCTACACCACCGATTGTTAAATGGCCTTCGTCATTCACCGATTGGGTTCCATAAAGATACATAAACACACATGCCCCCTTAAAATTTCATATAGATAAAAGAATTTTATCATAATAAGGGGGCTTGTGGCAAAGTTCTATTGTAAACGGTCCCTTGTAGGTGCGTCTGTTATATAAGGACGCGGCATGTCTACCGTCATTGGAAAGCGGATTAAAACGCGTGCCATTGCTTTTGGAAAGAAAGGTACAAGCGGCCACATATATGGCACGTTCATAGGTTTTAATGCACATAAATAATAAAATAGTACAGCGATGGACAAGAAAAATCCTGCCGCACCAAATATAGCAGTCGCTAATAAAATCACAACTCTGAATACTTTAGTTGTAATGCTTAATTCATACGATGGAATCGCAAATGTGAAAATCGCACTAATTGCAACATACAGTACAACTTCTGGCGAAAACAAGCCGACATCAATCGCCACTTGTCCAATAACAATTGCTGCAACAAGTCCCATCGCGGTCGAGAGCGGCGTCGGTGTATGAATAGCAGCCATTCTTAATACTTCAATCCCCATATCGGCCATTAATAATTGTAAAACTAGTGGAATTTCACCTACATCTTCTGGTCCAATATAATGCAATGCAGTGGGCAAATATTGTTGATGGGTCGCAATTAAGTACCAAAAAGGTAATAATACTAAACTTAATAATGCACCAAAAATCCTAACTAACCTGACGAAAGTCCCTATGATTGGTGCTTGTCGATATTCCTCTGCATGCTGTAAATGATGAAAAATCGTAATGGGCACTAAAATGACAGACGGAGAAGTATCTACAATAATTGCGATATGCCCTTCTAGTAAGTGCGCTGCACAAATATCGGGACGTTCTGTAAAACGGACAAATGGCATCGGATGAAATCGTTGTTTAAATAAAAATTCTTCCAATGATTTATCTGTCATCGTTAACCCATCATGTTTGATTTCATCAAGGCGCTCCCTGATATAAGATAAGTTTTCGTCACTCACTGCACCTTTCATAAAAGCTAAGACAACATCAGTTTTTCCATTAATTGTTGTTTGATGATTTTCAAATCTTAATTTCTCTGTCCTTAATCTACGTCTAATTAAAGCCGTATTTTGAATGAGCGACTCTGTAAAACCATCCCTAGAACCCCGAATGACTTTTTCAATATCTGGTTCTTCTGGCTGCCGACCTGGGTAATTTCTCATATCAATTGTAAAAGCATAACCACTTTTCGTAACAAATGCAGTCTGTCCTGTTAAGATATTCGTTAGAAAAGTTCTACGATCCGTTACTTCCGTAATTGATTGATATGGGAAATACGCTAAAAATTGAGCCGTTTCTTCTAAGTCTTCGTCGACTTCATTCCATTGCATTTTCGTTAACAAGGCTAGTAAATTACTGTCATCGACTAAGCCATTCAAATATAAAATTTGTGCTGGCAAATTCCATAAATGAATGGCTTTACTTTCCGCATCAAACGTTTCATCTTCACCGAACTGTTCTTTAAACCATCGTTCTCCATCTTGCATTGAGGGGAAAAGTTTTTCCATCCATTAATCCTTCCTTATCTTTTCAACAATATCCTCCACATTGGCCCCCATCCAAATTTTCAATTGTTGTAAAATCTTTTTCTCTAATCTTGACACTTGTACTTGTGAAATGCCGATTCTTTTAGCGATATCACTTTGTGTATAATCCAAATAATAGCGCATATAAATGATGGTCTGCTCTCTTTTATCAAGCCTTCTAATGACATCCCTTAATGGAATATGAGAAAATACTTTCTCAGAGCGTTCGTCACTTAATTGATCCATTAATGTAATTTGATCGCCTTCACTTTCATAAATCTGTTCTTGTAAAGACGCTGGGTCTCGGAGTGCATCTGTCGCCAAAATAATATCTTCCTGTGACACTTCTAATATGGTGGCTAATTCAGAAAGTGTTGGTGGAATACCTTGTTCTTTCACGAAACGATCTGTCGTATGACGAATTTTAAAGCTCAATTCGCGAATCGAACGACTCACTTTAACCATCCCATCATCGCGCAAAAACCTTTGGATCTCCCCCACAATCATTGGCACAGCATATGTTGAAAATTTCACTTCATAACTTAAATCAAATTTATCAATAGATTTCATTAATCCGATACAACCAATTTGAAATAAATCTTCCAAATCAGCCCCACGCGAGCTAAAACGTTGAACAATCGACCAGACGAGCCTCGTATTGCCTTCAACCATACGTTGGCGTGCTTCCTTATCTCCATCTTGAGATGCTTGAATCAGTTCTCGCATTGTTTCTTGTGATAATAGTGCGTGCTTATTTTCAACCGACGCGTCCATAAGTCACCTCATTCCGCTCGCTTCATTAACCGTTGCGAACCTTTTTTCAAATGTTACGATCGTTCCTCTCCCGACTTCTGACTGCACAGATAATTGATCAGAAAAACTTTCCATAATCGTAAAACCCATTCCTGATCGTTCCATATGCGGTTTTGTCGTATACATTGGTTCCATCGCTTTTTCCACATTTGAAATGCCGTGCCCTTCATCACGTATCGTCATCGTTACTTTTTCTTCATTCAATGTCGCATGAATCGTCACAATACTTACACCATCGCAGTCATAGCCATGTAAAATGGCATTCGTAACCGCTTCTGACACAATTGTTTTCAATTCCGAAATTTCTTCCAATGTCGGATCTAATGGCGTAATAAAGCAAGTCATCGCCATACGTGCAAGCGCCTCATTCTCCTCCAAAGCAACAAAAGATAAAGTCATCTCATTTTTCATAACTTAACCCCTCCAACTTCCCTAACAGCTTCCTCGACTGTGCAATGACGTAAATGTGCTTCTAAGCCAGAAAATGTAAATATTTTTTCCATTGTCGGTGATGGATTTAAAATTAGTGTTTCCCCATTATTCGGCGCCAGTTCACGCATTCTTCCTAATATCAGACCAATTCCCGCACTATCCATAAACAGAAGCCCTTCTAAATTCCAAATAATTGCTCGCACACCCCCACGGTAAATTGCACTTGAAAGATTTGTACGAACTTTATTCGCCTCAAAATTATCCAACTCTCCAAACAATGTAACTACTAAAATGCCACCTTCATTATTTTCAATTACAGCCACTAAAATCCCCTCCTTAAAAACAAGCTTTCTACACGCTCAAAATAGATTCCTTTTATACGACAAAACTAGTCAATCTTTTTGTAAAAAAAGATATTTTGAGTAACTACGTGACCTTTTAAATGTTTATTTCCGCTTCGGCACACGCTTTTTGCAAATCAAAATTTCATATATGTAGTATGCGCAACTTTTCTTCTTTTTAGTCATCTATTTTCTTTATTCATTCACGCATTAATTCGTCGTTCAGCCATTTGAACTCAAACGTTTCCTACTTCCAAACAATCAAACTAAGCAGTAGAGCATAAATTCCTGGGAATTGAATGCCAGTCGTCATAAAAAAGTATTGTTTTTCTCCGACACAAAAAAACTGTTTGAAATCATAGTAATGTTCACTACGATTTCAAACAGTTGGATTATAATTTAATGAATCATTTCTCCGATTAGAGCTGGTGGTTCTACTCGGTCTTTTGAAATGACGATATATTGTTGTAATAACTTAATTATTTCATCCACTTGCTCGCGGTTGGCATGAATGGTTGCGAGTGATTCGCCTTCTTTTACTTCATCACCAATTTTCTTTTGCAAGACGATGCCGACTGCTAAATCAATTTCATCGTCTTTCGTTTGTCGTCCAGCACCAAGTAACATCGCTGCAACACCTATTTTATCGGCTTCCATCGCTGTTACATAGCCATTTTTCTCCGCTGGTACTTCGATTTGATAAGTTGCTGTTGGCAATAAAGAAAGGTCAGTAACAAGCTTTTTATTGCCACCTTGTGCCTCGATCATGTCGCCAAATAATGTCAATGCTTGACCATTGTCTATGATATCGGTTAATAATTTGCGAGCTTCTTCTAATGTTTCAGCTTTACCACCTAACACGACCATTCGACTGCCTAGTGTTAAACAAAGCTCCGTTAAATCTTTAGGTCCTTTTCCTTGTAATGTTTCGATTGCTTCTTTTACTTCTAAAGCATTCCCAATTGCATTGCCTAATGGTTGAGTCATATCGGATAAAATCGCCATCGTATTGCGGCCGACTTCATTCCCAATTGCGACCATTGCTTCTGCTAATGCCCGTGCATCTTCGGTTGTTTTCATAAATGCACCTTTACCCGTTTTCACATCTAAAACGATGGCATCTGCTCCTGCAGCAATTTTCTTACTCATAATCGAACTAGCAATAAGTGGAATACTGTCAACTGTAGCTGTTACATCACGTAAAGCATATAGCTTTTGGTCCGCAGGTGTTAAATTCCCACTTTGACCGATGACTGCTAATTTTAGACTGTTCACTTGCTCGATAAATTGTTCGTTCGTTAATTCAATATGAAAACCATCAATCGCTTCTAATTTATCTAATGTACCACCCGTATGGCCAAGTCCTCGTCCACTCATTTTCGCCACAGGAACGCCGCATGCTGCGACAAGTGGTGCTAAAATTAAAGTCGTTGTATCTCCAACGCCGCCCGTTGAATGTTTATCCACTTTAACACCTGTAATTGCAGATAAATCGATCATATCTCCTGATTCTGCCATCGTTAATGTTAAAGCAGCTTGTTCTGCTTTTGTCATCCCTTGAAAATAAATCGCCATTAATAAGGCACTTACTTGGTAATCTGGTATCGAACCGTCTGTATAACCTGTGACAAAAGTTTTGATTTCTGACTTTGTCAATGTTTGACCATTTCTTTTTTTCTCGATTAAATCAACCATCCTCACCATTTTAAAAGCCTCTTTTCTATAATAAAGTTAAAAAACTTTTACCGTATTTCGGTAACTCTACATTAAAATTATCAGCAATTGTTGCGCCAATATCAGCAAATGTTTCGTTAATTGGCATTTCTCCACCTGCTGTAAAACTTGGAGAATACACAAGGAGTGGTACATATTCTCTCGTATGGTCTGTGCCAGGAGCAGTTGGATCATTGCCATGGTCTGCTGTTAAAATTAATAAATCATCTTCTTTTAATTGTGCCATAATTTCCGGTAAACGTGCATCAAACGCTTCTAATGCTTGTCCATAACCGATTGGGTCACGTCGATGGCCATATAATGCATCAAAATCAACTAAATTTAAAAAGCTTATGCCTGTGAAATCCGTCGCCATCACTTTTACTAATTGATCAACACCGTCCATATTGCTAACTGTACGCACAGAATCTGTAATACCTTCGCCGTTAAAAATGTCCGAAATTTTACCAATCGCAATGACGTCATAATTGCTTTCTTGTAAGGCATTCATCACTGTCGGTTCAAATGGTTTTAGAGCATAGTCATGACGATTCGCTGTTCTTGTAAAACTACCTGGCGTGCCAATAAATGGTCTCGCAATAATCCGCCCGACTAAATATTCTGGTGCTAATGTTAATTCTCGTGCGATTTCACAAATGCGATACTGCTCTTCTAGTGGTATCACTTCTTCATGCGCTGCGATTTGTAGCACTGGGTCTGCTGAAGTATAAACGATTAAAGCACCTGTTTTCATATGCTCTTCGCCTAACTCTTCAATAATTTCTGTACCACTTGCCGGTTTATTGCCGATGACTTTACGACCTGTTCTTTCTTCTAATTGTTGAATTAATTCTTCTGGAAAACCATTTGGATACACTTTAAATGGTTGTTGAATATTTAAGCCCATAATTTCCCAATGTCCTGTCATCGTATCTTTTCCGACAGATGCTTCTCGCATTTTTCCGTATTTCGCAAGAGGTTCATCCGCAACTGGAATGCCTTTTAATGGACGAATATTAGATAGTCCTAAGTTCGCCATATGTGGCATTTGTAAACCGTTCATTGCTGCTGCAATATGCCCTAATGTATCAGCACCCACATCACCGAATCTTTCTGCGTCTGGCGCTTCTCCGATCCCTACTGAATCTAAAACAATTAAATGTACTCTGTTAAATTTTTTACTCATCTAAATATGCTCCTTTCAAATTTAAGCCCTTGGATGAAACTGTGAATATACTTCTTTTAATCTAGATCGACTTACATGTGTATAAATTTGAGTCGTCGAAATATCAGAATGTCCAAGCATTTCTTGTACTGCTCGTAAATCTGCACCATTTTCAATTAAATGCGTCGCAAAAGAATGACGTAAAATATGCGGTGTAAGCTCTTTCTTTAAATTAACTTGTCGTGCATATTGCTTTAAAATCTTCCAAATGCCTTGCCTTGTAATACGCCCACCGCGCATATTGACAAATAAAGCATCTACTGAAGAGTGTTGTTTTCGAATAAATTCGGGGCGTGCTTCTTCAATATAAATTGTACAAGCTTCAATTGCTTTATGTCCAAGTGGAATGATTCTTTCTTTCCCACCTTTACCAAATACCCGTACAAAGCCCATCATTAAATGAAGGTCTTCCATATTTAAATCCAATAATTCACTCACACGCATACCCGTTCCATATAACAGCTCTAGCATGGCGAAGTCTCTTTTTCCTTGCGCTTTCAAACGATCAGGTGCTTCGATTAATGTTATCACTTCTTGAATCGAAAGCACATCCGGTAATTTTTGCGCAATTTTAGGCAATTCCAAATGGACAGTTGGATCGTCTGTAGCAATTTTTTCTCGCAACATAAATTGATGGAAAGAACGAATAGAAGAAATATAACGCGAAATAGAACGTGCTGATTTCCCTTGTTCTCTTGCAGCTTGTAAATACGTTAAAATGGCCTGCTTTGTCATTTCATCAATCGTTTCAAGACCATTTTCGGACATGTATGTAATATATTCTGTTAAATCTCTGTTGTAAGCGTTCACTGTATTGTCCGCTAATTGTCTCTCTACCCTTAAAAAATGAAGATAATCCTCCAATGCGTCAAAAGCTTCTTTCATATGATTGATGCACCTCCCTTGAAAAGAAAAGAGGACAGCTATATGCTATCCTCTTTTAACTGTCAATTTTCACGGTTTTCTTTTTTACATGTTCTACAAATGCCATGAAAGGTTAGCCAGTGATCTTTAATTTCAAAGTTCCAGCGACTTTCAACAATTTTCTCAACATCACCTAATAAATCCTCTTGAATTTCTTCAACTTTTCCACATTCAATACAAATAAGGTGATGATGAAAATGGTCTGCACCTTCTTTACGCAAATCAAAACGTGCAACGCCATCACCAAAGTTAATTTTATCGACGATTTTTAATTCAGTTAATAGTTCTAATGTGCGATAAACTGTCGCAAGGCCAATATCAGGCGATTTATCTTTTACGAGTAAAAAAACATCTTCTGCACTTAAATGGTCCGCCTCATGCTCAAGGAGGACTAAAACCGTCGCTTCACGCTGCGGCGTCAACTTATAACTTGCCGCATGCAATTGTTTCTTAATTCGTTCTATTCGGCTTTTCATACGACGCCCCCCTCAAATTGTCTATATTATACCAAATCTACTGTTTAAAAGACAACTTCTAGAAATCTCATTTTATCATAAATGGATAAATATTGCTCTCAATGATTGTTAATAATAAAATAAGTATCAAAATAAGTATAAGGGGTCTGTTATTTTTATCAAGTTTCCCAGTCCTCTTCATAAAAAAAGGCGGTGCAAGCTTTACTGCAAAGATTAAAAATAAAAGAGAAAGGACTAATTGAAATGGAAACCACCAAATTGTATACGCAACCAATTGCAATTTTTTTGTTAATAAAAAACTAGAACCAATGCCGAAAAATACACCTTTCAAAGCCGCTACAATCAGAATGAATCCTTTCGCATTTTGCCATTGATTCAAGAGTAGAATGACGATCATTAGCACAACAGGTAAAATAAGCGGTACCCAAAATGCTACTTCTTGTCCTAAAAGTAAACGTTCATCAATTAATTTTAGCATTTTAATGATCATATTTTCATCTAAAGTACGCGCTAAAATAGCACCTCCTAAATAACTAATGGCTAAAATGACAAATAAATAAGGCAAAATTAAAGAACGAGTCATAAGTATTCCCTCCTTAACATTAGTACTAACTTATGCTCGTCCGCTTTAAAATATATGCTTTTTATTCATTTCAATCACTTTCAAATGGAAGCCTTACTTCTCCATCAATTTGAATGTTAACGCGCTAATTCATGTTTTGCATATAGTAAAGCAAATGCTGTTTTCGCATCGTAAATATCTTCTGAAGCTACGAATGCCTCCGCTTCTTCGACTGTTAATGTTATGCAATCGATAAATTCATCTTCGTCACCTGCTGCTGGATTGTCGATTGGGAATAAATTTTCCGCCACATATAAATGAATAATTTCATCTGCAAAACCAGGTGACGTAGCAAATGATTGTAAATATGTAATATCTGTCGTGCCGTAACCAGTTTCTTCTTCTAACTCACGAACGGCCGTATGTAACGGGTTTTCATTGGGCTCAATTCGTCCTGCCGGAATTTCAATAATCGTTTTTTCTAATGCTTTACGAAACTGTTTAACAAAAACAATTTTTCCATCTTCCGTAATGGGTAGTACGGCTACTGCACCTGGATGTTTAACGATTTCCCTTTTCGCTTCTTGACCATCTGGAAGGATGACGTCATCCACTTGTAATGAGATGATTTTACCATCGTAAATCGGCTTCGTTTGAATCGTTTTTTCTTCATATTTTGTCATGATGAATTCTCCCCAATCACTTTTTTCTGTACTGTTATTGTACGCTTTTCCCACCACATTTGTAAACGAACTACTTGCAATTTAATGAATCAAAAGACAGCTTATCCACCTAATGGTTCAACAGCTTTCACTTAGAGTTTAGGCAATTTTACGGTATGATGAATATATGAAAAATGACGAGGAGTGAACGAATATGAAAAAAAGACAACTCGGTGTATCTGACCTATATGTTTCAGAACTTGGTTTTGGCACGATGTCTCTACCAAATGACGAGCAACAAGCGACTGACATTTTACACACTGCTTTTGAAGCTGGCATTAACTTTTTTGATACAGCTGATTTATACGCAGCAGGTAAAAACGAACAATTATTAGCCCCTTTTTTAAAAGAACATCGTCAAGATATTGTTTTAGCGACAAAAGTAGGCAATGAAATGAATTCGGATGGACAAACTTGGTCTTGGAATCCTTCAAAAGACTATATTATAGAAGCAGTCAAAAAAAGTTGCCAAAGACTTGGAACTGATTATATAGACCTTTATCAACTGCATGGTGGAACGATGGAAGATGAAGTCGGTGAAACGATTGAAGCTTTTGAGCAATTAAAACGTGAAGGTATTATTTTACAATATGGCATTTCTTCTATTCGCCCGAATGTCATTGATCGTTTCTTAGAAAATAGTGCTGCAGTTTCTGTCATGATGCAATATAGTGTACTGGACCGCCGACCTGAAGAATGGTTTCCAATGATTGAAAAGCACGGTGCATCCGTTATTACACGTGGGACAATTGCAAAAGGCTTATTAACTGGGGACGGTACATCTTCGTCTAAAGTAGCGCAAGGTTTTGCAGCATATGGCGAAGAGGATTTGAGAGCCACATTGATCGAACTCGAAGAAACATTTGACCAATTATACAGTACAAGCATTCATTTTAATTTACAAAACCCTGTCGTTGCAACAGCGTTAATTGGCGCAAGTACGAAAGAACAGTTAATGGATTCGATAATTGCTTATGAACGATCAACATCCATCGATGATTTTTTACAATTACAAAAATTAACGAAAAAACACCAGTATGAGGCGCATCGACCGTAAACGATTTCATGATAAATCCAAAATAAAAAAACGAACGAAGGACCGCGTAATTAAGCGTCCTTCGTTCGTTTTCTGTTCGTCGACTATATTAAATTTAATCTTTGCGTTATCGTGCATTCGGAAATACATTCCGCATCGCTTCGCCGAATTCATCAAACATTCCTTCAATCGGTTCACCTTCATCAATGCGTGTTCGATAATCATTCATGCGTTCTACAAAGTCAGGATTTAAGGAAACATATACTTTTCCAACATCGGCATTCGCCTCCCGAACTTTATTAGCGATTTTTGTTTCTAAATCTTTTGAAATGGTTGCATCCTCGTCCGCGCTATCGGTACGCGTAGTGCCTTTATCCATTTCCACTGCAACATACGCTTGATTATTCGTTAAAATAACATTCGCACGTTCTACTTCATCAAGCTCTGCTACTTTGTCTGCGACATCATCGGCAACGTCTAAATTGCGTTCACCATCATGAGTGAGATCACCATTCGTATCTCCTTCATTATTATTGATGCCCGTTGTATCGCCAGTTCCCGTTGTGCCGTCTGCGTTATTCGGATCGTTCATGTCGTCATTAACCGTTGTATCATCGGTAACCCCATTATCCGTTGTCGGGTTATCATTGACATCATCCGTCGTATTCGGCTTTTTCGCTGTACCACAACCGACGAGCACGATACTCATAACAATTGCAACAAAAAACATTGTGAACTTCCTCATTATACTCCTCCTTTAATATAGTCAGTACTAGCATGACCATTAAAGGCTGTTTTATGTATGTTATAAAGAAATTAAATGCCCAAAGAAATAGACGAGTAAAAAGCTCACTAAACTGACGGATAATGCCGCAATCAATCCAATGAAAAACGGTTTCATACCGAGTCCTTTTAATTTTTTCAAATCCGTTGAAAGCCCAACACCCGCCATCGCAGCACCTAATAAGAAAGTAGCACTGACGGTACTTACAGAGCCGTATAATTGTTGCCAAACATCTTCATTGAACAACCAAAAAGCATTACCTGAATTTTGCAGCATGACATCTCCAATCGTACGAAGAAGAGATAATGCTAAAAATCCAAGTACGAATAACGGCACTAAATCTTGCCACCTCGGGATCTTTGTCGTAGCTTTTTCTGCTGTATTTTTCCGATAAAATAAATAAGATAAAATCGGGATGATTAAAATAATAAATAAATTCCGAGTAAGCTTCGTTACCGTTGCGACATCCACGACTTGTTCAGCTTGATAAGACTCACTGTAAATAAGGGCTGCACCTGTCACTTGTGCGGTATCATGAATCGCTGTTCCTAAAAAGAGACCTGCCTTCACTGGTTCATCTGCGAAGAAGAAATGTGCAAGGAAAGGATAAATAAACATGGAAACTAAACCAAAAATTGTAATATTTGCAACCGCATAAGAAATTTCATCATCTTTTGCTTTAATTACAGGTGCAGTTGCCATAATCGCCGTCACCCCACAAATCCCCGTACCACAAGCCGTTAACGTTCCTAAACGTTCAGATTGATTTAATTTCTTCGTAAAATAAAGTGTGACAACAAGCCCAACTGTAATACAACTAATAATTAAAGGGATGCCCCAAGCACCTAATTTTAAAGCTTCCACTAAACTTAAACGTAGACCAAGCAAGATGATCCCTGCTTTTAATAACACTTTCATTGAAAACTGCACACCTGTTAAAAACGTTTGTTTAAGCCCAATTGTATTGCGTATGACAATCCCAATTAAAATCGCGATAAAAATCCCAGAAACTGGACTGCCACTGTTTTCAGAAAGAATACCTAAACTTCTTAACAAGACCGCAAAACCATCTGCTAGCCAATTGCTCAACAAAATTAACACCACACATAACAACACACCAGGTAGTAGCAATTTTATTTTATTCATAAAGTCCCCCCATTCTTTCATCAAAAAAGAAGGGAAACTTTGAATATTACCGTTCCCCTTCTTTGAAATTTTATTAAAATTCAATTGTCCAATTAAATGGATCTTCAACTTTTCCAGTTTGAATACCTGTTAGTGTTTCGTATAGTCTTTTCGATACTTCCCCAGTTTGATGATCATTAATAATGAATTTCTCATCTTTCCAATTAAATTCCCCAATTGGTGAAATAACTGCTGCCGTTCCTGTACCAAAAGCTTCTTCCAACGTACCTAAACGATGTGCTTCCTTAATTTCTTCCATTGACACTTTACGCTCTGTTACCGCATAGCCCCAATGTTGTAGTAGTTCAATAATGGATTTTCGTGTAATGCCTTCTAAAATACTGCCATTAAGTGCTGGCGTGACAATTTCTCCATTAATTTTAAAGAATACGTTCATGCTGCCGACTTCTTCAATGTATTTTTTCTCCACACCATCTAGCCACAATACTTGTGAGTAGCCTTTTTTGTCAGCTACTTCTTGCGCTTTTAAACTTGCAGCATAATTCCCAGCTGTTTTCGCAGTACCCGTACCGCCAGCAACCGCACGTACATAATCATTTTCGACTAAAATTTTAACCGGTTGAATACCTTCTTTATAATATGCACCCACTGGTGATAAAATAATCATAAAGCGGTATTTCGTCGAAGGCGCTACACCTAAATATGCTTCTGTCGCAATCATAAATGGACGAATATAAAGAGATGTCCCTTCAGATTTTGGAATCCATTCTTTATCGATTTGCAGTAATTGCTTCAATCCTTCTAAAGCTAGTGCTTCATTGATTTCTGGCATACATAAACGTTCACATGAAAGATTCATACGGCGCATATTTTGTTCTGGACGGAAAAGGCGAATATTACCTTCTTCTGATAAATATGCTTTTAATCCTTCAAATACAGTTTGCCCGTAATGGAAAATAATTGCTGCTGGATCAATTGTTAGAGGTTCGTAGGGAACGATTCGGTGATCTTTCCAACCTTCTCCTTCAACATAATCTACAATCATCATATGATCTGTAAATGCTCTTCCAAAAACTAGCTCACTGTCTAATGGTTTTTCCTTTTTTGTTTCACTCAGTTGTACGTCAAAAGTATGTACTGTCATGATGTTCTGTCCCCTAACATATCGTATTTCTTATAGTTATTCAAATAAGATTAATTTAATAATTAGTATACTACAAAATTATCTGAATGAATAGGCAGTTTAGAAAAAACATTTTACATTATTCATTTACGGTTCCCGAAAAATTTCGTACAATTAAAATGAGTAGAATAATGAGTAAGGAGTGGATTTAATATGTCTTTACAAGATTGGTTTGAAAAAGGCTTGTCAAAAGAAGCTTATATGGAAACTTTGGAAAAACATAAAGATGGATTCCATACGATTTATGAACAATTTGAAATCCCAGCAGATACTGATTTTTTCACAAAAGTAGAAAGTAAAAATCTGCGTGCAATCATCCTAGCAGAGCCTTGGTGTGGACATTGTATGTTAAATATCCCTATTGTATTACGCCTTGCAGAAAAAGCAAATCTCCCTGTAAAGTTTTTACTAAGAGATGAAAACTTAGAATTAATGGACCAATATTTAACGAATGGAAAATCGAGAACGATTCCAATTATGATTTTCATTAATGAAGCGGGAGAAGAAGTTGCTAAATGGGGACCACTTGCTCCACGTACGAAAGCATTTATGGATCCTTTAAAAGCCGAGTTACCTTCGAAAGATGCAGCAGACTTCGATGAGAAATTCCAAACACTCATTCAATACACTGCAAAAACTTTTGCTGAAGATGCTAGTTTGTGGCAAGGTGTTTACGACAGTATGAAAGAAACTTTAGAAGCAATCGAGTAAAATTAGAAAAACGTATGTACTTTTATCTCAAACTGTACATACGTTTTTTTGTTCTTTCACATTCTATATAAGTTCAGGTTTTGTTTTTAACATCGGATAAAATCTCTCACAGCATAGATACGTTGAATCATAAGCTGTTTCATTGAAATCGATTCGATCACTTATAAAGTTTACTCGTCGTTGGTGAAAATGATTCGATCACTCGCGAAGTCTATTCGCCGTTCGTACTGAGACTTGTTAAATCTTTAACTGAACTTATATATCAAGATAATATTTGCGCCACATCATAAGGAGTTAAATCTAAATCTGGTGTTTCTTCTAGTGCCAATTTCGCTAATTGACTGCCTAAAAAAGGACCAACTGTCAGTCCCGATGAACCGAGACCATTGGCGAAGTAAACATGCTCAAGGGTCGGAACTACACCGATCACTGGCATAAAATTGGGCGTAAAAGGTCTAAAGCCAATTTTTGCTTCTTTAAACTCAGCATATTGTAATTTCGAAGCAACCGACAATGCTTTATCAAATATTTCATGTAAACCACCAACAGTTACATCTAAATTATCAATATGATCTTCATACGTCGCACCTACGACAATTTCTCCATCGTCAAAAGCGAGCATATATTGATTATTCGGCGGCATGACAACTGGCCATTCACCTGTATGTTCATCAGTAACTTGTAAATGGGCAATTTGTGCTTTTTGAGCACCTACTTGCAAGTCGATGTTAAGTGGTGAAAATAACTCTTTCGCCCATGCACCTGCTGCAACAACGACTGCGTCAGCTTGAAACTGTTGTTCATTAGCGACAACGATTACACGTCGGCCTTCTATTAATTCGATTTTGGCACTGCCATCGAGACGCACTGCGCCATGTTTTTCGGCACTTCTTAACAAAGCATCTCTCAGAGCACGGCCATTCACTCTTGCTCCACCACTGATTTCAATGCTTTGATATATCTCGTCTAAGATTGGCATTTGCGCGGATGTTTCAACAGCCGTTAACATACGAATGTCTCCAATTTCAGGTGCTTCAACTCTTCTATCAATCGCACGCTTTTCCATCTGTTCAATTTTCTTGTCATCTGTATGTAAAGATAAAGCACCTACTTTTTTATAGCCCGTAGCCGTTTCACCTTCTTGTTCTAATGTGGGAATTAACTGCTCATAATAAGCCGCACCACTCTTAGCAAGCTCATACCACGCTTTATTTCTTCTTTGAGATAGCCAAGGACAAATAATTCCCGCAGCGGCTTCTGTTGCTTGCCCCGCATCTTTCCGGTCAATAATTGTCACTTCCGCACCCATTTTCGCTAAATGATAAGCTGCGGAAGCGCCTAAAATGCCTGCACCGATTACGACAATTTTTTTCACTCTATGTCACCTTCTTTTTTACTGTTCAATCCAATTTTTCACTTCAGTTTCACCAAATTTACGATATGCCGCATGATAAGTTGGACCAACCCCTTGTTCAAATCCAAATGCATGACGAATAGCAGCGGTAATAAAGTTTTTTGCAAACGCTACTGCTTCTGGCACAGACGCACCTTTCGCAAGTTGTGCTGTAATCGCTGCTGAATACGTACAGCCCGCTCCGTTCGTATGAATCGTCTCAATACGCGGTGCTTCCAACATATAAAACTGCTCGCCGTCATATAGTACGTCGAGTGCTGGACCTTCTAAACGACCACCTTTTACGAGTACATATTGCGAACCCAAAGCGTGTAATTCTTTTGCCGCTTGCTTTAATTGTTCCGTCGTTTCGATCGTTTCCCACCCTAATAATTCAGCAGCTTCTGGCATATTCGGTGTAATAATTGTCGCCAATGGCAATAATTTCTTTTTCATACTCGAAATGGCGTTTTCTTTTAATAACACAGAACCGACTTTTCCAATCATCACTGGATCGACGATAATATGCTCAACCTTCGAAACTTCAATCCACTCAGCTGTTTTGGTAATAATTTCTTCCGTAAATAGCATACCTGTTTTAATCGCATCAGCACCTGTATCTTGGAGTGCTGTATATACTTGCGCTTCAATCGCATCGATATGTTGTGGGAAAACGCCTTCTCCCGTTCTTGGATTTCGGGCGACAATTGCCGTCACTGCTGTCGTTCCAAACACTTCTAGTTCTTGAAATGTTTTTAAATCTGCTTGAATGCCTGCCCCGCCTCTTGCAGCAGAACCGGCGATTGATAATGCACGCTTCATCATGATGTTTACCCCCATTTGGTCATTTGAAAAAACCATTCCACATCATTGGAATGGTTTTTTCTACTCTCTTTATTATAAACGAACATCGAGCATTTTAAATAGGAATGTGTACGTATCTGTTGCTTCTTCAATAATTTTATATGTTGGCTTCCCTAAACCGTGCCCAGCATTTTTTTCAATGCGAATTAAAATCGGTTGCTCTCCTTCTTGTGCCGCTTGTACAGTAGCTGCAAACTTCTTCGCATGTAAAGGAACGACACGGTCATCTGTATCCGCAGTCGTAATTAACGTTGCAGGGTAAGCTATTCCTTTTTTCACATTATGGAGCGGTGAATATTTGTACATAAACTTAAAGTCCTCAGCATTTTCTTCAGCATTGCCAAAATCCGTTACCCAATAACGACCAACAGTAAATTTATGGTAACGTAGCATATCTGTTACAGGCACTTGGCAAACAACTGCACCGTACAATTCAGGTCTTTGCGTCATACAAGCCGACACTAATAAACCACCATTACTGCCACCCATAATCGCTAGCTTTTTGGAACTCGTATAGTTTTCAGCAATTAACCATTCTGCTGCCGCAATGAAATCATCAAACACATTTTGCTTACGCTCTAAAGTTCCCGCTTTATACCATTCTTCCCCGAACTCTCCGCCGCCGCGTAAATTGGCAACTGCATACACACCACCAGCTTCTAACCACATTCTAAAACTCGGTGAAAATGAAGGTGTTAAGCTTACATTAAAACCACCATAACCATATAAAACAGTCGGATTGTCACCTGTTAGCTCCAAACCTTTTTTATGCGTTAAAAACATCGGTATTTTCGTACCATCTTTTGATGTGTAGAAAACTTGCGTCGTTTCAAAGTCTTCTGTCGCAAATTTTTGATTGTCCAAAATGACCGTTAACGCATCCGTTTCAAAATCATATTGGCAAATTTTTGCTGGTGATAAATAAGATGTGTAACTTAAATAAAAAGTGGTCGACGACTTTTTACCACTAGCACCAATAACTGAAACATATTTTGGTAAAGCAATTTCTTTATCAAAACTGCCATCCATTTTATACAGTTTTAATTGATCATACGCATTATGCAAATACAATGCGACAAATTGATGATTGACACATTTCACGAAATTTAACACATCATCTTGTTCTGGAATAATGTCTACCCAATGTTCTTCAGCCGGCTCATCAAGCTGAATCGCAACAAGTCTTTCCTTCGGTGCGTGTAAGTTCGTTTGAATATAAAATGTATCGCCTTCACTCGCAATAAAGCCATACTGGGCATCATCTTTCGTTAAAAACGGTACAAATTCCCCTCCTTGTGCTTCATCACGGTAATAAATACGGCTAATATTTTCCGTGCCGCGCCAAGCAGTTAACAGTAAATAACGATAATCATCTGAAAAACTTGGGTTGAATGCAAACTCCTTGTTATTTTGGTCTTCAAATACAAGCCCATCTTCCGATTGTTCCGTCCCTACTGTATGCCAATAAACGCTATTATAATAACTTTGCTCTTCTGCGGGAACGGTACTCGGGTCTTTAAAACGATTGTAATAAAAACCAGTGCCTTCTTCATTCCAAGCAATAGATGAAAACTTACACCATTTCAACGTTTCTTGTTCATCTTTTAAAGTTTCCAAGTTTTTAATATGAATTTCTTGCCAATCACTGCCGTCCAATGAAATACCATATGCCAACTTTTTACCATCTTTCGAAAAAGCAAGATTGGTAATGGCAGCCGTTCCTTTTTCATTTAATGTATTCGGGTCTATGACAATTTCTGGATTGTTAAAATCTGCCGATTGTGAACGATAAAAAATCGCTTGATCTTGCAGTCCGTCATTTTTATGGAAGTAATAATAATCGCCTTCTTTTTGCGGCACGGTTACTTTCTCATAATTCCAGAGCGTTTGTAATTTTTCTTTAATCTTTTCCCTTTGATTAGAAGTTTTTAAGAAGTTTTCAGTTTGCTCATTTTGCTTGTCTACCCACTCGATTACTTCTTCTGTATCTGTTTCTTCTAGCCAACGGTATGTGTCTTCTACCATTGTGCCATGATAATTTTCAACTACTGGTTGAAATTTTGTTAAATTCCCCATTTATACTCCCCCTTTTTTATCCTTTTTAATTATAAATAGTATTGCGAATATTGTAAACACAAATGCATTTTACTGAATTATTCAGAGAGGTTACAACTTTCTACAAACATTCTTCTCAATTTGTATGATGCTTTTAAATTCCCCTTTCTGTAAAACATCGCTAATTGACACTTCAAGTAAAAACCCTTCAAACTTTTTAACAAATTTTCAAATTGTGACGCTTTTGTTCACAAATTAGTGTATACTATAAATAAAGAACAATTCATTTTTTTACATATAATCAAAACACGAGAGGAAGATTCGTATGAAAAACAATGTTTTACTAGCGACATTTGCATTCATCGTCCTTGCATGCTTAGTCGTTACAGGAATGGATGCATTTAGTGTTATTTTGAAATCTATTATTTATATGGTAACGATGGGTGCTTTACTTTTAATCGGCGTAGTATTGATTGCAAATCAAATGGATACTGAAGAACAACTCAATTAAAAAAACAACAATAGAAGGTATTCCTAAAATGGGAGTGAATCATAACATTTTAGGAATACCTTCTTTTATGCACATAGCACTGTAGAAAGAAGGAAGCAATTATGAAAGTAAATATACCATTAAAAAAGCCGAATAAAACAACTCATATCGCCATTGCACTTCTATTCATGGCGATTTTAATAAGCGGTAGGTTGTTTTGGCTGCATACATTCGATAACAAACAACAACCTGAAATTCAGAACGGTGTTTTAGACTTAAGAGAATGGGATTTATCCAAAATTCCTATTTTTACATTAGACGGAGAATGGATGGTAAGTCCTTATCAATTATTGACTGGAACCGAATCGCAATTAAGTAATACCTCTTCATTCTCTTTCATTTCAGTTCCTGGAGATTGGAGTAAAGTCATTAACCCTTCAAACGACAGTACATATGGTTTTGGTTCTTATTACTTAAAAATTTTAGTCGATCCAGAAGCCGATGAATTATTTAGCTTACGCGTACCAAGTGTTCGGAGTTCCTCGGCGGTTTTTGTCAATGGTAATCGAATCGGAGGCTCAGGGCGTGTAGGAGAAACAAAAGAGAATACTGAAGATATAAACTTGCCGTATACGAGTTCTACAATTCGTCCAGATGAGAGTGGTGTTATCCATCTTATTATTCAATGTGCCAATTTTAATGACCCTAGAAGTAGCGGCATTGCTCGTTCGATAAAATTTGGCCTGGAACAACCATTAATAAGTGACACACAACAAAGTATTTCTTTACAAATTATGACAGCTGTCGTCTTTCTCGTTTTTGCATTACTAGCGATTATCGTTTATTTGGTCGGTTGGAAAGACCATCGCTTACCATTTTTTGCATTTACGATGGTAAATATTGTTTTTATAAGTCTTTCTGGTGGGGAAGATAAATTATTAACAAAATATTTTACATTCCCTTATGAAGTTACGTATAAACTAGCCATTGTTGTGTTTTTAGCAACTTCTCTTTCTATCGTGCAATGCGTTAGACCTCAACTGGTCAGTATCGCACCCAAATTTGCAAAATTTTTCACTAGCGTTACACTCATTTCCATGGCATTAGGCATCTTACTGCCAATGAATTATTTAGAGTTTGCATCCATTTATGTGATTTCTTATTTAGTGTTTTCGATTGGTATAGTTGCATTGACATTCGCTTTCGCACGTAAAAGTTTTAATGGCGGATTTTTATTATTTTTAACATTACTGACAATCTTGCATCATTACGTCTGGTGGTTTTACTTTTTCCTAACGGGTATTAAATTAATGTATTATCCATTTGATTTAATATTAGCCATTATTTTATTGAGTACTGTTTGGTTCAGGCAATATTATAAAACCTATAAAAGAACTGAATTATATGCAGAAAAATTAGAAGCAGCTGACCAAGCGAAAGATGAGTTTTTAGCCAATACATCACATGAATTACGTAATCCACTGAATGGCATTTTAAATATGTCACAAGCAGTGCTAGAAAGAGAGTGTCATACACTTCAAGATGAAAGCTTGAAAAACCTGCAAACCGTTCAGGCAGTCGGTCGTCGAATGTCTTATATATTAAATGATTTACTCGATTTCATGAGCATTAAAGAAGACAAACCAAAATTAATGCTGAAACCAATTAACTTAAATGATAGCGTTGAAAATTCTATTGATATTTTACAATACATGATTGAAGGAAAAGACATTCACTTTATAAATGAAGTGCCAAATGACTTTCCACTCATTTATGCGGATGAAACGAAAACGATGCAAATTTTATTTAACTTACTGCATAATGCAATAAAATATTCGATAGAAGGAACGATTACAGTTTCCGCAACTACTCAAAATGGGCAAGCTATCATTTCCGTTGAAGATACTGGAATTGGTATGAGCACACAAACATTAAAACAGATTTTCGAGCCATACACACAAGATCAAATGACAGAAGGTGGCTTTGGTTTGGGACTGAGCTTAAGTAAAAAGTTAGTCGAACTACATGACGGAACTTTGGAAGTCCAGTCGGCAGAAGGAAAAGGTTCAATATTTACTTTCAATTTGCCTTTAGCAAAAAGTAGTAACATACCAGAAAATCATTTACCAATAGAAATAGTTGAAGAAGTGAATAAAGACTTGGTTCGCAAGCGGACAAATGGGAGAATGAATCACAATTTAAAAACGATTAAATTATTAGTCGTAGATGATGACCCGATTAATTTACAAGTTGTACAAGCGATTTTTTCTAGCGATGACTACGAAGTAACAACTGCTTTAAATGGACAAGTGGCACTCGATTTATTAACACTTGAACAATTTGACATTGTGTTATCAGACGTCATGATGCCTAATATGTCAGGTTATGAGTTAACGAGAAGAATTCGCCAACAATTCAGTTTATCTGAGTTACCTGTTTTACTAATTACAGCACGCAATCGAGAAGAAGATATTGAAAGTGGCTTTAAAGCTGGGGCCAATGATTATATAACAAAACCCATTTCAGCCATTGAAATAAGGTCACGTGTACAATCTTTAATCGCTATAAAGCAAGCTGTGAATGAACAATTGCATATGGAGTCAGCTTGGTTACAAGCCCAGATTCAACCTCATTTCTTATTCAATACATTGAACTCTATTTTTGCATTGAGTGAGATCGACTTAGAACGCATGCAAAAATTATTAGAAGCCTTCAATCAAGTGTTAAGGCAGAAGTTTAGTTTTCAAAAATACGATGAACTTAGTTTCATTCAAGATGAACTCGAATTTTTAAAAGCTTACCTTTATATTGAACAAGAACGGTTTGGAGATCGTTTACAAATCCATTGGGACATTGATGATGATTTAGATTTCATGATTCCTTCTTTAACCATTCAGCCTTTAGTTGAAAATGCAATTCGACATGGCATCTTGAAAAAAGATGACGGTGGAACGGTCACCATTCGTATTGAACGATTCAATAGATACTATAAAATCACGATTTCAGATGACGGCATCGGTATGGATGAAGCGATGATTCAAAAAATATTAGAAACGCCTCATCATCGTTCCTCGGGTGTCGGGTTACGCAATGCAAATCTTCGCCTAATTCGAAAATATGGGGTTGGTTTAAATATCGAAAGTCATCCCGAGATCGGGACTACAATTTCATTTAAAGTATTTCTTTCTGAGTAAAAAACTTAGCAATTGAAATATGGAAAATACAGCTTTTTCACTTGTATAAATGTCCAAAAAAAGTTAAGCACAAGAACTGAACATACGGTGAATAAATAACTTGAATAAGTGAATCTATTTCAAAAAGACAGGAATGTTGAATGCCCAACATTCCTGCCTTTTTTTAATATTTTTATAAATCAATCAAACAAGATACAAGTTCAAATGCTAAACAGTGAATCCCATTTCTAAACTGATCTTGTTGTAGCACTTTTCTCTTCATCCTAAGAGCGTCAACTCGATCAACTTTCGCGCTCTAAAACGATGAGTCGCCCTTTCTTACCCGCAACGTCTACGTTTAGCGTTTCACCATTTTCTAATAGGAGTGAAAGCTCTTCTTCTACTAACGTTTCACTGGCGTAAACAAATAGTTTTTGTGCCTTCTCCAATACGACAAAATCCTTATCTTCTGCAATTTCTGTCGGTTGTTGTGAAAGAGATGCTTGGTCATAATGGAATGATGCGAGTGCTGGTTTATTATCTACTGTTAAAGCAAAAACCGCCTCTTCACCTTCTAACCATTGATCTTTTTTCACAATTTGCGGCAATTCCTTTTGAAATCCTTCGTAAAAACTAAATATAAGATGCTCCCAAAGTTCTTCTTCACCAGTTGGGTGGGGAATATCATACCAACTTCCTTTTTCAAAGACTTCACCTTCACGACTCACTTGAAACAAAGACCCGAAATTTGGATTCCCTTGACGATGGACAGTAAATTCTCCGACATACACACCTGCTTCATATATTTTAGGAGACACCTCATATAGATGACCCGGATCTTGCATTTTCAAATAATGTACCATTTGCTCATAATTTTGTTGATGCGTTTTCGCTTTGTAAACAGGATCGTAAAAATACAAACCGATGTAGACAATTGCAATTAAACTAATGATAATTAGCACAGCTTTTTTCCGACGCCTTAAGAAAATGCCGATTATAAGCATGAGGACCAACACAAGAAGCCCGATTGATAAATAAGTTAAAAGTTCTCCTGCATTCATCTGTCATCCTCCCCACCCATTCAAAGCAGAACTTCAGTATACGTGCGCTTTATTCCAGTACTCATTTCAAAAATGCAAAATAAATAAGACCAGCTACAATCAGTAGTAAAATAATAATACCCATTGTTTTCCATGATAGTCCACCAACTACATCTGCCGCATTATTTCCATGAATGCTGCTTGTAGAGTGTTTCAACTCTTCTTGACGCAATTTTTCACGTTGTTCTTCAGGTGTTTGACGTTCGTTCGACATATCATCTCTTCCTTTCAAACAAAACTTATAAGAATGATTCACCGTTCGCACCAAAATCTGTTTAAATCTTTAATCGAACTTATAAAGTTGGTCAAAACGATAGATCAGCACCAATGAATGAATGAACCGCTTCGTAAACAATACTGAAATACCTTTTACTAACTCATAACTTCACCAAGGATTCCTGTAAAAAAGTCATCGTCTGCTTTAAAGCATGTGCTGTATATTTGGCATCATACGTATTTGCTTGTGGATTGGTAAAACCATGCTTTGCTTCACAAATTTCAACATGTACAAATGGTTTTTCAAGCTTTTCAGCAAGCACCAATACGTTAAATGATGCTTCTTGTTGTGGGAAAAATAATAAGGTCGGACATTTCGGTGTAACAAACTCATAATCTCGAATTCTAGAACCGTAAAAGCCGACGACCGCATCGACAGGACGTTCACTCATTCGCCATGCAATCGTTGCACCTACACTAAATCCAACGACTACAATTTTTTCATACGCCATTCTAACATGATCAACTAGTTGCTCGACTTGTTGTAAACCAACATCAAAACCAACGTCTCGCATAAAACTTTCATAAGCAAGCGCTTCTTCCTCGTACATAAAAGGATCGAGACGTGCAATTAAATTGGGACAAAGCACGTCAAAACCTTGTGCTCGAAATGTTTCTGCCATCCCTTCAATATGCTCATTGACACCGTAAATTTCATGCAACATGATAAGCAGTACTTTCTTTTGAGAAGTCATACCGATTATTCCTTCGGATGATTTTCGATTAATTTTGCAATATCTTCGTAAATCGTCGCCATTTCTTTTTCATAATCCTCATGAATTTCGATATATGGCATATGTGCCCGTTGACATTTTTCCTGCACTTCCAAATGACCTTGAATGAAATCTTTCAATCCATCCATCTCTTCATCAGACGTTAAGCGCTTTTCGATGGCATTGCGATTTTCTATAATCGCTGAATGAAAAGCTGTTCGAATATACGATTCTGAAAATGTAATAAAAATGGGGATCATCTGCTTGCGATAACGCGCTTCAAAATCAGCTAAATAAGCAGGATCGATATAAGTGCCTTCTACAATTAAATGCTGTTCATTCTCAATAACCGTTTTAATCATTTCGCGAACAATCGGCCATAATTGTTTCCCAATTTTGTCATCTTGATCAAGTGGTGTAAAACCACAATCAGGATTGCTGCGATAAATCCCCATTTTCAAATGATCGATCGAAAAATAAGGCATTTGATACGTTTCCATGAGCTTCTGTGCCATTAATGTTTTACCTGAATGACTACTCCCACCAATTAAAATAATCATTCTTGATCAAGCCCTTTCCCCATTCCTTTTAAGAAATGAACACCAAATTTTACTGCTCGATTGACATCGGGATCATTTAATAAACGAATTAAATCAAATAACCCAATCGTTTTTCCGTTGCCATCCGCTAATTCCGCTTCTTGAAAACCTGCTTGCACACTATCGATTAGTTTTGCGCTTTTTTCTGCATCAATGGAACCGATTAATTCAGCACCGTTCATGACATGCTTTACTAAATTCAACATCGGTTCACGCGAAATTTGCGCAACCGCAATACCCGCCAACTCATCTTTCGCTTGTACTGCTGCTTTTACAGCATCTAACACACCAGCGTCATTCAATCCTGCCGTAATTTCTACTAACTTTTCGAGTGCCTGTTGTTGTTCGGCAATTTGAGCTTGTAATGACGCTAATTGTTCGGCTTGTTGTTCTTCAATCGACTGTTGTTTTAATTGGATCGCTGTAATTGGACGTGCCATTTCGTGCTCACCTCTCCTTCTCTGTCGTCAAGTGTACATAACCAGGACGAGCCCATTTTCTCTCTACTTCAATTCCAGTCGTTGGATGGCGTTTTTTATTGCGATGATTCGTTTTTGGCAGTGGATTTTCACCACGTTGACGTAATACTTCCATACGCACCATCGTTTGCTTATAAGCAGGCGTATTCGTTCGTTCATCCACAGCAGGGCCTGTTAAAAAGTTAATCGCAGACTCTTTTTCAACCGAGTTCATCGGCAAGAAAAGTTCGTTTTT
>ERZ808028.361-NODE-361-length-40557-cov-10.993799_pt1 | contig 40557 bp, 45 predicted proteins | sample MGYA00380184_ERZ808028 | MGnify/ENA primary metagenome ERZ808028 (study PRJEB31490, sample SAMN06133397) | mouse gut metagenome | isolation source: J8_1 | host: mice | place: China: Chengdu | collected 2015-05 ...
GATAAAGTGGTGGTAGACAGTGGCGGGAAAATTGTGGTAGAATGGAATATAAATTAGTTGCCTAGGCAAATTGTCTGCCGTTTAAAGAATTATTTTCAGCGCGGGGAACACAAAAGCGAATTGGGAGTTAGAGAAAGGATTTTGTTATGCTTGCTACTAACATAGAGATTAGTATTAAAGAAACCCAATCCACAACAGAAAAAGGAAATATATTAGAAGAATTGGCCAGCACGATACTAAGCATCCAACAATATGAGGTTACAAATAAAGTTCGGGTAACAGGAATGGAGATAGATCTTTTAGCAAAGCACAAAATCTCTAATAGTACTATTCTTGTGGAATGCAAAGCACATGAAGGTGCTCTTTCTGCAGACGCTATCAGCAAGTTGTTAGGAAATGTTATATTTCGCGGTGCTAGCGCAGGGTGGCTGATGTCAACAGGCCCATTAACTAAAGATGCAGAAGGACTGCGCTTCGATTGGGAAAATCGTACAGATGCGCAGAGGGAAAAGCTCTCATTCTATACACCAGATCGAATTATTCAAACATTAATTGACGCAAGGATTGTAGTAGCGCCTGAGACAATTTTGGAAAACCTCAGAGGGAAGTTTAACCTATCGCAGAGTGCAACATTATTGTTGATACCAAATGCCCAATACTGGTTAATTCCAGTTGTTGACAAAGCAACAGAATTTGTTACATCTATAATAGCGGTGAATGCAAAGAATGGAGAACAAGTCACCGAGAAAGAACAACTGGAAGAAATAAAATCATATAAGAATAACTACTCGAGCTATCAATGGTTATCTTCTACCGAAACCGATACAAAGTATGCAGAATTACTGAAAGCAGAATACAATAGTATTGTACCTGTAATCAGCGGTGATGACTGGACTGACTACCGTCCTGCAAGACCGGAAGACTTTGTCGGAAGAAAGAATTTGTTGCACGAAATTTTTTCGTTTTTTGATGGTGTAAATTCAAATAGCTCGTCAACGCGGCTATTTGCAATTAAGGCACCGTCTGGCATGGGAAAAAGTTCTATTGTACTCAAAATTGCCTCAATGGCTAATGAACGAAAATATGCTCAAAAGTACTTTGTATATGCAGTAGATGTGAGAACTGCCATGTCATCACGGTATGTTGAGATAGCTTTAAAATCTTGCTTTAAAAAGGCAGATTCGTCTGGATTTACCAATGTTAGAAATCGCAGTATCGATTTTACAACTATCAGTCAATTCATGGAGTCAGCATCAATCCAGAAAACCTTAAAGTATTTAGATGATAACTCAAAAACTATTGTACTAATTTTTGATCAATTTGAAGAGCTATTTTCAAAAAAGGAACTGTATCCTCTTTTTGATAATATTAGGGCGTTATGCAATATGGTCGATTCAATGCAAGGACAATTAGTGCTTGGATTTGCGTGGAAAACTGATTTAACAATTCCGGCAGAACACCCCGCCTACTATATGTGGTCGAATCTTGCAGATCATAGGAAAGAATTTGAACTCGGTCAGTTTAAAAGTTCAGAGATTAAAAGTGCCATTAATCTTTTTGGGAAACAACTCGGAGAGAAAATTAATCCAATTCTTCGCAATTATCTTACAAAACAGTGCCAAGGATATCCGTGGTTGCTAAAAAAACTTTGCATACATGTCTTCAGGCTAATAAATGAAGGAAGCAGTCAAGATTCTGTTATCGGTCAACGCCTAAACATTGTGGATCTATTCAATCGAGATATTTCTGACCTAACTCCTGAGCAACATGCTTGCTTAAAAGAAATTGCCAAGAGTTCTCCTGCTGATTATTTTACTATTTCTGAGATTTATGGAAATGAGATGGTTCAAACTCTAGTCAATAGCAGGCTGGTTATTAGGAGAGCTTCAAAACTGACATTGTATTGGGATATCTTTAGAGACTATATTTTAAACAATGTTGTCCCAAACTTATTATTAGATTATATTCCGCAGATGCAGTTTTCGTCTGTGGCAAATGTCTTAAGAGCGCTATTAAAGAATGACAATATAAGTTCCGATACCTTATCAAAAACTGTAGGTATAAATGTTGCAACTATTGATAATATAATGATTGACGCTGTCATGTTTGGCGTGGCCAAGAAAGAAAACGCAATGATTTCATTGCTATTTGGTACTGAAGAAGATCTTATTATCCAAATGCAAGCTTTCTTCAAAAAGCATATAATGTATCAAAAAATGATGACTTCTTATCAAGCTGGCTTTACATATGTGTCTTTCTATAATGCTTTTGAGGATATCTATTTAGATAGCAATATCAGTGAAAAAACACGTATAACGTATTGTAGCAAATTGTACAATTGGTTTATTAGATTAGGTTTATTTACTGAAGATACGGGGAAGACATATATTGTTCAGACAGGTGTTAAGACAATTAGTTTTGCGCTTAACAACAGACAACGTAGAAGTCGAAACAGGTATTACTCAGGGGAAGCCAATCTTTTTTGGGGGCAGACTTCCCCTCAAAAAATGGAACAAGCTTTTAATGAAATCCTATCCGGCAATCACAGTTATGCGGCTCTCATATCTCAGGGGTTTCGTAACGCTATAGAGTTACTATCAGCTTCGCAAGCTATTCATAAAGAAGGAGATTCTGTAACAACAATAAAAAGCCTTCAAGAAATTTATGATTTTATTTCAAACGCAGAAACTATACTATTTACGCAGCAGTTGATGGATATAACACCACATATCCGGGGAGCCGAGATTGGACAAGCTCTGAATGATAAATACCATAGGAACTGGTCAGCATCATCAAAAGTACGCTATGGCAGTGCTTTGATGCGCTGGGCATGTTACCTGTCTAATCAAAAAAACCTACCTGAGCGGATGGGAAGCTAATTTGATAAAACACCCTCGATACCCTCCATAGAAAGGGAATGGGACTGCACTTTGAAAAAATTCCTACCTTAGGAGGGGTGCTGTCGTAAGCGGTGGAATGATTCCACCTGCCGACACATACAACAAGCCCAACCGCTCAGGTAGAAAAATTTTTGGTTTGGGCTTGACATTTGGGTGTCTCAGATCGTGAAATCTGATATGCTCCAGCCCGGCATCCCTTAGGATTTTCTCGTGGAGTTTCACTACAGAGTCAGGGTAGTACATCTCGCCAGTGGTGGACGAAGGGAACATATACGGGTTTTCCGGGTGCTTCTCATGCTCCTGGATCAGCAGATCCACCGCCTCCTGGGGAATGGACACCCTCCGCACTGAGGTTTCCGTCTTGGGCCGGGAGAGGGTCAGCTTTCCGCTGGGGTTCTTGATGTACTGCTTGCTGACGGAGATCGTCCGGTCCTGCACGTTCAGGTCATCCCAGAGGAGGGCCACCAGCTCCCCCTTCCGCAGGCCGCTCACCAGTTCCAGGTAGAACATGGGGAGGACGCCTCTGGCATCGGCGGCATTCATATAGGACTTCAGATGCTCAGGCCGGAGGGTCTTCATTTCCACCTTCTGCACCTTGGGGGCAATGCAGTCATCGGTGGGATTGCGGGGGATCAGCCGCTCCTTCACTGCCCGCTCAAAGGCGCTGTGGAGCATGAGGTGGACACTGCGCACCGTGGTGCTGCTGAGGCCGGGGTTGCCATGGCCGCTTTTCGTGTTTACCCGGCCATGCTCCATCAGGTTTTTGTACATCTTTTGAAGGTCCCGGGAGGTCAGCTTTTTCAGTTTGATCTTCCCGATGCGGGGGATAGTATAGGTTTCGATCATCAGCTTGTAGCGGTCTGCCGTGGCCTGCCGGATGTTGGGCTGGGCGTAGAGGTCGTACCAGGCGCGCAGCCAGGTGGCCACGGTGTACTCATCGGTGCGGGTGACGTCCAACTGCTGGGCCTGCTCCACTGCGGCTTTGAGCTTTTCTTTTGCCTCAGCCTGGGTGCGGCCCAGCACGTTTTTGATAATGCGCTTGCCGGTGTCGGGGTCATAGCCTGCGGTGTAGCGGCCCTCCCAGCGGCCGTCGGAGCGCTTCCGCAGATTGCCCTCGCCGTTGGCGCGGCGTTTTGACATACTTTATCAACCTCCATTTCTGATGTCGCCGTCGTTTTCATCCATACATTCAGCCACGATCCGAACGCCCAGCCGGAAGCCCAGGATGAAATTTTCCACGGCAGTGATGCTGTCGATTTCCTGCTGTGATTCGATGAGTTTTGCCAGGATCGTTTGCCCGGCCTCGTCAAGCTGCTCCGTGAGCTGGTTTTCGAAACGGGTCACACGATCCGTTGCCCGTTTCAGCTCCGAATGGGGCGCCATGTCCTGCGCGTTGGGTGTGATGTTGCCGTAATAGAGATCTTCCAAAGTGTTTCGCATTGCTCTCGCCTCCTGTAGCGACACACCATACCACAGGCTGGCGGGAATAGCCATGGGAAGCGGCGAGAGTTATCAGAACAGACACATATTTTTGCGGCGTGCTGCGGGGCTTCTCTTTGTAGACACTGGTGCAATTTATAATTCGCCACAGCGGCGTACAAGGGGGCCGAAACCGCGTTTCATGCGTGGGGTGGGTAAACGGATGCCGCCTGTCCCGCAGAATGGGCGCAAACCGCCGCACAGGGGCTAACACGGGGGAAACAACTTGAGCGGCACTCCGCAGGTGTGGAGCGCCGCCCGCTTTTGCTTGAGAAGGCCTATTCCGGATAGCGTGTGTAGAGGGCATACCCAGGTTGTTCCTCCAACCACCACTTGAAGTACTGCCCGCCCCAGCGGGCATGGTTGTTGAGACCGCTCTCGGTGACCTTGACATAATCGTCCGTCTTACTGATCACAACTACCACGTGGCCGTTTCCGCTGTTGTCATAGCGGATCAGGTCGCCGGGGCGGATCTGATTCCAGCTTGGGTTGTCCACCCTCTGCCACGGGAGGTTTCCAAACGCGGCGTCCGAACACAGCGTAGCCCAGCCGGAGCAGTGGGTTCCCCGGTGGTAGGGCCCGCCGCTGGTGGAGCGGTAGGGCGTGGGGTACACTGTCCCGGTGGGATAGGTTTCCCGGAGCTGTGCCAGGGCGGCCTGACACTTTCCTCCGTGGGGGCGGATGGTACTGTTGAGGTTCCCTCCCAGTAGGGCTGGGTGCTGTCGATGTGGACGGAGTTAGTTGCGGCGTCATAGGTCACGCCGAAGTCCACCGCTTTGCCGATGTCCCGGAGCCGGACATAGTTGTTGCCGCCGATGGAGTAGGCGGTCATGTCCACCCGCTGGCCGTCCACGTAGATGGTTTGGGTACTTGGCGTGGCTGTGAACTGCTGGACGGCGGCGCTGGCGGGGCCGCTCAGGGCGAGGCCGGCGAGGATGCCGAGCCCCATGAAGATCGTTTCCCGTTTTCTGTTCATGCTGTGACACTCCTTTCGGTGTTGTTGTGTCTGTGGCAAACACAACCATGCCGAAGAAGTGCCGGGAAGTCAAGAACAATCGGGGCGGCGGTGTGGAGAAAAACGGGGCGGCAAACGAAGCACATTGCACAGCGCCAATGTGCCTCTTATTGTTTTCTGCGGCGCAGATTTTACGGGGCCCCTATAGCGTCTGCCTCAATCGAACCCGCCGTTGTCATGTTCCTGCAGCACATCTTTGAATTTGATACCGCCGTTGGTTTTCTTCACCTCCTGGACGCACCGCCAGCGGAGATCGTCCAGCTGGCTGTTGTCGATCTCCAGCCCTGCCGCCAGCACGTGCATCATCATGCCGATCTCCACGGTGAGCTTGAATAGCAGACGGCAGATGCGGCTCTCACTGCCTTGGATTGTTGCCCGCAGCGTGGACACCAGTGCGGGTGCCAGGAAGTCTGTGACCTCTTGGCTGATGATGTGGTCGCTGTAGAAACGGATGGCTTCCTCCACGAACTCGTTTCGGCTTCGGCAGTTCGCGTTGGGGAACGCGGCCTCCATTTTGTGCTGAGTATCCGGCGAAATGCGGGTGTGGATGCGAGTTTTTTCTTCTGTCATTTTGATCCTCCATAGAGAATTTTTTGATGGTGTTTTTTCGGGGGAAACTGAATAGGAGCCATATCTGAGCCATTGAAAACGGCTCAACGGTGGGACTTTAAGGCGGACAAGGAGCCATATGTGTCCAAAATCCCCAAACATGATGTCACTTGACTTGCCTGAAAAAGTACCGTGATTTGCCAAAATGGCCCTTGAATTGCCCTTCCGACCCGCATTGCGGGACGGTGTTCGAAGCGGTGGAGCCACCGCTTTATCCTGCGCAAAAATCGAACGCCTGGATTGCCCTGAAAACCGGGCGAAAAAGTGATGGGGAGGCTGAGGGTGATTTTGCCGCCCAATGCGAACCCAGTTCTGATGGCTTTTCTACATTTGCGCACAACGGGCCACACGGGGGCCACCGCCGCGTTTTACGGCATCGGAGGGGTACGGATGCCACCCGATCCGTGGGAGAGCCACAAGGTGCCTTACAACGCGAAACACGGGGCGACCCGTTTTTGACGAGGAATATGGGTGCTCAGAATGCGGTTTGATGATTCATGGGCTGGCAGAAACTGAGGCAGTTGCATGGTGGGTCTGGCGCTCCTGCTGTCTACGGAGCTTTCTGCGCTGGGCTTCCAGCTCCAGGCGGCAGAGCTGCCGCTGGTGGAACACATCCATTGCTCTCTGCATTGGAAGAATGGTGTAGAGGTTGTTGCCGTTCCACTTCAGCCCATGCTGGTCAAGGTATTGGCTGTGCTCCATCATGACGAGGTGCTTTTCCAAGAGGATGCCGATGGATTTTATCACAGTGTTCCGCGCCATTCCTGTGGCGGCGGCGATGGTGTTGTAGCTGGGATGGCAGGTGTGTGTTTTGCGATCCTCAATCAGCAGGAGGTAGGCGTACACCATGAACGCAGAGGGCGGAAGGTTCAGCAGGAAGATTCCGTTGGGGAGGGTGAAAAACTTCCCGCCATCGGCAGACCAAAAATCAGCGGCGAGGGAGCATGGTTCTGTGATCAATCCGGTAACCTCCAGGTCAGAGAGATACTTCTGCACAGTACCTTCTGACTTGTGGACGCCCTTCGCGACCATCTCTGGAGACAGGTTTGCACCGCAATGGGAGTGTTGGCAGCACAGGTAGGACAGGATCACGAACTCAATCGGCTTGAGCTGGTACTCCCACACCGCGTTGGGAATCGGGAAGAGGGAGTGGCGCGGATTACGCTGGGGCCAGCTGATGGGAATGTGGTGTTTCCTCATTGGCCAGCACCTCCCTGCGTGTGCTGCTCACCCAATGGATGAACTTTTCTTTAGGCACCACCATGCGATTGCCGGTTTTGAGTACGGGAAAGTCCGCTTCGTGTATCAGTTCATAGCTGCTGGATGGAGCAATGCCGAGAACCTTTGCCACCGTTGCAGCGTTGAGGAACAGCGGCAGATCATCATAACTTTTGAATTCAGAATGCTTCACCTGTTTTAATTTCCTTTCAATGAATTGGGTGCAGATGGAGGGGGGAGTGGATTCCATCTGCTTTGATTGACCACACATCGTACCTGTTCCAGCCCCAGAATCTCACTGCGGCGTTTTCACCCTGCTGATACGCTCACTCCAGAGTTGAAGGTCTTGGCGATACTTTTCCCAGGGAGTATGATCTCCGATGATGGGTATTCAGTTGTCGAGGTACAGAGTGATGGAAAAATAAAATGATATACTTGACTATTCCGGAAAATGTAGTATAGTCTATTTGTCGGCAAGATTATCGTAACACAGCAAAATGATATTGTCAATAGGATGGCATAAGTGATAGTCTATTTCGGAGGAGGAGTTTCCATGCGTTTCCCTAAGCTTGTATTCCCGTTGACCGTTGACTTCGGCAGCACAGGATATTGGATCAACGATGAGGGCCCGTTCCAGTACGGCGCCGCTGTGACAGAGTTTTTCTGTGGGGACAATTTGGTGGAGAAGGCGGAGGATGTGGGCGACGGCCTTCTGCTCATGAGAAGATTGGAGGAGTTGCTCCAGGTGTTTGGTGGGCATCTCCATCCGTATGCGCAGAAGTGGGAAGTGTCACAGGGGCCATTCTCCTGGCTGGAGGAGATGTCGGTGGAGAGTTCCGTCAGCTTTGTAGGCCGTCCTACGGATGGAAATGGGAACGGGATGGCGGAGCGTTGGACGGTGTCCTGCCTGCGGGACTTCCTCTACTTGGAGTTGGGCAAGGCCATTGAGTACGGGAACGCGCCACGGAAATGCCGGCTGTGCGGACGTTGGTTCCTCCACGAGCAGGGGGATAAGACGGTGTACTGTGAGCGTATTGCGCCCGGTGAGACGGAAAAGACTTGCCGGGAGGTGGGGGCGCGTGCCGTCTTTGAGAACAAGATCCGGGCGGAGGAGACGTGGAAGCTCTATAAGCGGGCGTACAAAAAATACTACGCACGGGTGATGAAGGGGAATATGAACCGAGAGGAGTTCAACGCCTGGGTGGAGCACGCCGCCGCCCAGCGGGATTTTACCATCGAGCTGCTGAAGGTGGCGAAGTCGGAGGAGGAGCGGGCGCGGCAGATCGAGGCGCTGCGGGAGGATCTGAACCGGCTGTGAAGTCCGCTGACAGCGGTGGCCTTTTCTTTGGAGACAGTGGTGCAACTTGTAGCGACCAAAGCTCTTCCGTAGTTATGGGAAAACTGTAGTTGTCATTTATGACAAAGTGTAGTATAATTTGGCAAAGATTCATTGTGCGTTTGAGGATGGACTTAGAGTAGAGAAAGGGCAGGTGCGGACGGTGAACATTTTTGACTTTTCTAAAAAGACAGATCGAGATACACTGCAGGAGCTGTTTATGGGGTGCTTTAGGCGGCAAAGTATTGTCCCCTTTTTTGGTTCTGGCTTTACGCGAGGATGTCCGGCGGGGCGGGGGAGGGTGCCGTCAGTAGATGAATTGAAGACGGAACTGATAAATATCGTTGCTGAAATAGAAAACTATTCGAAGAATGAGCGTGCAGAGCTGGTAGGGCTTAAACTGTCCGAGCTTGCAGACATTTTCTGGCCCACATTGGGGAACGAAAAAACGCCACAGGCGTATCGTGATCGGTTTGACAGCTATATTGAGGGCCACTTCTGTCATGTCCATGATCTTTCGGTGGAGCAAAAAAGACTGATTGACTGCCGCTGGCGGTATCTCTATACGTTAAATTATGATGACGGCATTGAACAGGCATCCAAAGAAAAGCTCAGGGTGATTGCTCCGTATTCCAAGCAAAATCAACACTGGCTGGCACAGCAACGCTGCCTGTATAAAATTCATGGGGACTCGGCTAAATTTCTGGAGACCGGCGAGAGTAAATACTGCATTCTGAGTACAAAACAATACCTGGATGCTATGGGAGACCGGGAAAATCAGGCGATGAGTCAGAACCTTGAAACAGATTTTTCCTCCAACAATATTATCTTTTTTGGGTGCAGCCTGTTGGATGAGCTTGATATCCTGCTCGCCGCAGGGACAAAGCTCACGAATAAAAAGCAGCAAAACACCGACACAAGCTGCTATTATGTCCGCTATGTGGACGATGAAACGCCCCCTCTTTCGTTGATTTCCCAGAAAAAATATGAGAACTTCGCGATTTCAGACATCATCAATGTGAAGGCGGAATGTATGGAGGAGTTTTACAGCTTCCTTGCCGGGATATCGGATGAGATGGGACGCTTACAGGAAACAGACAGCTTGCGTGACTTCATGGGCTTCCAGTTTTTACGGCGGGAAGCAACTGACCGGGTAAATATAGACTATGTCTTTTTTTCCTCTCATATATGGCCAAAAAAAGAAACGAAGGAGATTGTCCTGCCCAGCTTTTTTATGCGCCGTGACACAACCCAGCAAGTAGTGGACGCTATCAACGCCGTCGATGGTAATTTTCATGTCTTGCGGGGATGTCGCCTCAGCGGGAAAACCTATGCCTTGGTCGATTTACTAAAGGAGTTTCAATCCAGGGACACATATTACTTTGCAAGCAATCGGCAGATATCCAACCGTTGTTTTGAACGACTCTTGGCCATGAAAAATGCGATCCTTATATTTGATGAGCATACTTTAACAAGCGACCAGATCGGGGATATCACATCTAAATACCGGGAAAAAATCAAAGACAACGCAATCCAGATTGTGACAGCGGTGGATCGCTCCTCCGGTACATTCACCAAACACTATTTTGACCATTTCCCGGGGATGGCGGGGTTTGTCAAGATTTACAGCCTTGATGCCAAATTGAGCAATAATGAGGCCGAACGCTTTAATGCGGAATTTGGCAAGTTGGGCCTGCGGGACTATGAGAGCGGGTGGAGCTGGCTGGACTTCATGCTGAAGATCGATGAAGCATCACTCAAAAAACATGGGACAGGACTTCCTGATATCAACATTATCCGGGACATTGAAACACTGAAAACGCTTATCCTCTTTACAAATCAGGAGTCGATTCCCATATCCCAAGGGAATGCGATGGGAATTACTGAAACGCTGTATGGCCTTTGCAAGACGGCGGATGTCGCAATTCAGAAGGATTATCTGTCTGAAGTAGAGTTGGCGCCGGACATCCATGACAGCTTCCGCTTTGTAACGAATTCCAAGTACTGGGTATACAAATGCCTCTCGACCTATGCGAAGAACAGTGCCAACTATAATGTCATTGCGGATGCCTTTTGTGAGATTTCGAGCGCAATACAGCGCCAGTATAACGGCCGATTTGGTTCGGCTTACTATCAGGCAATCAAGCCATACTACTTTTTTGATACAATCCAGCTCACCTTTTTTTCTGATTCGAAATATGGGGGATCATTGCTCTTACCTGAATTGATTTATAAAAAACTGTTGCCCCTTTTCAAGGATGACTTTCAGTTCCTCCACCAAAAGGCGAAGTGTCTCCTGTGGAACTCAAGGCGCAAAAGAAACGAGCGGGAACGTTCAGAAATGCTCAATGAGGCGCTCCAGCAGATTACCCGGGCAAGCAAGCTTGCTGAAAAAAGGGCACCAGATAATTTGGAGTATACTCTTTACCATATGGAGGTTACAAAGACCTTAATTCTGGCGAATAACTGGCGATTCTGCCAGTCGCAGTTCAGCGATGATGAACTCTCAGGACAACTGTCCACGCTGTTGAAAGCCTTCTACGAAATGGAGTGCCAGATGGAATTGTGGGGGGATGATTCTGATCTGGATCACCAGGAGATGGAGGATTTGCGCTGGTTTGTTTTCCACTTGGCTGATTCTAAGGTTCGCCAGCTGATGTTGCCCACTGACCGTAAGACGGCAGGGAACATTATGACGCTATGGCGTAATAAGAAGCTGTGAAAGGACAGGTAGAGTGTGGAGAATCATAAGAGAAATATGGCGGTAAAGCTGAATCAAAGCATTAAAATAGTTGAGCCGGAGCGAAAGCTGCACTCCAAGGCATCTGAGGAGTATCTCCATGTCCGTTTTATGTATGAGAGTGAAACTTGGGATGGCTGGGTTCCAGTAGAATACAGACGAACCGGGGTATCTCTTAAAACACAAGATGAAATTGTTGAACATCTTAACGCTGTATATGAACAAATGAAGCCTGAATATCGTACTGCATGGCTGGAAAAGCAAGAACTATTTTGGGAAGAAAAATCCAAGGCACAGACCACGAAAGCATTTTTTGACAGCCTAATCAAGGGCGGATGGCAGTGTGTAGAATGTACACTGCCCAAGAATCCAAACTGGGCGCGGAGAATTCAAGACCTGAAGGAGTTTGGCTACACTATTGCGACGGACACAAAGCGGTACTGTCCGAATTGCAGAGCGAATAAGACGCATTTGATCCTCTTGCCCATTGAACGGGGTGGACTTGGGGGCAATGGTTATGAAACGTGGTCGCCAGCGTTGCGAAAGCGAATCATCAAGGTGTTGGGCAGCGTAGATGTGTATGAAAATGTGGTGTCCCCTCACTGTCTCCCTGACCATAAGTTTTCGGAAATCAGATGGGACGAAGAAACCAAGGCGGAGAACCTTGACAGCATGACGGATGATGAAATTCGAAATAAATTTCAGCTACTGACAAACCAGCGCAACCAGCAGAAAAGAGAAGTTTGCAGAACCTGTTTTCAGACAGGAAAACGGGGATATCCCTTTGGCATCAAATATTACTATGCAGGTTCTGAGGATTGGGATCCCTCAATTCCAGCAAAAGGAAAAGCCGCTGAGTGCGGCTGTATTGGTTGTGGCTGGTACGATATGGCGGAATGGCGTAGACGAGTTTTGATGAAACTGAAAAGCGGTTATGATCGGGATTGACTCCCTGCAAGTGTGTGTTCGGCAAAGAATAGCGCAGAATCTTAGTTTAGAGAGGATATTATGCAGATTAGAACGGTTGGAAGTGTGTGCTCAGGCATTGAGGCGGCGTCTGTTGCTTGGGAACCGCTGGGGTTTCAGTTTGAGTGGTTTTCAGAGATTGCGCCGTTTCCCGCGGCAGTGCTAAACGAAAAATATCCGAATATTCCAAATTTAGGAGACATGACTGATATTCCTGACCGTATTGCGATGCTCGGCGTGAACGCGCCAGATTTAATTTGTGCGGGAACACCATGTCAAGCATTTTCGCTGGCCGGTTGGAAAGAAGGACTAAATGATGACCGAGGGAATTTGACCCTGCGTTTTGTCGATATCATCGAAGCCAGTGACGCGGTTCGGCTGTCCTCGGGACAAGAACCGAGCATTGTTTTCTGGGAAAATGTAGAGGGTGTGCTGACGGATAAGACGAATGCGTTTGGCTGCATGGTATCATCGCTGGCAGGTTTTGACGATGTGATTGAGTGTGGGAAATGGCCAAGTGCCGGTGCTGTGAAGGGCCCTAAACGCAATGTGGCATGGAGGGTGTTGGATGCAAAATATTTTGGACTTCCGCAACAACGCAGGAGGCTTTACCTGATCGCAGGTGGAACGGACTTCTTCCCAGAAAATATTTTGTTCGAAATTCATACGCAGAAGGAACAAAAACCATTCCGATATCCGTTGTCCTTCGTAAAGGATGGACATGAATTTGAAGTGTTCCGAGAATATACGGATTGCCTCTATTCCGCCTACGGAACGAAATGGAATGGAAATGCTGCAGCAAACAACGGTTCTCTATTTGTAGTCCAAGATGGGCGCATCCGAAGACTGTCCCCGCTGGAGTGTGAGCGCCTGATGGGTTTTCCGGATTATTATACAGATTTACCAAAAGCGAAGCGTACAAGCCGTTATCAGGCAATCGGAAATTCTTGGGCAGTTCCTGTTGTTAGATGGATTGGGGAGCGGATGGTGCAGCACAGTAACGATGCTGCAAGCATTTTAGAGGATCGATGCATTGAGTTTTACCATATTGAGAATTTAGCTGGTATAGGTCGATATTATCCATTGGGCAAAAGCATTGATGCTTCTGAAGCGGGAAAATTTTTGAACTGTACAGCTATTCCAGAGACTTGCATATTTGGTACAATGGCAGATATTGTGGATATGAATGCGCCAGAAAGTATCTATATTTCTCCTGCTGGATGTTATGGAATTGTTCGCCGCAGTCGAGAGCGTAAGTTATCCATTAACAGCCGACTGAAGGAAGTCCTTCTGGACATTTCCACGGAATGGACTCCTGAAGCAATCGAGAAGCGATCCAGGGTACAAAAAAGAGGGCGTTATAGTGATTTGGATGATAATGGTCAAATGACTTTGATGGATGTTGTGGGATAGCATTCTTTTTGTTTACAGCGCCGCAATGTTTGCATAAGGGATTGCTTTCTGAAACCAATGTGTAGTGCCTGACCCACAATAGGAAACGAGCGGGTGGAGGCAATGGAGCGGAAAGCATCATTGCTTCCGCTTTTTCGGAACAAAAATGCCCCCAAAGCGCCGGATGGAGGCGTTTCGAGGGTGGGGTATCAGTTGGTAAGGATGAGGTCTCCAGTTCAAATCTGGATAGCAGCTCCAATAAAAAGCACTCAAACAGTTAAGTTTGAGTGCTTTTTGCTTTTCTATTGCAACTTTTTGGATAAATCCGTGATTATGCCGAAAAGTTCAGAAGGGAAAAAACCGACACAGAAACCGACACCGACAAGAAAGAACAGGCCGGACAGGGGACTATCCCTGCCCGGCTTTCTTTATGGCCTCTCGCACGATCTGGGCGGCTTGGCTGATGCTCTCTTGGTCTGCATGGGTGTACATTCGCAGCGTTACGGCCTTGTCACTGTGGCCCAGGGTCTCGCTGACTGAGGCCACATCTGCCCCGTTGGTGATGGCGATGCTGGCGAACGTGTGTCGGAGCTTGTGCGGGTGTAGGTCTGGGACGCCGTACCGCTCTGAAAATTTCTTCAGGTATCGGGTGGGGCTTTGCGGGTGCATCGGCTCCGGGCTGGTTTCTTTGGTGAAGACATAGGTGCTGATGGCTTTCTTTGACTGCTCCACCCGGAGCTGGCGCAAAAGGGCAAGCGTGTGGGCTCCGATGTAGACGGTGCGGATATGGCTGTTCTTTGGGGTGTCCAAGTAGACGCCTTTTGCCGGTGTGTAGCATAGATTCCCGACTATGGAGACAGCCCCGGTCTCAAAGTCAATATTCTTCCACTGGAGGGCGCAGCACTCACCCCGCCGAATACCCGTGTCAATCAGTAGATGAACCAGAGTTTGCCATTTTAACGGCTCCTGCTCCAGACCAGCTAAAATTTTCTGAACCTCTGGCGGGGTGTAAGACTGCGGTCCATCCGCCTTAACTTCATCTTTTCGGGGCTTAGGCCGCTCGACCTTATCCATGGGGTTGCGGTCTATCATATCCCCCAGGTAGGCCATTTTGAAAAAGCTGTGGAGGATGGTATAGACCTTGATTACCGTGGAATGGGCTTTGCCCTCAGCCTGGACATCCAGGAGCAGGGCGGTGAGCTGGGCCGGGGTGACTTCCGGGAGTTTGAGATCCCCCAGGGCTGGGTATATCCTCTTGTCCAAATATCCCTGATAGTTGGAACGGCTGTTTTCGCTCATGGTGACCGCCTTGGAGGGCATGAACACCCGTTCCCCGTACTGGCGCAGCGTGAGTATCTTAGCGGCCTCCCGCTCGGCTTCTGCCTCCCGCTCCCGTTGCTCTGCCCTGGTAATGATCTCCCCTGCATCGCTCTGTCGCTCAAACTCAGCTGCAACAGCAGCCAGCTCCCGCTCAATGGCTTTCCGGCTCCAGCCCTCTGGAGGATACCAGCGTCGTGTCAGGCGGGACTTGCCGCGTCCCCGGCTAACGGAAATTTCGTAAAATACTCGCCCATCCTTGGTTTCGCGTCTGCGCATTGATGGCATAAGTCCACCCCCTGGCTCCGGTAGAAATACCGGGGCTGTTTTTATTTGCGGTCACTGGTGCTTTGTGATTCCATCGAGGCAAGCATCTTCTGTAGGATGGCTTGGCTATCCTTGATATACTCACGAACAATGTCAATTTTTGCGGGATTCCAGACTTTCGGAAGAACGACCTGACAAGAATTCATGCCACATATCTTGTGTACCATATCAACCAGCCGAGCATCGGCGGCATCAATTTGAGTTTGCAGATCGGCATCAATAAACGGATAGCGGTCTGCTGGATCACGTTCACCAGCAATTAGATATTCAAGCGGAACGCCAAGTGTATTGGCCATTTCTTCAACCTGTTCGATGGTCAATGTACCCGATCCCTCGAAAATGTCTTCGTATGGACAGGTTGTACCAAAACATTCTACCAAATCGGTTGAGTCAACAGAGGAAATCTTCTGATCAACACGATTCCGCAGAACATTCAGAAAAGCTCGTTGCAACGCGGGAGATAGCGGTTCAGCTGCGTCTCCAAGCAGATATGAGATGGAAACATCCAGCTCAGAGGAAATATCCCTAAAAGTTTGCAAAGTTGGCTCTCTTTGTTCCTTTTCGTACCGCATAATGGTGACACCAGTTATGCCCAGGTGCGCTCCTAATTCTTCCTGGGTCATGTGTGCCTTTTCCCGCGCTGCCTTTATACGATTGCCATAACCCAGCATTGAAAATCACCTCACCTATACCATAACACAGACAAAACCGAAAAACAACCATTTTGGAAAGAAATTTTTTGATACCTGTTGATAAACAACCTAAACGGTAGTATTATGCAAAAGTAACCGTTTCGGTTGGAAAAACAAGGAGGTGACAAGGTGAAAATCGACACCATGAAACTGGACCTGCAGCTGGCGCGCCGGTGTATGTCGTTGAGAGATTTGAGGGAAAGCACCTCGCCGCAAACTTTGACGCGCATCCGGCGAGGGGAGGATGTAAAACCCAAAACGCTTGGGCGTATTGCTCAGGCGCTTGACGTCGACCCCGCTGAGATTATCGAAGGAGGGACCGGCACATGACGCCATTTCAAAAAATTCCGGAAGCCTGTAAGACTACCGGCCTGAGCAAATACTTCCTGCGAAACGGCTGCAAGGACGGTACCATTCCCCATGTGCGCAGCGGCCAAACCTACTACATCGACGTGCCAGCTCTACTAAAGCAGTTGGGTGTCCCGCCTCAGAACGAGGCCGATGTAGCTCCGGGGAGGTAGGGCCATGGAAGGAAGTCGGCCCGGTGTGATGCTGTATTTTGAAACGCTCCAGGCCATTGAGGAATTGGAAGCTGAGGACGCCAAACAGATTATGAGCGCCATTCTTCACTATTCCAGGGATGGGGAGTTACCGGCTCTGCGAGGCCCACTGGCTGCAGTCTGGTCGCTGATTCAGTCAGGCCTTGATCGGGATAAGGTCAGATATGGTGAGAAGCAGATACGGGGGATTTGGCTGACCTATTGCCGGAAATGCAAAAGTACGGGTGAGACCCCGCTCGGATTTGATGAATGGGTCAGTACACAGTACGACAACGGCACGTTGCCTTACGTTGAACGTACCGTTAACAGCGCCGTTAACGTACCGTCACCAACTACATCTCCATCTACAACTCCAACTGTATCTCCAGCTCCATCTTCAACTGTATCTCCAACTCCAACAAAAGAGAGTATAGGGGGTATGGGGGACGCGCCTTCGGCGCTCACACCCACCCTGGGCAAAAAATCACGGTCACATTTTGTTCCTCCGACACTGGAAGAAGTGGCGGCCTATGTCCGGGAGCGCGGCAGCATGGTAGACCCACAGGGGTTCATTGACTTCTATGCCGCCAAGGGGTGGATGGTTGGCCGAAACAAAATGAAAGACTGGAAAGCTGCTTGTCGCAACGCCGAGAAGTGGGAGCGGTGGCAGAGGGGCGGCACCAGGAACGAAGTCAAGACCGCTTCGGACTATGAGAGCGGGGATGATTTCTTCACACGATAGGAGGGTAAATATGCAGGAAATTGTTTCTCAACTGATGAAAACAGAGGAAGCTCCCGGGGACTATACCGGCCCGGATGGGCTTCTGTACTGTGGGAAGTGTCATACGCCGAAGCAAGCACGGCTGGGCTTCAACCCAGCCACGGGTGATAGAACGGGGACGCTGGTAAGGGCCGCTTGCAAGTGTCAGCGTGAGGCAGACGAAGCGGAGGAACGGCGAGCTGAGCGGGAGCGGTTCAAGCAGGAAATGGCCCGCCGCCGCGAGGATGGAATTTCCTGCCCGGATGGGCTGCGCCATACCTTTGCCCAAGATGACCGGGCGGAGGCGAAGGTATCTGACGCCTGCCGGCGGTACGTCGAGCACTGGAATGAGATGCGGACCGAAAACATCGGAATTCTATTCCACGGCACCGTTGGCACCGGCAAGAGCTTCTATGCTTCTTGCATTGGAAACGGCTTGCTGGAAAAGCGGGTGTCCGTCGCGGCCACCAATTTTCCCCGGCTGCTGAATCTGCTCCAGGGTACACAGGAGCGGCAAAAACTCCTTGACCGTCTGGCTATCTACAAGCTGCTGATTCTGGATGATTTGGGTGTGGAGCGGGACAGCGCCTATGCTGCAGAGCAGATATTCAACGTCATCGACGCCCGGGCCAGTTCTAAGCTGCCCGTGGTCGTGACCACCAATCTGACGTTGGAGGAATTGGAACATCCACCCTCCATGCAGTATGCCCGCATCTATGACCGTGTGCTGGATATGTGCCCTATTCGTCTCAAACTGATTGGTGCAAGCAGACGGAGGGGGAACGCTGAGGCCCGGAAGCAGCTTGCCCAGAGAATCCTTTTGGGCTGACCCTGGGCGGGACGAAAGGGGGTGAGAACGTCATATATCGGGCCCAAAGTATCAAAAATTCGTTAGGAGGAAACAAGTAATGGCAGAACAAAACAAGCTCACGCGCTGGTCAAAAACAGCGGTGACCGATGTCGGGACGCAGCTGCTGACCGAGTATGCGGCGGGGCGGCTGCTGGACATCACCAGCGCGTTCGGCTCCATCAGCACCCCCGGGGATAACCTGTTTGAGTTGGAGGAGCTGGCGGACGGCCGCGCACACCCGCTGACCATCGAAAGCGTGACCAGGACCAAGAACAGCGTGACGGTGTGCGTCCAGGTTACGAGCCTGGGGAACGACGATCCCTATAAGCTGGAGCGGGTCGGCATCTGCGCCGTGGCCCGCGATCCCGGCGAGCCGGCGCCCCCCGCCGGTACTCCCATCAGAAACGATAAGCTCCTGATGGTGGTGGAGGACGAGGCGGACGAGAACGGCAGCAAGGGCGTCACCATCCCGGCGGAAACGGATCAGCTCTACACGTTCAAGCTCTATGTGGTGCTGACCATCACCAATCAGGACCGGCTGGAGGTCAGCATCTCCGCCGCCGGTATCGCCACCATCGGCGCGATCCACGATGCCATTAAGGAGCACAACGAGGACCCGGAGTCTCACCCCGGCCTGATGGACGCGGCCTTTGAGGGGCATAATGCTGACCCGGACACCCACCCCAGCCTGACGGCCCGTGTCCGGGCTGCGGAGCTGGCTCTGAATGGAAAGGAAACAATCCTCTCCCTGGAGGGTGACCCCACTGTTGAAACAGAAGGAGCCAAAGGGCAGCACTACATTAACCTCGAGACCGGGACGGAATGGGAGTGCTCTGGCGTCAAGGACGGCAAGTATATTTGGGGTTTGGTGGACTATGACAGCGAGAGCTACAAATCTCTGCGGGATATTCTGGCGGAAACTGCGGCTACTGCGGCCCAGGCCAAAGAGGTGGCTGACGGTGCTGCCAAAGCCATCGCAGCTGTTCAGAACACCATTTCCGTTGTCCCCTCTCAGTCCGGCAGCCTGACCTACAATGGGGACACCCAGCTCCCCAGCTGGAACAATCTTGCCCTGGAGATGATGACCATTACCTATGGGGAGGATAAGACCTTGGCGGAGGATTACCAGGGCGAAACCGACGCAGGGACTTACAAAGCCTACATCACCCCCAAGGAGGGCTACACCTGGGGAGACAAGTCCGCCAATGAAAAGGAAATCCTGTGGACGATCCAGCGGGCCACCATCGCCACGGTGCCCAGCGTCAGCGGTTCCCTGCGCTATACCGGGGAGGCTCAGCTTCCTACCTGGCTGAACTACAACCCCGTGCAGATGACCAAGGAGGAAACGGCGCAGACCGACGCCGGGGAGCACTCCACCAGCTTCACCCCCACCAAGAACTATCAGTGGAGCGGCGGCGACACTTCGGCCAAGGTGGTAAAGTGGGCTATCGAAAAGGCCGCCAATACGTTCTCCGTGGCCCCCAGCGGCGCTCAGAGCGTGGATGTGGGTGATACTGTGGTGATCCAGGTGACGTCCAACAGCGACGCCCAGATTGCCGCTACAGCGGACAATCCAGCCAGCGTGGAGGTGACAGTGGACCAGGCCAACAAGCGGGTGACCATCCGTGGCGCCAGCCAGGGGTCGGCCAACGTCACCATCACCAGCGCCGGCAGCACCAACTACGCGGACGCCAGCGTGACCATCGGCGTGAACGTGAGCCGGAAGAACCCCACCCTCTCCATCAATCCCTCCGGCAATCAGTCGCTCTCCATCGGGGGCAGCAAGCAGATCGCCGTCACTACCAACAGCGACGGTGCCGTGTCTGCCAGCTCCAATACTCCCGGCGTGGCCACGGCCTCGGCCAGCGGAAAGAACGTGTCCATCTCCGGCGCGTCTGCTGGCAGCGCGGTTATCACTATCTCCGTGGCCGAAACCACGAAATACAACGCGGCCAGCCTGACCGTGAATATCAGTGTGGTCAAGCCCACGGTGGCCAACTCCACCTGGGATGACATCAAGGCCATTTCCGACGCAGGGACGGCGGCCAGCTACTTTGCCACCGGCGACACCAAGAGCCTGACGCTCAACGGCAAGATTGGTATTCTCACCGTGTCCAATTTGACGGTGAATGCCTTTATCCTGGGCATCAACCACAATGCCAGCAAGGAGGGAAGCAACCGCATCCATTGGGCGCTTGCGAAAGAAGGATCTTCGCTGCTTGCCCTGTGTGACAGCAAGTATAACAGCAGCATCGCGGATGGAACTAAGTGCTTCAACATGAACCACTGGGGGAACTACAACCGGGGCGGCTGGAAGGGCTGCGACCTGCGCTATGATATCTTGGGCAGCACCAACAAGGCCCCCAGCGGCTATGGTAGTTCTCCTGCGGCTGGCCGTACCGGGTACGACCCTTCCAACTATGACATCGTGAACAGCCCGGTTGCCAACACCCTGGCGGCGGCGTTCCCCAAGGATGTCCGCACGGTGCTGAAAACCGTGACCAAGTACACGGACAACGTGGGCAATGCCAGCGGTGACACCGCCGGGAACGTGACCGCCTCCGTGGACTATTTCTTCCTGCTGGCGGAGCATGAGGTCTACGGCGGAAGCCGTACCTATGCCAACAGCTATGAGAAGAACTACCAGCTCCAGTATGACTACTTCAAAGCTGGTAACAGTAAGCAACTGTATAAACACGACGCTCGCACTACGGCTGTGTGGGGGCGGCTCCGCTCTCCTTGTTACAGCGCCAACTATACCTTTAGTGCGGTCGGCTCGGGCGCGGGCGGCGGTGTCAGCCGTTACAATGCTAGTCGCAGCGGTGGGCTGTTCGCCGGCTTTTCTACCTAATCCTCCGCAGAGCTATCCATCCTTCATCCCGCCCCCGCAAGGGGGCGGAGCACCGGGGCCGAAAAAAACCGGCCCGCCAGGGCCGGAACATGAATGGCGCGTAAGCGCCCGCGAAAATTTTGAAAATTTGCCTATTTAAAAAAATAGATTTGGAGGTCACATAATGTATCATTTCAGCTATATTGCCCGTAAGCGTGCGCGATTCAAGAGCTGTTGCGGCGAGATGGTGAACATTCCCTATGGGACGGTGTTGGATGCCCAGGAAGGTGTTTTGCAGTGGAAGGGTAAACCGCTGTGCATGGACACCAGCCAGAACGCCTACGAGTATTTCAGCCAAGACGATGACGGCAAGGGCCTGGAGCGCGGGAAGCTGGTGGGGGCTATCCTCGCCCAGCTCGAAGTGCGGGACGATAACTGGCAGGCTCGCTGGGATCGGATATGGGCCGACCCGTTGCTCCAGCGGTATAAGAGGCCGGAGCATGAGGACAATTGGCTTTGGAACCAGGACTTCTACGATGCGCCCGTGGAAGTCTTGCAGTACATCGCTTCGCTGATCGTGGAGAGCGAGCAGCGCAAGGGGTAAGAAATGGGAAAGGCATCGCAAAGGAAAGGTGCAGATGGTGAGCGGGAGCTGGCGGCAATTCTTCGGGAGTGCGGTTATAGCATTGAACGCGGAGGTTCCCAGACTTACGGAGAAGTACCTGACCTGTTGGGCTTGCCCGGGGTACACATCGAGGTCAAGCGGGTGGAGAGGCTGAACGTCCCAGGGGCAATGACCCAGGCTATTCGGGATGCGGCCCGCTTTGGCGATGTTCCCTGTTTGTTTCACCGACGCTCCCGCTCCCCGTGGCTGGTGACCATGCAGCTTGCCGATTGGTTGGAGCTTTACGAGAGAGCGAATACAACGCGATAGAGGGACAGCGGGCGCGGCTTTGGTGCCTACCCTGCCCGCTCCCCCTATTGGGAACTATGGAGGGTTGCAACAGCCCTCACACGGAAAAGGTACTGTGACAGGGGGCGCCCCTTAGCTGCGGGCTCGTCGACCCCAAATTGCGGGTAGTTACCTCATAGAAAAATAGGGCGTTTCCGTTCCGCTTTGAACGCTGCGCCCAGAGGACAAGGAGGAAATTGACATGGTAAACAGAGAGGCCCTGGATGGCATGACCGCCGAACAGGTCATGCAGCAGCTCCAGGAAGTGAAAGAGCAGCGGCGCACTGCCATTGTGCTGGCCAACGATGCGATCAACGGCTATCAAAAGGCCGTCGATACGCGAGATGCCAAAATCAAAGAGCTGCGGGAAGATTTGGGCAAGCAGCTCGCCGGCATTGCAGACAAGGCTGCGGCGTTGAATGCGGCTATGCTCCAAGCATCCCTGACCGGGGACGGTGCGGAGGTGAAAAAGGCCCAGCGCACCTTGACTGAGCTGGAAGGGCAGCGGTCGCAGCTGAATGCCCGCCTGGAGCTACTGAAGGGGAAGCCCCCCAGGTGCGATGAAGCGTATGCGGTCATGAATGCAGCTGTGGCAGAGAGCGAAAAGGCGGTCGAGCAGTACTACGAGGACATTGGCATTATTCGTGAGTTCTGCGAGAAGGTAATGCAGCCCTGGACGGAGATCACTGCGGCGCTCAATCACTCCGGCGAGGCCGTCAGCAGATTCTACCTTGACCGCGCCCGTAGCCACTACGACAGCGAACGCTGAGACAGGAAAGGAATTGAACATCATGGGAAACAGCACTGTTACCAAAATCTCGGCCAGCGAGGCCGAGCGCACCCAGAAGGAGATCCATGCGCTGCTGAAGCAGTACCCGGAGCTGGGCGTGAACCAGGAATATGTGGCCGCGCTGGCCGAGCTGCCCAGTGGCATCATCGTCAGGGCCCGGAAGTATGACCCCATCACCGCAAAGGCCGTTTTGAGCAAGGCGCTGAACTGGAAGGATCAGCTTTGGCCGCATACCCGGACTTGGCCCAGCGGCCGGCGCAGTTCGCCATGGCCCTGGAGACCCCGGAGGAATATCTGAAAGACCGTTCCGGGGGCAAGCAGATGGGGAAAGGCTATGCGGACAGAGCTGGAGGCACGCGATGACGGCCCAGGCGCTGCTGCTTGAAGTGGTACCCGGCTTGAAGAAAAATCATGATCTTCTCATGGAAATGCTGATGCGGCCCGATGATTTTACTCTTGCGGCTCTCGGGTGCAGTGTTCGTGCGTTCCTGGAGAAGAACGAGGTGGACATCACGCTGGATCCCCAGCGCATGAAGCAGGGGATTATGGTTCAAAAGCTGCCGCCTGATTTGCGGTAGTGCATAAAGGGGGGAGGCCGGTGCAGCTCCCGGCCTCCCCCATCCCCTTTGCCCGTGGTGGTGTTGACGCCTATATTCTACCACGAAAGGGGCGAAGGGGCAATGACCAAGCAGGAACTATCCCATCATGTGGAGCTGCGAAAGCGGCTTGCGGCGAGCCTGGAGCTGCTGGCTTGTCTGGAAGCGTCAGCCTGTCCAGGGGCACAGAAGCTGGACGGGTTCCCTCGTGCGCCAGGCATTCGGGACCGAGTGGGGGATTGTGCCGCTGCCATAGCGGACGTGAAGGAGGATATTGTTCGGACGGAGGTGGAGATTGCCCGCTCGGAACCTGCAATAGTGGCGTTCATCAGCACCATTGAGGATCTGCAGGCCCGCACCATTTTCCGTCTGCGCTTCCTCGGCGGGATGTCTTGGAAGGAAGTAGCTGCGGCAATTGGCAGAGGGAATACGGAAGCCGGTAGCAGGATGGTTTGCTACCGATACCTGGAAGCCCATGCGGAGAAATGGGAGGGGCGGTGATGACTAAGCAGGAACTGGATTACCATCTGGAGCTGGTACAGCAGTTGGAGGATGAACGGGAGCTATTGGCATCCCTGCTGGCCGCAGCAGGCCCCAGGGTGCAGCACCTGGATGGTATGCCCCACGCCCATGGTGCCGCTGATCCGGTGGGCTACCTTGCTGTTGAGATAGCGGACATAAGGGAAACCATCTCCAGGCGGGAGGCAGATGTGGCCCGCTCGGAGGCGGCGGTAGCTACCTACATCCAGACCATTGAGGACAGCCAGACGCGCATGATCTTCCGGCTGCGGTTCATCCATGGCATGGCCTGGAAAGAGGTGGCTGCAGCGGTCGGGGCAGGAACACGGAGAGCGGCGTCAAAAATACTTGCTATCGGTATATAGCGCGAGGTGGCCCGGCACGGATGGGAAGACCGCCAAAACAGAAGGGAAAGCATGAACATGAGAAAATTGATATTTGATACTATTTCCATTGAGTTAATTGTGCCTGATTTTCGGTATTTAGCATAGTTTTTCATAGCTTAGTATAGTTCGGTTTTTGCGCCAAAATAAAGGATTCTTGCAATCTTTCTTGATTTTTCGTTTGGCATAAGTTGGTATGAATTAGTATATTTCGACTTGCAAAAGTAGTAAATTGAGTAGTAAAAAAGAGAGGCTTCACGCTGCAATCAACGCGAAGCCTCTCTTTTTATGTAGTATATCCGCCGTTTGCCACCCGGCGCATTTCAATTTCTGCATCTTGAAAACCAACATGAGTGTATGTATCCAATGTGATACTGACATTTGCATGACCCATAATGTACTGCAACGCTTTGGGATTCATGCCGCCCCTTGCCATGTTGCTACAAAACGTATGACGGCAAACATGAGGCGTGACTTTCGGCATCTGCTCCCCATTGATTTTGGAAAACTTTGTCCAAATAGCGCGAAAACGGTTGCTCCAATCCTGGCCTGTCAGCGGCATACCCTTTCCATTCAAATAGAAAAATCCGCATTTGCCATCAATAATTTGTGCAATTTTCGGTGTTGGCCTGAATGCTATTATCTTGTGAAAATAGCCCCAAACATCATCTGACATGGGGATTTCCCGCTTCCCGCTAGCTGTTTTAGTGTCCGAAATATAGTATCCCCGCTGTTGCTCATATTGGAGTTGATGGTCAACCATAATCTTCCTGTGCTCCATATCAACATCCGCAACCGTCAGCCCCGCAAATTCAGAGATGCGCAACCCTGTGTGAAAGAGGATATACAGTGCATCATAATACTGTGAAAAATGTGCGTCCTGTTTGACAAATTCCAGGTACACTCTTTCTTGCTCTGGGGTCAATGCTTCTCTAACTTTGGTATCGTTGATTGCAGCATCGGAGGTCTTGAAATCAAAAGGATTCTTTCGTATTAAATCGTCGTTGACGGCCATCTTGAACGCTGGCCGCAAAATTTTTACAACCGCCTCTACGGACCCACGATTATAACCTGCTCCGTCTGGTCTGCCGTGTTCTTGCAGTTTAATTAAAAATTCTTTTGCGTCGGATTGTTTGATGCGGTCAATCCGCTTTGCTCCAAAACCAGTACGCTCTATGACCTGTGTGACAAAATCGCGGACATGGGTTGTATTTGCCCTCACTGGTGGACGTTGCCGGAGGTATTTTTCAACAAGTTCTGTTACTGTGATTTCACCGCCTCGTGGGTTTATTCCATCTTCTAAATCACGTTTGATTTGCTTTGCCTTTTCCCGCAGAGACAAGCTATCCCGTTTGCCTTTGGGCAACTTATCTCCTGGCTCTAAACGCCAACTATACACAAACTGCTGCTTTCCGGCGGCATCAATATATTTATATGTATATCGCCCGTCTGGTCGCTGGCTCTCTCCTGTGCGCAGGATACGGCCCTTGCTGTCGCGCCGTTTTTCGCTCATGGTGTTCAACTCCTTTGCAATATTATTAAATCGTATCCCACCCGGCCCGCAGAACGCGGGCAAACGTTACTCTTTCTCTTTTCGCTGATAATCTGCAATTTGCGCATAATCACCAGCAATTTCTATAATTTTTTGTTGCCCTCTTAAATTAAGACGTTGGAATATCTCTACTATTTCTGTTGTTCGGTCCATCAAAGTCTCCTGCTTTGTCCGGTACTTTGCCGCAATTTCGTCATACAATGTATGTAGTTCATCACATACATGCTCCCAACGCTCAATTTCTGCCGAGGAACAGTCATTATGCTGTAACGCTGTTAGTTGATAATCTGCGTGTTTCCACGCCCTTAGCAAAAAATCTAGCGCTTCATCATCGAGACTTTCTGTGCCAAAAAAATATGAGACAGGGACATCCAAAATAGCAGCCAACCGCACAAGTGTTTCCTTTTTTGGATTTCTCTTTCCCGATTCCCATTGACTGACCCCCACAAACGATATTCCCAGCCGCTCCGCGAGTTCCGTTTGTGTCAATCCCATTTCTTTTCGTGCGGCCCGGAGCCGCTCACCTATATTACCACTATTCATGTTTATCACCTCACATAAGATATATTCATAGAATATAATAGTTTGCTTAAAAATGCAAGAATAATTTTAATGAAAAGACTAAATTTTTATTGACAAGGCTAACCAGGTTATGCTAAAATAAGGCAAATCAGTGTTACAACCTATTTAACATCCGTAGTTGTAATATTTTATTTCTACCAGTATTGCAACCTAATTTAACCGTAGTTGCAACAGATTTATTGTATTGCGTTGTCTACGGAAAGGGAGGACCCACGTAGATATTACGTCTACCTGGGTCCTCTAATTTATTTTTAGAAAGGATTATAAATAATGAATAACAAAAGTATCATTCACCCCCAGGACAAATATCTGTTGCCGATTGAAGAAGCTGCACAATATTTCGGAATTGGGGAAAGGAAGCTGAGAAAAATTGTCATTGAAAATCTTGATTCCGGCCTTGTCATCCAGAACGGTGTGAAATACCTCATTAAACGGCGACAATTTGAGGCGTTTCTTGATAAGACATCATCCATATGACATGTATTCTGGCGGGCTGGGCCAACGGCCCAGCTACACCCGATGTTCAGCCGTGAGGCTGGACATCGACACTTACAAAACGCAATTACACAAATATCGCAAAACTGTGTCCCAGTGTCCCACCCTAATGGAAAACGTTGATTCTCGGGGCTTTGCGCGGGGGACACAAGCTACGGCTGGTTGTGTCCCCTGCGTGTCCCGTGTCCCACCGCTCCATTATTTTATGAACATAAAGGAGGAACAAAATGGATAACAAAAATGGCGCGCCTGCCATACCCCAGCAGAACGCGCCAAACACTACGAATACTGCTAATACTATACCACAGCCAGGGGCTGCCATGCAACCCCCAGTTCCACCGTCTCCCGGCAAAAAAAGTAAGCGAGAACGCCATACACTGGGCATAGATTCCAAAGTCCATGCTGTTGCGATTAAATGTTATGACGAGCAACTTCCACATGGGCGCGATTATACTTTTAATGCGATTCGGCAGACAGACAAATCAGATTTCCAGGTTCTTGCGATTGTCCACGATAAAGATACTGTGACGGCTGGAATATGGTACGAAGCTGCTATTAAACCTCATTTGCATATTATTGTGCGATGTGTAGACCGCAAAAAGCGTATACGTGTACGCACAATCATGGATTGCTTAGGAATTTTCTTTCGCCCTGGGCTTGACGATATAATTTGGCAAGAGCATGGTGTTGAAACAATAGGAAATTTTACTGGATATGCTATGTACCTCACCCACGAAACCAAAGAAGCCATTGACGAAGCAAAAGAACTTTATAGTGTTGATGAACTAATCAGCAACTTAACAAAAGACGAAATTATCCATATCCGAGAGGGCTATATCCGCGTTTCCGCTAACGCCCACAAAGTAACAAGTGATGAATTAGCATCACTGGACCAAGATGCCTATGACCTTGGCTATGCACTCAAAAATTTTGCACAGTGGTACGATGCGCAACCGTTCACAGTCCGCTCCAATGCAAAAATTAAAACCATTCAAGAGAGTTATGAACGCGGTGTTAACGCACGTTTAGAAGAAGGTCGAGCAATAATCCGTTTATGCATCTACATTCAGGGACCACCCAATTCTGGAAAAACATATGCTGCCCTTGCTGCTCTTGATGGAAAACAAGTTTTATCTATCGGAGGCGGAGGAACCGGAAAGTTTGACCGTCTCCGGCCTGACCATGATGCGATTGTTATTGATGATGATGTGTGTCCCAATCTTCTAAACATGACAGACAATTATATCTGCCGCGCATACAAACGTAACAGCAACAATCCAGCCTGGGCTGGTCGATATTTTATCGTAACGAGTAATCTTTCATTTGCCGAATGGTTAGAAAACTGTGGTATACGTATACAAGATAAACTTAGAAACCCATCAACGCATTATACAGCTATGTGGTCACGCTTTTATATTTGCGAGATTCGCTATACAGACGGCGTAGCACATCTTGCTTTAGTGTCTTCCTCCACACGTGGGTCAAGCAGGGAGCAGCTTGACCGGGCAGAAATGTTTGTAAAGTTTGCGGAATCCTTTAATCACACCATTGCAAGTTATACTCCCGCTGCCGATGGAGATGTTGACCTTATTGCAGCTCTTGACCCGTTTAGTGTATACTGGGACAATTTAGAGGATGAACTTAATGCTCTGGAAGCTGCAAAAGAACCTGATTGGGATAAAATAGAGGCTAATATCGAATATCGGGCACGCAAAGAATTGGGAGAACCTGTTACCTTATATGGCAATACACTCTACTTCCCCACGGGTTACGAAGTAAACGATTGGTGCAATCCTGATAGGTCCCAGGAAGAACGTGAACAACTCCGGCAAAAACAGTTGATTGCCTTAGAAAAGTGGAGGCAAAAGGAAGAAGAATTACAGCAGCAGTCTGAAGCAACCGCAACGCAAGAACATACACCGAAACTAGGATATATTCCTACAGATAGAATGTATTGATTGCACTTAGAGGGGGTCCAGGGGGAGGACTACAGCCCGCCCCTTGGGCACGATAGCGAACAAAGTGAGCGGGATTTAATGGCACATTAAATCAGAGGGCACGTTACTCGGGTTTATTATAGACGGCCACGCCGTCTATGACAAATCCGAGTAACGCAGCCATTGCAAAAAAGGAGGCATCAAAATGGGTTGGAAAGTCGGAATTACCACATTAAAGCTGACTAATCAGCGTAGCAAGAAAAGCCGTGCTAAGCGTACCGGATTTTTGCGCGCCGTTGTCTGCGAAGGATTAAAAGAGCGTTGGGGCAAAGACGAAGATATAGACCGCAACCTCTCACATTACAATGCATACACCGGCATTACCAGCGGCGTTGAATTAGCCGAAAACATGACAAAAGAAGCCGCAGAATATTCCGCGCAGCGAAAAGCCGCCGGGGGCCGCGCCCTCCGGGCCGATGCTGCAATCGGCTGGGCAATGATTATCAAACCTCCTGCCGATGTGATTAATGCTATGTCACCAGGACAGCAGATAAAATTTTTTGCGGACAGCGATAAAATCATAACAGCTATAATGGGAGCAGATAATATCCGCGCCACAGTTTTACATCGGGACGAGCAAGCCCCTCATAAGCATTACTTTGGCATGGGCTATACTAAATCCGGCGAACTTTGCGTTGATAAAGTTATCAATCCCAAGCTATATAAACGGTTGAATCAGGAATATCCTCAAAAAATGCGTGAATTAGGCTGGGATATTGAAGATTGTACCATTTATGATGCCGAAAAGGTCAAAAATATGACCGAGAACGAGGCCACAGTCTACAAGGAAAAATGCAAGGCAAAGCGACGTGAGAAAAAGAGCGGTTTGGATTCCAAAACTTATAAGGCGAAAAAAGAAATAGAAAAGCTGGAAAAAGAACGGGAGAAAGCGCGTTTAAGCCGTGATTTAGCCATTGCTGCTACCCAGCAAGCCAGGCGGCAAACCGCCGACACACAACAGCATAAAGAAATCTTGGAAGCTGATATTGCAAACCTCCAAAAACAGGTTGACAATTATCCCGCAGATTTACAGGAACACCTTGACGCGCTCACTGCTGCCGCCAATGCCTACCACAACGCCGCCAGCATAGATGCAGATGGACCGTTGATTGAATTTTTGCACAGAATTAAGGTAAACCAGAAGCAGCCGGATGGCTCCACTATCAAGCGGTCTGTTTATGATGTGTGGGAAGAATACCGCCAGAAACAAGAACAGAAATTAGCAGCCCAAGCCGGACAAGCGCGACAGGGGGCGGCAGAGGCCCAACGTCGGCTCCCTTCGTTTCAATCTACCTCCGTACAGCACGATGATTCCTATGCTAAAAACTTCTAACGCCCTGCGGGAGACGGGGCGCAGCGCGGCAGGGCGTGAAAAAATTGCGCCCATCACGCAGGATGGGCGCGGCGTTTTGGGATGTCATTCAGTATACAGCCCAAGTTCCGATAAGATGTCGTACAGATTATCCGGGATGTATACGAAATCGCCGTTTTCAATCAAAGATTTGGAAACCTCGCAGTCTTTGATATAGGCGATGTTGATGTCGGGGTTCTTTTCCTGGGCATCATATCTTGCAAGCACATAGATATCTGCATCGCCGGTTGCTTTCCAGACGTATGTGGTATTACTTTCTTTTGCACCATATACGCCCATAGGCTCCCCGTATGCTGTTATGATGTCGTCAAAGCTGTGAAGGGCCTTGCCGCCGATGCAGATATATCCGCCGGGCTTTCCGTTTGTATCGTCATCATAGTCTTTCCAATCATGGCCTCCTAAGATATTGCCGAGTATATCGAGAACAATCGGGGTGAAATGGTATCGGTCGATAGGCTCGCTGGTTTCATTCGCAGTTGTGAGTCCACCGGTAAATGGGCCGAGTCCGAACATAGAACCACCTGTCTTTCCGGGTTCGCTAAGTTCGACGTCTCCTTCTTCGTATTTTGATACCGCATCATCAGCTTGTGTTTTCCCTGAATCTTCCCAGTCAAAATCTGACGGGTGCAGGTCGAGGCCCAACATGGCAGCCATGTTCCAGCAGGTTTCAGTCCCGGCGGGGATTCCCACAAATGGTGTAGGGCTGGAAAGGTTGATGTCCCACGAGTAGGTCTTTGTTATGACGTCTTCCTGGTAGTCTTTTTCAAGGCTGTTCATGCCTATGTTCTGTATGATGTTCACGGTTGTGTCGCTGGCGGCAATCTCGCTGCCGCCCATGCGCTTGCAAGGGACGCCGGAAGCATATTCCCCGTCCAAGTCAAGATAGCTGCCGTCGTAAAGTTCAATGCCATTGACAGGGGCGGCATTGTCAGCCACAGTCTCGTCCGGTGCGTCCGTGGCGGGTCCGGAATCCGTGGCCTGTTCTGTGGGTGCGGCACTGGCGGGCTTGCTGTCCGGTGTGCCGCCGTCCTTCCCACAGGCGGACAGGGTGAGCAGCATGGATGCTGCAAGGAGTGATGCAATAAGTTTCTTTTTCATACAGGTTTTCCCTTTCTATTTGTTTAATCTCGCCGGTACTTGCCCTTGGGGGTGGACCCGTGTCCGGCCCCCGCAGGCTTTTCCGCCGAGACAACAAAAGCGGCGCAGGGGCAATAATCCCTACACCGCTTGAAGCTACGCACACTCCATTGATTTTCCCATTGATTATTGCTAGGAAAACCGTTATAATGGATTTTGGGCGCAGTAATTTTTGCTGTGTGGGACGCTACCTCGTCCTGCATAGGGGCGTGGGGAGGTCGCAACTCTCCACGCCCTGCCTTTTGCTTCTGTGTCTCGTAGGTTCATTTTACAACAAGTCTGAATAAATTGCAATAGGTTGATTGACACGGTTCGACAGATTGGGCCGTGTTTTGTTTATAAAAATTTTATACTTTATCAAGATAAAGTCTCCTCATTTATGTGCCGGTTTGAAAATACGGAAAATTGGACTTTCTGTCTGATGTATAGTAAAATTAAGCTATATTACAGCAGAAAGGAAGCCAAACCATGGAAGCATTTGACGCACGTCGCCCAGCTATTTCTGAACCGAAACCAGAACAAACTATTCGCGCAAAACCGTTTTACGGCGGATACATAGGCCGGGAAATCAACGATTTTTTTGCCGAATTGTGCAGTAAATACCCAGGAGCGGAAATTATCAACGTGGTGTCTGCTGGCCCCGAACGTAATGTCCTAGTAATTTACCGTGTCCCTTATGTTCCGCCCGCGACAACTGCATAAACAGCACCAGAGAGGCACGGCATAGACGCAACAGCGGCTATGCCGTGTTCTTTGGTGTCACGGGTGGACCTCGCTCCCACCCGTTCCGATTTATCATGCAGTTTCCCCCTTTCTGGCTCGCCTTTGCAATTCACTAGGCTTTTCCCCGCTAACAGGCCATATGCTCTTGATATAGTCAGCGGCCCGGATGGCATTATCGTTTAATTGCCGTTGCCATGCCCTGGCCTTGGGGGACCATCGGAAACCATTGCTTTTCAGTATGGCTCTGGTGTCTTCATCTGGCTTGCTATCAAACAAAATCTGCAAGCGATTAGCTTCTTGATTAGCTTCCACAGTACCACCGCTAAATTTCCAATCTACATAACCCGTTTCGCGCTGCCGGGTCAATTCTTCAATTCGTGCTTTAATGCGGCGGATTTCTGCGTTATTGTTGGATAATTGCCAAGACGGATAGGGCCTACCCTGCATATGCCAACTCTGCGCCATATCAATTTTCAAAGCCTCTATTTCCTCCGGGGTGAGGTCTGGGCAACCGTCCAATGCCTTGTGCTTGCGATAGTAGGCGTTGACCGCTTTCATATGCTCCTGTGCCTCCTGGCGGCTCACCAACTTCTTTTCCAACTTTGCGATTGCGTCAACATCGTCCGCGCTGATGCCGCCCATGCCAGTGCTGCGGATTCTATCAAGCAAACCTTGGATGTACTGCCATTCCATCATATTACGGTCGCTGGCTGCGTTCTGTTTCTCCTTTTTTCTCGCTGGGAAATTAGCAGGCCCCGCAATCAGCACCGACGGCACACGGGCTGCAATGGCATACCCCTCATTCATGTTTGCCGCTAATTTCCGGGCATACAAGTCAAGTAAATGGTCAATCTTAGCATGATACTCTGTGTCCACGCGCCGTTTCTGCCGCTCCGCCAGTTCCACCGCTTTATCCACCATTGCCGTGTATTCTGCTGTTGCACTGCCGGGAATGTAGTCGGAAAAGCTGTTGGCATCCTTGGCACGGCGGGCCGCTTCCTCATTGATTGGGTAATATGGGCCGTCCTGTTGGGCGCTGGGATTTGTAACTATGTTCATGATGAAATACTCCTTTCGGTGAGGCAATTTGATTTCCGCCCCTTTATCACAAGCAAAACCGCGCGTCCGACTGGACGCGAAAAAAACAGGCCAGAGGTTCAACCCTCCGGCCTATTATTTATCATCAAAAGTAGTAAAAGAGTAGTAAATTCACGGTAGTAAGTCCAATAAACCCAGTGATACCAACGGTTTTTGACCATTTAACAATTAACGTTTTGATAACGCAGCGGTGCAATCTGAATTGCCGACACTGCTTGCGGGGTGATGCCCAAGCGATAGATATTGAGCCCGCCACAGTCGATGCGCTTATGGAGCAGACAGCAAGAATATACAATCTGTCCTTTACTGGTGGCGAGCCAACTCTGAACGTGCCGGCGATGGCACATACACTGGATAGGCTTCGGGAAGGGGGTGTTCCGCTGTCCCAGATGACGGTGATAACCAATGGAGTGCTTTTAAGCCTGGAATTTACTGAGGTGGTCAAAGATTTTTCGCGGTACATCACCCCATGGACTGGTGCTGACAGCTCTGTAACTGTGCTGGTGAGTAAAGACCATTATCACAAGGGCGCGGATCCAGACGCGGCGTTTTCGTTCTACCAGCGAGAGCTTGCCGGAGCCGCTGCCGTTGAGTATATGATGGCCGGCGAAAAACCTGTGGCGATAGGCAGAGGTCGGACGTTGACAGGAGCAAAGCTGCCACCTATTGTTGGCAGCATCACCCATAAAATCGAAACGCTGGAGGCTGGGAAGTGTAGCGGTTGCCGAAAACAGAGCAGTTGGCCCGCTCCACGTGGCGATGAAAAAATCGTTTGCTGTCGACTCGCTTTATCTGCTCACGGGGATTTGACGCTGTGTAGAAGTACCGATGGGGAGTATGTCACCGATGATCGCCGCCGTGATTTGGTGATCTGCAACTTGTCACCCAGTACCAAGCCGGAGAACCGCGATATTGACAGCAGCATTGAACAGTACAATAAGCGGTTCCCATCGTGCCATGATGCCGAAGTGCAGGAGGGCGCTATGCAGATGGCGGAGTATGTGCAGCATCCCAGGAAGGTGCTGGATGATATCCGCTGGGCATATCAGCTCATGGAGGCTGACCAGGAGGCAAAGGCTGTGCTTTTGCAACAGTACCCAGACCTGGAAGAACAATTCGAGCTGGTTCTTGGGCTGCTCGATATTGCCGAGTGCTTGCCAGAAGAACGTCTTGCAGAGCTTATGAGGGGAAGCGGATTTCAACCCAGCTTATGGGCGTAGACCCAGGAGCCACATAGAGGGCCGCAGAGTACGCGTCCAGGTAGCCGGAAGGGTAACACCCAGGCAACACGGGGAACGCCCCATAGAGGGCGTTGCAACAGGAAAGGGAGCGGTTTCAAGCCGCTCCCTTTTCGCCTATTCGATTTCAGAGGTGTACACAGGGGCGGGCGGGTAGCCCGCCGAAGCGAGGGCAATGTTGCCCAATGCCAATGCCGCAACGTTATCCAGCCCAGTGGCCATTGCTGCAGCCGTGGTCAGTACTGCCCGAAGCCGCACTTCATCCAGCATAGGAATCATTTCACAGATTTCCCGCTCCAGGAAGGTCATATCGTCATCCATGCGCCACACCCTCTGTTGCGGCCTGCCAGCCTTTGGCGCGGCCATAGGCGAAGGCCAGGAGGATTGCATCGTACAGGCCGTCCCCGGCAAACTGTCCCAGGGCAAGGAGTTCCTTGGTCGTGGGGAGTGCCTGGGTGGTATTCTGTACTTTGACGCTGTCAATGTAGCGCCGGATTTCCCAGAGCTTGACGTTATCCATTCTGGCCCATCCCCCTCTGCGCGGCGCGGTCGATGACGTAGTGGGAGAGGTCGGCGGGCCGGGTGGCAACATCCCGGATGGCACCGGCCACGCGGATGCCGTAGAGGATGGCGGCGCTCTCCTGGGCTTCCTCCAGATTGCACAGGGCGTCCCACAGCTCGCCCATGATGTCCTCGGGTACCAGGGCGCTGACCCGCGCCATGGTGAGCTGGAGGCCCTGGCTGGCCCGCTGGATCTGCGGGTCCTCGTTACAGATGCGGAACCACTCATTGGTCTGCGTGATGGTGGCCATGAGCTGGCTGATGATCTCCAAGTTCTTATCCATGCTGGTGTTCCTTTCTCCCCGTGTGCCCGGTAGGTCAGGCTATTGGTATCGCCGGATGGTCAAGCCTCGGCGGTCATGTAGTTATAGAGCTGGGCCCGCAGGCGAACCACTTCATCCTCCGCGTCCTCGGCCCGGCGACAAGCCTTTCCCAGCTTCACGCCCAGGTCGGTGGCTGTCTTATCCCGTTGTTCCAAGGCCAGCTTGTGGGCGGCCTCGGAGATGCGAAGCTGTTCTTTGACTGCGGCAAGCTCCGATTGGTCGGTGGTGGTCAGAATCTGGGGAGCCACCTGCTCGGCGGCATTTAAGAGTGCCATGGCTACGCGCATACCGTAACGGATAGCGGAGTTTTCGCAGGTTGCTGTCAGCTCAAACGTCGCGTCCAAGATGCTGTCGCGGAGTTCCTTAGATTCGACCGGTGCTATAGCCTCCTCCAGTTTGGAGCGGGCTGTTTGGAGTGCCGGGTCTTGTGCCCAGATGCGGTCCCATTCGTCCGTCTGGTGAATGGCCTGCATAAGCTCGTTGGTAAAGTCGGTGTTAATCATATACTGTCCCTCCATTTATCGTTGTCTCTGTGAATGGATGCCAGGTAGAGGTTGACTTCGTGCGCCACCTCTGTGGGGTCGGTAGCGGCTGATACTATAAGCCCCAGACGGTCTAAATCGTCATTGGTGAGGGTATCAGCGCCGTGGTCATCTGTGAAGTAGTAGGCGTAGGCGATTGGACGCCAGACCAATTTCATTGCATCGTCCGACAGTTCGGTGAGCATCCGCATCAACTTTAGGCGGGTTTGGAGCAAATCGCGCTGCCGTGTGATTTTTTCTAAGTCTGTCATCGGTTTCTCCTTGCGCTCTGGGGAGGGGCCGTGGTATAATCACACCGAGCAGCCCCTCCAGGCTGTCCATGGGCTTCATATCCGGTAGCTTGGTCGGCGGTTCGGATATGGGGCCTTTCTCATGCTATCGTGAAGCGGCGGCTGGTGCTGGCCTTGCAGAACTGGCCATACACGTCCGGGAGCGCGGCTTTGAGGGCCTTGCTGTCCAGGCGGTTGCTGATGATCTCCTTCCAGCGGAGGATGAAGTTCTGGGTTTTGAGTTCATCCAGCCCCTTTTCCTCCATGTCGGCTTTCAACTCGGCCCGGATGGCATCGGCGGCGGCTTCGAGTTCCTTTTGCTGGGCCTCCAGCGCCTGGAGCTTCTTGACCCAGTTCTCAATCATACGCTCGGTCATGGTGTTTTCTCCTTTTCGTTTGATATGGGGCCGGGGGCGTGAGTCCGTTTCGTGTCCTGCCTACTCGGGGAATGCGTTTCCCCGGCCCCTATGTGGGGGAACTCCGGCGGCGGGGGGGCATCTGTCCTAATCAGGCCCGTCCCTTTCGGAAATCCTGTCCCGCTCTTACCTCCAGTTCTTTACCCCCTGTCGGGGGCCTTCTCTGGTTGGCCGGTGTTGCCTCGTTCTGGTAGTATAATACTACGGTCTACCGTATTTCTCCACTGGCAAAGTGTACGAAGTCTACCGTATAATTTTGTTCATTTTTATACTGTCTACCGTTTATATTTTGTGGTACAATAGATACATCGTAAAGAAGGGAGGTGTTTCTGTATGGCCCTACGAGAATCACAAAAGAGGGCGTCCCTCAAATGGGATAAGGAGAACATGACCGTGCTGTCCTGCAAGATTCGCAAGGAACAAGCGATTGCATTTAAGGCACACTGCGAGAACCAGGGCAGCACGTCTAATACGGTTCTCAAAGACTTTGTGTTGGGATGCATCGGTGAACAGGAGCCGGGAGCGGCCCCGGCAGGTGTTCTCCCGCCGGCTACCCTCGCAGCGGCCCAAGCAGCTGCAGAGGCCACGGGGGAGGCTGTTCCCCAATTCCTGGCCAGGGCTGTGGATGCTCAGGCCCAGCGGGACAAATCATCCCTGGCGTCAGGTATCAACCCGGCCACAGGGGATAAAATAGCGAAGGAGTGATTTTATGCCATTACCACAAGAGAGCCGCTACACCATGGCCGAGGCCCTGACATGGGACGAACAAGACCGCATAGAGCTAATCGACGGGTACCCGGTGATGATGGCGCCGCCGTCCAGGACGCACCAGGAGGCCGTTATGGAGCTGTCAGCCCAGCTCCATGCATACCTGAAGGGGAAGAAGTGCAAGGTCTATCCTGCCCCATTCGCCGTCCGGCTGTTTGAACAGGACGGGGACCGCCCGGAGGATGTGGACACGATGGTGGAGCCGGACATCTCCGTGGTGTGCGACCCCTCCAAGCTGGATGACATCGGCTGCAAGGGTGCGCCTGATCTGGTGATGGAGATTCTTTCTCCATCCACCACCCGGCACGACCGCTTTACTAAGTTCAATCTCTACCAGCGGGCTGGAGTGCGGGAGTACTGGATCGTAGACCCCGCAGACAAGTCGGTGCAGGTCTTTGTCCTGGAGGATGGGCGGTACACAGCCAAGGACTTCGGCGCGGCCAGCGACAGGCTGCGAGTGAATGTTCTTGAGGACTGCACCATCGACCTGTCCCTGGTGTTCCCCGAATAAACTGCAGAGAGGCCCGGGCGTATGCCCAGGCCTCTCTTTGTTTTCTGCTGCTCCCGTTTGGCCCAGAAAGGGCCGTAGAGCGAGCTTTTACCTTTTGCCATGCGTCTACCCTCCCGAGCAGTTGACCGGCTGTTGCAACTTGCGTATGGAGCCGCTGGGGTAGATTCCTGGCACATCACCAGTAATGAAAGACCAGGAGTGGGAAATGCCAACCCTTGAATAAGCCCTTACGCCTGGCCATGATGACTAAGGGAGCAAAGGGTACAGCCATGCGGAACTGTTGACCAGGCCATGACCGCAAGCCCAGGACAGACGCATACAGCCTCACAGAGAAGCGTTGCGCTTTGCCCTTGGCGTCCCATGCCCAAGAGGTCAGGAGGGCGCAGAGGGCGATTGCAACGCGCCTCAGAGCGTTCAGAGAAAAAGGTACTGTGAGACCCCCACCGCCGAAGCTGCGGGCTCGTCGACCCCAAAAAACGATTAGTTAGTGAGAAATTTTTCCGTCATGTCCGGTCCGCATCTGGACATGAAAAAACGGCCTCGCTCCATTCAGGAGAGGCCGCAACATGGCAGATGTAGGGATGAGGTCAGGCGGTGCGGTTCCGAGCAGAAACCGACACAAAACCGACACGGACACCGGGAAACAGTCTTTTTCAAGATACGGCAAGATACGGCAACGAGCGAGAAGAAATTTCCGGGAGCCTTGCGGCGCAACGACTTTGAGACGATAAGGCACAATAACCAACAACAAGTTACAACATCATTTTGTTAGTTGGTAAGGATGAGGTCTCCAGTTCAAATCTGGATAGCAGCTCCAAGAAACTCCTGAAATCGCTTGATTTTGGGAGTTTTTGTTCTGTTTTCCCTCAAAATAATGTGGGTCAAAAAGTGGGTCAGTTGGGGCGACCCACAACTTGACCCACACGGCGAAATGTGCGGAAAGGTTTAAAGAGTACCGGGCAGGAAGTTTGGCCTTCCTGCCCGGTGTTTTTGGCGGCTCTGGGTGGTGCTACATCATCTGGGTCATGAAGTTTCCCATGGTTTCCGCCGCCTGATTCTGCATCTGGCGGGTGGCATGGGTGTAGGTGCGAAGGGTAAACCCCGCATCATAGTGGCCCAGCATACTGGAGACGGTCTTGATATCCACGCCGTTTTGGAGAGCCAAAGTTGCGAAGGTGTGCCTAAGCTCGTGGAAGCGGAAAATGAGAGCATCCTCGTGGAAGTGGAAAACGGAACATGATATAATCCCCTCAAGGGCTATGGTTTGCGCCATAGCCCTTTTCGTATAAGGGAGATGTTATCATGGCGCGAAAAAGCAGAAAGCATCCCGAATTGGCCGTCCCGGTCAGCAAAGATACCGTAGGCTACATCCGATTATCTGTTCTTAACAGAGAACCCCACGGGTCTGTAGAAAATCAGAGGCTCATGATTGAAGAATGGGGACTCCAACACCAGATCCCCATTATGCGTTACTATATCGACAACGGTTTCAGCGGTAAACGCTTTGACCGTCCAGCATTTCAAAAGATGCTCCAAGACATACAAAAGGGCGAAATCGAGTGCGTTGTTGTAAAAGACCTTTCCCGCTTGGGTCGGGACTACATTACTGTGGGCTATTACCTTGAAATGTTCTTTCCAAGCAATAACATCCGATTTGTATCAATCAATGATCAGTTTGACACCACTGATGGCATAACCAACAGAGATAAATCTGCATATATCCAATCCAGCACACGAGTACCGCTCATTAATCTATTCAACGAGCAGGTATCTGTTGAAACGAAAATGAAAGTTGAGGTCGTTTTAGACATGAAAGCACAGCGCGGAGAATTTATCGGGCCAAGAGCCCCATTCGGTTATCAGAAATCCAATGAGAATCCCAGCCAACTTGTTCCTGATTCGGTGGCCGCTATTGTTGTTCGAAAGATTTTTGAGATGGCGGCAAGCGGCACTGGCGTAACTGGTATCGTTCGGTATTTGAATGAGCGGGGCCTACCCACACCAATTCAGTATGCTAGGGCCCAAGGCTTGGATGGAAACTTTGACGATGGCAGCGGCAGTTGGAATAGCAGGTCTGTGAAATACATCCTTACAAATCGCACATACACGGGAATGCTGGTACAGGGGAAAGAGAAACGAGCGGTGGAAGCTGCCCATGAACCATTGGTCGATGCAGGCACGTTCGATGCCATTCAAAAGGCATTCCAGGCCAGGGCATACAATGTGATACCGCAGGGACAGTCGGCAGACAACATTCTGAAAGGCAAGGTAATATGCAGGTGCTGCGGTGGCAAGATGCAGCGCAAGCGCGGCACTGGTCATGCCGATTGGCACTTTTTCACCTGTATCACCAAAAATCGTTTGGGGGCTGATAAATGTACCGGGATGTACGCCCGAGAGGAAGATGTTCTCAGCGCCATCTATCGCCAGTTGAAAGACTATGTGAATGAGCACTATATCACAAATTCAGCATATAAGCAAAAGATTCAAGAGTACACGGAACAAATTGCTGACCTTACACAGTGTAAGACAACTGCTTGGATCAATGCAATGGAGCACTACGAACGGTATGTGCAGGGAGAAATCAGCAAAGAAGAATTTCGTGCGGTACAGAACATTGCAAATCAGGTAAAAGAGGTCCTTATTCAGGCCACAGAAAGCAAGGATACCTATGAAAAGCAATACGCCAAGTTCCGCAAGCTTCTTTCTGCCAGTAGTAGAGATATTCCACTCAGTGAAATTGTGGACTGTATTGATAAAGTG
>ERZ808028.364-NODE-364-length-40387-cov-10.515108_pt1 | contig 40387 bp, 37 predicted proteins | sample MGYA00380184_ERZ808028 | MGnify/ENA primary metagenome ERZ808028 (study PRJEB31490, sample SAMN06133397) | mouse gut metagenome | isolation source: J8_1 | host: mice | place: China: Chengdu | collected 2015-05 ...
GGTTAGCCCCTGTGAGAGTAGGACGTTGCCAGGCACTAAAGAAGTCATTACCATATGGTAGTGGCTTTTTTTGTATGAAAAAAATGATTAGCAGTAAAACTCTTTTCCTAGATAGAAGTTTGATCACTTTTAATTGATAAAGAATTTTATTTGTATATGCATCACTTTTCTTCCTAATATTCATTCCAAATAATTAGCTAAATCTATACGCTTAAACCAGCAATGCATCTACAAAATACACATCCAGTATAGTAGATTGGAGTTGTTCTAAAAAAGAGAGCATCTAAAGTTAGAAAAAATCTAATGTTAGATGCCCTCTTTTTTGCGCTTAAATGATTGTTACTTCTATCAAAAACAACGCCAATGTCTTGTAGCAGCTTTTAAGTGAAAGGATCATTACCTTTTCATTGAGTTGGTATCTTGAGTCATACTATACTAAAGGATAACAACTACATTGTTAAAAAGAATATCATTTGGTTGGGAGGATTAGATGCTTGTCTATTTTATTAAATACAATTATACGCTTTTTTAATGAGCGATTTTTTGATCAAGCTGCACAGATTGCTTACTATTTACTTGTATCTATGTTGCCCTTTTTAATTTTTGTCTTTTCATTAGTTAGCTTAATTACTCCCGATGCGCAAGCCATCTTAAATATGGTGGAGCCTTTTGTTCCGCAAGATGCTTTTATTTTAATCGAAAAAAATATTCGTATGATTTTAAGAAGGACAGAAGGAAATGTTGTTTATTTTAGTTTAATCATTGCCTTTTGGTTATCTTCTATAGCGATTCAATCATTAGGGAGGGCTTTAGATTTAGCAAATGGTCATGTGAGAAATCGTCCATTTTGGAGAGTTGTTTTAAGGGATTTAGGTATTACGTTACTGTTTATGCTCGTGTTTCCACTCACATTATTTTTACCGCCTATTGATGAAGCTTTGCATCGCTTTATGACGACATCAGAATTTATCCAAGTATGGGAAGGTTGGCAAACGCTTAGGACGTTTATTAGGTGGGGAATTGGTTCGTTGTTTTTATTTTTATTCTTTTTATTATTTTATCGAATTTTACCGACAGAGAAGATGGCCTTTAGAGAGGTATTTCCAGGAGCGATCTTTGTAACGTTAATTTGGCAGTTATTTTCATTATCTTTTGGAAAGTATGTATCAAATGTCGACTATACGATGCTTTATGGGCAACTATCAACGATTATTGTGCTTGTTTTGTGGTTTTATTCCACCGCTGTCATTATTTTATTAGCAGGCTTATTAAATGCAGAAATCAAGAAGAAGGGAAGATCTTTATGACATTAAAAATTTTAGTTGTCGATGATGATCGGCATATATTGGAACTTGTACGAATTCAATTATCTCAGGCCGGTTACGATATTTTAACAGCAACGAATGGTTTAGAAGCATTGGAGAGAATTGAGGCAGAGTCAGTTGATTTGGCAATCGTTGATGTAATGATGCCAAAAATGGATGGTTATACATTGACAAAAGAAATTAGAGCAACGACAGATATACCCGTTTTGTTGCTGACGGCTAAAGGAGAATTGGAAGATAAGGAAAGAGGTTTTTTAGCGGGATCGGATGATTATGTTGTAAAGCCTTTTGAGCCGAAAGAGTTGCAATTTAGAGTAAATGCGATTTTACGTAGATATGATAAAGCATTGGATGCCTTTATTACTGCAGGACCTTTGAAAATTAATCGTCAAAGCTATGAAGTTTCGGTGGGGAAGAAAACGTTGTTATTGCCTTTAAAAGAGTTCGAACTATTGTCTGTACTGGCCTCAAAAGTGAATCAAGTATTTACTCGAGAATTATTGTTGGAACGGGTATGGGGCTATGATTATGAAGGAGACGAGCAAACGATTAATGTACATGTGAAGCGTATTCGAGAGAAATTAGAAAAGTTAACGGAAGATGTGAAAATTGTTACGGTTCGTGGGGTAGGTTATAAATTAGAGGTTTTTGAATGATGAGGTCTTTATATGGTAAGCTCGTTGCGATTACGGCACTCATTATGCTGTTTAGTGGTCTATTGGCCTTTTTGGGTATCAATACATATTATCATCAATATTTAAAAGGTTCTAACGATGAGAAAAATATGAAGATCGCTGAAAGTTTAGTTACTTTTATAGACGAAAATCCTTCTTTATCTTTGAATGATTATTTGGAAACACAAGCGAGTGCTGGTTATAAACTATACCTTGTCGATGAACAACATCAGGGCATGTTTTTCGGAGAACCGTTTCGTGTGGAAAACTTGCCTAAAGAAGCGATTGAAGATGTGTTCAACGGAGTGCCTTATCACGGGATGGCAGATTTGCCGAGTGAAACATTTGTCACAGGATTTTTCTCGAATGAGTTGAAAAATACGGTGGGACTTAAATTACAATATGAAGGGCAAAATTATGCACTCTTTATAAGACCTGATATTAAGTTATTATTTAGTGAAATCCACTATATATTGGCGGGACTGTTATTGTTGATGGGGACGCTTAGTTTATTGTCGATGTTAATTGTAGCGAAGAAATTAATTGATCCGATTACAGAATTAACGATTGCAACGGAAAATGTCGGAGAGGAAAAGTTTACCGGACAGCTTCCTGTGAATCGTCGCGATGAGATTGGTCAACTTGCTAATAGTTTTGAGACAATGATGCAAAAGTTAAGCGAGAATGACCGGATTCGTAAAGAATTTATTAGTGATGTTTCTCATGATTTCCAATCACCACTTTTGAATATGAAAGGGTATGCTGAACTTTTACTGAAAGAAGATTTAGAAGTAGCAGAGCGTATTCAATATGCTGGTGTGATTCGCTCGGAGACGGATCGATTGTCTTTGTTAGCTAAGCAGTTATTGCTACTCACTTCACTTGATCAATTATCTTCTCCATTGGTTAAAAAAGAAGTGAGGATGGATCACCAGTTAAAAGAAGTTATTCGTAAATATCATTGGAAATTAGCAGAAAAAGGGGTTTCTTTATCGATGAGTTTAGATGAAGTGACGATGGAAGCAGATCCGAATTTTTTGGATAAAGTATGGGATAATCTCGTATCTAATGCGGTGAAATATACGAATGAAGGCATGATTGATATTGAATTAACAGAAACTGTCGAAGCGATTGTCGTTGAAATTACAGATACAGGAATAGGCATGCGTGAAGATCAACTTACTCGAATTTACGATCGGTTTTATCGTGTAGATGATTCACGTACGCATGAAGTGAATGGGACTGGCTTAGGGTTAGCGATTGTAGCTGAGGTCATTGAATTGCATGGTGGGATAATTCAAGTAAAGAGCGAAATAGGCATAGGAACTACTTTTACTGTTACTTTTCCGAAATTGTAATATTGTGTTCATCTTCCGTTCATGTTGACATTTTAAGATGTAAATAGAACATCAGACATATAGGAGGAGTTAGACAATGGAAAAACAATGGAGTTTACGTTTAATTCGTTTAGCAGCAATTTTTGGTTTAATAGGAGCAGTATTAGGTTCTCATATGGCAGGATCTGGAACATACGCTTTCCGTCCAGTTCATGCGCATATTTTAGTCGTAGGTTGGTTATCTGTATTTGCATGGGGAATTTTCTATCAAATGTTTACAGTACGAGCTAAAAAATTGGTGACATTCCAAGGCTTAACAGCGATTATTGGTTCAATCGGTTTGTCGGTAGGTATGTGGTTACAGTTTTTACAACCGTTTAATGTCAACGAAGTGTTTGCATTAATTTTCTACATCGTTGGTGGAACAATTTTATTAATCAGTTTTGCGTTATTCGTTTTAGTTACGTTCTTAATTGATAAACAAGGAATGAATGCGTAATGAATCGTAAACGTATTTATTGGTTGTCGATTATAGGATGGCTTGTTGTAACAATTGTCCTATCTATGGTAGCTCCCGGGGCAAAACAGTTTGCAGAAGGGAATAAAAATGCGGGGTTGCCAGATGATGCGATGTCAATCATTGCCGATCAGCAGATTGAAAAGTATTTCCCGGCAGACGGTGGTATGCCACTCTTTCCGGTCATTCATAAGAGCGATGGCTTAACAGAAGATGAAATTCGCACCTTTACAGAAGCATTAGCAACGATTGAAACAGATACAAAATACGGTACAGTCGTGATGCCGCCGATTAAAGATATCGACATTAATCATTTAGCAGCATTTTTAGGGGAAGATGAAAAGACCTTCTTTGTTCCATTAACATTGCCTGAAGGGTTGGAAGGTAAAGAACTTCATGAGTTAATCGATGGAATGAAGAAAGAAGTATCTGAGCAAGTTGCATCAGATATTGAGTTGTCTTGGACTGGACCAGCGGCTATTGCAGCAGATGCTGTCGAGTTATTTAGTCGCGCTGACCTTGTTTTATTATTTTCAACAATAGGGATTATTTTAGTCCTATTATTAGTGATTTATCGTTCACCACTATTGACACTTATTCCACTTGTTGCAGCGGTAATCGTCTATGCGGTAGTAGATCGAGTGATTGGCCTTTTTGCCTCGACCGGGCTATTTACAGTGGAGAGTCAGGCATTATCTATTATGACCATTCTACTCTTTGCTGTGGTAACGGATTATTCTTTACTGATCTTTTCACGTTATCGGGAAGAATTAAAACGTCATACATCAGCACATGAAGCGATGCGAGAAACAATGAAGCATGTCAAAGAACCAATTTTCTTTAGTGGAAGTACCATTGTATTAGGCGTAGCGACTTTATTTTTCATGGTGTATGCACCGTACCGTAACTTCGCACCTGCTTTCGTCATTGCAGCAGCAGCGATGTTAGTTGGCGGGTTAACACTTTTACCAGCACTTTTTGCAGTCATTGGTAGAAAAGCATTTTGGCCAGTCATTCCGAAATACGGTGAGGAAACAAAAGAGAAAACGACGATTTGGGGTAAAGTTGCACGCGTAGTTACAAAGCATCCAAAACGATTTATGATTCCAATCCTTCTTTTATTAGGAGTATCGGCTTGGAATGTAACGAATATGCAACAATCCTATGATTTAATCGATTCTTTCCCTGAGGATTTATCTTCAAGAATAGGTTATGAGCGCATGGCAGATTCATTCTCACCTGGAAGTTTGGCACCAGGTACTTTGCTCATAACTTCAGAGAAAGAGTTAGACAAAGAAGCATTAGATGCAGTAGTTGAAAAGTTCAATGGCTTCGAAGGAGTTGAAGAGGTTTCAGCTGTCGGTAATCTACTTTCTGAAGATGGAAAGAATGCAAAGTTCTCCTTAACATTTGATGGTAATCCATATGGAGAGACAGCATTCGATACCGTTTTAAAATTAAGAGATAACGGAGTGAAGCTTTTAAAAGAGCAAGGCTTAGAGGGGGCTGAACTTTATATTGCTGGTGAGACGGCTAAAAACACCGATTTAAGGGACATTGATAAAAGAGATACAACATTAGTTATGATTTTAATGACCGTGCTTATTACGATTATGTTAGGCTTCCAAACGCGTTCAATCATTGCACCTATTTATATGATGGGAACTATTTTACTATCATATGCAGCAACGTTTGGTATTTCACTTTTATTATTTGATCTTTTCTTAGGATTAGAAGCGATTAGCTATCGAATTCCACTTTATTCGTTCGTATTTTTAATTGCGCTCGGCGTCGATTATTCGATTATGTTAATGGCAAGAATTCGAGAAGAATTGAAAAACTATGCATTTGAAGAAGCGGTTCAACGCGGATTAGAGAAAACGGGCGGTGTCATTAGTTCGGCAGGGCTTATATTAGCTGCTACTTTCCTAGTACTAGCAACGATGCCTTTATATGAACTGAAATTGTTCGGCATTATTATGGCATTGGGAATTTTAATCGATACGTTTATCGTACGTCCATTATTAATCCCAGCTATTTTGATGAAATTAGGTAAATGGAGCTTCTGGCCGAAGAAAATGTAAAATGCTTCACTAGAAGTATACCGTTTTCGAAACAAGACCTAAAAAAATCAGTATGATTGACTGAATTGAGAAGTTTTATGATAAACAGCGCTGAATCGCTCATATGGTTCAGCGCTGTTTATTTTTATCTTGAAGGTATATAAGTTCAGTTAAAGATTTAAGCAGATTTTGGTGTGAACCGTGAACAAATCTTGTAAGTGATCGAATATTTGGCACGAACGGCGAATTAAATTCACGAGTGATCGAATCTTCTGTGCAAACGGTGAATAAACTTCGTGAGCAATCGAATCCTTGGCACGAACGACGAATTAATTTCGTGAACGATCGAATCTTTTGTGCGAACGACGAATTCTTCTCACGAACGATCGAATCTATTTCAAAGAACCATCTTATCGCTCAATGTATCTGTCTTGCTCGAAAGTTAACTGTTGTATGTCTCGCTTCCTCTTTCGAATGTAGGAAAAAGTGTTCCGATTAATCATTTTTCATCTTTTACTGGATGAAGAGTGTTATATCAACGTCTCATAAGTATGATAAAATGATTTTACATAGAGAAATCAGGCGATGTAAAAGGAGTTAGGTCGTCTAATTGGAAGCTTTAACGTAGTCTAAATGTGAAGGGAGGAAGAAAGATGAACTTAAGTAAGCAAATTCAACAATTAAGAAAAAGAGATGGCTTGTCGCAAGAGGCGTTAGCTGAAAAGATGTATGTATCCAGACAATCCATCTCCAATTGGGAAAATGAAAGGAGTTATCCAGATATTCATAATTTGCTCATGTTAAGTGCAATCTTTAATATCTCCCTTGATGAACTCGTTAAAGGGGATGTAGATATGATGAAGGACGCACTACAACAATCGAATATGATGAAGTTATCATGGGTGATGTTAGCAGGTTTAATTGGGGTACCGTTATCCGTGGCACCTGTTATGAAGTATTTTGGGGTGGTAGGATTACTCATTCCATTAGGATTATTTATCATAACGATGATTGCAGCATTTAAAATTGAAAGATTAAAGAAAGTGCATCAGTTAAAAACGTATCGACAAATTATGGATTTCATTGAAGGGAAGCCGATTCAAGAAGCACAACCTACTGGAAAAGATTTCTGGTCTAAAGTGATTGTTGTGACGCTTAGTGCAATTAGCGGCTTCATTATTGTGTATATTGGACTGACAATTTTAAATGTGTAAAAGCAAAAAGGTAAATCTGTGGATGATTTACCTTTTTTGTGATGGAGGAGTTTTTTGCTCTTCAAAATGAAAGACGACTTGATCTTGCGATAACTTTAGCTTAGCATTAAACTTCTTGCCACCTTTAGAAGTGAAGCCTTTAATGAGTGCTGTTTCGCCTTTTGTACATAGTGCTTTAATTTGAGTTGGCGATAACTTTTTCTTCGCGAGATACCCTGGGAATGTTTGTTTACAGCCATCTTTATAAGCAGAACAACCGTAAAACTTTTCGTAGGCAATGATTGTACCATTTTGGCAAGTTGGACAAGTCGCTACTTTTGTAAAAAGTGTTGATTTCTTTTTAGTGGAAGGGATGGACTGAATGTTGAATGTTGTCGATTCAATTTTAGTTGGTACTTGTTCAATTAATGCATGAATAAATTTCTCAATATTTCCTAGGAAATAATCGCTTCTCCCTTGTCCGTTTCCAATCTTTCTCAAATAGCCTTCCCATTTCGCTGTCATAGAAGGACTCGCAAGTAAACTTCCTTCGATTGCTTCGCATAAAATACGCCCTTTATCGGTAATCGACACGATGTTTTTTGACACTTGGATATACCCATGTTTCTTAATCGTTTCGATAATGCTACTGCGAGTTGCTTCAGTTCCGAGCCCTTCAATTTCTTTTAAAATTTCAAGTTCTTCAGCATCCTCGACAAATTTCCCACAAGTTTTCATGAGCGTAATCAATTGTCCTTCTGTATAAGGTTTGGGCGGTGTCGTTTTACCTTCATGGATGCCAATTTTACTTTCAACTTGTTCGTTGAGTGTAAGTGGTGGCAATACATCTACTTGTTCTTTTTTAGAACTAGGAAATAAAGCTTTCCACCCTTGATCTCGCTCTGTTTTTCCAGTTGAGAAAAACGGTAAGCCATTTACGTCGGTCGTTACTTTTGTTTCTGTATACAAATAATCTGTATGGAACATCGCTAAAGTCGTCCGCATAATTTCTTCATAAAGTTTCCGCTCGTTAGCAGGTAGTTTTTCAATCCGTGCTTTTGTCGGAACTGTTTTCGTTGGAATGATGGCATAATGTTCCTGAACTTTCGCATTGTCTACATAACGCTTATTCGGTTGGCGTGAACGAATTTGGAAAGAGTGCTCAATGAGTTGTTGGTATTGTTCAACTTGATCAACTAAATAGCCAAATTCACTCGTTGTAATATGCCTTGTGTCTGTACGCGGGTAAGTGACGAGCTTTTTCTCATATAAGCTTTGCATCGTTTTTAAAACAGTTGCTGGACTCATTTTCCATACTTTATTGGCAGTTGCTTGTAAAGTTGATAAGGAATGCAATTGCGGTGGCGGAATACGCTTGTCTTTATGTTCGACAGAGGTAATCGTACCAGGGCTATTCGGTTGAATTTGATGCTTTTGTAAGAGCGCAACAAGTTCTTCACGCTTTTTCATCCGTACTTTCGCTTTTCCTTTATAAATCCCAGCAGCCGCTTTAAAATGCGCTTCTGCTTCGAAAAAAGGTTCGGAAACAAAGCTTTCAATTTCTTTTTGACGCTCATAGACAAGGTACACAGTAGGCGATTGCACACGACCGATTGGAAATACCTGTTCATAGCCTTTCGCCTTTAATAATAGCGTATAGAGGCGGCTGCCATTCATGCCAACGAGCCAATCACTCACTTGTCTGGCTTTCGCCTCATCATATAACATGAGGTCTTTTCGATTATCATGCAAGTTCATAAAGCCTTTTCGAATTTCATCGATTTCCAGAGAGTTAATCCATAATCTTTTAATCGTTTTTCCTTTAGCACCTGTTTGGTTATAAATGCTGTAAAAAATATTGGAACCTTCACGGTCAATATCACAAGCATTAATCACAACCGAAGCGGATAAAATAAGCTTTTTTACCGCTTGAAATTGTTCGTATTTCCCTTTCGCAATTTGAAATTCATACCGACTCGGTAAAATTGGTAAACTGCCAAGCGTCCAACGATTCCAACGCTTATCGTATGCTTTCGGCTCTTTTAATTCGACGAGATGTCCAACACCCCATGTAATAAAAGCACCTTGTGGGAAGAGTTGACTGTTCGCCAGTTCAATATACGTTTTATGTTTCGCTTTCACTGTAAAAGCTTCTGCATACGCTTTCGCTTGGGATGGTTTTTCGGCAATGATTACGGGTTTCAAAGTAGCACCTCTTTTCATGTTGATAGGGAATATTCGTTCTTTTAATTTGATTATCGCATAAATAGATGAGGTTTCCAAATACACCGGGGAAGTGTTTAGAATAGAGGTTTTCATAGAAAGAATTAGCACATCCTTGTGGTTTCGATAATTAAGCTTGCTCCCTCCGTTACGTCATATGCTAATCTTAAATTATATTAAGGTCGCTGGAGGGATTATTTTATGGAAAATCAAAAAAATACTTTTACAATTGGTGAGTTTGGAAAGCGCACAACAACAACGGTAAGAACATTGAGATACTATGAAGAGCTAGGACTACTCACACCTACAAAGAAAAATGAGTCTGGCCACAGATTGTACGGGTCTAAAGATTTAGGGAGATTACAACAAATTCAGTCTTTAAAGTTTTTAGGTTACTCACTGCAGGAAATCAAAAATTTAATTGATAACGAGACGGAAGTATCTAAACAATTTGAAACGTCATTATCCTGGCAACATAAATTGTTAACAGAGAAAAGAAAAGAATTAAATCGTGCTATTGAAGCAGTTGAATACGTGCAATTACTTTTACATGAAGAAAAGCCAATCACATGGACAGTTTTAAGCTCACTTCTTTTTAAGATGGAAAATGAACAAGATCAGATAGAATGGCTCAAAGAATACTGCTTAGAAGACGCTGTCGAACAATATTCATCTCTCTCGAAAGAACAGCGATATCAAATGGATATAGAGATGATCGACTGGTTGTCGACCTTGAAGAAAGTGATGAGCGATGGAGTCAATCCACAATCTCCTGAAGCACATAATGTCGCTATCAAGTTATCTGAAATTGCAATGAAACATGTAAATAACAAAGAGGATCTGGTTATACAAATGCAAAAAGCAAAAGTGTCAATGGAACCGGACATTGTAAACTTTAAATTTCCGACGATTTTCACACTAGAGGAAGAATCGTATTTGGAGGAAGTAGGAAAATCAATCAAAGAAACATATGAAATCAATCGGGAATAGGACATGGGTAAAAAGAGACCGTCCAATCAGGAAGCTTTTTAGAAGATTATACATAACTTTGCACAGAGGTTTTGCACTAATATATTAACATTTACGATGTGAGACATGAATACTTCACATAATAATTTCACAAAAAATATATTCTACATTTCAACTTGAAACGATGGAGAATTGAGAAAGATCCAGATAACTGATAGAAAGGATGTTATTATGGAAAATCAAGCTATATTCATTATTGTCGGGGTCATATTGCTTATTGTTTATCATTTGTTAACGAGGAATCGAAAAAAAATAAAACAATTAAGACAAGAATGGGAACGCGGGACTTTCACTGGTTTAAAAGAAGATATCGAATCAATCTCCTCCTATTGGAATAATAAAAATAAGCTTACGAAATGTTATGCTGGTGTAGATCAGGTAACATGGGAAGATTTGTCAATGCAAGAGGTGTTTGAAAAAATTAATTATACAAAAACAAGCTTGGGTTCGGAATATTTATTCAATCAATTAAGGGATATTGATCCGAAATTTAACGGTTTTTCTGAACAAGAAGAACTATATACATTGCTTGCGAATGATCAAAAGTTAAGGGAAAAAGTATTGCTTATTTTATCAACTCTAGGAAAGCGCAATTACGCAAATACTTCTTCATATTTTTATAAATTCAATGATCGTGAAATTAGAAACACTTATATATATATCATTCTTTCGTCTTTATCAATATTGTCGATTATCTTTATGTTCTTTAATTTAAAATATGGAATAGTAAGTCTCTTCTGTTCGTTTGTAATAAATTTAATGGTTTATTATAGAAAGAAAAATCTGTTGGAAAATGATCTGCATTCAATTACATACGTAGCTGCGATTGTAAACACAGGAAAAAGCCTCACATCTATTCAACATCCTAAGTTCTCCATATATAAAAGTATTTTTAAAGGTGAAGGGAAAGGGTTAAGAAAAACCTCTTTTTGGGGTAAAGTATTATCGATTGGCGGAAACAAGGGTGGAGATTTTGATGTTTTGTATGAATATTTTCGGATTGTGTTTTTACTAGATTTTATTGCTTATAATCAAATTGTTAAAACCATAGTTGCATATCGAAAAACATACCAGCAATTATGGGAATCAATCGGTGAACTCGACGCAGCTATTGCAGTTGTATTTTATCGAAAGTCGCTTTCACTATACACTATGCCCACATTTGTAGAAAAAGAAGAGTTGTTATTCGAAGACTTGGTACATCCACTTCTTGATGATCCAATAAAGAACTCTTCAAATTTAGGTAAAGCTATACTTATTACAGGCTCCAATGCCTCCGGAAAATCAACATATATCAAGGCTATAGCAATTAATGCTATTTTAGCACAAACTATTAACACGGTATTGGCTAAAGACTGGACGATGAAACCAAGTTATGTCGTCACGTCTATGGCAATTCAGGATAGTGTATTGGATGGGGATAGTTATTTTATTGCAGAAATTAAATCTCTTAAAAGGATAATCAAGCTTAGTGAAGAGAAGAAACCGATCATCTCATTCATTGATGAAATTTTAAAAGGAACAAATACAATTGAAAGAATTTCGGCATCGGCGGCAATCATGGAGTGGTTATCTACCAATCAAGGTATGACCATCATTGCTTCGCATGATATTGAGCTTACCGAAATTGCAGGAGAAGTCTATACGAATTATCATTTCAGAGAGACGATTAAAAATAACAAAGTATTATTTGATTATAAAATTCATTCTGGACCTTCGAGTACACGAAATGCTATTAAATTGTTAGGAGTCCTTGAGTATCCACAAAGTATAACCATGCAGGCGAATTATTTGGCACAGCACTTCACAGAAATAGGTGAATGGAGAGGGATCTGTGAGGGATTAAAAATAGATTGATAATACGATTGCAAAACTTTTAGCTTTCAACCAGCAACTAATCTAGGAATGTTTTACAGATTTTATTGGTATAACTAACTGATACTTTCTAGTATTTGAATCGAGAACTAAAATTGTACTATCTATGTCGATGAAATTAATGGAATGATTAGAAAGAACTTTTTAACAGTTAAACTGAGGACGTTGTACTGTATAGCACAGGAGGACAGGCCCACTGTGTTTTTAGAGCACACGGGACCTGTCCCCCTGTGCTCTAGTGGAAAAATCATCCTGAAAAAGAGATGAATTGGCGTTCGCAAAAACGGATAGTAGAATTTATTAATGAAATTCGAAAAAGCGAAGATGGTTTAGTTCAGTACCACGATAAAGAAAAGTTAAATGGGATTTTAAAAATTTATATACGTTCTAGTAGTTTGGAGAACATAGAACAAGTGGAGGCAGAAATAAAAGAAAAGTTCAAACAAGAAATAACAATAGAGGACAAAGAAATTAATAGCTTGATTTTAGAACATAGGATGGCAGCAAGGCGAAATGGATTTATTAAACTCTACGATGCATTGGACTCCAAACCAACTAAAGAAACATTGGTCGATGCTAGTGGGAGAGAGTTGAACTTTCTTAAGAAAATTATTTTTCGGTTGTATGACATCTATTTATTAGATGATTCTCTTGCTCTATTAAAAATGATTAGGGAAGAACAATTATTAGGAAACAAAGAGTTGAGCTGGGAGGGGCTGCTTACACTTTCACAACGATTAAAAAAGTTTATGCTTTTATTCGATGAAATTGAATCGACGCCTATGAAAAAGTATATTTTTGAATTGAATAAATTAAACTTATTTGAGATACCAGAAATATTTATAATAGAAGGCAAAGAGAATCAAAAGTGGTTGAACTGGGAGCAAGCTCTGGAATGTACTTATAAGGAATTTGAAAAGTATTTTAAATACATAGACAAGGTTGATGGATACGTTACTCAACAGGGATCTAAGGGCTTAGAATATAATAACGTCATGGTAATAATTAATGACGATGAAAAAAGAGGAAATCAGTTTAGTTTTGAAAAACTGTTTGGTATTGATGAATTAAGTGATACCGATATAAATAATATTAGAAATAATAAGGATAATGCAGTATCTAGAACAAGAAGGCTATTCTATGTTACGGCAAGCCGGGCTAAAGAGAGTTTGGCTCTTATTATCTATACGAGAGACATGAATAAGGCTAAGAGGTTTTTTATTGAGAATTCGTTAGCAACGGAAGAGGAGATTGATATGGAGGTGTGAAAATCTGTACCTCAAATCGACAGTTTGTAATGATACGGAAAAGTCATCAAAGAAATGAATCACCCTAGCCAGGTAATCAGCGACAATAACAAAAAATACACGAGGTCCTTGTTCCGATAAAACAAAGATAAAGATATATGAACGAGAACCTTAGATAGAAATAAGGAGACTTTTGATGACTACAAAAAGACCATTGACGAAAAAAAAGGAAAAGAAAGGTATCCACTTCATAAAGGGGATAGTCGAAGATGATAACAGCATTTTTATCGAAACAGACACTGCAGATGATATGGGGATAGACGGATATATAGAGTTTATTTCTAATGAAGAAGCAACTAGTTTTTTAATGGCTGTTCAAATAAAGTCTGGAACATCGTCAGTTAAAAGAAAATCTAATGGTAGTTATTATATACAAGCAGATAGGGATCATTTTGAATATTGGCAAAGGTATAATGTTCCGGTTGTACTAGTTGCATATTCTACGGAAGATAAGATGGCTAGATGGCTAGATGCAACAAAATATTTAAATGATCGCCCTGAGGTTATAAAAAATGGACCCTATAATATAAACGTACCGGATAACCAAATACTTAACACAGATTCTTCTTTTCTGGAATTCAAGAAGTACTTTCTTGATACTTACTTTGAGCATTACACAGGCGCTCAAATATTTTCTAAGGTACTTGAGGATTTAACCTACTTTGAAGATACAAATAGACTTTCGAGTGCAATTTTTGCCCTTTTTAATCATCGTCACAAAAGAGCAACTTGGTTTTCGCTTTTAAATGCATTTGATAAGATAACGAATACCGATATATTGAAGGACTTGGTATATTTTATTTCACATATTACGAGCCATCCCGATATATGGTGGTCTGATAAAAACACTGTTAACAATACTACTCGTGAGTTTGCTCGTCAAATGCTTAATAAAACTTTTGAAAAAGATGAGTTTATTACTTTGCTTAATTTAATAGACGAGAATGGAATAGAACGTGGGACGATTGGACAATCGATTCATGAGATTATACGTATCATTGATGATTATGGGGTTCTTCTGTATTCAATAGCATTTGATGATAAGTTAGATTTTGAGATACAGTATACTTCCTTAATTATTTTGTTGTCTATCTATCACGAGGATTTAAATAGAAATAAAGAAATCCTTCAGAAGTATATTTCCAGTTATCCGTCCTCTATGTACAATGAGATTCTTCGAAATGACATAATGAAGATTGTTACGGAAGAAGGGGCACTTGTATTATATTAAATAAAATACAAAGGCTGTTCATCATGGAGGCATGCTAAAGAAGATAATATTTCTATAACTTGAAAAAGGAACTACTTTGGACTCTAAAAAGTAGTTCCTGTTTGGTATAAAACGCACATAAATAAAGGGGGGGCAAGCATTTAAGTGCATGTTTAAAATTATGTGCATCACAATAATTAGCTGATTATATGATAGAAACAGTGGTTTGGATAAGTTGTTTCGTAATGTGCATATGTTTTTATGGAGATATGAGTGGTTATCTACCAATCAAGGTATGACCATCATTGCTTCGCATGATATTGAGCTTACCGAAATTGCAGGAGAAGTCTATACGAATTATCATTTCAGAGAGACGATTAAAAATAACAAAGTGTTATTTGATTATAAAATTCATTCTGGACCTTCGAGTACACGAAATGCTATTAAATTGTTAGGAGTCCTTGATTATCCAAAAAGTATAACCATGCAGGCGAATTACTTGGCACAGCACTTCACAGAAATAGGTGAATGGAAAGAGATCTGTGAGGGATTAAAAATTGATTGATAATACGATTGTAAAACAATTACTTTCATGCTGTTTTTAAAGCCACCAAAAACGTTGCGGAGAAAATTAGAATTAAGTCAGGTTCTAATAAAGATGGAGTAGATTTTATGTTTATTCCTGAAGTATTCATAGCTTTTTAATTCCCATCGATTTACGATGAATTTTGTATTGATAGGTGAATAATACAAGGACAGTCCAATAAATAAATGTTAGGTAGAGCTTTCCAAATATGTTTGTAAAGTTATTAAAATCTAATCGACTGTAGCGAAATTAAATTCACATATACTACTCTGGCTACTATCAATGTTATATAACTTTCCGGTGGGAATTAATATTATGAAAAACTTATTATCTACACTTTTGGCAAGAATATTATTCACCTTATCCATTTCAGTATTTTCAACTATGAATGTGCAGGAAGATTATGAAGAACAAATGATATAAATTTAAAAGGCTGAATAAGTAGGTGGGATCCTCTCTTTTTGTTCGACTTTCTTATAGCATATGAAAGCCGTGAATCAGCTAACGCCTGTTCAACTTGCTCAAGAGTTTTCTTGCGTCAAACTTTCTATTGTCATTTTAAAATAAGCTCTACCTTATTCTTTGCCTTCATTGAATTTTAACTGTTTGAGTGACTTTATTGGCGAGCTTGCTTTATTTCCCTGTAGGAACTGCGCTTAGTAAAAAAACAGACTAAGTAGTTCAGACAGATACGAGCAGCTACTTCAAGCTCGTATCCATAAAAAGTCCCCCAAAAATCAATACTGAAATCTTACAAGTCAGAATGCTCAACCATAGCTAATTCGTGGTGATAAGCTGCATTTGCCAATTCATATCTTACTTTTTTTCCTGCCTCTACAAAATCCTCTTCTTTCACAAGACCTGTCATTGTATAGCGATGCCCTTTGAAATCAACATTCAACTCTGTAATTTCGCTGAATGTAAATTCCTCCATAGGCATGCCATTTTCATCTTTTAATAAGTATTCACCATATTTTATGTTACATGTTCGGGCGATTTCCTCCATTACTTTGAAGGTATCGTCTGGGCTTTGATGATAATTGAGCACTAGGCTTTCAGTTACCCGACGCATTCCACGAGTCCCGTTCTGAAGTTCTGTAATATTACTATAAGAAACGGTATAAAGGTACCCATCATGTTGGCGGACCTTCACATAGCGTAGGCTAATTTCTTCGACGATTCCTTGAATTTTACTGTTGATAATAATATGGTCTCCATGGTGAATTTGGCGCTCGAATAAGTAAGTGAGTCCCATAATATAGTCGCGGATAATATGTTGAAAGATTAATGCTAAGGCACCTACGAAAACGACTGAACTTGTTAAAAGATTTTCGAGTTTAATAAAGTAAATATCTAGTATATATATAAAGAAGAACACGAATCCGAGTGCTTTTGTCACTTGATTGGCGAATTGTTTTAATGTATCTTCCCATTTTTCATCCAAGAAGTTCGTTTTATCAAAGAACAGCTTGATTGCTTTGTGAGTTAAAAAAACCATAAATATAATGAGTAGTGCTACAATCGCTATTTCTACGATTGCTAGCTCAAAAAATTCTTTGACTGACATCTAGTTCCCCTCCACTTTTCACGATAACATGTTTGTCTTGAAAAAAGAAAGAATTTAGGCAAGTATCAGCAGAGTTTTAGCAATGTTTATAGGATTACCAGTCCGACATCGATTATGTTTGCTTATAATCAAGAAATTTAGTATATACTTACAAATATCCTGGTATCGTTTAAAACGTTGGTATAAAAGGTATATATTTTAAAATACGGGAATGAAATGGGGGAAAACAAACCAATGGCATATATTTTATTAATTGTTGGATTTGCATTGTTGATAACAGGAGCTAACTTTTTTGTAGATGGGTCTTCTAATATAGCGAGGTTACTTCGAGTTCCACCGATATTAATCGGGTTAACAATTGTAGCTTTTGGAACTAGTTCTCCAGAAGCAACGGTCAGTATCATTGCAGCACTCGAAGGAAACTCAGGTGTTGCAGTGGGGAACGTAGTCGGCAGCAATATTTTTAATATTACGCTCATTGTAGGAATAGCAGCCTTTCTATACCCATTGAAGGTTGAAAGTGAGACGATTAGAAAGGAAATTCCATTTACGATCCTTGCAAGTGTAGCATTGCTTATTGTTATGAGTGACATTGCATTACAAGGATTCGGTAGTAATATGATTACGCGTGGCGATGGAATTATTTTCTTGTTATTTCTCTCTATTTTTATGTATTATCTTATTGAAATTGGACTAAAAAGTAGGAAGAATGCAGTAGATGAACCAGTACCTGCGAACATTAATTGGGGCAAAAACATATTCATCACTTTATTAGGGTTGGCAGCAATTATATTTGGAGGAGATTTAGTCGTAGATAACGGTACAAAAATTGCTTTCTCCTTAGGTATGAGTGAAACATTGGTAGGTTTAACGATTATTGCAATTGGAACATCACTTCCAGAACTTGTCACATCTATTACAGCTGCATTGAAAAAAGAAAGTGAGATTGCACTGGGAAATATTGTAGGAAGTAATATTTTTAACATTTTATTTGTATTGGGTGCCTCAGCTACAATTTCTCCATTAGTAGTAAGTGATGAAGTATTTATAGATGTTGTGTTTATGATTTTGCTGACTGTTGTCTTATTAATTTTTTCAAGGACTAATTTTAAGATTGGAAAGCGTGAAGGCGTGGTACTTATTTCTATCTATATTGTTTATTTAATCTATATTATTTTACGAAATTAATAAAATGAGCTTTTCGATATTCTTTGGTTTTACTGCGGAAGGAACTTATTAGATTGCCCCTTTTATTGTACACATTGCCACAGGAGGTTCACCTGTTATGTTTATTTTGTTGGCTGCTTGTTTAATTGTGTATAAAACATCTAAAGTTCTCCACTTTCACTTGCTGGCGTGGTGAATATGGAGGGGAACAACGGTGATATTCACCTGGATAAATTGAACGTTGATACTACAATAACTTTAGAAATGAAGAATGGTGGTTTGAATTAACGCTTCGTATGAAATTTTTTAGCCAGTGAAGAAATTTCTTAATGAGAACTACTATTGGTGAGATTAGAAGAAGGATAGCACTTTGATTTAGGGTGTATCCTTTTTTTGTATTGGCATTAAATGTAGTTCTCCAATAAGTAAAGAAGTTTTTCTAATTGAATTCGTTTTGAGGAAGGAAGTAAATAAATTTAACAAACAAAAATCCAATCATAGCATAGCGAAATGATTGGATTTTTTGTTTGCTTATTTTTCTTTTAAGTAATGTGCCCAAACGACTTTTTTGGGATCCCATACAGCACTTTCATGTATGCTCGTCAATGCTTTTTTATATGCTTCTAAACTTTTATATCCTTCCTCTATTGCATTTTTTTCTGTCATATCTTTTAGTTGTTGAGGATACACGTCATTGATGATGAATACACGACCGTCAAGGACAAGCTCATCGCCAATGTCTGCGTAGCGATCATTTCGTCGTTCAGAAATTTTTTCCTTACTAATCAGTTGATTAATGCTTTCCTGTCTCGTTACAAGTTTCTCAATTGCGTACTTCTCTGGCCAATCTTTTTTACTCTCATAAATCATCTAACATCTCTCCTTTTTTATCTAATTCCCTTTAATAAATTATTAAAACGTTATTGATACAGGGGGAAGAGGTAGAAGTTATTCATTCGCCTTCATACTTTGCATGACAACACGTATTAGCATTGTCACACTTAAACCTAGGCCGGAGTAACCGAAAACGTTTAGGAAAGAATAGCCATCAGGATTTTCGGTTTGTGCTAAAAATAAAGCGCCGAGTGAGAGAACACCGAAAGCAAATCCTGCTAAGCCTGTGAAAAATAAAGACAGCGCTGAGTTCACAAACTTTCTATTATCTTTATCTGCAAAAAAGGACATTCGTAAAGTAAATTGTCCGCTTTCTAATTGGCGAGTAATGCTTTCCACTTTATTTGGAAAGTCGCGTACTTTAGGAATAAAATTCAATACATCTTCTTCCGCATTTTCTAACACCATTTTTTTCAAGTTCGTTACAGTTAAAAATTCTTTCAAGTAATTTTCTATCTCGATCGCTAAATCAAAATTTGGATTGATCGATTGTAAACTTCCTTGTAACGTCACAAGACTTCTAAATGCTCCAGCTACATCTGGGAACAATTGCAAACCAAATTCATCTAATATATCAAAAAGCTCGGTACCCATTTCATCCATAATATCCCCGCTAAAATGCTGTTTAGCTAGAAATTCACTTAGTGTTCGCTCAAGTTTTTTCGTATTGATCATTTCTTCATTTGAGACCAGTTTTTTAATGCCATTCACCATACTGGCTGGATGTTGTCGGTTAAGACCAACAAGTAACCATTTGAAGCCATCTCGTTGTAGTTTTGATAATTGCCCTACGGAACCAAAATCAAGAAAGGCAGGTTGTCCATCTTTTAAGATGAAAATATTGCCTGGATGGGGATCACCGTGGAAAAAACCATTATCAAAAATGTCAAAGAGCATTTCTTGAAACACATTATTAATAACGTACTCTTTTTGCTCTACATCATCCCCAATAACTTCATCAATACGATTAATATTGACACCGTCTAGAAATTCAATCGTCAAAATAGCGGAGGTAGAATATTGCTCAAATACTTTAGGAATATACACATGCTTGACGGTATTTTTTTTCATTTGTTGTGTATTTTTAAGTTCTACAGATAAATCTACTTCTTCAGTTAAATTTTCAATAAACCCATGTGTTAAATTGACAATGCCAATTCGACTCGCCCAAGTAGCTTTATTCGCTAGTAAATTTGCCAGTTTTAATAAAATAATAATATCTACTGTCATTTGTTTTTTTATGGTCGGTCTGAGTACTTTTACAACTACATGTTCTCCGCTATGTAGGATTGCTTTATGCACTTGGGCGATAGAAGCGGCGGCAATAGGTGTATCATCGAAAGAATGAAATGCTTCCTCAACGGGCATATTTAATTGAGATTGAATGATCTCTTTGATTTGTTCTTTTGGTAACGGATTAACGTTGTCTTGAAGGTGAGAAAGTTCTAATAGAAAAGCTTTAGGTAAAAGGTCAGAACGTGTAGATAAAAACTGTCCGAACTTAATAAAGATGCCACCTGCATGTTCTAAAGTTTTACGAAAAGCTTGAGCAGTTCGAGCGTTGCGTGTCTCATCATCTAAATGAAACGTACTTGATAAAAGACCATTTCTTGAAATCATCCCCAATAAATGAAGGAGTCTTATCCTCGTAGCAAAATAATGACGCGACCTATCAAGGAAATTCATTTTTTCATCAGATGTATCCATTTCATCTTGGGTTGTAATCATCTCTAATGTTAATGAAAAACCGAGTGAAACAATGACAAGGGTAATAAAGTAGAGAAAAGTATAGTGATCAAAATGCGTAAGTGTATGTTCGAGATTCTGGTTTTTTAAATGTAATGTGTGATACAGTGCGCTGGAGAAAAGTAAAGAAAATAAAGAAGAAGTTAAAACTTTTGCAAATGAAATTGTCGTACCAATCAATCTATAGGTGACAAAACTAAATAAGATAAATAAAATGATGGAATAAATCAACAGGCTTTCCCTCCGATGCTCATTCATATACATTCAGTGACTAATCGTAATAAAATTATAGCAAAGTGTTGTTTATTTATCGAATATTAAAATATTGATTATGTCATCCACACATAACTAGTTAGTTGAATGTGTTTCAAATCTATAACGACTAAAAGTAAATACTTTTCGATAGGTTCAATAATTGAGCAACTTTTTTGTTCGCAAAGTGGAAATGTGACGATTATTTCGATAGACTAAATATAGAACAAAATTAGGGACGAGTTAAGAAGCTTAAAGGAAAGATCCAGTTATTGTAGAAAATTGAAATCCGACTTGTGAAGCACAGAAACAATCCCACCACAAATCGATATTAGTTAGAATATAACTACGTTTTACTAATATTATCCACCTCAATGGTTTCATGTTCATTTTTTCGGTTATAAAAGGCTATGTGATTATATCAAAATGAATAAGTTTGCGTCAGCAAATTCATTACATGCTTTCATATTTAATACTAATTTCATCTTCCATGGCGTTGTAAAGACTGAAGTTTAGTTACAATCTTTGATAGAAAAGCCACTCCAATAACGCATTCTTAATCAACTTAAAATTGAATAAAGAAAGGAAATTTTGTATGAAACTTATCGATTGGCCTACCTTTATAGGTGCATTAGTTTTGATATTGGCCGTATCCATTCCACTTATGTTATTCCCAGAGTCAGGTGCAGTTGTCGTTAATATGGCAAATGACTTTATGACAGACACTTTTGGTGTTTTGTATTTATTTGTAGGTTTAGCAGCGTTTGTCTTTTTAATGTACGTTGCATTTAGTAAAAATGGTAAAGTAAAGCTTGGCTCTAAAGGAGAAAGAAAAGAATTTAATACATTCTCATGGGCAGCTATGATGTTCTCTGCTGGAATTGGTTCCAGTATTTTATATTGGGGAACAATTGAATGGGCTTATTATTATCAAGGCCCTCCATTTGGTTTAGAACCAGGATCTAAGGAAGCGATTGCATGGGCAACAGCTTATGGGACATTCCACTGGGGTCCGATGGCTTGGGCGATTTATACATTACCAGCATTACCAATTGCGTACTTTTTCTACGTGCGTAAAAAACCAGTTCTAAAAATTAGTGAAGCGGTAAGACCTGTTTTAGGAAATCTTGTCGATACACCAATCGGCGTTATCATTGATGTATTATTTATGTTTGGATTAATGGGTGGTGCTGGTACGACATTAGCACTTGGTACACCAATGATTGCAGCGGGTGTGGAGGATATTACAGGTATTCGATCGACGCTCGGTATGCAAGTCGCTATTATGATGCTATGTACCGCAATCTTCGCATCAAGTGCCTATTTTGGACTTAAAAAAGGTATTAAGATTTTAAGTGATATTAACTTATGGCTTGCACTCTTTATTTTAGCGTTTGTGTTTGTCATGGGACCGACGTTGTTTATTAGTAATACAACATTTACAAGCATTGGCTTAATTTTAGATAATTTCTTTAGTATGGCAACATGGTTAGAGCCGTTTGGTAATTTAGGCGGCTATGAACAAACAAACTTCCCGAAAACGTGGACAATCTTCTACTGGGCTTGGTGGGTTGTGTATGCACCATTTGTGGGCCTATTCGTAGCACGTATTTCAGGCGGAAGAACGATTCAAGAGATGATTTTAGGTACGATGATTTACGGTACAGTTGGTTGTATGGCTTTCTTCGGTATTTTAGGAAACTTCGGTTTGTATTTACAACTAACAGGTGCCTTTGATGTAATTGGCTTTATGAATGAAGCTGGAGCACCGGCAACAATCATTGCGATTTTACATCAATTGCCAATGGCTAAAATAATTGTGCCACTCTTTACGATTTTAGCGATTATTTTCTTATCGACGACATTCGACTCGGCGTCATTCATTTTAGCGGCAGTTGTACAAAAAGAAGTAATTTCAGAGCCGCTTAGATGGAATCGACTTTTCTGGGCATTCACATTAACTATTTTACCGTTAGTGTTAATGTTTATCGGAGGACTCGAGACATTACAAACGGCCAGTATTGTGGCAGGTTTCCCAGTTGTCTTTATTATGTTCCTACTTGCATGGTCCTTTATGAAAGCCTCCAACGAAGATATTTTAGCTTCTAAAGACTATGATTCACCGCTCATTCACATAAGTAAGCGTGAAGAGAAAATTCGAGAGCAAAGAAAGAAACGCGAAACACCTAGATAATTAGTTATGAAATCAATAATTAACACCTCCGAGGCGAAATATGCTTCTGGAGGTGTTTTGCATGTCTTTTTAATTTTGAAATAAATGAATAGCGTGACGGATGACATACGTAAAATTATAATAGAAATAAACAATCGGAGGGATGAACGTGTCACAACAATCAATTCAAAAACGTAATCATGTAAAAATCTTTGGAAAAGGTGAAAAGCCGATTATATTTGCTCATGGATTCGGCTGTGATCAACAAGTTTGGGATAGAATTACACCAGCTTTGGAAGAACAATATAAAATTTATTTATTTGACTATGTCGGTTCGGGCTATTCCGACAAAGCGGCTTATGATGCGGAGCGTTATCGTCATATTGAAGGATATACACAAGACGTTTTAGACATTTGCCATGCGTATAATTTAAAAGATGTTATTTTCATTGGGCACTCCATTAGTGGTACAATAGGTCTAATGGCTTCCATAAAAGAACCAGAGTTATTTGATAAAGTTTGTATGATTGGTTCATCGCCACATTATGTTAATGAAGCTGATTATCACGGTGGATTTGATATGGATGATATTGATGAGTTAATCCAAATGATGGAGCTTAATTATTTAGAATGGGCACGTTATTTAGCGCCGATTGCATCGAAAAATGAAGACAAACCCAAACTAACCGATGAATTTGAACAAATGCTATTAGCCAATGACCGTGAGATTGTGAAACATTTTTGCCGTATGACTTTTACAATCGATGTGAGAGACCAATTGGAGAAGGCGACGGCACCTACATTATTATTACAATCAGCGGATGATACGATTGTCCCTTTTGAAATTAGTCAATATATGGCAGATCGTATTCCAAATAGTACACTCGTGAGAATGAATGCAATGGGGCATAATCCGCATTTGAGTGCACCAGAAGAAACGATTGACTTAATTAAAAATTGGTTGAGAAAATAGATTGAAAAGAGGGGGAGAAATGTGCAAGAACAACTAGATAATGCGGTATGTGGTTATTTAATTTTGAAGCGTGATGGACAAGTTATCGCTTTAAATCAAGCATTGAAAAAGATGCTTGGTTTACAAGATGATCAAGAGTTACCGAACCATATGCATCAATTACTAAGCATTTCTTCTCGTGTATACTTTCAAACTTATTTTCTACCTTTAATTGATACGAAAGGATTTGTCAGTGAGATTTATTTGAATTTAAAATCCAAGACTGGTAAAGTCCCAGTATTAATGAATGCAGTTGAAAAGCCAGAGAATGGTCGAATTGAATGCGCCATCATTGAAATGAGCGTGCGTGATCGCTATGAACAAGAACTGCTGCAAGAACAACGCAAATTGGAAAAGATTGTTCAAGAAACAGATCGAGCTAATGTAGAATTGCAGAAAATATTACGTGAGGTTGAAGATAATAAAGAAGAATTATATATGTTGAATGAACAATTGCAAAGACTTGTATTAACAGATGCATTAACAGGCCTTGCGAATCGAAGGCATTTTGATGAGGAATTATTTGAATATATGAATCTCTACGAAGAAAACAAAAGTGGATTTAGTTTAATAATCTTTGATATCGATTTTTTCAAAAAGGTAAACGATACTTTCGGGCATCAAGTAGGAGATATTGTTTTACAAGAACTATCAGTGAAAGCACAAAGTCATATAGCTGTTACTGGATTTGTCGCAAGAATCGGTGGAGAGGAATTTGCTGTGATTATGCCAAACAAACGCGCACAAGAAGCGACAGAATGGGCGGAAGCATTCAGGCGTAAAATAGAAGAAAGTTCTTGGTTGCATACACCGATTACGATTAGCGTCGGTGTGACAGACGGTAGAGCCGATGATACGAGGGAAACTATTGTAAAACGTGCAGATGATGCGCTTTATAACTCTAAAGAAAGTGGTAGAAATCGAGTAACTTGTTATTAAAAAAGGAATCGCGGCTCGTAAAGTGCGATTCCTTTTTGTACATTATAATCGATCGTCATATTGGAAGTTGATGCTAAAATGATGTGCGGGATGATAAGCAACGAAAGAATAACCTTGCTCTTTATAAAAACGGATGATGTCAGGAAGTGCATCAATCGTTTGTTGTTTTTCATGCATTAATACTACTTCTGTATCACGAGTTGTTTCATTTTTGATGTTTTGTACAATTTGTCCGGGTTGCCCACTTAATGCCCAATCTTTGGAATCAATTGTCCAATCCCACACTTTGATATCGCTTTGTACAATCGGTTCTCTAGATTGTTTACTATTTAAGCCTGGAGCTGACCCATAAGGCGGTCGAGTTAGTTTTGGATTAGTCCCTGTAATGTCAGCAATTAATTGCAATGTTTCTAGCATTTCGGGAACAAACTGATTTTGTTTATAAAGCTTATTAAAATCATGTGTCATACTATGTGCACCAATATAATGTCCTTCTTCTACGGCTTTTTTAACACTCCCTTGTAAAATTTCTTTTTGTAAATTGACACCTTGCATGAAAAATGTAGCGGAGACGCCATGTTCTTTTAAAATCGCTAACAATGTTTCGGTGTATTGACTCGGGCCATCGTCAAATGTTAAATAGACAATCTTGCCCTCAGGTAGTTCAGTAACTTGTTCAATAACTTCTTCTTCCTCTTCTATGACTTCAGGTTCTTCCTCTTTTGCTTCAGTATCGGCAGATTGAGTAGGTTCTTTGGATTCGACTTCTTTGTCTACTGAGCTTTTTGGTGAAGGTTCTTCTGAAACATGCCCAGCCATATAAGATTTTACCGCAGCAAAGCTAATGAAAATGACGGGAATGAGTATACATAAAGAAAAAAGTATCACTTTCAAGCTGCTTTTCCGTATTTTTCTGTTCTTTTTTACCATCTTTTAAATCCCCCAAGCATGTAATACATTAATGAATATATAAATCACTTACTAATAAATCTTTAATAACTTCAGTCGGAATCTCAAACTTTACGACACCCATATAGCCAGGGGCAACTTCGTACTCGTCGAATGAAATGACCAATTTATGATTGCTCGTAATATAGAAATTTTGCATTGTATCAATTGTTGCAAACTCGTCTGTAAACTCATCATGTAGGAAATAGGAAATCGATTGATCCTTCTCCATTTGCTTGTTCATTTCCCGTGCGATATGTTCGCTAATTCTTTCAATATAACGACCATCTTTAAATAAGCTAGGTAGTGTAATGGCGATGTTTCTTTCTTTATCAATCGTGTCATATTGTACAGTTGTTGCAGATGAAGCTTGCGTTTCAATCGTGTAGCGTGCGATTGAAAACAGTTGGTCTGTGTCAGTGATGACATCATAAATGGTATTTAAACCTAAATGACCTTGATCTTGAGTAAGACTAGCCTCTTTCATAGCGGCCATTTCCTCTTTGAATTGCTCAAAAAGTGCTTCATTTTCCTGTAAATATTTTTCATTTAATCCATTTTGAAGTTCTGCATCTTCAAGCCCTGTGATGGCAGGCACTTCCAAATCCGCATCAAAACTGCTATCATGCACTGTGAAATTTTTAATTGTGAATACTTCAACAATCGTTCCGATCAGTGGGATATTTAACATGGCTGAAGCCATTTGGGGATTTATATTAATGCTACCTAAAAATAAAATAAATAAAGCGGCTGTCGAAAGAACGAGTTGCTTCAATGGGAAGCTTCGTTTTCTAGCTTTTTTTTCACTTTGGATTGTTGACTGGACAATATTTTCAAGTTCGTCAGGAATTTCAACATCATGATGTTTTTGTTTTAATTGATTTAATTTTTTCATCTGAAATCCTCTCCAACTTCAATTCTTAATGATTTTAATGCCCGATAAAGACGCGTTTTCGTCGTATTTACATTTAAATCCATTACTTCCGCGACCTCTTCAATTTTTAAATCCTCAAAATAACGCAAAATGATTAATGTTTGGTCATCAGGAGGTAGTTGATCAATCGCTTGTTGTAAATCAAGATCGGTCATATCATCATTTAAGTGGGGTAAGTGAATGCTGAGCATGTCATCTTCCATGACAGTCATTCTTTTATGTTTTCTTAAAAAATCAATCGATGTATTGACTACGATTCGATAAAACCAAGTTTTAATATAGGCAATTTCATCCAAACGATTGATTGATCTCAGTGCTTTCACAATAGAATCTTGGACAATATCGAGTGCTGTGTCTTTATTTTTCACATAACTATAGGCCAAACGATAATAAGTAGCTTGGTTTTCCGTGATAAATTGCTCAATGATTTTATATTTTTCATTCTTTGTCATGACAAATTGTTCACCTATTTTCATTTAACATGTCGCGATCACGTTATAACTATTGGACGGAGAAGGTTCTGAAAAAGTTTGAATAAAATTAAAACTGAACAATATTCTTCAACTTGAAGAATGTGGTTCAGTTTGTGATGGCGTCGATAAATTTAAGAAAACCACACGGGTAATAACAAGGCTAATGCATGATAATTTTAGTAAATCTAATGCTTCTTGCCAAACGGCAACGCCAACTAAAGCAGTTAATGCCGTACCGACACCCATCCAAATCGCATATGCAGTGCTAAGAGGAATGGATTTTAAAACGATGGATAATGATTAAATACAATTATGTAACCAACGACCACACTTATGGAAGGGGAGTGGCTTTTTAAGGCCATCTGTAACTTTCAACATAGTGGAACCGAAAACTTCACAAAGAATCGTAAAGATGAGCAATAAAAAAATCATAGTGAACCTCTTTTCTAAGTTGACTTTTACTTGTAGAAAACTTGTTTTAAAGCAAAAATAAAAATTGTCTCTTCCTTAACTTGACCGTAAGGAAGAGACAATTTTTTATTTAATCACATCATTAAAAATTAAGCCGTCATTGTCAAAATGGACGATTTTTAAACGATTTTCTCGTTTGACAAAGATACTTTTATATTTCTTATGCCCATTTAAATCTGAGAAAATGATAATGCGATTGCCTTTATTATCTGTTTCTACAGATCCTACATAAGCGTTCGTATCGATATAATTAGAGATTGTATGAAATTCCACATAATCGCGAATACTTGAGTTATCAGCAATTTGAGTTTCATCATCTGATTCAGTTGCTGCATTTCCATCTGAAGTAGAATCATCATTTGATTTATTCTCGATTACATCGTTGAATAAAAGTGCATCCGTATTTAAGTCGATAATTTTTAAGTGTTGATCATGTTTAATGAAAATGCTTTTAAATACTTTTTCATCTTGTTGATTTATAAATAAGATAATTCGATTACCTTGATTATTAGTTTGAATTTTACTTGTAAATTGTGCTAAGTCAATATGCTTTGCAAGTATTTCGTATTCATCGAACTGTTGTAGTTCGCTCATTTCAACAATTTCACCGTCGTCTTCACTTATGTTGGAAGAGTTTGCATCATTTTGTTCAACTACTGGACTGTCATTTGCAGATTCTTTATCTTGTCCGTTGCCGCAAGCAGCAAGTGCAAGAGCTGTTAAAAGAATCGCGAAACTTTTTTTCATAATAGACACCTTTCTATATATAGTAATAAAATTTTTCACAGTCTTAATACTAGGGGATATAGGTAAAGATATCAAGTGGTAAATACTAGTTTGTCTGCTCTACAATCACTTTTTTTACAGCTTTAACTTCAGTTGGTGTTTTATTTGCCCAAAATGTAGCAATAATCGGTCCAGAAATATTATGCCAAATCGCACCCCATACACTTGGGAGTGCCGCTAAAGGGCTGAAGTGGGCTGTTGCTAATGCGACACCAAGTCCAGAGTTTTGCATGCCAACTTCAATCGCAATCGCACGACGATCATTTTCGCTTAAGCCCATGAAACGTGCAATGACATACCCTAATAATAATCCAAAGCTATTATGCAAAAATACCGCAATGAAGACGATGAATCCAGTAGACAGGACGTTTGCCGCATTCGCTGCTGTTACTGCAGAAACGATAATTAAAATCGCGGTTACTGAAATTAAAGGAATGACAGAGATTCCTTTTTCAACCACTGTTGGTAAAAATCTTTGTACGATAAATCCTAACACGATCGGTACAATAATGACTTGGAAAATAGAGGTAAACATCGCAATCGGATCAACTGGAAGCCATTGTCCAGCGAGTAAATATAAAAGAAATGGCGTCATAATAGGTGCCATCATCGTTGAAAGGGACGTCATCGCAACAGATAACGCAACATTCCCTTTCGCCAAATAAACCATTACATTAGAAGCTGTACCGCCAGGAACAGAACCAAGTAACACAAGTCCTGCTGCAAGTTCAGGAGGTAATTTTAGTGCATAAGCAAGTGAAAATGCAACGAGTGGCATCACAGTAAATTGCGCAATGACACCGACGATGACTGGCAGCGGGTTGGTCAAGACAATTTTAAAATCGACAGGTTTAAGCGTTAAGCCCATTCCAAACATGACAACGCCGAGCAAAATCGTAATGTAGCTACCTAAAAAGACAAATGTTGACGGTGTTAAAAATGCAATGAATGCTACTAAAATGACGAGAACTGCAAAATATTTTCCAGCGAGTGTACTAAGTCGTTCTAATGTTTTCATAGAATACCCTCCTATTGATGGTCGATAATTTTTGTTGGGTTGAGTAAATTATTTGGATCAAGTACGGCTTTAATTTTTTCCATTACTTGAAGTGCTGCACCGTGTTCTTGTTGTTGATATTTCTTTTTACCAATACCGACGCCATGTTCACCTGTACACGTGCCACCTCGTTCTAAAGCGTAAAGAACTACTTTTTCATTGAAGTCTTTCGCTTTTTGTACTTCTTCTTCATTACTTAAATCAATCATAATAATCGAGTGAAAGTTGCCATCTCCGACATGTCCTAAAATGCCACCCGGAATATTCAATTCATCTAATAACTGACGTGTGTAAATAACGGCATTGGCAAGTTCTGAAATGGGTACAGCGACATCTGTTAACATCATCTTTTTGCCGACAAAGTCATGGACATAAGCGTACGCTAAGTTATGACGTGCATCCCAAAGCTTTGTACGCGCTGCATTGTCAGTTTCAGTGGCAAATGTTTCACAGCCAAAGTCTTCCATAATTTCTTTTGTGAATTCAAGATCTGCTTGTAAACCAGCTTCGTTCCCATGAAACTCTAAAAATAATGTCGGTTTAATTGGATAGTCCGTTTCGCTGAATTTATTAATTTGAATAATAGAAGCTTCATCGACAAATTCAACACGTGCAATCGGTACACCTGCTTGTAAAATAGACGTCACAGACTGGATTGCGTTCGTAATATTTGGGAAAGTAGCACGTGCTGCCACGATATATTCTGGGATGCCGTAAACTTGTAAGGTTAATTCTGTAAAGCAGCCTAATGTTCCTTCAGAGCCTACAAATAAACCATTTAAATGATAGCCTGACGAAGACTTTGCAGCGAGACTACCCGTATGTATGACTGTGCCATCTGCTAATACAACCTCTAAATCACGGACTTGATCACGCATCACGCCGTATTTAACTGTTGTTGTGCCGCTTGCATTTGTCGCAGCCATTCCACCCAAAGTAGCATTCGCGCCTGGATCTACAGTGAAAAACAATCCATGTTTTTTAAGCTCTTTATTCAACTGCTCTCTCGTAACACCAGGTTGTACGGTAACGAGTAAGTCTTCTTCTTTAATGTCTAGTATTTTATTCATTAAAGAAAAATCAACAGTCATGCCTTGTTGGTAAGGAATGACATGTCCTTCTAAACTTGAGCCGACTCCAAATGGTGTAACCGGTATGTTAAATTGCTCAGCAACTTTCATAATAAATGACACTTCTTCTGTAGAAGTAGGGAAAACGACAAGATCGGGTAAACTTGTTTCATGATAAGTTTCGTCCTTGCCGTGTAATGTACGAATTGTTTCGTTGGTAGAAATTTGGTCTTCTGTTAATTTTTCACGTAAAGCAGTAATTAATGGTTCCATTATGTTGCCTCCTAGATGATAAGTGGTAGGACCAAAGTTGAAATTGTAAAGAATTATGTTAATATTGGTACTACCGAATGATTACTCTCTATTGTAAAGATTTTTCAGATTAATTCAATAGTTTTTGGGAAAAATTTTAAAAAGTGTGGAGATACAAAATGTGTGCCTTAAAAACATCAGAAATTGTATTAGAAAAAATAAAACAACAATATTTAAATGGTCAATTAATAGAAGGCGAACGTTTACCTTCTGAACGTACTTTAGCTGAATTATTTGGAGTGAGTCGCAACTCTGTACGAGAGGCTTTACAAATGTTAAAAATGCAAGACGTCATTGAAATTAAACGCGGCGGCGGTAGCATTATTAAAGAAAGTCCAGCAACTTATGGTCAACTTTTAACACCAACTGTAAATGAAGAACATATCATTTTTGAAATGTTAGAAGTCAGACGGGCATTGGAAGTGGAAGCAGCGGCTTTAGCGGCACAACGCGCTTCTGCGATTGATTTGAAGAATATGAAAGAAGCTCTCGATGCAATGTACGTAGCGGGAACAGATGCAGATGCAGGTGCTCAAGCAGACGTTGATTTTCATTTGCAAATTGTAGCGGCATCGCGCAACGACATGTTAATTCAGTTAGTCCATACAGTGATTGAACAAATGGAAAAGACGATTTATATGACTCGCCAACATCGATTTGCAAAACAAGATCGGTACGAAGAGACCTTGAATGAACATAAAGAAATTTATTTAGCGATTGCAACTGGACAAAGTGAGGAAGCTAAAGTCAAAATGGAGCGTCACATTTCAAAAGTGCGCAAAGAATTGATGGAGAATGAATTTAATCATTAATTAGATAGTATCTATGGAATTGTAAAGCTTTTGTATATTGAACACGTAGTTTCTAAGACTATGATAAAATGACAGTAAGAAATGGCCGAGGGGGAATGGTTTATGCAATATAAATTAGTAGCGATTGATATGGATGGTACATTATTAACTGATGATTTAACAGTAACACCGAGTACGATTGAAACGATTCAAAAAGCAGTAGCAAAAGGGGCAGTTGTAACAATTGCAACAGGCAGAATGTTTGCTTCAGCGAAACAATATGCCAAACAATTACAGTTGAATGTTCCTTTAATTACCTATCAAGGTGCCATCGTTCAAGATATGGAAGGAACAGAAGTGTTATATGAAAGACCGATTACAGCAGCAATTAGTGAACAACTCGTGGAAATTGCCACGAAAAAAGGTCTTCATTTCCAAGTGTATCAAGATGATCAATTATATAGTGCGGTCGAAAATGAACGTTTGAAAATCTATGCTGAAAAAGTACATGTCCCTTACTCCATTGCGCCGGATTTAAAGACGATTATCGGCAAAGGATTTACGAAAGGTTTATTTATAGAAGAACCTGAAGTGTTGGACGAGCTGACAATTGAATTACGGGAGATTTTTGGCAATGAAGTGCATATTGCGAAATCACGCGCAGACTTTTTGGAAATTACACATCCAGAAGCGAATAAAGGTGATGCTTTGCTTCATTTAGCGAAGCAGTTAAACATTCATCCGACAGAAATTATTGGCATTGGTGACAATTTCAATGACCGTGAGCTGATTGAACAAGCTGGACTTGGTGTTGCGATGGGAAATGCAGTTGATGAAATGAAAGCAATCGCAGACTATATTACCTTTTCAAATAATGACGAAGGTGTTAAGCATGTGATCGAGAAGTTTATATTAGAAGCATAATCGTTTGGACAGTTTAGAAAGCTACGGGCTAAGCACTTTCTAAACTGTTTTTTAATATAGGGAAAGAAACGTATCTTTAATTCGAGATAAAATACTTGATTTTTTATCAGTTGCATAGTAAAGTGATAGTAATAAGAAAAAAAGAAGGCGATCAATTTGGAAAAACATACGCTAGGAACATTAACTTGGCTTCGTATTATGCGCTTTACAAATGAAAGTAATCAGCTTTCTAATGAATTTTTAAAACAGTTCGGTTTAACAACAGCACAATTTGATGTGCTTGTTCAAGTGCAAGTATATGAGCCGCTAACTCAAAGTGAATTAGCAGAAAGAGCGACAGTAACGCAAGGTGGGATGTCGCGAATGCTCGCAAGGTTAGAAAAAGAAGGCTATATTATTCGTAAGCAAGATTGGAAAACAAAGACGATTCAATTAACAGCGAAGGGTCATGACGTATTAAAAGAAGCACTTCCTGCACAGCTTGCTTTTCAATCATCATTTTTTGAAGAAGCTTTGTCGGAAGAAGAGCAAAAGACTTTATACGAACTGATTACAAAAGTGCATAAAAATAGTGAGCGACGCAAAAAACAATGCAGACAGTAAAAAATTGCTCTGGGGGGATTCGTTATACCCCCTCTACAGAGTGAAAAATGTACATTTATTTTCATTATCACTTGACTAGTAAACTAATTGAGGAGGAAGGTAAAATGATTCAGATTCCAGGACATCATCATATTTCAATGATTACAAAAGATGCGAAAGCAAATACCATTTTTTATGAGAAAGTATTAGGACTAAGACGTGTGAAGAAGACGGTAAATCAAGATGATCCATCGATGTACCATTTGTTTTATGGAGATTTAACAGGCAGCGCAGGAACAGAATTAACTTTTTTTGAAATTCCAATGGCTGGCCAGACGAGACGCGGTACGAATGCAATTACGACGATAGGCTTATTAGTACCATCTTATGAAAGTTTATTATTTTGGAAAGAACGATTTGAAAACTTTAACGTTAAACACGAAGAGTTAACAACATTTGCAGGACGTGATGCACTGCATTTCGAAGATCATGAAGGGTTACGACTCGTATTATTAAATAATAATGGGGAAGACGTGCCAACATTTTGGGAAGCGTGGAATGACTCACCAGTAGAAAACGCACATCGCATTTTAGGAATGGGTGCAGTTGAAATGACGGTGCATCGTTTAAGTCGAACGAGAAAAGTGTTGATGGAATTATTGGGTTATGAAGAAATAGAAGCGACGGAAAAATATGCACGTTTCCAAGCAGTAAAAGGAGAAGCATTTGGTGAAATTGTTTTACGACAACAAGACGGTCCGAGCGAAAAGCCTGGTAAAGGAAGTATTCATCATCTCGCAATTCGTGCAAAAGACGAAGAAGAGTTACATCATTGGGAGAGAATTGTGAAAGAAAATGGTTTTACTTCGACAGGTGTTGTAGATCGCTTTTATTTCCATAGTTTGTATTTCCGTGACCGTAACGGTATTTTATTTGAAATTGCTACAGATGGACCTGGCTTCACGAGAGATTCATCAGTTGAAGAGCTAGGACAGAAATTAGATTTACCAGCGTTTTTAGAAGAGAGACGCGATGAAATTGAAGCGAATTTAAAACCAATTGATTCATAAATAGAAAGAAGGACTGAAAATGGAAAAATATCGGATTGATCAAAGTAAAGGGATGGAATTCGGTTTATATTCTATCGGTGAGCATTTAAGAAACCCACATACGGGTGATTTAATTAGTGCTGAACAACGTATAAATGAGTTAATTGAAGCAAGTAAATTAGCGGATGAAGCAGGATTGGACGTCTTCGCAGTTGGAGAAAGCCACCAAACGCATTTCACGACACAAGCGCATACGGTTATATTAGGCGCAATTGCACAAGCGACAAAAAATATTAAAATCGCAAGTTCCGCGACTGTATTAAGCGTACAAGATCCTGTTCGTGTGTATGAAGATTTTTCAACAATTGACTTAATTTCAAGTGGGCGTGCAGAAATTGTTGCAGGGCGCGGTTCACGTGTTGGTGCGTATGATTTATTAGGCTATGATGTGCGTGATTATGAAGCTTTATTTGAAGAAAAGCTAGCGCTATTAATGAAAATTAATGAAGAAGAAAAAGTAACGTGGGAAGGGGAATTTAGAGCACCTTTAAACAATGCTCAAGTTTTACCACAACCTAAAAATGGACATTTACCAATATGGCGCGCAGTAGGGGGGCCACCTGCAAGTGCGATTAAAGCAGGATACTCTGGTATTCCTATGATGTTGACGACATTAGGTGGTCCGGCGGCGAACTTCAAAGTAGCAGTAGATGCATACCGAGAAGCGGCACAAAGAAGCGGTTTTGATGCAACGTCTTTACCAATTGCAACGACAAGTTTATTTTATACAGCGGAAAATTCTCAAGATGCCATGCGTGAATTTTACCCACATTTACACGCAGGAATGATGGCTTTACGCGGCAGCGGTTATCCAAAACAACAGTTTGCGCAAGCGATCGATCATCGTGATGCATTAATGATTGGTAGCCCACAACAAATTATTGAAAAAATGCATTACCAATACGAATTATATGGCCAACAACGTTTTATGGCTGAAATCGACTTTGGTGGTGTACCATTTGATAAAATCATGAAAAATATTGAGCTAATCGCAACGGAAATTATGCCAGCAGTGAAGAAGTTTACTGCACAATCATAAGAGGTGAAAACAATGAAAATCGTTTTATTAGCGGGTTCTAATGTTGGAACTAAAACACGGACGGCAATGAATTATGTAGCTGAAGCAATTGAAAAAATGGTTACAGATTTTGACGTCACATTGCTAGATTTAGCAGAATACAATTTAGTATTTAGTGATGGGCGTAATTATTGGGAGTATGATGGCGATACAAAATATGTGACGGAGACGATTATGGCAGCAGATGCGATCATCATCGGAACACCTACTTTCCAAGCCGCCATTCCAGCAACTTTAAAAAATATTTTCGATTTATTACCAATCAACGCTTTCCGCGACAAAACAGTAGGGATGTTTGCCACAGCAGGTACTGCAAAGCATTATTTAATGATCGAGCAACAATTGAAACCAATTTTAGCGTATATGAAAGCACAAATCGTTCAAACATACGTCTTCATTGAAGAACAAGACTTTTATAATGGGAAAATTGTCAATGACGATGTGTTATTCAGATTGGACCGATTAGTGGAAGATACGGTAGACACAACGAATATGGCGCGAGCACTGCGTGAAGAAAAAGACGCCCAATATGACTTTTGATTCTAGAAAGTGTGGAAGAATCGAATTGAAAATGCTAAACGGTGAATAAATTATGTGAGTGGTTGAATGATTTAGTGGAACGATGAATAAATCTTGTGAGTGGTCGAATGATTTAGCGGAACGATGAATAAATCTTGTGAGTAGTCGAATCATTTTCCAGAACGGGTCATTTCATTTAAATGCAGTGAATATTTAAACGAAGTGAATGAGCTAAAATATCGGAACATCTCATATTCCCATATATACTATAAATAATGAGGAGATGATGTAGATGACAAAGAAAGAACAAATTGTTTGTGATTTTACAACGGGTATTTGTGGACCAGTCGGGGAACAGACAACTGCTTCTCAAGGATTTGTCGATTTATCCACATTGCAAGCAGAAGAGCCAAAAGAAGATACGGAGAATCGTCAAGAAGCGGAAGAATAATCGTCTATTCTTTGACAGCGTAAACGAAATTATATACGCTAAGTATGTATAGATATGCATGTATTAAGCGTAAAGGATAGATGATTATGACGGAAAATAATGCGCCAGAAGAAATGCATCCGGAACAATTGGATGATGAAACATTGTTTATCGTGTCGCAAACGTTTAAAGCATTGAGTGATCCGACGAGAATCCGTATTTTAAATTTGCTTTGTACGGATGAGTATTCGGTTAATTCGATTGCTGAAAATTTGAATTTGAGCCAGTCGACTGTATCGCATCAATTGCGATTTTTAAAAAACTTACGTCTTGTGAAGTTTAGACGTGAAGGAACAACTTTATATTATTCTGAAGATGATGAGCATGTAATCAATTTATTGAAACAAGCAATCGAGCATGCCGAACATCATTAATAAAAAATATCCCTTCCGTGTATTCTAACAAATATTTCAGAAGGGGTATTTTGCTTGAATCGGCAAGTTTTACAATTGAGGAGAATTCATTTATAATAGGGGTATAGGGTATATTAGATCAAAGAGGTGATTGCGATGACAAAAACGACAGTGCAACCAAATAAGCAACAATTATTAAATCGTTTAAAAAGAATTGAAGGTCAAGTACGCGGCATTCACCAAATGGTGGAAAATGATCGCTATTGTGTAGATATTTTACATCAAATTAGTGCGATTCAATCCGCAATGAATAAAGTATCTTTGGCATTATTAGAAGATCATACGCATCATTGTGTTGTACGGGCGATTCAAGATGAAAACGGCGAGGAAGCAATTCGTGAATTAATGAGTGTTATGAAAACGATGACAAAATAAAACAAGTTTATTGTATACCTACATGGGGTATGATATATTGTAAATAATTCAATTAGAGGAGGAATAGAAAATGAAGAAAGTTTTAAAAGTCGAAGGTATGTCATGTGGACATTGTAAAAGTGCTGTTGAATCGAGTGTTGAGGAGCTAGATGGCGTAACAACTGTAGCTGTTAACCTTGAAGCAGGAGATGTAACGGTAGAATTTGATGAAGCAAAAACATCTGTAGCAGCAATTACAGAAACAATCGAAGATCAAGGTTATGACGTGAAAGCTTAATTAAAAAACAAATAAGAAAGATTGTGCCACTTGGTATGGTCTTTCTTTTTCAAAATAATATACCCCTACCCAGTATAGGAGGAGAGGAAAATGGCAACGAAAGAGCAAACGATGCAAATACAAGGGATGACTTGTAGTGCGTGTGCTGTACGGATTGAAAAGTCGCTCGCTAAAATGGACGGTGTTGAAAAAGCTAACGTCAATTTAGCATTGGAACGTTCGACGGTGACATATGATCCTGAGAAAGTATCCACTGCAGATGTTCAAGCGAGAATTGAAAAGCTCGGTTATGGAGTTGTGGAAGAACATGTCAATTTTGATATTACAGGAATGACTTGTTCGGCATGTGCGAATCGAATTGAAAAACGATTGAATCGTATGGAAGGTGTTTCAAATGCGACGGTAAACTTCGCTTTGGAAACGGCTACGGTCGATTATAATGAAAGCCAAGTGTCTGCGAAAGAGATGATGGCTGCGATTGAAAAAATGGGTTTCGAGTTAATTTTAGAACAAGATGAAGCCGAAAAGATGGATCATAAAGAACAAGAGATTAAAAAGCAACAAACGAAATTCATTGCAGCAGTCATTTTAACACTGCCATTGTTTTGGACGATGGTTGCGCATTTTGAATTTTTATCGTTCATTTACATGCCAGACTTTTTAATGAATCCATGGGTGCAATTAGCTTTTGCGACGCCTGTGCAATTCATTATTGGTGCACAATTTTATAAAGGTGCTTACAATTCTTTGCGCAATAAAAGTGCCAATATGGACGTTCTTGTCGCACTCGGCACAAGCGCAGCGTATTTCTATAGTTTATATTTGTCGATTGAATGGATGAATAACGGTAAAATTGGTGAACCAGAATTGTATTTTGAAGCGTCAGCAGTTATTATTACGCTAATTTTACTTGGGAAATTATTTGAAGTGCGTGCGAAAGGGAAAACGAGTCAAGCGATTCAAAAATTACTTGGCTTACAAGCTAAAACAGCTCGCGTACTGAAAGATGGTGTTGAGCAAGAAATTTCAATTGAAGATGTGCAAGTAGGAGACATTCTTGTCGTTAAACCAGGTGAGAAAATTCCTGTTGACGGTGAGATTATCGAAGGACAATCAGCAATCGATGAGTCGATGTTAACGGGGGAAAGTATTCCGATTGATAAAAAGATTGGAGACCTTGTCATTGGTGCGACATTAAATAAAAACGGCTCGTTGCAAATTAAAGCAACAAGAGTTGGAAAAGAAACAGCTTTAGCACAAATTGTGAAAGTTGTAGAAGAAGCACAAGGCTCGAAAGCGGACATCCAACGTTTAGCAGATAAAATTTCGGGAGTTTTTGTTCCTGTCGTCGTTGCAATTGCAGTCGTGACGTTTTTCATTTGGTATTTTGCAGTTACACCAGGTGATTTCCGCTCGGCGTTAATTCCGACGATTTCGATTCTCGTAATCGCATGTCCATGTGCACTTGGACTTGCAACACCGACTTCAATTATGGCAGGGTCGGGCCGTTCAGCTGAATTTGGTGTGTTATTCAAGGGCGGCGAGCATTTAGAACATACGCAAGCGGTAGATACAGTCATTTTAGATAAAACAGGAACTGTTACGAAGGGTGAGCCAGCATTAACAGATGTTGTATTAGCAGACGGTTTCGACGAACAAGATGTATTACGACTTGTAGCGGCGGCAGAAAACCAATCTGAACATCCACTCGCACAAGCAATCGTTAAAGGTGTGCGTGATAAAGGGATTGAAGTAGGAACGACAGAAAGTTTTGAAGCATTACCAGGTTATGGTATTCAAGCCGTTGTTCAACAGCGTGAAGTGTTAGCTGGAACGAGAAAATTAATGAAAGAACGTCATGTTGACTTAGGAAATTTCGGGCAGCAGATGGAACAATTAGAATATGACGGAAAAACAGCGATGCTTATTGCAATTGATGGAAAAATCGCAGGCATTGTTGCGGTGGCGGATACAGTGAAAGAAACGTCTAAAGAAGCGATTCGTCGCATGCATGAGTTAGGCTTAAATGTCATTATGCTAACGGGTGATAATGCTCGCACAGCACAAGCAATTGCAGACGAAGTAGGCATTGACCAAGTCATTGCGGAAGTTCTGCCGGAAGAGAAAAGTAATGAAGTTAAAAAGCTACAAGATCAAGGCAAGATTGTTGCGATGGTCGGGGACGGCATTAACGACGCGCCAGCTCTTGCGGTGGCGAATGTTGGGATGGCAGTTGGTACGGGAACGGACGTAGCAATTGAAGCCGCAGACATTACACTAATGCGCGGAGACTTAAACAGCGTAGCGGACGCAATCTTAATGAGTCAAAAAACGATGCGAAACATTAAGCAAAACCTATTCTTCGCATTTTTCTACAACACGATCGGTATTCCAGTTGCAGCACTTGGCTTTTTAGCACCATGGGTTGCAGGTGCCGCAATGGCATTCAGTTCAGTGTCAGTAGTCTTAAACGCATTACGATTACAAAGAGTAAAATTATAAAAAGAAGCCCTGTCTATCAAGTGAATTGTTGATAGATGGGGCTTTTTGGGGGTGGTAGGGTTGCTGGGAGAAGTGCGGTAAATGGAGTTGTCAGAATTGTTTGCGTGGGAGTGCCAGCGTATAATGTAATATAAGTCAAGTGCCAAGATTACTTAAAATTGGCCGCATGATACCATAGCTTTTAAGG
>ERZ808028.366-NODE-366-length-40318-cov-5.458015_pt1 | contig 40318 bp, 50 predicted proteins | sample MGYA00380184_ERZ808028 | MGnify/ENA primary metagenome ERZ808028 (study PRJEB31490, sample SAMN06133397) | mouse gut metagenome | isolation source: J8_1 | host: mice | place: China: Chengdu | collected 2015-05 ...
TTATTTTTTCATTAATATACATTCTATATCCTCCCAAGCTGATAATTTCTGTTTTTAAAAAGGTGACCGATTAATATCCCGAATGCAGAAACAGATGCGGATATTAAAAAGAATGTAAGACTTGTTCCGAAATTCATTGATATGTAATGAAAAATCAGCGAATAATTTGTAGCCTGAATCAAACTTACCAATATATTCAGCAAAAGATGCATTACCCCGAAAAAGAGCGAAAAAAGATATTTGCTTGTTTTCCAATGGGTGTCATTGCCTATGAATGCAGAGATTATAAATGCAGTCAGCGGAATGATGAAAAACATAATGATATCGTCCTTCGCTCCGCCGATATAAGAATTTGTCAGCTGAAATATAATTAGACATATCACCCAAACAAAAAGATATACTGTTATTTCAATGATTTTTTTCACCTTGCTGCTTTGCTTTATTGAATTTGTATTTTTGCTAAAGTATTCAAGCATTTTATCATCACTCTTTATTAATTCATCTATACTGATATTAAAAATATTGCTCATTTCAATCAGGCTGACTATATCGGGATAAGAACGGTTATTTTCCCAGTTTGATACAGTTTGCCTTGTTGTTTTTAATTTTTCTGCCAAAGCTTCCTGCGTTAAACCGACTGATTGTCTTTCTGTTTTGATTTTTGCGCCAATGTCCATACTGACAACACCACCTTTTACTACCATATTATCTTTTATAGCAAAATAATTCAAGAATAAATGTTTTTACATATCGCTCTGTGTATGCAAAAATGCTTTTACATTGATGTTTAATTAAAATAATACCCCCGAGAAGCAATTCACGGGGGTATGTGTGTTATTTTGAAGTTTTTTTGTAATCATCAATTGTTTTCTGAACTGTTGATTCTGTGCCGTCGCTGTTTGTTATTACAATCTCAGGGTACCAATGACTTGAAAAACGGAACGGGTTATCCGTTTCATTCTCGTATTCAACGGCAGTTTTGCGGACATCCTTTGGGTCCTTATCCTTTGCCTGTGCAGTGCTGTCAATCTCCTCAACAGCCTTGCAGATGACTACAAATCTGTATCCGCTTTTGTAATCCGTGGGGCAGGACAGTGTTAAAAATGTATCGCTTCTTTGCGGCTCAACGCCTGATACATTATAAATCAGCCTGCTTTTTATTCTGTCAAGATACTGATTTGTGCTGTCAAAGGTCATTTTTTCCGTTACATTGTACGGGAAAATATAGCCGTCATCATCCTTTTCATCGGTGTTTGTATAAAATGCACCAAGTACCTGAAAATTATAGTCCTGCAGCCAGTTGGTATAGGTTACGGCTTTTGATGCTTTATTGTATGCGGCAGCATTTTTATAAAGCTCCTCCAGCTTATTATCATCAAGATAAACCACATAGTTTGCAGCGGCTGCCCCTTCGGTAACAGGTGCGGATATGCCTTTGTCCACATACATATCCATACCTATGTCACGGATTGTGATATGACCGACAGCATCAGGATTAGAGCCATAGGTGTCGCAATACTTTTCAAGTATTCCGATTGGAAATTCAACATCGGGGTATTTTTCGGTATAAGGCTTAAGATAAGCTGTTTTTGAATAGTCAACGGCATATTTTATGCCAAAGCCTGCTCCGACAGCTATAATAACGGCAAGTACGGGAAGAACAACCTTTTTGCTGAAAACGGCTTTGAAAAATTTTTTTGTTTTTTCATTTCTCTTAGCTTTCAGCTCTGCCTTTTCTTCAGGCGTTTTTTGGGGGCGTTCTTTTTTCTGTTTTGTCTTTTTTGCAGGTGTTTCTTCCATATTATCTGCAGAGAAGTCAATCAGCTCTTCACGTCTTTTCGGCGGCTCAAGAGGCTCAACCTCACGTGTTTCCCTTTGTTCTTTTTGGTTTTTATATTCGCTTAAAATTTCATCAATGGTGTTATTGTTGTTATTATTATTCTCACTCATTATTTTATAATCACCTTTTTCACATTCTGAATGGCTTCGTTCATAAGCTCCTCAAGGTTTTCAATATTCGCCTCAGCCTTAATGACATCATCAAGATGGGGCTTGGTTTTAGGGTGCTTTGGTGTGAATACAGTGCAGCAGTCCTCATATGGCTGAATGGATGTCTGGAAGGTATCTATTTTGCGTGATATTGCAATAATCTCCTCCTTATCCATTCCTATGCAGGGTCTGAACACAGGCATATTTACTGCACAGTCTGTGCAGGCAAGTGCATACATAGTCTGGCTTGCTACCTGACCTACGCTCTCACCTGTAATCAGTGCAGAGCAGTTCTGGTGAACAGCAAGCTTTTCGCTTATCATCATCATAATTCTGCGCATAATGATTGTAAAATATTCCTCAGGGCAAAGGTCACGGATTGCCTCCTGAATTTTTGTAAACGGCACAACATATGTGGTGATAACACCCGAGTAGCGTGCCACCTTTTTCAGCAGCTCCATAACCTTCATTTCGGCAAGCTCGGAGGTATAGGGAGGGGATGCAAAGTGGATTGCACAAAGCTCAATGCCACGCTTTGCCATCATATATGCGGCAACAGGGGAGTCGATACCTCCGCTTATCAGTATGCCTGCTCTGCCGCTGGTGCCTGTGGGCATACCGCCTGCACCCTTGATGTTGTTGCCTCTTACAAAAGCATATTTGTCCCTTACCTCAACGGTAACGGTGATATCGGGGTTGTGAACATCTACACTGAGATTACGGAATTTTGATAAAAGAAATCCGCCAAGCTCCCTGCAGATTTCGGGGGATTTCATAGGGAATTTTTTGTCGCTTCGCTTTGCCTCAACCTTAAAGGTTTTTGCATCCTCAAGCTCTTCTTTTAAATAGCTGAGGGCAGTTGTTTTGATATCTTCAAAGTCCTTTTCGCAGACGCAGGCACGTGACAGTGCCGCAATGCCGAAAACCCTTGATACAATATCGACTGCATCGTCAAGATCTATATCATCATCCAAAGGGTCAACCATTATGGTTGACTGGCTTTTTGTGAACTCAAATGAGCCGAGGTCATTGAGCCTTCTTTTCATATTCTTAATGAGAATGTCCTCAAAGGAGCTTCTGTTCAGTCCCTTGAGTGCAAGCTCACCGTTTTTAACAAGTATAATCTCTTTCATAATATTTCCTTTACAGAGGGTGCTTTTGGATAAGCTCAGTGAGAGCGTTTACCAGAAGGTCAGCCTCTTCCTTTGTATTGTGTCTTGAAAAGCTTATTCTTATGCTTTTGTCCAATGTTTCGTTTGAAAGCCCCATTGCACTGAGCACATGGCTTTTTTTGCCCTTGGCACAGGCAGAGCCGTTGCTGACATACACATTGTAGTTTGAGGAAAGCTCCTGCAGAATTGTCTGGCTGCGCATAAATGTGGGCACATAAATATTTATGATATAGGGTGACGCATTTTCACCGCTGTTAAACAGTATGCCGTCAATTTTGCTTAGCTTTTCTTTAGTATATATGTTCAGCTCTTTGATTTTATCTCTTTGCTGTTTTGATACATCAAGCTCTTTAACTGCAGCACCAAAGCCGGCAATCAGCGGTGCGGCTTCTGTACCGGGGCGGATTTTATGTTCCTGTTCACCGCCGAAGCTTCCTGCAAAATTCTGATTTGTAAGGTTTGCGGCTTTGCTTACATAAAGTGCGCCCACACCCTTCGGTCCGTGTATTTTGTGTGCTGATACAGTAGCCAAGTCAACACCAAGCTTTTTTACGTTAATCGGCATTTTGCCGTATGCCTGAACACAATCAATGTGTATCAGTGCAGGGCTGTCAGCCCTTGTGACGATACGCCTGATTTTTTCAACAGGCATAACAGAGCCGACCTCGTTGTTCACATACATTATTGAAACAAGAATCGTTTCATCGTTCACAGCCTCGTTTATCTGTTCTTCAGTGATAAAACCGTATTTGTCAGGCTGAAGGTAGATTACCTCAAAGCCCTGTTTTTCAAGCTCCTGTGCGGACTGCAAAACGCTTTCGTGCTCAATTGCAGTGGTAACGATTCTGTTGCCGAGCCTTTTTTTCGCTTTTACGGCACCGAACAGAGCCAGATTATTGGCTTCTGTTCCGCCTGAGGTAAAAATGATTTCCTCTTTTTCTGCACCAAGGCTTTGTGCAACAGCAGTGCGTGCAAGAATAATTTCCTTAGCCGAGCCTACACCGAGAGCGTGCAGACTTGAGGGATTGCCCCAGCTTTCGGTAAGCATTTTATGAACTGCATCAACACAGGCTTTGCATGGCTTTGTTGTTGCAGAATTGTCAAGATATGCCATCATAATCTTTTGAGTTCCTTTAGTTTGAATATTCCTGCTATGGTTTTGGCGTCCTTGATTTCGCCGCTCATGATTTTGTTTACACATTCATTAAAGGGCATTTTTATAACATCAAGGTATTCATCATCATCAAGGTGCTGTTCACCATAGCTGAGGTCTGCCGCATAGAAAATTCGTATGATTTCACCGCAGTAGCCCGGGGTGGGGTATATTTCGCCAAGGCTTTCAAATATACCTGCCGAGGCTCCGCATTCCTCGCTAAATTCACGGATTGCCGCATCCCGCGGATTTTCGCCGTATTCAAGCTTTCCTGCAGGGATTTCATAAATGGTTTCCTTATATGGATAACGGAACTGCCTTACAAGCAAAACCTCGTTATTATCAGTTAAGCCGACAATGGCGACACCGCCCGGATGATCAACGACCTCACGCATGGCAGGTGTGCCGTCGGTTAAAGTGATATTGTCAAGGTGAACATTGATTATGTTTCCTTTAAATTTCCAGTTAACCTCCTCGGTCTGCTCAAAAAAGCCGAGAGCAATGGCTTCAATGTCGTCAATTTTTTCTGCAATAAATTTTGCCTGTGCTTCAATCAGTTCAAATTTTGAGCCGTAGCCCCATAATACACCGATGCTGTCAAGCTGATTAAGCTTAGCACCGTCGATGTCAAAATGGGTATCGCCGACCATAACAGCTTCCCTTGCATTTGCACCAAGCTCGTTAAGACATCTGCCTATAATGCTGGATTTTGATTCGCAGTCTGCCTTGAAGGAAACACCGCAGATGCAGTCAAAAAGTGCTTTGATACCGAATTTTTCAAGAAGTGCCTCAATATAATGCTGTGGCTTTGAGGATGCAATGCCAAGCCTGATACCACCTGCTTTAAGCCTTTTTAACAGGCTGATTATACCGTCATAAAGACAGCTTTCGTAAAGACCTGTGTTGGTGTATCTTTCACGGAATTTTTTTACAAGCTCTTCCGCCTTTACGGGGTCGGCACCGAATTTTTCCTGAAAGGTAATCAAAAGCGGAGGACCGATAAAGCAGGTCAGCTCTCTGTAATCCTCAGGTGTGGCATAACCGAAATAGTCAAGTGCAAATTTTGCACTTTTAAGTATGCCTTCTCCCGTATCGCAAACCGTGCCGTCAAAATCAAAAACTACTGTATTGTATCTCATTTTCCGTTAACCCTATTCATAAATTTTTCGCTGCAGACAAGAAAGCGTTCAATGGTACCTCTGCCGACAGTGTCACCCTTATCATCCGTGGCTGAAACCTCAAAAACAAGTCTTCTTCCGTCAACTTCGGCAAGGGAGGCAGTGGCTGTAATTACTGTGCCGATACCGCTTGCCTTATCGTGTGTAACTGTTACTTTTGTGCCCACAGTGGTTTCATCGCTTTCTAACAGCGGCGCAGCTGCATTGCAGGTTGCCTCCTCCATTAATGCAAGCATCATCGGTGTGGCAAAAACCTCAAGAGAACCTGACTTAACCGCTGCAGCACAATTGGTCTTATTAACCGTTGTGACTGCTTCCCCCACAGGGATAGATGAAAAATGCTTCATACGATCACCTTTTGAATTTATTTGGTATAGTATAACATATTTTTTTATTATATACAATATAAAAGAATTGTGATACAATATATAAACCGATATGTAATCAGGAGGCATAGCTTTGGAGGAAAAAAGAAGGCGTATTCATCTGCTTGATGAAATACGCGGCTTTGCAATACTTTGTATGATTGTGCACCACACCTTTCTTGATGTGGGTGATGTGCTGAATCTGAACTGGGGATATAAGGTTTTTAATGCCTTATGTTATGCTCAGCCCATATTCTGGGCATTGTTCATTATTATTTCGGGCATATGCACAGGGCTTTCAAGAAATACGGTCAAAAGGGGCTTTTTAGTGCTTGTATGCAGCGGCGTGATAACCCTTGTTACAGCACTTGTAATGCCGATGTTCGGCTTTATTGAATGTGAAATTTATTTCGGTATTCTGCATTGCCTTGGCTTTTGTATGATAGCAGCAGGTCTGGCAATGCCGCTGATAAAAAAGATAAATTACAAGATAGGGGCAGTTGTATCAGCGGTATTGTTTTTATTTTTCTATGGTATTGACAGCGGAAGTATCTGTTTTGGGCTGATCGATTTGCCGTCATCACTTATGCAGAATAATCTGCTTGCACCTCTTGGACTGCATAATGCTGATTTTTACAGCGCAGACTATTTTCCGTTAATTCCCTGGATATTTATGTTTTTTGCAGGAGCCTTTCTCGGCAAGCCTGTAAGTGAGGGGAAGCTGCCTGAAACGGCATATAAAAAAAGAAGCAGCTTTCTGAGCCTTGTGGGCAGAAACAGCCTTTGGGTTTATCTTGCACACCAGCCTGTTATCTACGGAATTATGTTTATAATCGGGCTTATAATTTCATAATATTCTGAACAAAAAAGAGCGCACCTCATAGTATAAAGAGGTGCGTTTTTTATTTGATTTTTAAAGTGTAAGATTAATTTTATTGTCTGCACTTTGCTTATCAGCGGTGATTAGTTCAGGTGCCCTACAGCCACAGAACAGCCTGAGCCGTATCCGCTGTTTATATAGAGCGTGGCTGAAATTTTTGCGTGCTTAAATTTTCAGCCACTGCTCATTCGCCGAATTGACGGAGTACAGACAATAGTTAAGATATTTCGTAACGATGTCCCTTGCTGTGCTTATGTGTCTGCTGACCGTGGGCTGTGACAGCTTAAGCTCCTTTGCAATTTCAAGCTGTGATTTGTTGTGTACATAAAATAACCTCAGGCAAAGGCTCTGTCTGTCGGTCAGCTCATTTTTTATTATGAGAGGAAGCACCTTTGACATTGCTTTGAGCATGATCTTCTGACCGTCACATTCATATTCATCATCATTAATGGTTTTGTCTGACATATATTCTTCAACAAAGCTTAGCATACGGATTCCTCCTCATCTTCATAATAGCGGGAAAGCAAAGCTGAAATTCTTCTGCATTCACAAGCCATATCGTAATAAACTGAAATTCTTTTTCTGAGCAGCAGTAAGTCCTCGCCTGAATAAATACAAAGTAAAGGCTTTAAGCCTTTGATTTTACTCTGCAGGATTTTGTGCTGTTCCTCGTATTCACGAGCCAATTCATCAATAGTCATTGCTACCCTTCTTTCAAAATGTATTGAGTGGACAATTACTATGTTAGCAGAACAATCGTTCGGTGTAAATTATTTGATGTGCTTCTGTCCCAAAAACAGAACTTTAAAAAAATTTTTTTGTTACCTAAATTTACCGATGCTTTAATATACAAAAGCATATCAAAATAAATAAAATATTTCAGCAAAGCTATTGACAAACTGTGCAATATTGACTATAATTAGCTTGAAGATACGGAATGGGCCGCACCATTCCGTACTGAATGGTCCTCCATGGTTTGTAATAACAGAGAGGGGAAGGTCGCAAGTGCAGTTGCGACCTTCTTTCTTTTTTTAGGAATTGTTTATTTTTATTCTCTTTACTTTTTCGGCACATAGTATTAGAATATATCTAATATCATTTTTATGGGGCGTATTTATGTATCATAGAACTTATGTTAAAGTAGATTTGGATGCAATTGAATATAATGTGAATCATATTCTTGAAAAGATAAATAAAAAATCAAAGCTGTTAATTGTGGTTAAGGCGGATTCCTATGGTCACGGCTCTGTTGAGGTCAGCAGATTTTTGCAGGACAAATGCGACTTTTTTGGTGTTGCCTGTGTTGACGAGGCAATGGAGCTTGTGGAGGCGGGGATTGATAAGCCCATTCTTGTTCTGGGCTATGTTTCTCCCAGTGAGTATGAAACTGTTGTTAAATATGATATCCGCATACCGATTTTTACCTTTGAAAATGCTGTCGCTCTTTCTGCAGAGGCAGAGAAGCAGGGTAAAATTATCCCATTTCATTTTTGTGTTGATACAGGAATGAGCCGTATCGGTTTTCAGGTTAATTGTGAAAATGCGGATATGTGCAGAAAAATTGTTGCTTTGCCGAATATTGAAGCAGAAGGCTTGTTTTCTCACTTTGCAACTGCAGATGAGCGTGATTTGACCAAGACTTATAAACAGCTTGAGCTGTTTAAAGCATTTGATAAAATGCTTTGTGAGAGGGGTATTACGGTTCCCATTAAGCACCTCAATAATTCCGCAGGTATTATGATGATTGACGAATGCTTTGATATGGTGCGCTCGGGAATTGTTACATACGGCTTGTATCCAAGCGAGGATGTGGACAAATCAAGGCTTTCTTTAAAGCCTGCAATGGAATGGAAAACGCATATCAGCTATGTTAAAACACTTGAGGCAGGCAGAGAAATTTCCTACGGCGGAACATATGTGACAGAAAAGGCTACAGTGGTAGCGACTGTGCCTGTGGGATATGCTGATGGTTACCCAAGATGCCTGAGCAATGTGGGCAGAGTCATTGTAGGCGGTCATTATGCGAACATTATCGGCAGGGTGTGTATGGATCAGTTTATGATTGACGTTACCGATATACCCGATGTTAAGGTTGAGGATGAGGTAACGCTTGTCGGCACGGACGGAGATGCTGTTCTTACAATGGAAGAAATTTCAAATAATGCTCATTCCTTCAACTATGAGCTGCCCTGTAAAATTGCAAGGCGTGTTCCACGTGTATATTACCGAAACGGCAAAATCGTTAAAACAGTTAAAAACATTTTTAACAGATAAAATTGTATTGTTGTAAAAATATGTAACCCACTACGCTCTTTTATATCAAAAACTGCGTAGTGGGTTACTTTTTAGTATTTTTTAAAACAAGTAGTTTTTATATTACATTTTGGACATCGTATTTCTCTTGCATTTTCAAAATAGTGAAATCTTGATGCGGTTAATGTATCTTTTAAAGTCGGAGTGAATTTTTCATTACATCTGCTGCATTCATAATATCCATATTTTATATCAATCTTGATAAGCAATAAAATTGAAAATATGACCAATATCAGTCCTGTGATAATTAACACTATTTTTATATGGAATTTGACATCAAAATAAAAAGCAGAATATGCAATTGCAATACCGATAATTCCTAAAAATATATCAAATGATTTTAATAAGATTGTTTTAATATGCGGATTGTTCAAAACTATACCTTCTTGGAAATGTACTTTATTTTATAAAGTATAGCAAATTTATGTAAATATAGCAAGAATGCCTTGATAAATAGAAGCGTATAGTCAATTTGACTATACGCTTATTCTGTCAGCAAAGCAGATTTAGCTTACACAAAATGTCATAATATTTGTAAAATAAAGCCGTGAGGGGATGTCGTTCTTTGAAGTCATATCACTATTTCAAAGATTTTAATATACCATTTTCAAAACTGTAAATGTTTTCCTTTTTATATCCATAATTGCCATTAGGTAATGCAATATGTGGTTCAAAGGTAAAATATTTAACGGATGATAATTTCCTTTTATTGTTCTTTTCGATGTATATACGAGATGTTTTGTAGTGGCATATTGAATGACCCAGATTGTTATTAAAATCAAGATTTACAAAGCCGTTTTCACAAATCATATTGTTCATTTCATAGTATAAATCTTCAAAGGTCGTGTTTGGATTTGAAAATTCTGTTAAATGCTTGTGCAATTGTTCTTCAAACATTAATCCGTTTTTCCATTGTGTGTTTTTTATATCTTCAATATTTTCAACAGTTTTGCCGTTTTCAATAATTATGGTTCGGGCATAATCTCCCCAGACACGGTGGATTTGAGGGCTTAAATCTATAGTTATAATATCATCATTTTTAACAATATATTCGGAGGTTTTATATTTTCTTCCGGAAACAGAAATTGTTGTTTCTTCACCGGCAAATATCAGTGCACCGATGTTGTAATACCAGAATGAGTCAGCACCTAAGCTGAGCATTTTGTTTTCACAAAGTTTTCTTATTTCTGACAGTGTCATTCCGGGAATTATTTCGTTTTTTATATATTTGATTGTTTCAACAGCAATGTGCTGTACCTGTAAATTTGATATGCTCATAATGATTCCCCTTTACTGCAAACAACGGCAAACGATATAAACATCGTTTGCCGTTGGATTTTATGATTCGGTGTCACTGCCGCCATTGTTTGCCGATGCCCAGCCAATCCAGGTTTTACCTGTGTTCAGGCTTAAAGCTTTACCCTGACTGTCTTTGAGTACAAGCATACCGTTTTCAACAGACCAGGTTATGTCTGTGATTGTGCCCATTGTGGCAAGCTTTCCTGTTCCGCCTTCCAATTTGTAGTTGCAGTAGGTTTCGCTGTTGCCGCTGCCCTTATAGTTTTCTTTAACAACATATTCAGTGGTATCATACAAAACTAAAATATTTTTCCTTGCAACATCTGTTTGGTAATCGCTTGAGTGATACATTTTATCCTCGTCGCTGAAAGCCCATGTTCTTGTTTTTGATCTGCTTGAAAATCTTACATCAATGGTGCTGCAGTCTGTTTCGCTGACGGTTTTGTCCTCGTCATTGAAATTGAATTTTGTGTAGCTGCTGTCCTCAGCCTCTGTTCTGAAGCCCTCCTGTGCAATAGCATCTGCAAGCTTATCACCATAGATTACACCTGTGTGCTCTGATGATACACCTCTTGACTTATCTCTGCCGAAAAGACCTACCTTGTCGCTGAATGCCATCTGATTGATATGGTCTACATTATCCTCCTGAAAAACAGTGTTTGCACCTATGTAGTTACCCTTGCTGGAGCTCTGACCCCAATGGATAAAGATAGCATCAAACATTTCGCTGAATTTAATGAACGGAGGTCTTGCACTTCTGATAGGACCGAGCTGATTGGGAAGAGCGGTGTAGTCTGCATAAAGCCACAGCATTCTTGCTTCGCCGCCTTCAACTTCGCCCTCGACAATAATGTCAGGAGCTTTTGTTTCGTCATTAATGCCCCACTGCGGTCTTGCCTGTGCTGCATTTTCAACTACGATTGCAGCAGGTCTTGCCTTTGCGGCACTCTGGTTATAGCTGCCCTCGTTGGTTAACGGGTTGTTCACAATAACAGGTGCTGCGGTTGTTGACTCTGTTGTGCCTATCGGTGCAGTGGTTTCGGGCTCCTTGCTGTTGCCTTTAATGAGAACGACAGCAACTATGATTGCTATCACTGCCACAACAGCGGCTGCAACAGCTATGATTTTCTTTTTATTATTGTTTGAATTTGACACGTTAATTTCCTCGTATTCTTCATATTCAGGCTCATCGCTTATTGTTATTTTCGATGAGCTGCTTTGCTCGGATATTATAAAATCCTCTGATATTTTTTCTGCTTCTGCTTCTTCTGAAGATGTTTCCATTGACATGGTTTCTTCAGGCACGGCAGCTTCAGGCTCTTCTGCTTTGATTTGGTTATCATCAGCAGGGACAGGTGCCTGGGGATCGCCTTTTTTCTTTAGCTCGTTTAAAATTTTGTCTAATTCTTCTGAATCAGGTATTTTAATCACTCCCTAACTGAAATATTTATTTTTTAACATTGTATCACAAATATAAACAGATTTCATTAAATTTTTTTAAAAATAAAAATTTATTGCCATTGTTGATTTAAAGAGCGATTTATAGTAAAATATATATTTACCATATATAAAAAATGCTGAGGTGATATAATGGCAAAAACAATTCCGATGATTGTTACCAATCATAACATCCTTGTCAGGGACAAAGACGGTGAAGGCTTTAAGCCTTTTAATCTGCCGTCCTTAAATCCGTTGCCTAATATTCCTTTTTATCACGAATTTGCCGAAAAAATTGCCGAAAGTCAATATTATTTTAAGGAGTTTATGAAGGAGAATTACGGTAAAAAGCTCAGTAAATATATATTGGCAATTATTGTTCCTGATGACACCACAAAGCTGGAATCAATTTTTATCAACGAGTTTTTTGTAAATTCGGGTGCCTGCAAGGCGGTTGCGCAGATGCCTATGGCACTTGCTGTGTCAAAGGATGATGACAGATATATCACCGTTTCCAAAAGTCAGCGCAGTGTAGTTCTTGAATATGTGCGAAATCACGAAACAGTTGTTAAGAAGAATTATAACATTAATACTTATGACCCAAAACAGATTATGGCTGACGCAGCCGTTCTTCATATTGATATAGAATATAATGATGTTCCTGTTTATGTAAACAATTTTAATCTTAATATGGACGACCTCCTTGAAATGGGCGAAATTATCAGCCCCAAACAGTTTATGAATAAAATTGCAAATATTGATGTGGAAAAATTATAATAAAAATAATACCTCTGCAAAGAATAATGCAGAGGTGATTTTTTATGGAAAAGAAAAATAAAAAGCAGAACAAAAAAGAGATTATTGATTTAACATCCTATATCAGCCCTGAAATGGTCAACAGTGATGTGAACGGCAGCTATACAGGTGTTACGGAAAGCACCTATTATGGTGAGGAGCTTGAAGAGCCTGTTCAGGACGCCGATGATCTTTAATTTTAATTAGGTATTGACTTTTTAAAATAAAGTGTTATTATAATTATAGCATTATTCATAATCTCATGGTGAGAGTGAGCCGAACGGCTCGCTCTCTTATTATTGTAAGGAGGTTTTTATGGCAGGCAAGGGTAATACCGTATCAAAGGTTACGGAGATTGTTGCACCTTATGCAAAGGAGCTTGGTCTTGATTTATGGGACATTCGCTTTGTTAAGGAGGGTACGGACTGGTATCTGAGAATATTTATAGATAAAGAGGGCGGTATTTCAATAGATGACTGTGTTGATTTGACACACGCTATAACAAAGCCCCTTGATGAGGCTGACCCGATCAGTCAGAGCTATACATTGGAGGTCAGCTCACCCGGTGTGGAAAGAGAGCTTGTTGCCGATGCACATTTTGAAAAATATGTGGGCAGCCCTGTAATGTTAAGATTAATCAGACCGATTGATAAGGTAAGGGATTTCAGCGGTGTGCTCAGCTCATATAATAATGGTGAGCTTACTGTTGCACTTGAAAACAGTGAAAGCATCTGTGTTAACAAAAAGGAAACCGCTTTTGTTAAGCTGGATGATTTTGATATAAATGATTTTAATAACTAATCTGTTATGATTTCAGAGAAAGGATGATAGGAAAATGAGTAAAGAATTTTTTGAAGCAGTAAAGCTTCTGGAGGCAGAAAAAGGAATCCCTGCGGATTATTTGTATGAAAAGATTTCTGCAGCAATTATTGTTGCAGCAAAGCACGATTACAACGGCAAGGATATTGTTCATTGTGATATTGATGAAGAGAAGCAGAAAATCAAGGTTTATGTAACAAAAAATGTTGTTGATGAGATTGAGGATCCTGATACCGATTTGACACTTGAGGAGGCTCAGGTTTACCGTAAATCCGCTAAGGTCGGCAAGACAATTGATATTCCTTTGAAAACAAAGGATTTCGGCAGAATTGTTGCCCAGACAGCTAAGCACGTTATCCGTCAGGGTATCCGTGAGGCAGAGAGAGGACAGATGCTTCAGGAATTCAAATCAAAGAATCAGGAGCTTATTTCAGCCAAGGTTGAGAGAATTGACCCGATTACAGGCAATGCTACAATTGAAATCGGCAAAAATCAGACTGTTCTTCCGAAGAGCGAGCAGGTTCCCGGAGAGGTTCTTACTGAGGGACAGACAATCAAGGTGTTCATTGTTGACGTTAAGGAAGGCGGAAAAGGTCCTAAGATTATGATTTCAAGAACACATCCCGGTCTTGTTCGCCGTTTGTTTGAGCAGGAAGTGCCTGAAATTTATGACGGTACAATTGAAATTAAATCCGTTTCACGTGAGGCAGGCTCAAGAACAAAGATTTCGGTTTACACCAAGGATGAGGATATTGATCCTGTTGGTGCTTGTATCGGTCCCCGCGGACAGAGAGTTTCAAACATCGTTGAGGTACTCGGCGGTGAGAAGATTGATATTATCAAATACAGTGAGGATCCGTCAGAATATATTGCGGCAGCACTTGCACCGTCAGAGGTTTGCTCAATCGAGATTCTTGATGAGGATGTTAAAACCTGCAGGGCAACTGTTCCTGATGATCAGCTTTCACTTGCTATCGGCAATAAGGGACAGAACGTAAGACTTGCAGTAAGACTGACAGGCTGGAACATTGACATCAAGCCTGAGTCAGGCTTCTTTGAAGGTCAGGAATAATTAGGAGCGTTAGTATGAAAGCAAAAAAGGTGCCTTTAAGAATGTGTGTGGGCTGCGGCGAAATGTTTGACAAGCGCACACTTGTAAGGGTTGTTAAAAGCCGTGAGGGTGAGGTTTCACTTGACCTGACAGGCAAAAAGGCAGGCAGAGGTGCTTATGTTTGCAGCAATCCCGAATGTCTGAAAAAGGCAAGAAAAAAAAGAGCCTTTGAGCGTGCATTTCAGATGCAGATAAGTGAAGAGGTTTTCAATAATATGGAAGAAGAAATGATAAATGCTGAAAAATAAAACATTGTCAATGCTCGGGCTTGCACGCAGGGCAGGAAAGCTCTCTATGGGGCACGATATGGCGGAAAAGTCCATAAAAGCACACAGGGCAAAGCTGGTTCTGCTTTGCAGTGACGCATCAAAACGTCTGGTGAGCGAGTTTGAAAAAACACTTGAAAATTTCAGGCTTGATATTCCGCTGGTGGTTGCAGACATAACAATGAATGAAATACATTTTGCAGTGGGCTATAAAGCAGGTGTTATGACTGTTGATGATGTGAATTTTTCAGATAAAATCATCCGACTAATTGAACAGGAGGAAAATGCGAATGGTCATTAAGGTTAAGGTATCAGATGTTGCAAAGGATTTCGGAAAATCCAACAAGGACATTATCGGCATTCTTTCAAAGTATTGTGACGGCAAAAGAACTGCCAATACAGTGCTGGAAGAAAAAGAACTGAATATTATTTTTGAAAAGCTGACACAGGATAATAGTGTAAAAAGCTTTGATTCTTATTTTAACAAGAAGAAAAAAGCAGATAATAAAAAGGATGTCAAAAAAGATAACGCTAAAAAAAGCGGAAATAAAAAGCATCAGAGTCAGGCAGCTATTCTTCAGATGGCTGAACAGGCTGCTAAAAGGGATGAGGAAAAGGCTAAGAAAAGAGCAGGCAAAACACCTCAGGCAAGAACAAAGGGTGAGGCAAGACATGTTGACACCCGTGTTAACACGGTTGATTTAGAGAAATATAATCAGAAATATGAGGATATTGCTCCTGCTTCACAGATGAAGGATTATCAGAGCAAGCAGAAGCTGAATCAGAAATCAAAGCAGTACAGAAAGAAAAAGCCTCAGGGTATGCATGCCCGTTCAAAGAAGGAAACCGAGGCTCAGCGTCTTGCACGTATTGCCGAGCAGAGAAAGAAGCAGCAGATTACAATTGAGGTGCCTGCTGAAATTACTGTCGGCGATCTTGCAGCAATGCTTCGTATGACTGCTACTGAGGTTATTAAAAAGCTTATGATGCTTGGTGTAATGGCAACTGTTAACGAGGTTATCGACTATGATACGGCTGAAATCGTTGCTACCGAGCTTGGCGCAAAGGTTAAGCCTCAGGTTGTTGTTACAATCGAAGAGCAGATTATTGAAGAGGAAATTGAAGACGATGAAAATGCTGTCACAAGACCTCCTGTTGTCTGCGTTATGGGTCACGTTGACCACGGTAAGACATCTATCCTTGATGCCATCCGTGATACGGACGTAACCTCAACCGAGGCAGGCGGTATTACACAGGCAATCGGTGCTTATCAGGTTGAAATCAATGGTGAAAAAATCACCTTCCTTGATACTCCGGGTCACGCTGCATTTACTGCAATGCGAGCAAGGGGTGCAATGGCAACAGATATTGCGGTGCTGGTTGTTGCTGCAGATGACGGTATTATGCCGCAGACCATTGAGGCAATTAACCACGCTAAGGCAGCAGGCATTGAAATCATTGTTGCTATCAATAAAATGGATAAAGAGGGTGCAAACCCTGACAGAATTTTACAGCAGCTTACAGAGCATGAGCTTGTTCCTGAGGAATGGGGCGGTGATGTTATCTGTGTTCCTGTTTCTGCTAAAACGAAAATGGGCATTGATAAGCTGCTTGAAACCATTCTTCTTGTTGCTGAAATGGGTGAGCTGAAGGCAAATCCCAACAGAAGTGCAAAGGGTGTTGTTATTGAGGCGAAGCTTGATAAGGGCAGAGGTCCTGTTGCAACCCTTCTTGTACAGAACGGTACGCTTAATGCCGGTGACATTATTGTTGCAGGCACATCTGTCGGCAAAATCAGAGCCATGACAGACTACCACGGCAATCACGTTACAAGTGCAGGTCCGTCTGTTCCTGTTGAGATTATGGGTCTTGACACTGCACCTATGAGCGGTGACGAGTTCAATGCCGTATCCGACGAAAAGCTTGCAAGAACGCTTGTTGAGCAGAGAAGAGCAAAGGCGAAGGAAGAGGAGTTCAGCCTGTTCCAGAAGGTTACACTTGACACCCTGTTTGATACCATTCAGGAGGGTGAGATGAAGGAGCTGAATATCATCATCAAGGCTGATGTTCAGGGCTCTGTTGAGGCAGTTAAGCAGTCACTTCTTAAAATTGAGAATGACGAGGTTAATGTTAAAATTGTTCACGGTGCTGTCGGTGCAGTCAGCGAAAGCGATGTTATGCTTGCAAGTGCATCAAATGCAATTATTGTCGGCTTTAACACGGCTGTTGACCAGATCGCTGCCGATAATGCAAGCCGTGACGGTGTAGAAATTAAAAATTATGACATTATTTATGATGCCATTGAAGATATTGAAAGAGCAATGCGTGGTATGAGAGCACCTAAGTATCGTGATGTGGATACAGGTGAGGTTGAGGTAAGAGAGGTTTACAAGATTTCCTCAGCAGGTACGATTGCAGGCTCACTGGTAACCTCAGGTAACATCAGACGTGACGGTAAGGTAAGAGTTATCAGAAAGGGCAAGGAAATTGCCAATGTTAAGCTTGCGAACTTAAAGAGATTCAAGGACGAGGTTAAAGAGGTTTCCTCAGGCTATGAATGCGGTATCAGTCTTGAGGGCTGGGACGATATTCAGGCAGGCGATATTCTTCAGGCATACATTGTTGAGGAATACAGGGATTAATTATGGCAGGATTTCATATTGACAGAATATCTGAGGATATAAAAAGAGAAATTATATCTATTATGCGTGAGCTTAAAGACCCCAGAATCAGCGGAATGTTAACGGTTGTTAAGGTTGAGGTCAGCGGGGATTTAAGCTACGCAAAAGTATATATCAGTGCAATGGAGGGTATTGAGGCTGCAAAAAGCTCAGTAAAGGGGCTTGAAAGTGCAGGCGGTTATATCAGAAAGCAGCTTGGCGCAAGGCTTCATTTAAGAAAAAGCCCTGAGCTTAAGTTTATTGCCGATGACTCTATTGCAAAGGGTATGGACCTTTTTGAAAAAATCAAGGAAATAAGTAATGAGAATTGACGTTAAACAGTGTGCACAACTTCTTAAGGATAATGATAATATTTTAATCCTGACCCATGCTCACCCTGACGGTGACACGCTGGGCTGCGGATTTGCGCTTTGCCGTGCTTTAATGAAGCTCGGCAAAATCTGTGCTGTTATTAATAGCGATGTAATACCGAAAAAATATGATTATCTTTTTGACGATATTGCACCAATAAGATTTAAACCGGGTTATGTTGTGGCAGTTGATGTTGCCACACCTAACCTTTTGGGTGACCTGAATGGTCAGTACCATATTGATTTGTGTATTGACCATCACAGTACAAATACTGAATATGCGGATAATCTGCTGCTGGAGGATACGCCTGCAGCCTGTGAAATTATGTATGATGTAATCAAGGCTCTCGGTGTAGAGATTGACAGTAAAATGGCTGGCTGTCTTTATACAGGGCTTACTACTGATACGGGCTGCTTCAGATATGCATCCACAACGGCAAAGACCTATCGTGCCGCAGCCGATTTAATTGAGCTTGGTGCTGATAACGGAACTATCAACCGTGTTATGTTTGAAACGAAGACCAAAACATATGCACGTCTTGAGCGTATGGCTCTTGAATCTATGGAATTTTTCGAGAACGAAAGAGTGGCTGTTATCACTGTTACACAGGATATGTATAAAAAGACAGGCTCCAATGAGCAGGAAACCGAGGCACTCGCTCCGCTTACAAGACAGGTTGAGGGTGTTGAAATCGGTATTACAATCAGAGAAAAGACGGACGGCACCTGCAAGGCATCCCTTCGCACCTTTGAAACCGTTAATGCAGCTGAGCTTGCAAGATTTTTCGGCGGCGGCGGTCATAACCAGGCAGCAGCCTGCAGATTTGACTGCGGTGTTGAGGAGGCTAAGGCACAGCTTGTTGAAAAATGCGGAGAGTTACTTAAATGACAGGTATAATTTGTATCAGCAAGGAAAAGGATATAACCTCCTTCGGTGTTGTGGCTAAGGTGCGTGGAATTACCCGTGAAAGAAAAGCAGGTCACACAGGCACGCTTGACCCTATGGCAACAGGTGTTCTGCCTGTTATGCTGGGCGGTGCAACACGCTTTCTTGACTATCTTCCTGAAAGCGACAAGGGCTACAGAGCAGGCTTTGTGCTCGGCAAAACGACCGATACGCTTGACATTACAGGCAATGTTACAGGTGAGTATGATGTAACTGCAGTGAAGGAAGATGTTGAAGCTGTGCTTGACAAATTCAGGGGGGTAATCTCACAGATTCCGCCTATGTATTCAGCCGTTTGTGTTGACGGCAAAAGGCTTTACGATCTGGCAAGGCAGGGTATTGAGGTTGAACGCAGGGCACGTGAGGTTGAAATTAAAGAGCTTGAGCTTGTAAGTGCGCTTGGTAACGAATATGTGATTGATGTGGTTTGCAGCAAGGGTACATATATTCGTACTTTAATTGATGATATAGGCAGAGAGCTTGGATGCGGTGCAACCATGACCTCCCTTGAAAGAACGCTCGCCATGGGCTTTAAAACAGAGGATTGTGCTACCCTTTCCGAGCTGCAGCGCAGGCGTGATAATGACCTTGGCTTTGATGATTTGCTGATTGATATTGAAAAAATACTTAAGCCGTATGCTTCGGTTTATGTTTCCGAGGCACAGGCAAGACGTTTTTATAACGGCGGTGCTCTGGCACTTGACAGAATAAGAAAAAGTCTTGATACAGGGCTTTACAGAGTTTATGCACCTGACGGGAGCTTCCTCGGTCTTGGCGAGGCAGATTTTGAAAAGGGTGAGCTTGCCGTAAAAAGACTTTTGGTAAAACGAGATTAGTATGGATAATTCTAAAAATGAAAAAAGAACAGCGGTTGCACTCGGTGATTTTGACGGTATGCACAGGGCACACCAGCTTGTTATCACGGGTGCGAGCGATGTTATAATCTATTCGGTGAACAATAAGTTTTCACTTATGCAGAAAAGTATTTTTGAAAGCCGCTATCCCAATGTGATATTTGCCGATTTTGATGAAATTAAAAATATGTCGGGTGAGGAGTTCATTGAAAAAATCCTTGTTGACAAGTTCGATGCAGGTATGGTGCTTTGCGGCTTTAATTTTCGCTTTGGTAAAATGGCGTCCTGGTCTGCACTTGATATGAGAAAATATCTTGAAAGCAGAGATATATGGGTAAGAATTCTGGAGCATCTTGACTTTGACGGTGAGCCGATTTCCTCAACAAGGATAAGAAAGGCTCTTGAAAACGGTGAAATCGGCAGAGCAAATGAAATGCTCGGCTACAATTTCACCTTTGAGGCAGAGGTTCTGCAGGGCGATAAAAGGGGCAGAACCATTGGTTTCCCCACCATTAATCAGAATTACCCCGACGGGCTTGTCGCAGTAAAATACGGCGTTTATGAAAGCCGTGTTTTTGTTGACGGCAGGGAATACAAAGCCTTTACCAATATCGGCAACCGACCAAGCTGGAGAGTGGAGAATACACTGTGCGAAACACATATTTTTGATTTCAGCGGTGATTTATACGGCAAGGTAATAAGGGTTGAGCTTCTGAGATATTTAAGGGGCGAAAAGGTTTTTAAGAATGTTGAGGAACTGGAGGCACAGCTTATAAATGATAAAAGCAGTATTGTTTGATTTTGATGAAACTCTGCAGGACAGAACTGCCGCATTTGAAAGCTATATGGATTCCTTCCTTGACTTCTTCTGTCCTGATATTTCCGCCGATGAAAGGGAAAAACGCAAGCAGGATATGCGTGTGACAGGCAACGGCGGCTATGTGAACAGGATTGAATGGTATGCACAGCTTTGTGATATGTGGGGCTGGACGGATGCTCCCTCTGCCGAAACACTGGCAAATCATTATGATACGCAGTTTGGTGATCACAATGTGATTTTCCCTGATGCACCAACACTGCTTGCCAAGCTTAAAAACAGGGGCTATATAGTCGGCATTATAACAAACGGTCCGTCATATCTGCAGCATCATAAGCTTGACAACAGCGGGCTTGCACAGTATTGCGACATTACTGTTGTCAGCGGTGATATCGGTATTCATAAGCCTGACCCTGAGATTTTCAGATACACAGCCGATAAGCTTGGTCTTAAAACAGAGGAGTGCGTCTATGTGGGGGATCACCCTGTAAATGATATTCAGGGCGCGCTGGAATCAGGAATGAATGCCGTCAGAATGAACTACGGCTGGTTCAAGGGTGTTGATTTAAGACCCGATGTTCCTGTGATTGAAAAAATAATAGATGTTTTAAAATATGTATAATAAAAAGATTATCTTGACAGATTAGCTCTTTTTTGTTATAATACACAAGCCTTTAATTTAATGAAAAGGCAATCCTTGTCTGTATGATGAGATACAGACCATAATGTCCAGAAGGAGGTGCTAAAGAATGGCATTAAGAAATTATGAAATCGTAATGGTTTTCTCTGTTGCAAACGGAGAGGATGCAGTTGAGGCTTTAAAAACAAAGTTTACTGACCTCATCAGCAAAAATGGCACTCTTGGCGAAGTTGAGGATTGGGGTAAGCGCAGACTTGCATATCCTATCAACTACGAAAATGAGGGCTTCTACACTGTTATTAACTTTGCTTGCGATGAAGCATTCCCTGCAGAGCTTGACCGTGTAATCAACATCACTGACGGTGTTCTTCGCTCATTAATCGTTGCTAAGGGCGAATAATGGAGGGCTTGATTTATGATTAATTCTGTTGTTTTAATGGGCAGATTAACTTATGAGCCTGAGCTCAGAACAACACCAAGCGGTCTTTCCGTAATCAGCTTCCAGATTGCCTGCGACAGACAGTATCAGGCAAGGGGCGAGGAGAGAAAGGCTGACTTCATTGATGTTACAGCTTGGCGTCAAACTGCTGAATTTGTTTCACGTTATTTCCACAAGGGTTCAATGATTGCTGTTGAGGGTTCTATCCAGACAGAAAATTTCACTGACAAGGACGGAAATAAAAGAAAGTCAGTAACAGTTGTTGCGAACAATGTATCATTCTGCGGCTCAAAAGCCGAGAGCGGTACAACAAATCCTGCATTCTCACAGCCTGCACCAAGTTATGCAAGCGCTGATAATTCGGATTTTGAAGAGATCGTCGATGATGACGACGATTTACCATTTTAAAGGAGGAAACTAACTATGGCATATAACAGAGCCGGCGGTCCCCGTAAGGGCCGTAGAAAGGTTTGTACTTTCTGTGTTGAAAAGACCGAAGTAATCGATTACAAAGACGTTACTAAATTAAAGAGATTTGTTTCCGAAAGAGCAAAGATTCTTCCTCGTCGTGTAACCGGTACATGTGCAAAGCATCAGAGAGAGCTTACCACAGCTATCAAAAGAGCAAGACATATTGCACTTTTACCATACACAGCTGACTAATAATTGATATGAAAACACCCGAAGGCTCAGCCTTCGGGTGTTTGTCATTTATGGGTTATCAATACTTATCTTTCGGGATAATTCAATCCTTTCGGCAACCCTAAAATGTAGTCTGCCGATACACCATAAAATTTGCATAGTTTTACAACATCATCTGCTTTCAAAAAAGCTACTCCATTTTCAATGTATGAATAATTGGCTTGTGTAACATTAAGAACTTCAGCAAGCTGTGATTGCGTTAACTCTTTATCTTCTCGTAATTCTCTAATTCGTTTATAATGCATATTATCACCTTCTATTCTAATGGTATTATAATATATAAGAAATTCTTATGTTGACAAATATAAGGATTTCTTATATAATTACATTGTACGAGGAGGTGAAAACAAATATGCCGGAATGTAACAAACATATGTTAATAGATAAAGAAGACTATGAAAAATATAAAGAGCTAAAGCAATTCAGGTTAGAGTCTTCAGAAAGAATTGATTTTGTAAGAATGTTAACCTTAAGGCTTTTTATTTATATTGACTTACTGGATAATGATTTATATGACTATAATGAACTTTTAACAGAACTTAGAATGACTGTCACAGACTTGTATAACTATTCACTTGATTACAGTAATATGTTTAATAATTATTCTAAATGAGACTATAGTACATGGGCTCTTAAAATGTCGCCGCAAAGTTAAACAAACAAAAAAAGGGCTGTAAAAAACTTTTGCTTTTTTACAGCCCTTTTTTGTTCAGTTTTTTGCAATGCCTGCCGCACAAATTAAAATTGATATTGCGGCAATGGCTGCGTTGAAAACCAATGTGATTAAATTGTAATTTATTTTAATTATTTTTGCATTATTTCAGCCGTGCCTCTAATCGGTAGATAGGATAGCCCTGTGAAGAGAATTTGTGTTCGTATTCCGTTACGATATTTCCCTCAAAGTTACTGTTGTGTAAATCAAGTGAAATGTTGGAAAGCTTAAAGCCGCAGGCGGAAAACTGCTCAAGGGAATATTCAAAGAAATGCATATTGTCCGTCTTTTGACAAATCACGCCGTCATCCTTCATTATTCTTTTAAATATCTCTAAAAAGCGCGGATTGGTGAGCCTGTGTGCAATATGCCTGTGCTTTGGGAAAGGGCAGGAAAAATTAAGATAAATTTCTTCAACAGAATTTTCTTCTATGTATGATGGCAGGTATTCAGCCGTTCCGCAAAGAAAACGGATGTTGTCAAGCCCCATTTCTCTTGCACTGTCAATGGCAAGAATGAGTACATTCCTGTTTCGCTCCACGCAAAGAATATTTTTGTCGGGGTTACGCTGTGCAAAGGTGCAGCCAAACTGACCCTTGCCGCTGCCGACCTCCAAATAAACGGGTTTGTCGTTGCCGAATAATTCGCTGAAATTCAGCCTGTGATCCTCGCTGACAGCGTCCTTATAATTCAGCGAATCGTTATGCATAATTGTGAGATAATCAGCAGAAGCACGAATACGCTCCTCCAGATTTTTCTTTCTTTTCATTCTCATATTCTGTTCCTCCGTTAAAACGAAAGCTTAGTGCTCGTCACTGAGCACTGCGTGGGCACATTTTACACCGTCAACTGCGGCGGATACGATACCACCTGCATAGCCTGCACCCTCACCGCAGGGGTACACACCTCTCAGGTTGCACTGCAAAAATTCATCCCTTAAAATTCTTACAGAGCTTGAAGAGCGTGTTTCGGGAGCCGTTAAAACGGCATCATACATATTAAAGCCCTTCAGCTTTTTGTCCATTTCAACAATGGCGGATTTCATGGTTGCCGATACCTTTTGGGGCAGACATTCGTCAAGGTTTGTAAGGGTAACACCTGTGGGGCAGGTCGGGTTAACACTGCCCAGCGCTTTACTCTCGGTACCCTTAAGGAAATCACCCACAAGCTGAGCAGGGGCGTTGTAATTACTTCCTGCAAGCTTGTATGCTGTGTTCTCAATCTCTCTTTGATAATATATACCTGCCAATGGGTGCTCGCTTGGGAAATCCTTTGGCTCAATACCCACAAGAAGTGCAGAGTTTGCATTCTCGCCGTCACGTGCCAGTGAGCTCATTCCGTTAACAATAACACCCTCTTTTTCACTGGCAGCGGCAACCACTGTTCCGCCCGGGCACATACAGAAGGTGTAGGCACCACGCTCGTGGAGTCCGTGACAGGCTAATTTGTAATCAGCCGCACCGAGCTTTGGATGATTGGCAAATCTGCCGTACTGTGCAGTGTTAATCAGCTTTTGCGGATGCTCTATTCTTGCACCCACTGAAAAGGGCTTTTGAATGATTTCAGCCCCCATATTGTACAGCATTTCAACCGTATCCCTTGCACTGTGACCGATTGCCATAATGACGCTGTCTGCTTCAAGGTCGATGAATTCACCATTGTGTGAGTAGGTAACACCGTGCACAAAGCTGTTGGCACAAATCAGCCTTTCAAGCTTGCACTGCAGTCTTACCTCACCGCCAAGTCTTTCAATCTTTTTCCTTATATTTTTAACGACAATAACCAATCGGTCTGTGCCGATATGGGGCTTTGAGGAATAGAGAATTTCTTCGGGTGCACCTGCCTCATAAAGCTCCTCAAGTATTTTCCTGATAAACGGGCTTTTAATGCCTGTGGTGAGCTTGCCGTCGGAAAATGTTCCTGCACCGCCCTCGCCGAACTGAACATTGGACTCCTCATTCAGTACCTTGTCCTGCCAGAATTTGTTAACATCTTTTGTTCGGGTGTCCACATCTGTTCCGCGTTCAAGGATTATCGGCTTCAAGCCTGCCTCTGCAAGAATTAAGCCTGCAAACATACCTGCAGGACCGAAGCCGACAACGATAGGTCTGAATTTGCTTGTGCGGTTGTTGACAGGTAGCTCGTATTTATAAGGCTTAACAAGCTGCACCTTGTTTGACTTGCATTTTGATACAATCTGCTCCTCGTCGAGCGTGATGATGACATCAATCGAATATGTGAAGTGCACGTCATCCTTTTTTCTTGCATCAATGCTCTTTTTATAAATGGTATAAGAGTCTATATATTTTTTATTGATTTTCAGTGTTTTTGCCGCCTTGTCAATGAGCAGGCTTTCCTCCTCATCAAGGGACAGCTTGATTTCGTTAATTCTTATCATATTTTTCACCTATAGTATCCGCAACGGCTATTCCGCTGAGCCAAGCCTGATTCAGATTAAATCCGCCGCAGGGGAGGTTGCCCTCAAGGATTTCACCGCAAACGTAAATATTCTCAGCTAAGTTTGATTCATAATCCGTCAGTTCATCGGCTTTTACACCGCCGTTTGTTATCTGTGCAAAATCAAAGCCCTTTGTGCCGTTGATAATCAGCTTCCAGTTCTTTGCGTATTCTGCCATTTTATCGGTATCGCCCTCAGCCTGCTTTTCAAGAATTGCCGAAAGCCTTGTACCGAGTATTCCTTTTAATGATTTATATCTATTTATATATTCGGTCAATTCGGCAGTGCTCATTTCAGGTATCAGGTCAAGCACTGCGTGACATTTTTCAGGCTTGTCCGATATGAAATTTTCACCGACAATGTGCGACAGGTTCATTGTCACAATGCCCGACAATCCGTAGTCGGTAAAGAGCACCTCGCCGTATTCACTGCCTATAACCGCATTGTCCAGCAGTATCGACATATTGCATTTAACCCTGTGACCCTTGAGCTGTCTTGGGTACTTGCTCGGTGATGTGAGCTGAACCAGAGCAGGTGACAGTGGCGTGATTGCGTGTCCTAAGCCTTTTAATATTTTAAATCCGCTGCCGTCTGAGCCTAATTTTGCCTGTGCCTTGCCGCCGCAGGCTATTACAATATTATCTGCCATAAATATACCTTGATTGGTTGTTACGGTTAGATCTTTATCTACAGCTTCGGCAGTACAGTCGGTTATGATTTCCACACCGAGCCTTTCGCAGGTGTCAAGCAGTATTTCAAGCACAGTTGCCGCCTGATTGGAATAGGGGTAAATTCTGCCCGCCTCATCCTCTCTTGTAACAAGACCGAGACTGCTGAAAAAAGCAAGCACCTTATCCCAGCCTTCAGCATTTTTATTTGACAGGTTGCATCTGCCGTTGCCTGTGGCAAGAATTTTCTTTCCTGCCGTGCTTAATCGCTCAAGAACGATAACCTCATCGCTGTAATTATTTTGTTTTAGCCTTATGGCACAGGCAAGTCCGCTTGCTCCTGCACCGATTATAATTGTGGTCATATCGGCTCTCCTATACAATAGATAGTATTGCGTATATATAATAATATAAAATGTTATGAAATGCAAACTTTTTTGCTGAAAATGCTTGACTATAATTTGACTCTGTGCTATAGTAGTTGTACCTCGTAAATAGGTTTGGCTGACCGATAGGTCTTATTTTTTTGCCTGTATTCTGCTTTCGCAGTACGAGGGAGATTATTTATCGAAATTTTAACGGAGGTGCTATTTATGAGAGTTAAGATTACCTTAGCTTGCACTGAATGCAAACAACGCAACTACAACACAATGAAAAACAAGAAGAATTCACCTGACAGACTTGAAATGAACAAGTATTGCCGTTTCTGTAAGAAGCACACACTTCACAGAGAAACAAAGTAATAGGAGGGCGAAAATGGCTGAAGAAAAGAAGACTTCAAAGAAGGCTGAAAAAGCTGAAAAGTCCAAGGACACAAAAAAGAAGTCAAAGAAGAATCCTTTTAAATCCATTGCGTCATTCTTTAAAAGTGTAAAATCAGAGGGCAAGAAGGTTGTATGGGCTAAGCCGAAAGAGGTGCTCAGAAATACAATTATCGTAATTATTGTCTGCACGATTGTCGGTGTGGCAATTTATGGTGTTGATACTGTTCTTTCTCTCGGAATGAAGGGTATCAAGAGCCTTGCTGATAAGGAGTCAACCTCAGTATCACAGGATGTTGACACAACAGCAGACGGTGATACAACTCAGGAAGATACCACTGCTGAAAACACAACAGAAGCAGCCGAGTAATTATTTGCAGTTTTTGTTAAGTATTTTATTTCGGGAGGCTTGTTATTAATGGAAGAAGCAAAATGGTATGTTGCACATACCTTCTCTGGCTATGAGAACAAGGTAGCAAGCAACATTTTAACAGTTGTGGAAAATCGTAATCTTCATGATTTGATTCACGAGGTTGCAATCCCAACAGAAACAGTGAAGGAGCTTAAGAGCGACGGAACTGAAAAGGAATACCAAAGAAAGCTGATGCCCGGCTACGTTTTCGTTAAGATGGTAATGACGGATGACAGCTGGTATGTTGTGCGCAACATCCGCGGCTGCACAGGCTTTGTTGGTCCTGAGGGTGAGCCTATGCCGCTTACTGATGAAGAGGTTAAAAATAACTGCCTTGAAAAGGTAAGTGTTGAGGTTCAGTATGAGGTCGGCGACCTTGTTAATGTTATTGACGGACCGCTTGAGGGCTTCTCGGGTACTGTTGATGAAATTGATATTCCTAACAACAGCGTTCATGTTACCGTGTCTATGTTCGGCAGGGAAAACACTGTTGAGTTTGAGCTTGACCAGCTTGAAAAGGTCGATGAATAAATTCAGTAATTCGCAGTATATCTGCTTATTATCATTGTAGGTGAAATTGCCGTTTTGCCTATAATGGTGGGAGAGATTTGAAATCTCGCCATTTACCACATTATTAGGAGGAAATTATTATGGCACAGAAGGTAGTAGGTTTAATTAAACTTCAAATTCCTGCCGGCAAAGCTACACCGGCACCACCTGTTGGTCCTGCTCTTGGTCAGCATGGTGTAAACATTATGTCATTCACAAAAGAGTTCAATGAAAGAACAAAGAATGATGTTGGTCTTATTATCCCTGTTGTAATCACAGTTTATGAAGACCGTTCATTCACATTCGTTACAAAAACACCACCTGCAGCAGTTCTTATCAAGAAGGCTTGCGGTATCGACAAGGCATCAGGTGTTCCGAACAAGAATAAGGTTGCTACAATCTCTAAGGCTGATGTTCAGAAGATTGCAGAAACAAAGATGCCTGACTTAAATGCAGCTTCACTTGAGGCAGCAATGTCAATGATCGCCGGCACAGCACGCAGCATGGGTATAGTAGTAGAAGACTAATTCCCTTGTGGGAGGAAAAATCCGATTAACCACTGGAGGTAATTTAATATGAAACATGGTAAGAAATATGTAGACGGTGCAAAATTAATTGACCGTGCAAATTTATATGAAACAGCTGAGGCTCTTGACCTTTCAATCAAGACTGCAACAGCTAAGTTTGATGAAACTATCGAGGCTCATATCCGTCTTGGTGTTGACTCACGTCACGCTGACCAGCAGGTTCGTGGTGCAGTTGTTCTGCCAAACGGTACCGGTAAGGATGTAAGAGTTGCAGTATTCGCTAAGGGCGACCTTGCAAAGGCTGCTGAGGAGGCTGGCGCTGACGTTGTTGGTGATGCTGACCTCGTTCAGAAGATTTCAGGCGGCTGGATGGATTTCGACGTTGCAATCGCATCACCTGATATGATGGGCTTCGTTGGTCGTCTTGGTAAGGTTCTCGGTCCTCGTGGTCTTATGCCGTCACCAAAGGCAGGCACAGTAACAATGGATGTTGCTAAGGCTGTTCAGGAGGCTAAGGCTGGTAAGATTGAATACCGTCTTGATAAAACAAACATCATTCACTGCCCAATCGGCAAGGCTTCATTCGGTGCTGATAAGCTTATGGAGAACTTCAATGCTCTTCTTGACGCTATCATCAAGGCTAAGCCTGCAGCAGCTAAGGGTCAGTATATTAAGTCAGTAGCCGTTGCTTCAACAATGGGTCCCGGCATCAAAATCAATCCTAACAAGGTTGGTACTGCAGCAGCTTCTGCTGAGTAATTTAATACTTTGGTATTGACAAGGTGAATGCCTTGTGTTAAAATACAATAGCTGTTCAGCCAAAGACAGCAGGTGCAGTTTTCTGCGTAAGTTTAACGCCTGCCGAGGAATGAACTTTCAACTAACTTATGTTTATTGATTGTTACGTGCATTCCATATCTTTGGAATGCACTTTTTATTTAGCTGATACAGCCATAAAGACCGCTTTTGCGGCAAATATTTATGGAGGTTTAATGAATGCCAAGTACAGCAATTCTTGAAAAGAAAAAGCAAATGGTTGCTGACCTTTCAGAAAGAATTAAGAATTCTTGTGCAGGTGTAGTTGTTGACTACAAGGGTATTAATGTTGAGGACGACACAAAGCTTCGTAGAGAGCTTCGTGAAGCAGGCGTTGAGTACACAGTAGTTAAAAACTCAATCCTGGGCAGAGCAGCACAGGACGCAGGTCTTGAAGGTCTTGATTCAGTTCTTGAAGGCACAACAGCAATCGCAACATCAACAGATGACTACGTAGCATCAGCACGTATTCTTGGTAAGTATGCTGACACACACAATAACTTCTCATTAAAGAGCGGTTATTTGGATGGTGAGGTTATCACTCTTGAAAAGCTCATCGCTCTGTCAAAGCTGCCATCAAGAGAGGTTCTCCTTGCTACAGTTTGCAACGTATTCAATGCACCTATCGCAGCTTTTGCTCGTGGAGTTCAGGCTATCGTTGATAAGGGCGGCGTTGAGGCTTGCGCACCGGCTGCAGAGGAAGCTGCTCCGGTTGAGGAGGCTCCTGCAGAGGAAGCACCTGCTGAAGAAACAGCAGAATAATTAAATTCAAATTTTACTTTAAAAAAATAAAATTTTATCGGAGGAAAATAAAATGGCATCAGAAAAAGTTATGGCAATTGTTGAAGAGCTTAAGGTTCTCACAGTTCTTGAGCTTTCAGAGCTCGTATCAGCAGTAGAAGAAGAGTTCGGCGTAAGCGCTGCAGCAGCAGTAGCAGTAGCAGCACCGGCAGACGGTGGTGCAGCAGCAGCTGACGAGAAGACTGAGTTTGACGTAGTACTTGCAGAAGTAGGCGGCAACAAGATTCAGGTTATCAAGGCAGTTCGTGAGGCAACAGGTCTTGGTCTTAAAGAGGCTAAGGAGATTGTTGACGGTGCTCCTTCAACTATCAAAGAGGCTGTTCCAACTGCAGACGCTGAGGCTCTCAAGGCTAAGCTTGAAGAGGCTGGCGCTAAGATTGAGCTTAAATAAGTTCAGCTTAACAGCAAATCAAAGGACTTGGGTTTTCCCAAGTCCTTTTTTCATTTGTTTAACTTTGCGGCGACATTTTAAGAGTCGGTTTAATAGTTTTCAAGAATATATAATTCAAAATGAATTAAAACGCAATAGTTCATTTTGAATTATAGTAAAATACTTTTGAGGTGATATAATGACATATCAAAACAGGTTGAAAGCTTTGAGGGAAGACCATGACCTTAACCAAACAAAAGTAGCAGAGGTACTGAATGTTAGTCAGATTACGTATTCGCAATACGAACGGGGAGTAAGAGAACTGAAAATTGAACAGTTAAAAATACTCTGCAAATTTTACGGAGTGTCTTCGGATTACGTAATTGGTTTGCCAAAGAATTTAGATTATCCCGAACGCTGAATAGTGAAATGAAAAAGGTACTGTCCTTAACCGGTCAGTACCTTTAATCTTTGTTATAGGGTGAGGGTGTGTTTGTAAGCCCTGCGATATAATCAATCGTTACATCATAAAACCTGGCAAGCTTAACAATAAATTCCAAAGGCGGCTCACGCTTGCCCTGTTCATAGTTTGTGTATGTTGTTTTGTGCATTTTCAGTATCTGAACAAGCTGAGTCTGTGTTAAATCACGGTCCTCACGCAGGTCACGTATTCTTGGATAGTATTGCATAATAACACCTCACAAGGGTATTATTGCACAATACAACATTTGTTATTGACAAATTACAACGTATGATGTATAATATTTTTTAGGGGGATGACATCACCCCCTGCGTCAAATAATTACTTCACAGTGTCCGTGAAGTAGTTTTTGAGTTTTTGCCTTTAATATTTGGGAAGCCCGTCACGCAAGTGACGGGCTTTCTCGTTATTACAGTATGGAAAATCTGAATTCCGTTGTTGTTTTAAATTCCTCATTCGGTTCAACATATTTAAATGGGAAATTGCTTAAATTAAGTGCGTTCGGATAAAATTGTGTTTCCAGTGCAGCACCTCGGCGGAATTTTACAATGCTGTCACCCTTACCGAGGGTGTTGTCCTTTTCAAGCCAGCCGCCGCAGTAAAGCTGAACACCGGGCAGATCGGTCCAAACCTCCATTTTTCTGCCGCTTTCCTCATCTGCAAGAATAGCAGCCTGTGCCATTTTGCCGATTTCTTTATTACGCAGGCAGTAGTTGTTATCATAACCGATACCGTCAATGATTGCTCTGAACGGCTCATCAATTCTGTCACCGATTTTGTGCATTGCGGTGAAATCCATCATTGTGCCCTTAACCTCGCCAAGCTCACCTGTGGGCAGCTGATCACCATCAGTTTCTGTAAAGTAGTCAGCGTTAATCTGCAGCAGATGATTTTCAACAGTTTCATCAGGCTTGCAGGATAAATTAAAATAAGAATGGTTGGTTGGGTTGGCAACCGTCTTTTTGTCTGACATAACCGTGTAGTCAAGTCTGAGTATGTTGTCCTCAGTCAGTGTATATTTCACTGTCATTTTGAAATTGCCGGGGAAGCCGTCCTCCATGTCGGGTGAGAAAAAAGAGAAGGTTACGCTGTTATCGGTTGTTTCCTCAACCTCCCAAAGGTTAAAGCTGAAGCGTCCGCCGCCGTGGAGCGTCCAGGTTCCCTGATTTTGCGGCGTGTGGTATTCCACGCCGTCAATGCTGAATTTTGCGTCACGGATACGGTTTGCATATCTGCCCACAAGCAGTCCCTGATAGCCTAAGTCGGGATTGATATAATTTTCAACGTCATCAAAGCCGAGCACAACGTCACCCATAACACCGTTTTTGTCAGGTACACAGAGGGACTGAATACCGCCGCCCAGTGTCATAAGCGATACACTTGCACCGCCTTCGTTTGTGATTGTATAAAGCTCAACGTCCTTGCCGCCGATTTTGCCGAAAATTGATTTTTCAATGCTCATATTAAATACCCCTTAATTAATATTTAATTAAAGTATAAGATAAAATATGAACAAATTCAATACTTTCTTGACTTTTACAGCTAATAAAAGTATTTTATTAGTATAAGATTTTAAAGTGTGTGTTATATTTATAAAATATAGGAGTGATAGGCTTGGATAAATTCAATATGCTTTTTACAGGCGGAATAAGATATATTCTGCCGATATTTGCTGTTATTATTATAGCTACCTGTGTTATATCCCTGTTCAGGAACAGACCGAGGCTTCATAAGCTGGCACAGCTTGTTAATGAAAATGACGGCTCTGTTATTGATATTGACAGGTGGGAAACCTCAATCGGCAAGAGCAAGTCGAATGATATTGTTCTGCCGCAGGAGGATATTTCACGTTTTCACGCTGTTATTGCAAAAAAGCAGAAGGAGTGGGTCATAACCGATACCTTTTCCAAAACAGGCGTGCTTGTCAATGATGAAAAGGTTGACGGTCAGACCGTTATTGAGGACGGCGATGTTATAACAATCGGTACTGTACCGCTTAAATTTTTATGTGCTGAGGCACTTTCGGATGAACTTAAAACACAAATTAGAAATGAGGCTGCACAGATGAACAATCAGGTTAACAGAAATATTGCTTATGCGGTTTTGGTTGATGCCAAAACACGCAGACCGGTTTATTTAAGAAAAAAGGATGTTTTAATCGGCAGGAGTGACGACTCTGATATTCAAATTAATCTTGATACGGTAAGCGGACGTCACGCACGTATTCACCTTACAAGCCGTGGCTGGGCACTTTCCGATTTGAACAGCCATAACGGCACAAAGCTCAACGGCAGATATATAACCGAGCCGCAGCTTATTTTTGATATGGATATGATAACCTTTGGTGACAGGGTGTTCATTTTCTATGAACAGTAAAAAGCAAGGAGTGAAAATTATGGCGAATACGGCAAAAAAGGCTAAAAAAATGCCACATATCAAGCCGATTAATAATTTTGCAATGCTTTTTGTGCTGACGGTTTTTCAGCTTATAACAGGCTACAGTGCGGCAACGGCAGGTGATGAGCTTGCGGTCAAGGTTATTTTATCGGCGGCAATTCTGATTGCAGTTGAGTGGGTTTATGTTTCGGTATTTTATTTTGTTCTGCACAGAAGGAATTTTGAGCTTGAGCTTATTGCATTTTTCCTGACAGGTGTAGGTTTAACGGCGATTGGCTCGGTTGCCCCCAATGCCTGCTTTAAGCAGCTGATCATTGCTGTGTGCGGTATTATCGGCTTTATAGTGCTTGTGTTTATACTCGGCAATATTGAGCTTTGTATGAAATTAAGACTGCCTGTTGCAATCGCTGCTCTGGTGCTGCTTTTGCTTAATCTGATTATCGGCAAGGTGAATCACGGTGCACAGAACTGGATTGAAATCGGCGGAATCACAATTCAGCCCTCTGAATTTGTTAAGGTTGCCTTTATTTTTGTGGGCGCGGCAACCCTTGAAAAAATACAGACATCAAAAAATATTATTAAATTTATTGCATTTTCCATTGCCTGTGTAGGAACACTTATATTAATACGTGATTTCGGTACTGCACTTATTTTCTTTGTAACATTTTTGATTATTGCCTTTATGAATTCAGGTGATTTCAAAACTGTGGGACTTGCAGTTTCTGCTGCAGGTCTTGGCGGTGCAATTGTTATTAAGTACAAAAGCTATGTAACCAACCGCTTTGCATCTTACAGGCATATATGGGATAATAATGACATTATCTACGGCAGCGGCTATCAGCAGACGCACGTGCTGACAGGTATAGCATCGGGCGGACTGCTGGGGCTTGGTATCGGCAACGGCAATGTCAGACACTATCTGCAGGATTATCTGACCATAACCGATGATATTTTCGGTCTTATATGTGAGGAATGGGGCTTTCTTTTCGGAATTATTCTTGTGCTTTCCTTTGCTGCTATTGCAGTTTCGGCACTTGTTAACTCCATTGCGGCAAGGTCAACCTTTTATTCAATCTGTGCTGTTGCAGGTGCAGGAATGCTTTTGTTCCAGACAGCACTCAATGTTTTCGGTATAACAGATGTGCTGCCCCTTACAGGTGTTACACTGCCCTTTATCAGTCAGGGCGGCAGCTCAATGATTAGCTGCTGGGCGGTGCTTGCATTCATTAAAGCATCCGATATACGCACCTACAGCTACCTCGGCGGTGTTAAGGGAGGTGCCAAAAAGAAATGAAAATGATTACAAGAAGAGGACTTTTTCTCCTCATTTTAATTATTGCTTTTATCGGCGGTATCGGCTTTCTGACCTACAGTGTTATGAGCGAAGGCTCAAAGTGGGTTATGATGCCCTATAACAGCCATTTGTACTACAATGGTGAAATGATTGGCGCAGGCAAAATAACCGATACAAACGGCACTGTGCTGGCTGAAACCGTGGACGGAAAACGAGTTTATAACGAGTCACGGACAACAAGAAAAAGCACACTCCATACAGTGGGTGACACAGCAGGCTTTATTTCAACCGGTGTGCAAAGTGTGTATAAATCAAAATTAACAGGCTATAATGCTTTGACAGGCATTTATTCCGTTATGAAAAACGGCAGCGGCAATGATTTGGAGCTTACCATTGATGCGGATGTATGCAATGCTGCCTATGAGGCACTGAGCGATTATCCTGCAGGCTGTGTAGGTGTTGTCAATTATAAAACAGGTGACATTGTATGTATGGTATCCACACCGAGCTATGACGTTGAAAACAAGCCCGATGATATTGATACCAATGAATATTATAACGGTGCATATATTAACAGGCTTTTAGGCGGCTTGTATACTCCGGGTTCAACCTTCAAGCTTGTTACTGCAATTTGTGCCATTGAAAATATTCCTGACATTATGAGCAGAGAATTTAACTGCGTCGGTGAATATGATCCGGGCAAGGGAACGCCTATTGAGTGTAATGCATATCACGGAAGCCTTACCTTTAAGGAAGCACTGGCAAAGTCCTGCAACTCTGTTTTTGCACAGGTTGCCATTGAGCTCGGTCCTGAAAAGCTTGCAAAAACAGCCAAGGATTTAGGGCTTACCTCTGCCGTATCCATCAGTGGCGATATCAGCTCTTTGCAGGGTAAATTCTTCCTTGAAAAGGGCGATGCGGATGATTATGTGGGCTGGACAGGAATCGGACAGGGTGACACAAGAATACCGCCTGTGGCTATGCTCAGACTGGTGGGTGCCATTGCAAATGACGGCAAGGCTGTGTCATACAATCTTGTGGATTCTCTTCTTAATAAGGCAGGAAAGACACTTGATTTGGATTTCACAAGACGTGAAACAGAGCTTCTCAGCAGTGAAACTGCCGCACAGATGAAAAGTCTTATGAGAAATAATGTGCTTGAACAGTATGGTGATTATAATTATGAAGGGCTTAACCTTTGTGCTAAATCGGGTACTGCCCAGATAGACGAAATTAACTCGAACAATACAGCATGGTTTGCAGGCTTTATGGATGATGAAAAAAATCCTTATGCCTTTGTTGTAATGGTTGAAAAGGGCAATTCAGGCTCACAGACCGCAGGACCGATTGCGAACAAGGTGCTTCAGGCACTGGTTAAAAAGTAAGGATGTTAAATGGATTTAGATATTATTAATGAAGAAAAACAGGAAAAAGCACTTTTAATTGCTGTTGATACAGGCGATTATGATGCCGAGGTGTCCATGGCAGAGCTGGGTGAGCTTGCCAAAACTGCAGGTGCCGAGGTTGTGGGTGAAATGATACAGAAGCGTCCCACGATTGAGGCTGCAGCCTTTGTGGGCAAGGGCAGGCTTGAGGAAATTGCTGAGTTCTGTGAAAACAATGATGTTGACCTGATTATTGCCGACGGCGAGTTAACACCTGTTCAGGTCAGAAATATTGAGGACAGAACAGATACAAGAGTTGTTGACAGAACAACACTGATACTTGATATTTTTGCAGGCAGGGCAAGGTCAAAGGAGGGTAAGCTTCAGGTTGAGCTTGCTCAGCTTAAGTATTCTCTGCCAAGGCTGACAGGCAAGGGCACAAGCCTTTCAAGGCTCGGCGGCGGTATCGGCACAAGAGGTCCCGGTGAAACCAAGCTTGAAAGCGACAAAAGGCATATAAGACGTAAAATTCAGTATATCAGAGAAGAGCTTGCCGACGTTGAAAAACGGCGTAATATGCAGCACAGCCGCCGAAAGAAGAACGGTGTTCAAGTTGCGGCAATCGTGGGCTATACCAATGCAGGCAAATCCACCCTTATGAACAGACTGACGGATGCAGGTGTTCTGCAGGAGGACAAGCTGTTTGCAACCCTTGACCCCACGGCAAGAAAGCTGTATCTTCCTGACGGACGGCAGATTATGATTGTGGATACTGTCGGCTTTATCAGCAGGCTGCCTCATCAGCTCGTGGATGCCTTTCGTTCAACACTGGAGGAGGCAACCTTTGCCGATGTGATACTGAATGTATGTGACGCATCCAGTGACGAATGTCATAATCATATTAAAACAACCAATGAAATATTGGAAGGCTTGTTTGATGACGGCATTATTCCCGTGCCCGTGATTAACGTGTTCAATAAATGTGATATCGCACAGACCGCAGAGGATAAAATCTATTTTTACGGCAGCAAAAGTCCCTGTGTAAAAATCAGTGCCAAAACAGGTGAGGGTGTTGATGATTTGCTGCTTGCCATACAGAACGCTCTGCCGCAGACAAGAAAAAGAGTGAAGCTCTTAATACCCTTTGATAAGGGCTCTGTTGCTGCAAAAATAAGACAGGACGGCGTTGTCCATTCGGAGGAATACACGGAAAACGGACTTGTTATGGAGGCAACTGCAGAAATTTCATATCTTGATACAATAAAAGATTATATTATCTGATTTTGTTTCATAGAATTACTTAGGTGATTTTATGAAAATGCTGACATTCAAATTAAAGCCGAAAACCATATTCGGCATTATTCTGACTATAACAGGCGTTGTTGTTATAGCCATTACCTTTGTGACAAACCATATCGGCAGTGAAAGCAAAAGCGTTTCAGCCATAATCAGTGCGTCTACTGACGAGGAGCGAAGAAGCTACCTTGAAAGTATGGGGTGGGAAACCGATACGGAGTTTGAAACAAAGGAGCTTACTATCCCTGAAAGCTGGAACAATGTTTATAATGATTACAATGAGGTTCAGCTTAATCAGGGCTTTGATCTGAGCAATTATAAGGGTAAAAAGGTTACGCTTTATACTTATACCATTACAAATTATAAGGATTTGTCTGAGGGTGTCGTTGCGGATATGCTTGTTTGTGACGGTAATCTGATAGGCGGTGATGTTTGCAACACCTCAGCAGAAAACGGATTTTTAGTAGGATTTAACGGTAAATAATGGAAAGAATTGACAAAATCATTTCAGTGGCATCAGGTGTTTCAAGAGCCGATGCAAGAGCCTTAATCAAAAAGGGTCTTGTATCGGTTAATGGTGCTGTCATAAAGGACATTGGTTTTAAAGCAGATGAAAATAATGATATTATCTGCAGCAGGGGTGAAAAGCTCTGTTACAGCAAATATGTTTATATTATGATGAATAAGCCCAAGGGTGTTATTTCCGCAAGTGAGGGCGGCAGTGAAAAAACAGTTGTGGATATTCTGCCTGACAGTATGAAAAGGAAAAATCTTTTTCCTGCAGGCAGGCTTGATAAGGACACTACGGGCTTTGTTCTGATTACCGATGACGGTGATTTTGCACATAAAATTTTAAGTCCGAAAAATCATATTCCCAAAACCTATATTGCAGAGCTGGACAAGCCCTTTGATGACACCGTTGCTTCTGCCTTTGAGCAGGGTGTTGCACTTAAGGATGATTTGTGTATGCCTGCAAAAATCAGTGCTGTTGACGGTGATTATACTAAGGCAATGGTTATAATTAAGCAGGGTATGTATCATCAGATTAAGCGAATGTTCGGGAAATTCGGTATTACCGTAACCGAACTTACGAGAATAAAAATGGGCAGTCTTGCACTTGACGAAACCCTTCAGTCCGGTGGGTGCAGATATATTACTCCCGATGAGCTTGAGCTGATTAAAGCCTGAAATAACTATAAATTGAAATGAAAATATTTTGCCTCACTATATGTTGTGTTATAAGGTGTCGAAAATAATTCTTTATGCAACTATAACAAAAAAATATATATTTTTTTGTTAAAATAGTTGCAAATTCGTTAAACGTCTTGTATAATATGAACAAGATAGGCATAATATTTTTGTGCAAGTTTTTCGCATTGTGTGTTCAAAATAATTATGCTTGATGCTTTATATCATGTATTTTAATCAGATTAGAGGGGTGTAAATCAATGCCTAACAGATTATTTCAGGGAATAATTAATCAGATGCGTGATGCGATTGACCGTACAATCGGTGTCGTTGATGAGGCAGGCACAGTGATTGCCTGCAGTGACCTCAGTGCTATCGGTGAGGTACGAAAGGGTGTAATTGCGGCAGGCGTGTTTAACGGAACACAGACCTGTGTTGACAATTCAACCTACACAACCTTTGATATTCTTATACGTCCTGAATACGCTGTTTTTGTTGACGGAACAGATGAGCTCAGCAGACGTTATTCACAGCTTATCGCTGTTGCTCTTGATCAGATTAAGAAAAATAATGATGAAAAGTTTGACCGTTCAAATTTTGTTAAAAATGTGATTCTGGACAATATTCTTCCGGGTGATATTTACATTAAAGCAAGGGAGCTTCATTTTAACAATGATGCTTCAAGGGTAGTCTTCTTAATTCGTACCCTTCAGCAGACGGATATTTCTGTTTTTGATATTATTCAGAATTTCTTCCCCGATAAAACAAAGGATTTTGTTATCAGCATCAACGAAACCGAAATTGCTTTGGTTAAAGAGGTAAGACCGAATGTTGACGGCAAGGATTTGGAGAAGCTTGCACGTTCAATCAACGACACACTTCTGTCGGAATTTTACTGCAATGCGGTTATCGGTATCGGCACCTGTGTTACAGGTGTCAAGGAGCTTGCACATTCCTTTAAGGAGGCACAGGTTGCGCTTGAGGTCGGCAAGGTTTTTGATACGGAAAAAACGATTATAAGCTACGAAAATCTTGGTATTGCAAGGCTAATTTATCAGCTTCCTACAACACTATGCGATATGTTCCTGAAGGAAGTGTTCAAGCGCGGTTCAATTGATTCCCTTGATCAGGAAACGCTGTTCACGATTCAGAAGTTTTTTGAAAATAACCTTAATGTATCCGAAACCTCAAGAAAGCTTTTTGTGCACAGAAACACATTGGTTTACAGACTTGAAAAAATCAAAAAGCTTACAGGTCTTGATTTAAGAGAATTTGATGATGCCATTGTATTTAAGGTAGCCCTTATGGTAAATAAATATCTTGCATCAAGCCCAATCAAATATTAATATTAAAAATTTGCAGAACGCTTTTAATACGTTCTGCTTTTTTATATGCTGTTTTGATGTTGTTATGATGTATAATAATACTGAAAATGATTTTGAGGAGCATAATGATGACGGAAATACTGATAGTTGAGGATGAAAAGCCGATTGCAAACCTTATAAAAATGAGCCTTTCCAAAGAGGGGTATTCCTGCTCCTGCGTCTATGATGGTGCACAGGCTGCCGATATGCTTGAGAAAAACAGATATGATTTGGTTTTGCTTGATATTATGCTCCCCGAATATGACGGCTTTGAGCTGATGGAATATATTAAGCCTATGGAAATTCCTGTTATTTTTATAACGGCGAGGGGCAGTATAAATGACCGTGTAAAAGGACTACGTGCAGGGGCAGAGGATTATATCGTGAAGCCATTTGAGATTGTGGAGCTGCTTGCACGGGTTGACGTTGTTTTAAGACGATACAGAAAACTGGACAATGTTATAAGCATCGCAGGGCTTTTGATAGACACCTATTCAAGGCGTGTTACAAAAGATGGTGCAGAAATCCGCCTTACACCCAAGGAATTTGATTTGCTGCTGCTTTTTGCACAGAATCCGGGCAGAGCTATGTACCGTGAAACGATTTATGAACGTGTGTGGGGCGAAGAGTTTC
>ERZ808028.368-NODE-368-length-40227-cov-14.747895_pt1 | contig 40227 bp, 37 predicted proteins | sample MGYA00380184_ERZ808028 | MGnify/ENA primary metagenome ERZ808028 (study PRJEB31490, sample SAMN06133397) | mouse gut metagenome | isolation source: J8_1 | host: mice | place: China: Chengdu | collected 2015-05 ...
AGATGGGCGGCCATGGTGACGAACTCGCTGGCCACCTCCAGGTTCAGCTCCTCCCGCTGGGCCATCCAGGCCAGGTATTGGTCCAGCAGGTCGGAGATCTGGATGTCCCGGATCTCAATTTTGTTTTTGCTCAGCAGGTGGAGGATCAGGTCTAGGGGACCGTCGAAGTCCTCCATGTCCTCCTGCTTGGCCTTCACCACCTTGTCCAGGTGGTAGATAGGGGCTTCCATGGCGCCCCTCCCTTCCATAATAGGGATATTATAGCAAATTTTTTCTCAAAAAACAAGGGCGGCCGCTTCTTTTCTACCGTTTCTACCGTTTCCCACTCTTTATGAACTCAATCAACTTCTCCACATCGTCGAAGTCATCATAATCCCCATGGATCCCATCGCGGTGATATACGATCCCCTGCTTCTCATTTTCTTCCAGGCAGTCCAGCAACTTGTCCACCCCATACCGTTTGGCAAACAGGGTGAAGCCGTAGGGCTTCAGCTTGCCCAGCAGCCCCTTTTTGCAATCCTTCTCACAGGCGTAGCAGTGAGACAATCCTTTCTCCATGGAGCATTTCCTGTTTTCGCACCAGCCGCTGTCAGGACAGCCCTCCGAATCACAGCCAGAACACGTCTCATGTTCCGTGCACAGGCAGCACGCAAGCCCGCACCGGGCAATTCCAAATTCCCGTCTCATCTGATCTCCTTCACCCATTCAGCTTTTCCAGCGCCGTCTTTGCCGCCATCTGCTCGGCCTCTTTTTTGGTACGGCCCGCGCCCGCGCCGATGACCTTCCCGTCCACCGACGCCTCCATCTCGAAGCTGCGGCAGTGGTCCGGGCCGCTCTCCCGCACCAGGCGGTAGCTCACCGCCGCCCCCGGCGTGCGCTGTACCAGCTCCTGGAGGGCGGTCTTGTAGTCCCGGTCGGCAGCCTTCTCCTGCTCCTTGTCCAGGATCAGCTTGCGGATGATGGGCCGCACCGCCTCCATCCCCCCGTCCAGGTAGACGGCGGCCAGCATGGCCTCGGTGGCGTCCGCCAGGATGGAGGGCCGCCTCCGGCCTCCCCCCGCGTCCTCTCCCTTGCCCAGCCGGAGGTAGCGGCCCAGGTCCAGCCCCTTGGCCGCCTCGTGGAGGCTCCCCTCGCACACCAGCGCCGCCCGGGTGCGGGTCAGCTCCCCCTCGGGCATATCCGGGTGCTTTTTGTACAGGTAGTCCGCCACCACCACACCCAGCACCGAGTCCCCCAGAAATTCCAGCCGCTCATTGCTGGTCAGCCCCGCCCCCCGGTGCTCGTTGGCGTAGGAGCTGTGGGTCATGGCGTGCTCCAGCAGCCCCCGGTCCTTGAAGCGGTAGCCCAGCTTTTCTTCCAGCTCGTTCATAAATATCCTCCACCACGGAAAAAGCCCCGCCTCGGCGGGACTTTTTCTCTCAAAATCGTAAGCCTTAAATATCCAGATGCTCCTGCATGTACTTGTACAGGTCGCCCACTGTGACGATGGACTCGATATCCTCGCTGTCCATCTCCTCCATGCCGAACTCCTCCTCCAGCGCCATGGACAGATCCATCAGGTCCACAGAGTCCGCGCCCAGGTCGTCCACAAAGGCGGAATCGGCGGTAACGCTCTCGGGGTCCACGCCAAATTGCTCGGCAATCAGCTTACACAGTTTCTCAAACATCTTCCAGCAGCTCCTTTATGTTGCTTTAGTCTCCCTCATAATAGGGGCTTTATGGCTGGCTGTCAATAGTATTTTTCACAATTTTTTTGTCTCATTCCCCCGCGCCCCCGTCGGCGGCGGCAGACCGGGCGTTCAGGCGCATATGCTCCACGTTTTCCGTGATGTCCTCGATGATGCCGGAGCGGCTGAATTCCACCGCCTGCCGGATGGCGTTTTTGATGGCGTAGCCGTTGGACGAGCCGTGGGCCTTGATCACCGGCTTGGAGATGCCCACCAGGGCTGTCCCCCCCACCTCGTTGGAGTCCAGCAGCTTTTTGAAGTCCCGCAGCCCGTCCTTCATCAGCAGGGCGGCGATTTTCGTCTTGAGGCTTTTCGTGAACATCTTCTTCATTTCCCGGGTGAGGAACAGCCCCGCGCCCTCCACCGCTTTCAGGAAGATGTTGCCGGAGTAGCCGTCCGCCACGATGACGTCCACGGCCCCCTCCACCGCCTCCCGGGCCTCCACGTTGCCCACGAAGTTGATGCGCCCCTCCTCCTTGGCCTTTTGGAGCAGCTGGTACGCCTCCCGCTGAAGATCGGTGCCCTTGGAGGGCTCCGCGCCGATGTTCAGCAGCCCCACCTTGGGCTCGGGCCGGCCCAGCACCCGCTCCGCGTAGTAGCTGCCCATAAAAGCGAACTGGAGCAGGAATTCCGGGGTGCCCTCGGCGGTGGCCCCGCAGTCGATGAGTACCGAGCCTCCACCCCCCGTAGGCACCACCGGGGCCATGGCCGCCCGGCGGATGCCCTTGATGCGCTTCACCACCAGCGTGGCTCCCGCCAGCAGCGCCCCGGTGGACCCGGCGGACACAAAGGCGTCCCCCTCCCCGCTTTTGAGCAGGTTCAGCCCCACCGTCAGGGAGGAGTCCTTCTTCTCCTTGAAGGCGGTGGCGGGGTTGTCGCACATGTCCACCACCTGGTCGGCGTGGGTGATGGAAAGCCCCCGGGGCAGCTCGCCCACCCCCTCGTTTTTCAGGGCCTCCAGGATCTCCTCCCCCCGGCCCACCAGGACCACCTCTACCCCGTACTCCTCGATCGCCTGCAAGGCGCCCTGTACCGGCGCCTGCGGCGCGTTGTCGCCGCCCATTGCGTCCACGATAATGCGCATGCTGTCGGCCTCCTCTTTTTATAGTCTCTCTCTCAGTTCGTCGATCAGCGCCAGGGAGCGCCGAGAAAGCTCGGCGTTCTTGTTCCGCTTCCCCTTGACCTTGTGGTCCAAAGGGGGCATGATGCCAAAGTTGATGTTCATAGGCTGGAAATCGGCCACGCTCTCATTGCTGACGTAAGCCGCCAGCGCCCCGATTGCCGTCTCCCGGGGGAAGTCCAGCGGCTCCTGCCCCAGCAGGCGCCTCGCCAGCTCCACCCCCGCCAGAAAGCCGGAGGCGGTGGACTCCACGTACCCCTCCACCCCGGTGATCTGCCCGGCGAAGGCCACGCGCTCGTTCCCCCGCACCCGGTAATAGCGGTCCAGCAGCCGGGGCGAGTCCAGGTAGGTGTTGCGGTGCATCACCCCGTAGCGCACGTACTCCGCGTGGGCCAGCGCCGGGATCATGGAGAACACCCGCTTCTGCTCCCCCCACTTCAAATGGGTCTGGAAGCCCACCAAATTGTAGAGGGTCCCCTGGGCGTTGTCCCGGCGCAGCTGCACCACGGCGTAGGGCTCCCGCCCGGTCTTGGGGTCGGGCAGGCCCTTGGGCTTTAAGGGCCCGAAGGACAGGGTCTGCACCCCCCGGCGGGCCATGACCTCCACCGGCATACAGCCCTCGAACACGTTTTTGTCCTCAAAGCCGTGGACCTCCGCCTCCTGGGCGGCGCACAGCTCCTTCCAAAAGGCCAGGTACTCCTCCTCGGACAGAGCGCAGTTAATGTAGTCCGCCGTCCCCCGGTCGTACCGGGAGGCGAACCAGGCGTGGTCCATGTCGATGCTGTCGAAGGTGACGATGGGGGCCGCCGCGTCGAAAAAGTTGAGATAGCTGTTCTTGGGGAACAGCCCGGCGATGGCATCGGACAAGGCGTCCGAAGTCAGCGGGCCAGAGGCGATGACAACCTCCCCCTCCGGGATGGACGTGACCTCCTCCTCCACCACAGTGATGCCGGGGTGGCCCCGAACGGCGGCGGTGACGGCGGCGGAGAACCCCTCCCGGTCCACAGCCAGGGCACCCCCGGCCTCCACCCTTGTCTCGTCGGCACAGCGCAGGATCAGCGAACCGCACCGGCGCAGCTCCTCCTTGAGCAGCCCCACGGCGTTCTCCAGCTGGTCGGAGCGCAGGGAGTTGGAGCAAACCAGCTCGGCGAAGCCGGGACTGTGGTGGGCGGGGGTCATCTTTTCCGGCTTCATCTCCCGCAGGGTGACAGCGATCCCCCGCTGGGCCAGCTGCCAGGCGCACTCGCACCCGGCCAGGCCCGCGCCGATGACGGTGACATTCATGGGCATCGTCCTTTACTTTGGCGTATCTGTGCGGCCAAGCAAATAGTCCGCAGAAACATCATAATAGTCAGCCAATTTCTTCAAAATCGGCGCGTCTGGATCCCGTTCTCCATTTTCATAGCGCATATATGTCCGCTCCACAATACCAACAGTGACCGCAACCTCCCTGCGGCTCACTTTTTTTTGTGTCCGCAGGTCAATCAATCTTTCTGCTAATATCTGCATAATTTTCAACCGCCCCTTGACGTGACCATACGGTCATGTTATAATACTTCTGATGTGACCGTTTGGTCAGTATAAAGGAGTGATTTTATATGAGTGAATCGATGGAAGTCCTCTTTTCCTATGCCCAGGAATGGCTGGAACCTGCCCTTCTCCTGACCGAGCCCCAATGCGTGGAAACGAAGCACTGCGCGGACAAACAGGAAAAACGTCTCCGCGCTATGCTCAACCAAGAGACCTTGCAATGCCTGGAGGACTTTTTAGACGAACGGAACCTACTTCAATTTTTTGAGAAACAGGCCCTGTTTCGCGCCGGGTTCCAAATCGCCATGGAACTGGGGCGCTGACTCACTCCGCCGCCTTTTTTGCGGTCTTTTTCGCCGTGGTTTTCTTGGCAGTGGAGGTTTTTTTTGCCGCCCCGGTCTTGGCTGCGGACGCTGCTTTCCTGTTGGTGGTCTTTTTCGCCGTGCTCTTCTTAGCCGCCGGCTTCTTCTCCGCCGCCTGAGCGCTCTCCCCCTCAGCGGCGTCCTCCGTCTTTTTCTTGAACCCGCCCCGCTTGTCCTCGGGCAGGAAATTGGAGCAGTCCGGGTTGATGCAGAAGGGCCGCTTGAACCCCCGGCCGGACAACTTGAACATGGTCCAGCCGCAGATGGGGCAGTTGTCCTTGACGGGCACGTCCCAGGTCATGAACTCGCACCGCTTGGCTTCCACCTTGCTGTTCAGGTGCTCACAGCAGTAATAGGTGTACTGCTTATTGGTTTTTTTGCTCACGCCGGTGCGCTTCACCAGACGGCCTCCGCACTTGGGGCACCGCCCGGGCATCTCCACCACCAGCGGCTTGGTGAAGGTGCACTCCGGCCAGCCGGGACAGGCCAAAAACCGCCCGAACCGGCCCATTTTCACCACCATTTTCCGGCCGCACAGGTCGCACACCTCGTCCGACTCCTCGTCGGGCACCTTGATGCGCTCCCCGTCCAGCTCGGACTCCGCCTTTTTCAGCTCCGCGTCGAAACCGGTGTAGAACTCGCCCAGCACCTGCTTCCACTGGGCCTCCCCGGCCTCCACCTTGTCCAGGCGGCTCTCCATCTGGGCGGTGAAGTCGGTGTCCACGATGTCGGGGAATTTCTCCTTCATCAGCCCCGTGACCACCTCGCCCAGGGGGGTGGGGCGCAGGTATTTGCCCTCCTTCACCACGTACTGCCGGTCAGTGATGGTGGAGATGGTGGGGGCGTAGGTGGACGGGCGGCCCACCCCCTTCTCCTCCAGCGCCTTGATGAGGGTGGCCTCGGTGAACCGGGCCGGGGGCTGGGTGAAGTGCTGGCCGGGGGTCAGCCCGTTCAGCTTCAGCGCCTCCCCCTCCTTCAGGTCGGGCAGGGGCGACTGGGGGGCCTCCTCGTCCTCGTCCCGGCTCTCCTCGTAGACCGCTGTAAAGCCGTTAAACTTCACAGAGGAATGGCTGGCCCGGAAGCGGTAGCCCGCCGACTCCGCCTCGATGGTCACGCTGTCGTACACCGCCCCCGCCATCTGGCAGGCCAGAAAGCGGCTCCAGATCAGCTTGTACAGGCGGTACTGGTCGGCGGTGAGGCTCTTTTTCACGTCCTCGGGTGTCAGGTTCACGTCGGAGGGCCGGATGGCCTCGTGGGCGTCCTGGGCGCTGCCCTTGGACTTGAACCGCCGGGTCTGTTCCGGGTAATACTGCTTGCCGTAGCGGCTCTGGATGAAGGTCTTGGCCGCCGCCAAGGCTTCTTCGGACAGCCGCAGGGAGTCGGTACGCATATAGGTGATGAGTCCCACCGTGCCCACGCCCTCAATGTCAACGCCCTCATAGAGCTGCTGGGCGATGGACATGGTGCGCTTGGGGATCATGTTCAGCTTTCGGGACGCCTCCTGCTGGAGGGTGGAGGTGGTGAAGGGAGGGGCCGGAGAGCGGTGCTTATCCTGCCGCTTCACCCCAGATACCGTGAAGGGAGAATCCTTTACAGAACTTACAATGTCTTGGACCTGCTCCTCACTGTTGAGCTCCATCCGCTTCTCCCGGCCGTAGAACTCCGCCTGGAAGCCCCCCAGGTTGGGTGCCACCCGGGCCAGGTCGGCGGTGATGGACCAGTACTCCTGGGGGGTGAAGGCGCGGATCTCCTCCTCCCGCTCCACCGCCAGCCGGGTGGCCACCGACTGCACCCGCCCGGCGGACAGCCCCCGCTTGATCTTCTTCCACAGCAGGGGCGAGAGCTGATAGCCCACGATGCGGTCCAGCACCCGCCGGGCCTGCTGGGCGTCCACCAGGTCCTGGTCGATGTCCCGGGGATTGGCGATGGACTCCTTGACCACCTTCTGGGTGATCTCGTTGAACGTCACCCGGCAGGTTTTCTCCTTGGGCACCCCCAGCACGCTCTGGAGATGCCAGGAGATGGCCTCCCCCTCCCGGTCCGGGTCGGTGGCCAGGTAGATCTTGTCGCTGGCCTTAGCGGACTTGCGCAGGTCCTTTATCACGTCCGCCTTGTCCTTGATGTTCTCATAGTCCGGCTCGAAGGTGGACACGTCCACCCCCAGCTTGCTCTTGGGCAGGTCCCGGATGTGGCCCATAGACGCCTTGACCTCGAAGCCGGGACCCAGGTATTTCCCAATGGTTTTCGCCTTGGCGGGCGACTCCACGATGACCAGATTTGTGTTTGCCATGTTCCTCAACTACCCCATTTTCAATTTGACGGCGGCTCGGAACCGCTTGCCGCTCTCCTCGGCCACATAGCCCTGGATTTGCAGCACCGTCAGAGCGGACAGCACCCGCCGGGCCGGGATCTGGGTGCGCTCCACCAGATCGTCCGCCTGGGCCGCGCCCCCGTCCAGAGCCAGCAGCACCTCGCGCTGGTCGTCCGTCAGTTTATCTTTACAGTCCGCCCAGCGGAGATAGACCAGATCGTCCCGCTCTCCACCGGCGGATTTGCTCTCCGTCTGATGCTCCTCCCGCTTCGGCGACGGCCCGTCCTCCAGGCGCTGGGCCTGTACCTCCGGCGGCAGGGACGCGCCCCGGCCCAGCCGCAGCTTGCCCGGGAAACGGTCCGCAAATTCACACAGGACATCGTCCGCCTCCATGATGAGCTTGGCGTTGCCCACCTGAATGAGGCGGTTGGTGCCCTCGCTCATAGGCGCGTTGATGGGGCCTGGGACGGCAAACACCTCCCGGTTTTGCTCAAATGCGTGATCGATCGTCAGCAGCGTCCCGCTGGCGCGGGCGCTCTCCACGGCGATCACCCCCACGGACAGCCCGCTGATGATACGGTTGCGGATGGGGAAGTGGCTGCCGATGTGGTCCGTCCCCGGCGGGTACTCGGAGATCAGCGTCCCCACCGCCGCCACGTCCTCGTAGAGGCTCTTGTGATAGGAGGGGTACACCCGATCGATCCCTCCAGCCAGCACGGACACCACCGGGCCGCCCACCTTCAGCGCCCCCCGAATGGCGCAGGAGTCGATGCCCTGGGCCATTCCGGTGACGATGAGCGCACCCTTTTGGGTCAGCTCGGCGGACAACTTCATGGCGGCCTGGGTGCCGTAGGGAGTGGCCTCCCTGGAGCCCACCATGCCAATGGCCACCTCGTTGTCAAAGGCGATCTGCTTTCCCTTCCAGTACAGCACCATGGGCGGCTGGGCGATGGCCTTGAGCCGCTCAGGATAGGTGGAGTCCTGGAGGGTGAGCAACTGGATGCCGTACCGCTCGCAGTCCCCCAGCACCACGTCGGCCTGATCCAGGGATTTGTTCATCAGGGAGCGGATGGTCGTATCCGACAGCCCGCCCACCATTCGATAGGCCTCCGCGTCGGCGGCGTGGACCAGCTCCGGGGCGCCAAAGTGCTCCAGCACCCGCACAGCATTTTGGCCCGCAAGCCCCTTGCGGAGGGTCAGCCAGATCCAATGCTTCAGATTCGACATACCGGACCTCCTCCCTGCCTTCTCTCAATCGTTCCGCGCCATCTCCCACAGCACCACCGACGCGGCTGCCGCCGCGTTCAGCGATTCGCACCGGTCCCGCATGGGGATCTTGATGGTCTGACGGCACAGCTCCAGGGCCTTTTGGGACACTCCCCGGCCCTCGCTGCCGATCACCACCGCCGCCCTCGCCAGGGGCACGGACCGCACGTCCACGGTGTCCTCCCGGAGGGCCGTGGCGTACAGCGCAATCCCCTCTCGGGCCAGCCCCGCCGCGGCCGTCTCTATGGCGCATTCGTACACGGGCAGGCGGAACACCGCCCCCATGGTGGCCCGCACCGTCTTGGGGTTCCAGGGGTCCGCGCAGCCGCCGCACAAAACCAGCCCGTCCGCCCCAAAGGCGTCGGCGGCGCGCCAGATCGTGCCCACGTTGCCCGGGTCCTGCACCCCGTCCAGCAGCAGATAGCGCTTTCCGAGGAACCGGTCCGGCGCCGCCAGGCTTTTCCCCTTACAGATGAAAACAACGCCCTGGGGGCTCCGCGTATCCGCCACCGACTCCAGCAGGGCGTCCGCCACCTCCACCACCCGCACTTGGGCCGGGAGCTCGGGAAGGGGCGCGCCGTGGGCGCAGACCACCGCCTCCAGCTCCCCGCCCCAGCGCAGGGCCTCCGCCAGAAGCTTGGGTCCCTCGGCGGCAAACGCGCCCTCCTCCCGGCGGAAGGCCCGGCGGCTGTTCAGCTTCCGCACCCGGACCAGCAGCGGGTTCGCCCTGCTGGTGACAAGCTCCCGCTCCACAAGCCCGCCCCCTCTCATTCTGATGCGCAAAAGCATACCGGCAGCCACGCCGGTATGCTTTTTGAATCCTGATCCAGCGGCTTTCCGGTGGAAATCAGAAGCAAGACTATCACAACTCCCCACTTCTGTCAATATCTTGTTGTGATTATATCAGCTTACCGTCGGTTTTTCAAGGTAAATATTTCCTCTTCCTTAAATACCCCTTGTTTCACCGGTCCTGGACTCTTCCCTCCATCCGGAGAACGGCAGGCGCCCCGAGACGGGCAGCAGCTACAGCCGCAGCCACAGCCGGACCTCCCGGCCTTTCTGTCCTTGACCAGCCGCCACGCCGCTGCCGCGGCCACCGCCGCCACGCCCGCCAGCACCAGAATATTTCCCCAGTTCTCCTCTAAAAACACCATCATGGATCACATTCCCATCCTTTACGTCCCGTTCAGCCCCCGCCATACATTGTATACACAGATGACCACAATGAGCCCCATCAGGCCGATGAATAGCCTCTCCACCAGCTTGTTGTCCATCCGCTTGTTGAGCACGCGGCCCGCCATCCCACCACCGATGCCCCCGGCCACCATCACCGCCAGCACAGGCCAGCGGAAGGGCGGCACCGTGTGTGTGACAAGAGTGGTGATGAGGCTGGCCAGCTGGCTGAACAGGATGATATACAGGCTGTTGGCGGCGGCGGTTTTGGTGTCCATGCTGAAGAAGAAATAGAGCACCACCAGGTTGATGGGCCCGCCTCCGATGCCCAAAAAGCTGGACATAACCCCCAGAGCCAGTCCGATGGTCACACAGACCGGCGGTGCGGTGACCTTATGGGTGGAAATGCGGCTTTTGTTCACCGTATACGCCAGCGTCCCCAGGGTGATGACCCCCAGGCAGGCCGCCTGCACCGCCCCCACGCTCCCCTGATTGGAAAACAGCGAGCGGACCAGCTCAAACAGCTGCTTGCCCGCCAGCCCGCCCAGGGCCGCGCCGACAGCCAGAGGCGTCCCGGTGCGCAGGTCCACCCCGCTGTCTCCCTTGGCCAGGGAGCGGGTGACGGAGTAGCAGCTCATGGACAGCACCGTGCAGCCGGACAAAAAGCTGATGGCCGCCACCGTCTCCAGTCCCAGCATGTCCAGCACCGGCTTGATGACCACGCCGCCGCCAATGCCGCAGATGGCTCCCACCACGCTGGCAAGAAAGCTCACCAGAAAAAAGATCGCCATAGTCCCTACCCTCCACATCTTGACACAGTATCCGTCTCTCGATATAATAGAATAAAACAGGTTAAAATTCCAGTCTTTTTAGAAAAAATCCTGGAAGGCGGTGAAGGAATGCAATTTGAACAGGGCAACAACCTGCCCCGGGTCAAGGCCACCAATCAGTCCTCCATCCTCCAAATGGTGTACCACTGCGGACCCATCACCCGGGCGGACATCGCCAAACGGCTGGACCTCACCCTGCCCACCATCACCACCAACATCAACACCATGATCACCGCCGGCCTGGTGCGGGAGCTGGACTCCCCGGAGAGCGCCGACCGCCGCCACGGCCGCCGCAGCCGCCTGCTGGACATCGTCCCCGGCGCCCGGCATTTCATCGGCGTGGAGATGACCGGCTCAGAGAGCGCCGTCTGCCTCACGGACTACCGGGGGCAGGTGCTGGACCGCCGGGCCGCCCCCGCCCCAAGCCGGGACTATGAGGACAACCTGGACATGACCTGCTCCCTGATTCAGGAGCTGCTGGACCGGCGGCCCAAGGGCTCCGGCAGCTTAGACGGCCTGGGCTTCTGCGTCCCCGGCCTGGTGGACAGCCAGGCGGGCATTTTAAAGGTGCGCCCCAGCTTCAACTGGTACGACAAGCCCATTCCCCGGGACCTGGGGCGGCGGCTGGACCTTAGGTGCCCCGTCACCGTGGAGAACAACGCCTGCGCCCGGGCCTACGGCGCCTCCCTGTTCCGGCGGGAGCTGCTGAACAACGTGCCCACCTTCGCCTATCTGTTCATCCACGCTGGCATCGCCTGTCCGCTCATCCTAAACACCTCCAACGCCTTTGGGTCCATCGTGGGGGCGGGCGAGGTGGGCCATATGGTGATGGAGCCAAACGGCCCCCGGTGCACCTGCGGCAACCACGGCTGTCTGGAGGCCATCTCCAGCGACCACGCCATCATCTCCAGGTGCATGGACGCCCTGGCCCGGGGGGGCGCCCCCGCCCTGCGCGCCCTGTGCCCCGTGGGCGCACAGCCCGCCATGGGCCATATCCTCCAGGCCCAGCGGGAGGGGGACGCCGACGTGTGCCGTATTGTCGAGCGGGCGGTCTATACCCTGGCCCTGGCAATCGCCAACATTGACAACTTTACCTGCCCCCACGCCATGCTCATTGAGGGGGAACTGTTCCGCAGCGAGGAGAACCGTCGGCACCTGCTGGAGGTAGTCCACCGCAACATCTGCAATGTCAAGCGGGCCGACACCGACTTTGTGTTCGTGGAACCGGACCAGTTCAGCGGCGCCCAGGGCGCGGCGGCGGTAGCCATCTTTCACGACCTCCAGCTGGCGGCGGAGTGAACCATATCAACCACAATCAATCAGGACGCCGCGGATATGCCGCGGCGTCCTTTCTGGCCTATCCTTTCAGCAGCTGTCCCCGGCAGAATACCATGTCCACCCGGTTTTTCTCGTCCAGCACCACCAGGTCGGCGTCCTTCCCGTCGGCGATGGAGCCTTTGCGGTCGAACACTCCGATGAGCCTGGCCGGATTTTCCGTCAGGGCGGGCAGCAGCTCCTCCATGGGCCGTCCCGTGAAGGCAATCAGGTTGCGCAGGGCCGCGTCCTGGGTGAGGGTGCTCCCCGCCCGGACCCCGGTGTCCGCCAGCTTGGCGTCCCCGTCCTCCACCACCACCTTGTTCACCCCCAGGTGGTACTTCCCGTCGGGCAGGCCCGCCGCCATGATGGAGTCGGTGATGGCCACCACCCGGTCCAGCCCCTTGACCTTGATGAGCAGCCGCACCGCGGCGGGGTGCAGATGCCGCCCGTCGCAGATCATCTCGCAGTACACGTCGGACTCCAGCACCGCCCCCATGATGGCGGGCCGGTGCTGGTGGAACAGGCCCATGGCGTTGAAGGTGTGGGTGCACGCCTCCGCCCCGGCGGCGATGGCCTCCATGGACTGCTCATAGCTGGCCCCGGAGTGGCCGATGGCGGCCACGATCCCCAGCTTTTTCGCCTCGGGGATCAGCTCCACCACTCCCTCCACCTCGGGAGAAAGGGTGATGTAGCGGATATTTCCTTCCGCCCGCTCCTGATAGGCGCGCAGCAGCGACCGGTCCCCCCTGCGCAGCAGGTGCTCCGGCATGGCCCCTTTGTATTCAGAGGCCAAAAAGGGCCCCTCCAGATGGATGCCCAGCAGCTCCGCCGTGGGCTGGTCCCCCGCCCTGTGGGCCTTGAACTGGTCGATACACCACTGAGTCTGCTCCACCGTGTCGGTGAGCACTGAGCACAGCCAGGAGGTGGTGCCGTTCCCGGCGAAAAACCGGCTGATCTTCTCCAAATCCTCCGCGGTCGCCCCGTTCACGTCCACCCCCACCCCGCCGTGGGTGTGGACGTCGATGAAACCGGGGACGATCCGCTTCCCGGACACGTCCACCACCTGGGCTCCGGCGGGGACGGGAGTGTCCGGGGCCAGCACCCGGAGCCTTCCCCCGCTGAGGCGCAAAGTCCTTTCCTCGAATTGGCGGCCGATGTACACCCGGCCGTTGACAAGATATGTCTCTTTCATGGCCTCCCCCGCCCTTTACTCCGGCAGGTTTGCCACAAATTCCGTGGTGCGGATGAGGGCGTCCGGGTGGGTCTGCATCAGGGTGGCCGGGAAGTGGGCGGACACCTCACCGTAGGCGGTATGGCGCAGCACGGCCCTGTGCCAGTCCCGGAACACCCCCAGGCGCACCTTCCGGGCGTTGTAGATCTCGTTCATGCCGATGGTGACGCACCAGCGGGGCATGTCGTCGATGGCCCCGTTCAGGTCCCCGATGGCGTTGGCCGTCCTGGTCTCCCGAGAGATCTCCAGCACTCGGGTGTGAAGCTCTTTGAACTGCTCTGGGGTCAGCTCGTCCTGGGCCTCGTTGAAGGCCAGGTGGCCGTTGATGCCGATGCCGCCAAAGCAGATGTCCACCCCGCCCAGCTTCTCAATGGTCCGGGCCATGTTGTCCGGGTCGTTGGGGTCAGGGAACACCCGCTGGCTTTCCGGCATCACCAGCTCCGGACGGATCTTGGAGTACACCGTCCGCTCCATGAACCCCCGGAAGCTCAGCTTGTCCTCCTTGCCGATCCACTGCTTGTCGTCGGTGAGGTACTCGTCCATGTTGAGGAACCAGACGTTTTTCAGGCTGATATTTTCGCCGTTCACCAGCTCCACAAAGTAGGGGTACTGGCCCACGGGCCCCACGGGGCAGATGAACACGGTGGTCTCCCCCAGCTCGTTCTTGCGCTTGATCTCCTCCACCATCTCCCGGGCCATAGCCTGGAACACGGCGGCGTTGTCCGCCAGCACCTCTATGGGCACCTTGGGCGCTGCCAGAAGCCGCTCCCGGTCAAAATAATAGTAGTCGTGACGCATGGCGTCGTCCTCCTTTCAAGGCTTTTCGGGGCAAAACCCCGTATAGTTCTCCGTGACCTCCAGCACCCGGTACACATCCAGCCAGGGCTGAAAATCCGGCTCCTTTTCGCAGATCAGTTTTTGGAACTCCCGCCAGCTCTCCCCCGCTTTCTTCCCGTCCCCTTGGGCCAGGCGGCGCAGAGCGCGGGACAGCTTGAGGGCATACTCCCGGTGATAGTCCAGCGCCTCCCAGAAAGGGGTTTGCCAGCCGCAGGGGCCCCGGTGGACGTCCAGCGTCGCGGCAAAGTCCAGGCACAGCTCTCGGACGGCCTCCATCCGGGCGGCCATGTCCCCATCCTGGCGGGGGCCCTTTCCGTTGATGTAATCGGTACTGCTCAGGCTGGACAGCTGGAACAGGTAGTCGGCCGCAAGGGGCCAGTCCTCCCCGTAGGCGGCGAAAAAATATTCCTCCAGCAGCTGATTCACGTCAGCGCTTTCGTCCATCAGCGTCCGGCCCAGCACATAATTGGGGAAGAAATTGGGCAGGCCCGAGCGCAGCTCCTGGCAGCTGATATATCCGTTCAGCCCCAGGCTTTTCAGCTGCTTCACGTCCCCGCTGACCACCCGGGCCAGCTTCACATAGCCCAGATCGCCGTAGTGGGCCCGGCCCAGAGGGTAGTCATAGACAAAGCTGTCCCCGTCGAACTGCCCCTGCCAGCCCCGGAGGAAGGCCAGGTTCTCATCCAGGCTGGTGGGCAGGGCAATCTGGTTGCGCATGTAGGGTGGGATTGGGGGGAGGCTCTCCCCCACCTGATAGGAGCGCTCAAAGGTGCGGCTGATGGGGGCGAACATGAGCACAAACCGCTCTGGGTTTGTCAGCCGCGCTTTGATGGGCGGCCACAGCAGCTCCTGATAGAGCAAAAACACGATTTTGGTATCCAGCCCCTCCAACCTCAGGCGGCGGTCGATCTCGCTCAGCAGCTCCACGTATTGGTCGGAGGGCGTGGTTTTTTGACACCCCTCGCACTGGCACACGTTGTTGTACTCGTCCGCCAGCCAGACGTGGAGGTAATCCACATTGGGGTTCTCTTTGGTGTATTCCACCACCAGGGCGGCAAAGACATCCACGGCGTCCCCATTGTGGAAGCACAGGTTGGTGTTGGCGGGCACCCCCTTCCACAGCCCCCGCACCCCATCCACCTGGGCGGCCAGGGGCCGCTTGTCCGACCGCAGGGGCCTTGAATCCGCGTCCCAGGACCGGGCCTCGCAGCCCAGCGCCTCTCCCGTCCAGCCGTGGCCCACTTTGTGGAGGAGCAGGCCCCGGCGCTTCAGCTCCCCCTCCGCCTCCTCCATCCAGGTCAGAGCGTCCTCCGCTGTGAAGGGCTCTCCCTCCCGGAGGGGGTTTCCCCGGTGCTCATACCACCGGGCGTAGAAGATGTAGGGCGACTTGAATTGCAGGAAAAAGCTGTTGTACCCCGCCTTGGGGAGCCAGTCGATGAAGTCCAGCACATTCTCCCGGCTGTCCGCCCCCTCGATGCACACGCCCCGGTGGTAGAAGGACGCCCGGTGCTCATACCGCAGCTTCAGCGCCCGACCAGTGATGGGGGGCACCACCTCGCACCGCTTCATGGGGGCCAGGAAACGGCATCCCAGGCGTCGCAGGCAGTCGTACACCCCCAGCAGCACCGCCCGCCCGCAGTTTCCTGTGATGGAGCCCCCCGCCTGGTCCAGCTCCACGGCAAACCAGTCGGGCAGGCCGGGCACGGGATCGGGGCGCAGCCCCAAACGGATGTCGAGCTCCCCCTCCTCCTCCGCCAGCATCCGGCCCAAGTAACCCTTCAGCTCAGACGCGGCAAAGGCCACGGGCCCGGGCGCATCCAGCGGGCAAATCGTTTTGATGTTCACACAGTTCTCTCCTCTCTCAGGGGCAGGGCCGGAAAAGGCCCTATGGGGCGGACCTGTGTGCCGTCCCATAGGGTCCGTTCCTATGCGCTGAGCGTGTTGATTTGGGATTTCCTTACTTGAGGGCCTCTTCCATCACGTCGAACAGGACGAAGTCGCCCACGTCCTCCTTGGCCTCCTCGGGCTTGATGTTCTCGCCCTGCACCATGTCGTTCTGCATCCCCTCGTAGTACTTCTTGATGGTGCCGTCCTTCAGGCCGGAGGTGATGTCCGCGATGTTGAACCAGTGGGCGTCGCCCAGCTGGAGCTGGTTGGCCTCCAGGCTGGTCTTGGTCCGGTCGGCGCAGTACTGGGCCACGGTGTCATAATTCTCCTCCTTGGAGCCCCAGTCCATGCCCTTGTAGAGAGCGCGGCTGAAGCGCACCAGGATGTCGTGGTTCTCCTCGGCGTACTTGGGCAGGCAGATCCAGCTGGAGATGTTGGTGGAGCCGTCGGCAAACTCGATCTCGTAGGAGCCCTCCACCTGCTGGAGGATCTGGCCGGAGTAGGGGTTCCAGCAGATGGCGGCGTCGATGTCGCCGGACACGGCGGCGGGCACGATGTTGTCGATGCTCAGCGACATGGCGGTCACGTCGTCGGTGGTCAGGCCGGCCACCTTCAGGGCGTTATTGAAGGTGGACTCGGAGGAGGAGCCGGCGTTGTAGGCGATCTTCTTGCCCTTCAGGTCCTCCACGGACTGGATGCCGCTGTCGGGCATGCACACGACCTTGTCCACGGTGTGGACGGAGCTGGGGGCAAAGATGACGGCGTTGCCCAGGATGCACAGGCGGTGGGCGCCCTTGCCGATGTAGGCCAGGTCGATGGAGCCGCCCTCCATAGCTGCGATTTCAGAGGGGCCGTCGTTAAAAGGCGTCAGCTCAATGGTGATGCCCTCTTCCTCGAAGAAGCCCTGGTTGATGGTGGACAGCACGCCCCAGAGGGAGGCGTAGTTGGCCATGTAGCCGATGCGCAGGGTGATGGGCTCGGGCTTGTTGTCCTCGGGCTCCGTGGACTCGGCGGGGGCCGAGGACTGGGTCACCTCCTTGGACTCGGCGGGGGCCTTGGACTCGGCGGGGGCCTTGGACTCGGCGGGCTTGTCGCCGCAGGCCATGAGGGACATCATCATGACCAGCGCCAGCAGCAGAGCGGTGAACTTCTTCATTTCATTTTCCTCCTTAATTTGTTTGGGCTTGCCTGTATCTCAGCCGCCGCGCAGGCGGTCAGGCACAACTGTGAATACACGTTCTTACTTGCGGACCTCCAGGTACTCCTGGTACACCTCGTTCCAGATCTCCGCCTTCAGCTCCATGAAGTGGGGATCGCTCTTGGTGGCCTGGTCCCGGGGATAGGGTATGTCGATGTCCACCACCCGCTTGATGCGCCCGGGCCGGGCGGACATGATCACCACCCGCTGGGCCAGCAGCACGGCCTCGTCCACGTCGTGGGTGATGAAGAAGCAGGTCTTTTTCTCCTCCTCCCAGGTCTTGAGCAGCTCGGTCTGGAGCTGGGCCCGGGTCTGGGCGTCCAGGGCGCCGAAGGGCTCGTCCATGAGCAGCACCTCGGGGTTGTTGGCGTAGGCCCGGGCGATGGCCACCCGCTGCTTCATGCCGCCGGACAGCTCCTTGGGGAAAGAATTCTCAAAGTCCTCCAGCCCCACCATCTTGATGTACTTGCGGGCAATCTCCTCGCACTGGGCCTTTGGCATACGCTTCATCTGAGGGCCGAACATGACGTTTTGCAGCACGGTCTGCCAGGGGAACAGGGCATACTGCTGGAACACCACGCCCCGCTTCACGTCGGTGCCCTTGATGATCTCGCCGTCCAGATAGCACTCGCCGGAGCTGGCCTCGTGGAGGCCCGCCAGAATGTTCAGCAGGGTGGATTTTCCGCAGCCGGAGGGGCCGACGACACAGATGAACTCATTTTCCATGATGTCCAGGTTGACGCCGTTGAGGGCCACCGTGGTGCCGTGGTCGCCGTGGTACTCCTTGACCACGTTTTTAATTTGGATCTTTACGCCTCTTCCCGCTTCTCCTGCCATGAAGTCAGCCTCCCTTCAATAATGTCCACAAAGGTATTCAGCAGCGTGCCGATGATGCCGATGATGATGATGTAGCCCAGCATGGCGTCGGTCTCAAAGGTGCCCTTGAGGGTCATGATGCGCATACCCAGGCCGGCCTGGGCGCCGGCGGACTCCGCCGCCAGCAGGGTGGTCAGCCCCGCGCTCAGGCCCAGCCGCACGGCGGTGAGGATGAAGGGCACCGTGGCGGGCAGAGTGATGCGGAAGAAGATGTCCACATCGTTGGCCCCCAGCACACGGGCGGCCTTGACCAGGGTGTTGTCGATGTTGCGGATGCCGTGGAAGATGGTGATGCACATGGTCATGAAGGTGCAGATCCAAATCAGCACCACGGCGGGGGTCCGGCCCACGCCCAGCAGCAGGACGATGAGGGGCGCGTAGGCCAGGGCGGGGATGTTGCGGATGAAGTTGATCCAGGGCTCGATGATCTTGCGCACCGGAGTGTACCAGGCCATGAGGAACGCCACCGGCAGAGCGGTGACGAAGCCCAGGCCGAAGCCCATGGCCACGCAGATCATACTGCTGGAGAAATCGGCCCACAGCGCCTTGCGCTCCACCATGGTCTGGAGCCCCCCGAGGACGGAGGCCCTGTCGCCGATGGGGAAAATGAACGGGAAGCTGCGCCCGGTTTTCTCCCCGATGGACAGCAGGAACAGCACCAGCAGCGCCACGACCAGCGAGAGGAGCAGCCACAGGCGGTTTACCATCCTGGTATGCCGCTCCGATTGGGTCAGAGGTCTTTTTGCCTGTTTTGTTTTGCTCATACGACACCTTCCTTTACTCTTTTCTCGTTTCCTGCCTTTACATACAAATAAATTCTGATACGCCTCCCCGCTGTTTTATTTCAAGCTCAGCCGCCGCAGCCGTTGGTGCCGTCGTAGGGCTCATCCTTCATGCACAGGTGGACGGCGCCCACCTTGAAGGTTTTGGGCAATGCCAGGATATTGGGATTCGGTCCCACGAATTTCTTTTTCGCGTCCTCCAGCGCCTCCTCGAAGGTGGCCCGGGTCTTGAGCCCCATCCCCCGGGCGATGCCCGGCTCCTGCGCCCCCACGATATAGATGGCGGCGGTGTTCATCTCCGCGATGTGCCCGCAGCTCATCATGGAGAAGCCGTGGAAGGGGTGGAATGCGTTGCAGAAGCGGTACTTGCGGATATACTCCTGGTTGGTGGCAAAGTACTCGCCGTACCGGTTCATGTCGGGCAGGATGTTCATGTAGTCGTGCTGGAACAGCTCGTACAGCTCCCGCAGGTAGGGCCACCGCTCATCGTGAAAGTAGCCGTTGCAGATGGACGAGCAGATGATGACGCAGTTGTCCTTCATCACCCGCTTGTGGCGGATCACCTGGGCGCTGAGCGCCTGCATCATCTGGATGGGGTTGGTGCCCATGCCGTCGCCGTAGTGGAACGCCTGGGGCATCCCGAACACCATCACGTCGTACTTCTTTTCCGCCCAGGGCACGTAGGTGCGCTTGTCGGCGATCTCCCAGGAGATGGGCATCATCTCCTGGGCGTAGCCGGAGAAGATGGCGATCTGGCGGGAATAGGTGTCCAGCACCGCGTCGCAGCAGAAGAAGGGGTGGCCCATCTTCTCCTCCATCCACATCCCGATCTCGTCGAACTTGGTGCGCATCAGGTTCTTGCCGGACACGGGGGTGAAGTCCGCCCGGTGCATCACGTCGGGGACGTGGTGGCTGGCGATGGACCGCCAGTGGGTGATGCCGGTGGCGCAGTGCTTGTAGCCCCCGGAGTAGCCCCCATAGGGGTTGCCCTGGGTGTGGCCGATGAGGATGGGGATGTCCGCGTCGAACACGTACTTGTTCATCAGCACCGGGTCGCCCCGCCGGGTCTTGCCCAGATCCACCATGTGGTCATAGTCCTCGCTGTCATGGCTGGTGATCTGGTTCGTCCAGTAGAACTCATCGAACAGCTCCTCGCCCAGAATCTGCTTCATCTCGCCCACGGTGGCCCGGGGGTGCAGGCCGTTGGAGAACAGCAGCAGGATGTCCTTCTTGTCCACTCCGGCGGCGTACAGCTCGTCCAGGCAGGCCCGGATGGACACCTTCCGGTGGGCGGTGGGCTGGCAACCGCCCTTGACGATGTCCGGGATGACGAACACCACCGTCTTGCCGGGGCCCGCCAGCTCCTTCAGCGCCGGCATCCCAATGGGATTGCGGATGGACTCCAGCGTGGCCTTGTACAGGCTGTCCCAGTCCTGGGACAGGCAGGGGGGATCGGGAACGGTCTCCCCGGGGATGAACACGTCGGTGCTGTCGGGCAGGTTGGCGGCCATCAGGCCGTGGCCGTATTCAAACTCTAATTTCATGTGCGCCCTCCTTGTCGTTGGTGTTCTTTTTCTTTTTGTAAAAAGAAAAAGAACCAAAAAGAAAAACTTTTAGGCGCGAAACTGCGTTTCGCTTCCTCTTCTTTATCCGATCTTATTCGCCAAGATACAGTCTGATGATCTCCAGGTACTCCTCCGGGTAGAAGCCGATCTCCCCCTGGAACCGGGTCAGAGCAATCAGCCCGCCGTCGATCTCGTCAATGGAGGCCAGCATAGCGGCGTTATCGGCTTTCAGTCCGCCGCCGTACACCACGTCCATCCCGCCTGTCCGCTCCTTCACGAACCGGGCAATTTTAGTGATGTAGTCCTTGCCCGCTGGGGTCTTGCCCGGGCCGATGGACCACACCGGCTCATAGCCGATCACGACTTTGCTCTTGTCCACCCCCTCCAGACCCACGTCCAGCTGCTCCCCCAGCACCTGCTCCCACTGGGGCTGCTCCTCGCTGGTCTCGCCGATGCAGTAGAGCACCGTCAGTCCAGCCTCCTGGGCGCACTTGATCTCCTGATTCAACAGGCGGTTGACAGCGCTCATATCTGTCACCCCGGTCTCGGCCAGGACGCCCTTCTTGTCGTTGCGCTCCTCGCAGTGGCCGATGAGGGTGGAGGCGCAGCCCATGGCCTTCACGATGGAGGCGGGCCGGTTGGTGGTGAAGGCCCCAAAGTTGCCCCCCACCGCCGTGTTCATCCGGTACACCCCCTGGCTGCCCAGCTTCACCGGGCTGTCCGGGGTCAGGGCCGCCGCCGCGCCCAGCAGATGGGCCTCCGGCAGGTACTGCACGAACTCCACCTTGGCCGGGTCGTACTTGCGCAGCGCCTCCTGGGTGCCGTTTACCACCGCCGCGCCCCAGTCTTTCACCGGGGCCAGACGGTTCACCCCGCCCAGCTCCACAGGCACGTCGAACCGCTTCAAATTCAAATAGATATGCTTCATATCAAATCCCCCAAACGCGAAACGAAGTTTCGCGGTCTAAAAGTTCTTTTCGGTTCCTTTTCTTTCAAGAAAAGGAACAAACAGCAGCCTTACCTGAGCAGCGCGTACTCCGGGAAATCCCCGCCCATCAAGGGCATGGCGTAATCGAAGAACCCGTCGGCGATCTGATTGCCGTCCACGATCCACTCCAGCGGGAACTTCTTCTCCACGTTGGCCACTTTATCCAGCGGCACCAGAGACAGGCTGCTGGAGTAGGCGGGCTTTCGCGCCGCATCGATGGCCACCATATACCCGCTCTCCCCATTCAGGGCGGACTCCACCGCGAATTTGCCCACGGCGTAGGCCTCCTCCCGGTCCACCTGGGACACGTAGGGAATGCTGGCCCGGCCCAGAAGCCCCGGCTTCTCCGCCCGGGACTTGAGGCCCAGCTTCTGGATGATCTGGTCGGTGATGTGCTGCGCCGTGCCGCCGGGTACCGTATGGCCGAAGCCGTCCACAATCCCTGTGTCCGCCAGGGGCTTGCCGTCCAGCCCGCAGATCCCCTCACTCACGGTGACCAGCAGGCCCTTCCCCTTGGCGTAGCCCTTTTCGATGTCGGAGAGCATCTTGTCCTCGTCCACAGGCACCTCCGGCAGATAGGTCAGTACCTGGCAATCGGTGAGCCGTCCCGCCAGCGCGCTGGCGGCGGTGACCCAGCCGGCGTTGCGGCCCATCAGCTCCAGCACCACCACATGGATGGGCAGTCCGGAGGCGTCCAGGGCCAGCTCGGAGGCGCTCAGGGCGGCGTACCGGGCGGCGGAGCCGAAGCCGGGGCAGTGGTCGGTGAGGTCCAGGTCGTTGTCCATGGTCTTGGGGATGCCGATGACCCGGACGTCCAGCCCCTCTTTTTTCGCCAGCTCGTTCACCTTGCTGCAGGTGTCCATGGAGTCGTTGCCGCCGTTGTAGAAAAAGCAGTCGATGTCAAATTTTTTCAGCGTCTCCAGCACGGTGGGGTAGTCCGCGTCGGTGAGCTTCCGCCGGCAGGAGCCGATGGCGGAGGCGGGGGTGTGCCCCAGCCTGGCGATGGTGGAGGCGGGCACATCGGTGAGGTCGATCAGGTCCCCGGCCAGGATGCCCTCCGCGCCGAAGCGGGCGGCATAGATCTTATCCACCTGGCCGGACGCCCGGGCCCCCTCCACCACCCCCTGGAGGGAGCAGTTGATGACGGCGGTGGGCCCACCGCCGTGGGCCACTAATATATTCTTTCCCATGCCTTAAATCCCTTTGACGCGGTAGCGCTCCGCCATCTCGTCCAGGCTGACGTTCTCAATGAGGGGGGCCTTGCCCACGCTCTCAAACTCCACGATCAGGGTGCCCACCACCTCCTTGACGCCCCGCTCGATACAGTCCACGATGCAGCCGATGTCCTCGTCGGGCACGCTGCCATACATCACGGTGTCCATGATGGGGGGCAGGAACACACGAGGGTCAAAGGCGGCGGGATTGGCCAGCAGCAGCTGGTAGATGGCGCTGACGGTGGACCGCTCCCGCAGCTCGGGCTCATCCCGGAACAGCTCCCGCAGGTTGCGGGTGACCGCCAGGCGGATGTCGGTGTCCACGTTGATCTTGCGGATGCCCAGCTTGGACACCTCTTTGAGCTGCTCCTTCTTGATGCCGTAGGCGTCGTGGATGTCGCCGCCCAGGCCGTTGATCTCGCTGACGATGTACTGGGGCACGGTGGAGGAGCCGTGGCTCACCAGGGTGCCCTCGATGCCCTCGTGCAGCATGCACTCCTTGGTGGCGATGGCGATCTCTTTGCGGATGACGGTGTCCTTGCCCTTGTTGGCCCCGTGCTTGGTGCCGTAGCTGATGGCCAGGGCGTCCACCCCGGTCTGACGGAAGAACTTCACCGCGTCCATGGGGTTGGTGTAGGTGGAATTGGCGGCGAACACGTGGTCCTCCACCCCCGCCAGCACACCCAGCTCGCCCTCCACGGTGACGCCCCGCTCATGGGCGTACTTCACCACCTCACGGGTCAACTCCACGTTCTGGTCAAAGGGCAGGGACGAGCCGTCGATCATGACGGAGGTGTACCCACCGGCAATGGCGGCCACACAGGACTCCATATTCTTGCCATGGTCTAGATGGAGGGCCACAGGGATGGGGCTGTTCACAGCATACTTTTTCACCGCGTTGGCGATGTTCAGCGCACCCTTTTTCTTATCCTCCAGAGTGCCCTGGGCGAAATCAGTGCGCCCACCCATAAAGGCGTTGGCCAGGTCCGCGCCCTGCAAAATGGCTGCGGAGCGGAACATCTCGTGGACCTCAATCACCGCCTTGGCCTGGCAGACCGCGTTCACGTTGAACGCACCCTGGGCGTAGTTGTACTTCTCCGTCGCATCTAAAATGGCTTTCATTGGAACCAGTGGCATAGGTGTTCTTCCTTTCTCTTTCACAGGCGGGCCAGACGGCCCTTTGTTTAAGGGCGGTACATGGGGTGTCTCCCCTAAGGGATTTAATTATTTAATTTATTTAAGAATACCTCAAACTTTCCCCCGCCGCAAGCGGTAAAACTGCCTAGGATTTCCAGCCATTTCTTGTGCACAACGCCCAAAAGCAGGGATAAATCCCTCAAAAATGGAGGTGACCCCCGCCCGGTCCAGAGCCTCCATGGTCTCCCGCTCCCGGACGGTCCAGTCCACCTCGTGGACGCCGTACAGCGCCCGCATCCACTGAAGGCTCCAATTCTCCCGATCCCTCCAGTTGTAGGCGATGAAGTCCGGTCTGGTGAAGGCGGTGGTGAGCAGGTTGGTGAGCACAAACCGGGCCGGAAGCGACAGGTTGCCCACCTCGCTGTCCCGGAGGAAGTTCTGGCTCAGCTGGCCCCGGAGCACCTGGGGATACCGCCCCTTCAGCCTCAGCAGCACGCCAGGGTGGAAGGACTCCAAGCAATAGACGCCGTCCCAGCCCTCCAGCGCCGCCATGGCCGCGTCCGTGAGGGCGTTGGCGTTACCCCGCTCCACCTTCAGCTCGATAATCAGGGGCGTTTTCCCCGCAAACAGGTCCAGCACCTCCCGGAGCAGAGGGATGGTCTCCCCTGTTCCCATGAGGGGGAAATGTCTCAGCTCTCCGGCGGTGAGGTCCTCAATGCACATTTTCTTGCCGCACACCCGGGTGAGGTCGCTGTCATGGACCACCGCCAGCCCGCCGTCCGCCATCAGGTGGACGTCCAGCTCCGCGCCGAAGCCGTGGTCAATGGCCCGCCGGAAGGCCGCCAGGGAGTTCTCCGGAATCCCCTGCCCCAGGTCGTGGAGCCCCCGGTGGGCAAAACGCACGCCCTCCAGCTCCTCCCACCCCGGCTGGCTCCGTCGGGGCTTCAGCAGCAGACTCCAGGCCCCCAGCACCCCCGCGCAGCCCAGCGCCGCCTTTGTCATTCTGTTCATATCCTTTACCTCCTCCAGCCCCCAAAGGTCAAGGGCCTTCTTTTTCTTTCTGAAGAAAGAAAAAGAAGCAAAAAGAAAGACTTTAAACTATTTCTATTGAAACAGCTCATTATCGGGCAGCATTTTTTCGTTTACTGCTCTGTTCGTAGCGAACTAAAGTTCTTTTTCGGTTCCTTTTTCTTTCAAGAAAAAGGAATAACATCAATCGTCCATATCCTCAAACGCGTCCAGCCCCGTCTTTGCCTCCGCCCTGCTGTCGCCGTGGCGGACAAACAGCATGGTGACAAAGCTCATGGCCACAAAAAAGGCCGCGTAGGGGAACAAAATCTGATAGCTGATGCGCTTCATCAGCGTCCCCGCCAGCACCGGGGTGACCACCTGGGCCGTCATGGACGCGGTGTAGTAGTAGCCGGTGAATTTGCCCACGTCCGAGCCCTTGCACATCTCCACCACCATGGGCAGGGAGTTGACGTTGATGGCCGCCCAGGCAAGCCCCACCAGGGCAAAGACCAGGTACATGGGGGCGGTGATGGTATGGGCGCTGTGGGTCATGAAAAAGCCCGCGCAGAAGCAGGCGGCCAGCAGAACCACCCCCGCTTGGATGGTGCGCCTGCGCCCGAATCGGGAGGCCGCCACCCCGATGGGGATATAGGACACAATGGCCCCCACAGTGGCCACCATGAGGCAGGTGTTGGTGCCGCCGATGCCCTCCCCCATCACCTGGGACACATAGGTGGAGAACCAGGTGGTGACGCCGTTATAGCCCACGAACCACAGGGCGATGGAGGCCAGCAGGAAGCCCAGGCTCCTCTTCACCGGCCCGGGCAGCACCTCGCCGCCGCTGCCGTCGTCCTTCGCCAGGTTCCACTCCGGGTGCTTTTTCTCCAGCGCCCGGTTCTCCTGCGCCAGCTGAGGCTCCCGGATGGTGACCAGCAGCACCCCCACCGACACCACCATGATGAGGGACACCAGGAAAAACAGCGGCTGATAGTCCACGTGGACCAGGCCCTGGGTCTTTTCCCGGGGATAGAGCAGGACGCTGATGCCCAGATAGAGCACGCCCCCCACCGCCCCCATCAGGTTGATGATGGCGTTGCCCTTGGAGCGCAGGGGCTTGGGGGTGACGTCGGGCATCAGGGCCACGGCGGGCGAGCGGTAGGTGCCCATGGCAATGAGCAGCAGGCCCAGCACAATGACGAAGCTCACCAATTTGAAGGGAGCGGCCTGCCGGAAGTAGCTGTTGTCCAGCACGGGCAGCAGGTTCATCAGCACCACCGCCCCGGCGGTGCCCGCCAGAATGTAGGGGGTGCGTCGGCCGAGCTTCGTATTGGTCCGGTCGGACAGCCCCCCGAAAAAAGGAAGCAGGAACAGGGCCAGGACGTTGTCCGCCGCCATGATGGCTCCGGTGAGGGACTCGTCCATCTGAAAGGTATTCTTTAGGATGAGGGGCACCAGGTTGTCATACATCTGCCAGAAGGAGCAGATGGACAGGAATGCCAGCCCCACCAAGATCGTGCGTCTGTTGTTCAGCTTCAGCTCGTTCATACCGATCCCCTCTTTTTCTCGACTTGGGGGGCGGGCTCAGCCCGCTCCCCCTCCCAGGCTCTGTGGAGGGCGGCCAGGCTCTCAAACACCCAGGTGGGCTTCACCGCGCTGGCCTCCAAATCCACCAAGGTCCCCTCGCCGGACAGCACAAATGCGGTGTCCACCCCGGCGTTGAATCCCGCGGTGATGTCGGTATACAGCCGGTCCCCCACCATCACCGTCTTTTCCGGGGAAATACCCGCCCGCGCCATAGCCAGCCGGGCCATGGCGGGCTGGGGCTTGCCGATCACCCTGGGCCGCCGCCCGGTGGCCCGGTAGAGCATCTCGCACACGCTGCCGCAGTCGGGCACCGAGCCGTACCAGGTGGGGCACACCCAGTCCGGGTTGGCGGCGATGAAGTCCACGCCCCGGTTCAGCAGGACGCAGGCGTCCTCCAGCTTCTGGAAGGTCAGCTCGGTGTCGAAGCCGATGACCAGGCAGTCCACTCGGTCCTCCCGGCGGTCCGTGACGGGGATGCCCGCCGCCTGGAGCTGCCCCCGGAAGCTCTTCGTGCCAAACACGTAGCACAGCCGGTAGGGAGGCCTGGACAGCAGGTCGGCGATCAACGCGTCCACCGAGGTGACGAATTCCTCCCGCGCCGCGTGAATGCCCATGCCCGCCAGCTTGTCGATGTAGTCCTGCCCCGATTTGGAGGAATTGTTGGTGAGAAAGCGGTATTTGCACCCGCGCTCCTTCACCACGTTCAAAAACGGGATGGTCCAGGGGAACAGGTCCCGGTCCAGATAGATGGTGCCGTCCATGTCCAGCAAAAACAGCTCCTTGTCCCCCAGGCGCCCCATAGGACCCTCTCCTTCCCCCAGGCACAGGAGAAAAATATCTTCCCATCCCTAAGATGAAATTTATTTTAGCACAGTTCTCGCCCCCTGTCTATGAAATTTGTAAAAATTGACTGAAACTTCCTTTCATTTCCCGTGCGCTTCTATTGCTTTTACCGCAGGCCCATGGTAAACTATTCCTGCGGGGGAACTCTTGCACCCCCGCATGGAGGATAAACCCAATAGAAAAGGAGGTCAAAATGAAACAGAAATCCATATCTCTTGCCCGCACGATCCCCCTTCTGCTGCTGTGCCTGCTCTGCCTTCTCCCCACCGCCTATGCCGACATTGGACCCAAGCCGGAGGTGACCATCACCGTGGTCAACGCCCCGGAGGGGGCGCTCTATCTGGATCTGCTGACGCAGGGAGAGGCCAGGAAAGATCCCTACCCCAACTCCAACGGCGAGTGCGACCCTGCCATCCTGGACCAACTGCGTTCCCTGGAGGGGGACGGCTGGGTGCTGGCCTACACCACCGGCGTGTCCGGCCCCCCTGTCTTTGGAGATGTGCGGCCCCGGGAGGACGGGAGCTGGCGCTACTCCTATGTGGGCCTCCCCGAGATCTTCCGGATAGCCGCCGCAACGGCGGATGAGGCCAGGGCTGTGGAAGCGCCCTACACCCGGGACTTTGTGGGCAATATCGTCTACGACTGGCAGGCCAACACCGTGCGCGACGCCACCCCCGCCCCCCTGCGCTTTTTCGCCCGGCTGGCGGCCACCCTGATCCCAACCCTGGTCATCGAGGGCGTCATCTTCTGGCTGTTCGGCTTCCGGGAGAGGCGCAGCTGGCTGGTGTTCCTGGCGGTGAACACGCTCACCCAGGTGGGCCTGCATATTGCCATCGGCTCCATGCTGGCCGAGTCGGGGTGGCATTTTCTCAACTACTCCCTCACCATCCTGATCCCGGAGCTGGTCATTTGGGCGGTGGAGGCCGCCGCCTACGCCTGTCTCGTCCGGGAGCGCTCCCGCGGGCGGCGGGTGGGGTACGCCTTCGCCGCCAACATCGCCAGCTTCGTACTGGGGTACTTCCCCCTCCACCTGCTGTACGACTTCCTCAAAAGCCTGTAAAAAAAGTCCCCCTCCGGCCTGGCCGGAGGGGGACCTTTTGCTCTTATCTCATGCGCAACAAACGCTCGATGTGTTTATACAGGAAAAAGGTGATGATGGAATCCGCCACGCCCTTGAGCAGATTGAAGGGAGCCACGGCGAACAGCACCAGGGTGTTGACGCTGGTGATGGCGGAGTTGATGTCAGTGCCCATGCCGACGATCACGTCCAGCGGCATTTTGAACAGCACGGAAAAGGCGGGGATCAGGTAAATGGCGTTGAACAGGCTGCCCACCACCGTAATGCACACCGTGCCCACGGCCATGCCGATGATGGCGCCCTTCTTGGTCTTATTGGCGAAATAGACCACCGAGGCAGGCAGGATCAGGGCGCAGCCCACCACAAAGTTGGCCAGGTCGCCCACAAAGGCGGTGGAGGTCCCCTTCAGCAGCAGCTTGAGCACCACCTTCAAAAACTCGCACACCACCCCGGCCACCGGGCCCATGGAGAAGGAGCAGATGAGCACCGGGATCTCACTGAAATCCAGCTCGTAGAAGCTGGGAGCGAAGGGCAGCGGGAATTCTAAGTACATGAGCACGGCGGCGATAGCGGCAAAGATGCCCACATAGGCCACCCGGCGGGCGGGCGACTGCTTGACCGGCTTGAGCCACAGCCGCTCCAGCAGCACGGCCACCGCGAAAATGCCCGCAAACACCACCAGGCACATCAGCAGGAACATGGCGTTGTCCACCACCGCCGCAAAAAGCTTTCCAGGATCGTTGAACATAAAAAATCCCTCCAAAAATAGTCTGAAACGCCTGAAAGCACTGTCTTCCAGGCGCGACACTACCTCAAGAGGGGTCACGCGTCTTCTTCCATCCGGACTATACCGTTGGTCCCGGAGTTTCACCGGGTCAACCGCTTTCGCGGGTCGCGGACTATACCGCCAGTGGGGAATCTCACCCCGCCCTGAAGACATTCATTCAATTGTTCCGTTTCATATTATATGCCCGCCCTGCCGAAAACGCAAGTCTTTTTTTGTCAGATCCGGCCCCAATTTTTAAAACTAACGTTCCACTTTCTCTTGACGGCTCCCGGTCTTTGTAGTACAATTGTACCAAACGCGAGAGGAGGGGCCGCCATGCCCATCGACGAGAGCCGCACCTGCTGCTTTACCGGCCACCGCCCGGACAAGCTGCCCTGGGGCCCGGACGAGGACGACCCCCGCTGCGCCGCGCTGAAGGCCGGCCTGGCCCGGGAGCTGGAAGGGCTGTACCGCCGGGGCTTCCGGCACTTCATCTCGGGGATGGCCATGGGCTGCGATTTGTACTTCGCCGAGGCGGCGCTGGCGCTTCGAGCCCGGTCCCCCGGCGTGACGGTGGAGGGTGCCATCCCCTGCCCCACCCAGGCCCAAAGGTGGCCGGAGCCTCTGCGCCTGCGCTGGCGGGCCGTTTTGGACGCCTGCGACCTGGAGACGGTGGTGCAGCAAAATTACGACCGCTGGTGTATGCTCCGCCGGGACCGGTACATGGTGGACCGATCCGCCGCGGTGCTGGCGGTGTTCGACGGCACCCCCGGGGGCACCCAGTACACCCTGAACTACGCCATGGACAAAAAGCGGGAGATCCTGCTGCTGGACCCCGCCCGCCCGGAGGCGGAGGCCATCCGCTTCACCATATGAGACGCCCCGCCGGACTGCCCGGCGGGGCGTTCCCCTCACATTTTCAGCGAGCCGTTGAAGTGCTCCACGACCTCGCCCACGGCCTTGATAGCCTTCCCCGCCGCCTTTTGGGCGGAATGCTTTTTCTTCTTGGGCATCATCATCAGGCCGATGGCCCCCGCCGCCGCCATGGTGGCCCCGGCGATGGGCAGCATGGCTTTTTTATCCATTCTCATGACTCATCACTCCTTCGCCCCGTTAGCTTGCCCGTTTTTCTGCGAAAGAGCAGGTTTTTTCAATGGAAACTATTTCAAAATCAAGGACACCGGGCAGTGGTCGCTGCCCTGGATGTCCGGGTGGATGGCCGCCTCCTCCACCCGCTCCCCCAGCCGGTGGGACACGATGAAATAGTCGATGCGCCACCCCGCGTTCTTCTCCCGGGCGTGGAAGCGGTAGCTCCACCAGGAGTAGGCCCCCTCCCTGTCCGGATAGAGCAGGCGGAAGGTGTCGGTGAAGCCGGAGGACAGCAGCCGGGTCATGGCGGCCCGCTCCTCGTCGGAGAAGCCGGCGTTTCCCCGGTTGGTCTTGGGGTTTTTCAGGTCGATCTCCTCATGGGCCACGTTCAAGTCGCCACAGTACACCACGGGTTTGGTTTTGTCTAGGCTTTTGAGGTAGCTCAGAAGGTCCTCCTCCCACTCCAGGCGGTAGCCCAGCCGGGCCAGCTCATTTTGTGCGTTGGGGGTGTAGCAGTCCACCAGCCAGAACTCCGGATACTCCAGGGTGATGAGCCGCCCCTCGTGGTCATGCTTGTCCAAGTCCATGCCGTAGGATACGGACAAGGGCTCCTGCCGGGCAAAGATGGCGGTGCCGGAGTAGCCCTTCTTGTCCGCCGAGTTCCAGAACTCATGGTAGCCGGGCAGCTCCACTTCAGCCTGTCCCCGCTCCATTTTGGTCTCCTGGAGGCAGATGAAGTCGGCGTCCAGCCCCAGCACCGAGTCCGCAAACCCCTTTTTCAGGCAGGCCCGCAGGCCGTTCACGTTCCAGGATACGAATTTCATGCCCTCTCCCCCTTTTTGTGTGCTTCATATACCTGCCGCCCCAGCGCCCACAGGGCAAAGAGCAGCGCCGCCACCATAGCCAGGGCCTCCAGAGGCATCACATAGAGGTTTTCGCCTATGGTGCAGGTGAAATTATATTGCAGCCGCAGATAGACGCAGTAGCTGGCCAGAGACGACCCGCAGGCCAGCACCGCCCCCGGCAGGCGGCGGACATTGGCGCAGGCCCAGCAAAGGGTAAACACGTCCGCCAGGAAAAAGTACCGCTCGTGCATGTGGGGCAGCAGGAAGGGCACGCCCACGCACAGCACCACCGCTATGGTCATGGCGGTGTCCCGGTCCAGCCGGCCCCGGAGCCAGAAGCCTAGCGCCAGCAGGGCCAGCACCAGCACCGCCGCCGCGATGATGCCCAGCCGGGACGCCAGTTTTTCATTCAGCTCAGCCCCATAGGGGAGGAACTGATACACCGAAGGGGCGTTGAGCGTCAGCCGGGGATACTCCCCCATCTGCTTGAAATAGACGCCCACAATATCGGCCAAGGGCTTGCCCAGGGCCATCGCCGGGGCGATCATGGCAAAATAGGCCAGAGGGAACACCCACAGCTGCCGGAATTTTACCCTGCCGGCCAGCCACAGCACCCCCCACAGCGGAAGCAAAAAGACCGCCTGGAGCTTGAAGGCAAAGGCCGCCCCCATCAGCGCCACCGAGGTCTTGCTTTTCCCCTCCAGCGCCAGGGCGGCGGCGTGTATGCACAGCGCGCCGTAGATGGCGTCGCACTGGCCCCAGTACGCCCCGTTGAGCACCACCGTGGGCAGCAGCAGCGCCGCCCCAAAGGCGATCAGGGGAGCGGCGCTCCCCTGACGTTCCCTGCTCAGGGAACGCGCCAGCCGCAGGCAGCCCCAGGCCAGCAGCACATCCCACAAAATGGAGAACAGCTTGTAAAGATACAGGTCGGGCACGCTCAAGTAGGAGGCGGCGGCGATAAAGTACAGGTAGGGCACGTTGTAGTCCCCCACGCTGCCCGCGATGGCTTCGATCCCGCCGTTCAGCTTAAAATAGGTGTACCAGTGCTCCAGAAAAGTGTTATAGTCCCCGCTGGCGTAGTCCAGGCACAGCGCCCGGACCAGCATGGCCGCGCCGATGGGCGCCAGAGCCGTCAGCACCCAGTCCAGGCGCCGGCACTCCAGCCAGACCAGCGCCGCCGCCAGCGCCGCCAGCGCCAGTATCACGGTGATGGTGAAAAAGCAGTCCTCCTCGCCCGCCCGTCGCAGTCCGGCGCATACGGGCACCACCCCCGCCAACAGCATCATGCCCAGCACCGCGAGCAGGGCGGGCAGGCGCTTGATCCAACGCTCTTCCATGAAAAACCTCCGCTGTCTGTCTTGTCATAAGGAACAGTCAGCCCCTATCATACCACAGCCGCTTCCATTTTTCCACCCCCGATTCTCCCTCCGGCGGTTGACATTTTCCCGGTTTGGTTTTATTCTATAAAAAGCGTTTTTAATCAGAACACATCCGACGAACTGGAGGATTTTTTGTTATGTGCGGTTTTACCGGCTTTGTGACCCGCTCCGCCCCCCCTGACGAGCAGGCGCTCCACGCCATGGGGAACACCATCCGCCACCGGGGCCCCGACGGGGAGGGCCACTATGTGGACCAGCACTGCGGCATCGCCCACCGGCGGCTGTCCATCATCGACCTGGAAAAGGGCCAGCAGCCTATCGTCAGCCCCGACGGGCGGTATGTCATCGCCTACAACGGGGAGACCTACAACTTCCGCCAGCTGCGGGAGGAGCTGACCGCCAAGGGCCACAGCTTCCTCACCGACTGCGACACCGAGGTGGTGCTCCACGGCTATATGGAGTGGGGGGCGGAGGTACTGAAAAAGCTGCGGGGCATGTTCGCCTTTGTTATCTGGGACAAGGAGCGCCAGGAGCTCTTCGGCGCCCGGGACCCCTTCGGCATCAAGCCCTTCTACTACGCCCAGATGGGGGAGCTGTTCTTCTTCGGCTCGGAGTGCAAAAGCTTCCTCCCCCACCCCGGCTTCCAAAAGGAGCTCAACCCGGACGCGCTGAAGCTCTACCTCACCTTCCAGTACTCCGCCCTCAACGAGTCCTTCTTTAAAGGTGTGTACCGGCTTCTCCCCGGTCACTATTTTCTCCACCGGGACGGGCACACCGAGTTTGCCTCCTACCACACCTTCTCCTTCGACCCCCAGCCCATGCCGCTGGACAAGCGGGCGGCCCAGATCCGGGAGGTGGTCACCGAGTCCGTCAAGGCCCACGAGATCAGCGACGTGGAGGTGGGCTCCTTCCTGTCCGGCGGCATCGACTCCAGCGTCATCGCCGCTTTGTCCCGGCCGGACAAGACCTACTCCGTGGGCTTCGCCAACAAGGATTTTGACGAGACCGGGGAGGCCAAGGCTCTGTGTAAGGAGCTGGGCCTGCGCAACATCTCCAAGACCATCTCCGCCGAGGAGTTTTTTGACGCGCTCCCCGCCATCCAGTACTACGCCGACGAGCCCAACGCCAACCTATCCACCGTGCCGCTGTACTTCCTATCAGAACTGGCGGCAAAGGACGTGAAGGTGGTGCTGTCCGGCGAGGGGGCGGACGAGCTGTTCGGCGGCTATATCACCTACCACACCACCAGGCCCTACCGGCTGTACCGCAAGACCCCCCTGGCCCTGCGGAAGGCGGTGGCAAAGGGCGTAGCCGGACTGCCCAAGTTCCACGGTCAGGGCTTTCTCACTAAGGCGGCCAAGGGCATCGACGAGACCTTTGTGGGCCAGGCGTTCATCTTTGACAACGACGAGGCGGAGCGGGTGCTCACCCCCGCCTACCGTTCCCCCCTCACCTGGCACGACGTCACCGAGCCCTATTTCGAGGCCATTGAGGGGGCGGACGATTTGACCAAGATGCAGTACCTGGACCTGCACCTGTGGCAGCCGCTGGACATCCTGCGCAAGGCGGACCGGATGACCATGGCCCACTCCCTGGAGCTGCGGGTGCCCTACCTGGACCGGGAGGTGTGGGCGGTGGCCCGGGCCATCCCCAGCGCCCAGAAGATGCGGGGCAAAACCATGACCAAGTACCCCCTGCGCATGGCGGCGGTGCCCCTGCTGCCCGACGACTGGGTGAAGCGGGACAAAAAGGGCTTCCCCGTCCCCTTCATCGCCTGGCTCCGGGAGGAGAAATACTACAGCTGGGCCAAGGATCTGATCTCTCAGCCCTATGTGGCGGAGTTTTTCGACGTGCCGTACCTGCTGGACCTGTTGGAGCGGCACTACTCCAGGCGGGAGAAAACCCACCGCAAGCTGTACACCGTGCTGTCCTTCCTCATCTGGTATCAGGTGTATTTCCCGGAAAAATGCGGTGTGGAGCCCTTCCAGCCCAAAAATTGACAAAATATCCGCTGTGAGCTTCACAGCGGATATTTTTTGTCGAAAAGCGGTAAAACCGTCAAACTATACTATTGAAAAAAGCATATCAACTCGCTATAATATCCCCTGAACAGTTTTGAATGATGGATTTTGACCTCAGGAGGATGACCATGATTCTGCGCGTTGGCATTGATATCGGCTCCACCACCGTCAAGGTGGTGGTGCTGGACGAGGATAACAAGTTGCTCTTCCGCTCCTACGAGCGGCACTATTCCAAGGCCCGGGAGCGGGCCTGCGAGACCCTGCGCTCCATCGAGGACATGCTGAAAGGCCAGGACGTGCGCCTGGTGGTCACCGGCTCGGCGGGGTTGGGGGTGGCTAAGGCCGCGGGTCTGGACTTCGTCCAGGAGGTGTACGCCACCGCCGCGGCGGTGAACACCTATATCCCGGACACCGACGCCGTCATCGAGCTGGGCGGCGAGGACGCCAAGATCATCTTCTTCGGCGGGGCGCTGGAGGAACGGATGAACGGCTCCTGCGCCGGAGGCACCGGGGCTTTCATCGACCAGATGGCAACCTTGATGAACGTCACGGTGAACGAGCTGGATGAATTATCTCTGAAGCACGAGAAGATCTACCCCATCGCCTCTCGGTGCGGCGTGTTCGCTAAAAGCGACATCCAGCCCATTTTGAACCAGGGCGGGCGGAAAGAGGACGTGGCCGCCTCCATCTTCCAGGCCGTGGTGGACCAGACGGTGGCCGGCCTCACCCAGGGCCGGGAGCTGAAGGGAAAGATCGTGTTTTTAGGCGGGCCCCTCCACTTCCTCATGGGGCTGCGGGAGCGGTTCGTGGAGACCCTGCAATTGGACGGAGACCACGCCATCTTCCCCGAGGACGGCGACTGCTTCGCCGCCATGGGGGCGGCCCTGTGCGCCTCGGACTATGGGGCCAAACCCTTTGACGAGTTGCTGCGGCTGCTGGAGGAGAGTAAAGCGGCCACCTCCGTGGTGGACACCATGCCCCCCCTGTTTGAGAGCCAGGCGGACTACGACGCCTTCACCGCCCGGCACAACGCCTCCACCCCGCCCCAGCTGGACATCGGTACATACACCGGCGACGCCTATCTGGGCATCGACGCCGGCTCCACCACCACCAAGATTGTGCTGATTGCCCCGGACGGCGGGCTGCTGTACACCTACTACCACTCCAACCTGGGCAACCCGGTGGCCATCGCCCTGGAGCAGCTGAAGGAGATCTACAAGCTGTGCGGGGACCGCGTCAAAATAAAGGGCTCCGCCGTCACCGGCTACGGCGAGGACCTCATCAAAAACGCCTTTTCCTGCGACCTGGGCCTGGTGGAGACGGTGGCCCACTACCGCGCCGCCGCCCACTTCAACCCCGACGTGGACTTCATCATCGACATCGGCGGCCAGGACATGAAGTGCTTCAAGATCCGCAACGGGGCCGTAGACTCCATCATGCTCAACGAGGCCTGCTCCTCCGGCTGCGGCTCCTTCATTGAGACCTTCGCCAAGGCCCTGGGGTATAACATCGCCGACTTCGCCAAGCTGGGGCTGTTCACCCAGAAGCCGGTGAACCTGGGCTCCCGGTGTACGGTGTTCATGAACTCCAGCGTCAAGCAGGCCCAGAAGGACGGGGCCAGCGTGGAGGACATCAGCGCGGGGCTGTCCATCTCTATCGTGAAGAACGCCATTTACAAGGTCATCCGCGCCGCCAGCGCCGACGACCTTGGCCAGCACATCGTGGTCCAGGGCGGCACCTTCCACAACGACGCGGTGCTCCGGGCCTTTGAGCAGGAGCTGGGCCGGGAGGTCACAAGGCCCACCATCGCGGGCATTATGGGCGCCTTTGGCGCGGCGCTGGCCGCACGGGATTTGAAATTGGAGCGGTCCACTCTGTTAAGTGAAACTGCCTTACAGTCCTTCACCCATACCGCCAAGCCCGTCACCTGCAACCTGTGCACCAACCACTGCTCCCTCACGGTGAACAGCTTTGACGGCGGGCGGCGGTTCATCTCGGGCAACCGCTGCTCCCGGCCCCTGGGAAAGGAGAAAGCCGAGCTGCCCGACCTGTACCATTACAAATACAAGCTGCTGCGCTCCTGTGAGGGCAAGGGGAAGGGGGACGGCTCCCGGGGACGGATCGGCATCCCCTTCGGGCTCAACATGTACGAGAACCTCCCCTTCTGGTTCGAGCTGTTCACCCGGCTGAACTTCGAGGTGGTCCTCTCCCCCGAGTCCTCCCGGAAGCTGTACATCAAGGGGCAGCGCACCATCCCCTCGGACACGGTGTGCTACCCCGCCAAGCTCCTCCACGGCCACGTGCAGGCCCTGGTGGAGGCGGGGGTGGACGCCATCTTCTACCCCTGTATGTCCTACAACTTCGACGAGAAGGCGGCGGACAACAACTACAACTGCCCGGTGGTGGCCTACTACCCCGAGCTGCTGGCCGCCAATATGCCGGATTTGAAAAAGACCCGGTTCCTCAACCCCTACGCCGGGCTGCACCGGCCCAAGGACTACGAGCGCATCGGCTCCCAGTGGTTCGCCGACACCTTCGGCATCCCCCGGCGGGAGGCGGTCAACGCCATCCGGGCGGCCTATGAAGCCTACACCTGCTATCAGGAGGATGTACGGCAGATGGGCTGGTACTACATTCACGAGGCGCGGGAGAAGGGCCTGCCCATCATCGTGCTGGCGGGCCGCCCCTACCACATCGACCCGGAGATCAACCATGGCATCAACGATCTCATCACCTCCTTTGGCTTTGTGGTCGTCAGTGAGGACGCGGTGGCCTACCTGGAGGACTATGCCCCCCGCAAGGTGCTCAACCAGTGGACCTTCCAGGCCCGTATGTACAACGCGGCCCGGTATGTCTGCACCCAGCCGGACATGGAACTGGTGCAGCTAGTGAGCTTCGGCTGCGGCACCGACGCCATAACCGGCGATGAGATGCGCTCCATCCTGGAGCAAGGAGGCAAGCTTTACACCCAGCTTAAAATCGATGATATCAGCAATTTGGGCGCGGTGAAGATTCGGGTCCGCTCCTTGATGGCCGCGATGGAAGAGCGAGCGCGACGATAGGCGCGCAGGGGAGCTTGGAACGAAGCGAGGACAAAAGTCCAGCCGCCGTGAAGCGGAGGCGAGTTTTGCCCGAGTCGGAGCGAAAGCGACCCGGCCGCGCGCCCAATCGGAGCGTGAAGATGCCGCGATAAGACCGTTGCTTCCCGAAAGGAGACTTTACCCATGGCAAAATTGGAATACGACAAGGACGGGCGGCTCCTCTTCACCAAGGAGATGAAGGAGGAGTACACCATCCTCATGCCCCAGATGCTTCCCGTCCACTTCGGCATGTTCCGCCAGCTGCTGGTGCTGGAGGGCTACAAGGTGGACATGCTCACCACCAACCATCGAGGCATCGTGGACGAGGGCCTGAAGTACGTCCACAATGACACCTGTTACCCCGCCCTGCTGGTCATCGGTCAGCTCATCGACGCCATCAAGCACGGGGGCTATGACCCCCACAAGGTGGCGCTGTTCATCACCCAGACCGGGGGCGGCTGCCGGGCGTCCAACTACATCCACCTGCTGCGCAAGGCCCTGGAAAAGGCGGGGCTGGAGTTCGTCCCCGTCATCTCGGTGAACCTGTCCGGGCTGGAGAAAAACCCCGGCTTCTCCCTCACTCTGCCCCTGGTGCGCAAGCTGATCTACGCCATGCTGTACGGCGATCTGCTGGTAAACGCCGCCAACCAGGTCCGGCCCTATGAGCTAACCCCCGGCGACACCGACAAAATGCTGGACGGTTGGCAGGGCAGGCTCATTGACGGCTTCCAGGCGGGCAAGGGCATGAGCCGGAAGCAGATGCGCCAGAATTTTGACGCCATCCTAGCCGACTTCGCGGCCATCCCGGTCTCCCAGGAGGAGAAGGTGCGGGTGGGGGTCGTGGGCGAAATCTATGTGAAGTTCTCCCCCCTGGGCAACAACAACCTGGAGGACTTCCTCCTCTCCGAGGGGGCGGAGCCGGTGGTCCCCGGCCTCACCGACTTCATGATCTTCAAGATCTTCAACCGGGAGGTGGACGTGAATATCTACGGCGGACTGTGGGCCAAAAAGAAATTCTGCCAGCTCTTCAAGGGCTACATTGAGGCCTGCCAGCGGGACATGATCGCCGCCCTGAAAAAGACCCGCTTCCGCGCCCCCGGCACCTTTGAGAACATGCACCAGCTGGTCCAGGGCTACCTGGGGGACGGCAACAAGATGGGCGAGGGCTGGCTGCTCACCGGCGAAATGTTGGAGCTGATCCATTCCGGAGTACCCAACATCGTGTGCACTCAGCCCTTCGGCTGCCTGCCCAACCATATCGTGGGCAAGGGCATGATCCGCAAGCTGAAGGACGACTATCCCTATTCCAACATCGTGGCCATCGACTACGACCCTGGGGCCACCAAGATCAATCAGGAGAACCGCATTAAGCTGATGCTGGCCAACGCCAAGGCACTAGCCAAGCAGGAGCAGGAAAAAAAGCTTGCGGGCGCAGGCGTATAAAGGAGGAATACTTGTCATGAAATTAGCGGAAGCCTTACAGGAGCGGGCGGATTTGAACCGCCGCATTCAGCAGCTCCAGCAGCGGCTGAGCAATAACGCCGTGGTCCAGGAGGGGGAGCAGCCCGCCGAGGACCCCAAGGAGCTCTTGATTGAGCTGGACCGCTCCGTCCTTGCGCTGGAGGAACTGGTCGCCCGCATCAATCTGACCAACTGCCGCGCCCAGGTAAGCGGCGAGAGCCTCACCGCCCTGCTGGCCCGGCGGGACGCGCTGAAGTTGAAGCTCAGCGTCTACCGGGACTTGGCCTATAACGCCAGCCAGCTGGCCCGCCGCGCCACCCGCACCGAGATCAAAATTCTCAGCGCCGTCAACGTGAAGGACGTGCAGGGGCAGGCGGACGCTCTGGCAAAGGAGCTGCGGCTGCTGGACAACGCCATCCAGGCGGCCAACTGGACCACGGAGCTGATCTGAACGGCGGCAAGCAGGTAGCTCTCGGGGCGAACGTATCTCTCCCGGCTGAGAATGAACCGGATCATTGGTGGCGCCAAGGGGCTGGCGCGAGGGGGTTCGATCCCTCCACGTTACCGTTACGCCCAGACTGCGCACAATCGTACCGTCACTGACGGGCACAGCCCATCACACCGTATTACCGCGGCGTTGACCGAGAGCGAGGGCGGGCAGGGGGAACTGCCGCCACAATAAGAGGCCGTCCGCGCCGGACGGCCTTTGCGTTTGGGAGGTTTTATGGACGAACTGCATTTTGTGGACGCCTGCGCCGAGGAGCATTTCCGGGCCATGTCCCTCATCCACGCCCTGGGCTGGCGGGACACCTATGTGGACGCGGTGCCCGCCGACTACATGGCCCGGGAGATCACCGACGAGCGCTGGGTGGAGGTGTTCCGCGCCAATTATGAGACGCAAAACGGCGTGCGCGGCCTGCTGCTCTACCGGGGAGACACGCCGGTGTCCTGCCTGAACTACTGCAAGGCCCGGACGGTGAACTACAATCCCGGCGACATCTGCACCTTTGACAACGCCGCCTATGCCGACTGGGGGGAGATCGCCTCCTTCTATACCCACCCCCAGGAGCGGGGCCGGGGCTACGGCGGGCTGCTGTTTGACGAGGCCTGCCGCCGGATGAAGGCGGAGGGCTTTCAAAACGCCTTTGTGTTTGTCCTGCGGGAGAATGAAAAAGCCCGGCGGTTTTACGCCGCCCACGGCTTTGCTTGGGACGGCACCCATGCCAACATCCCTTTCCCCCACCACACGGTCTGTGTGGACCTGAGATACGTAAAACAGCTATAAAAAGCGCAAACCGCCGGGAACGCTCCATTCCCGGCGGTTTTTATTGCCCATCTTCCCCTTTTCCGCATATACTGGGGCAAAGGGGGTGGTCTGTCACGCAATGCCGCAATCCCAATTCCTCTCCGGCCCCAGGGGCAAACCTGGTGGCCGTGGCCGCTGCCCTGTCCGTTTTCATCGCCCAGGGAAAAACGGCGGACGAGCTGGCCATCCTGGCCTCCCTCTTTGACCTGATGCGCAGCAACATCGCCCTGATGGCGCTGAACGCGGCCAGCGACGACCTCCAGCCCAACCTGGGGAACACCGGCTCCGCCGCCGACCGGGCGGATTACTTCGATTCCCTGATCGGCCCCGGCTCTTAGAACCTGTATTCACAACCTCAATCCACCGTCTGCCCGGGTCTTTTCCCGGCATGCGGCGTTAAATTTTCTTGCAAT
>ERZ808028.369-NODE-369-length-40100-cov-15.857382_pt1 | contig 40100 bp, 34 predicted proteins | sample MGYA00380184_ERZ808028 | MGnify/ENA primary metagenome ERZ808028 (study PRJEB31490, sample SAMN06133397) | mouse gut metagenome | isolation source: J8_1 | host: mice | place: China: Chengdu | collected 2015-05 ...
TGTGCGTTTAGCTCAGCTGGATAGAGCGTTTGGCTACGGACCAAAAGGTCGGGGGTTCGAATCCTCTAACGCACGTTTAAAGGACTGGAGAGCCAGTTCTTTATTTTTTTGTGTCTCATTTTTGCTTCTGATCTAACTGATCAATCATGCTGTTAGCTTGTATAGCAGTCAGAAAGACTTTTTTGACAGTCTGTCATTTTTTATAAATAAAATGCGTTATGAGCAGAATTTTTATAAAATGTTTACATTACGAAAATAAGCGAAATAATTTACGTGCATTATTCACAAAATGAAATATAATTTATCGTCAATATTTCCCATTGAAAATAAAGTGCACAATTGATATCATTAAATAAGAGAAAAGTTATAGCATTTTTAATCATTTGTTAATTGAATATTTATTTAAATAAAAACAGTGCTGGAACTGTTTTATTTATGGTAAAGACTGGTATCGTTTCCAATGTTTGAAATTGCTCGAAAAAGGATTATATTGGATATGGAATTTCTGTGCAATATGTTGGAAAATATAAGAGAAAAGTAAATAGGATTCAGCAACATCATATTAATTTATCATTTTTACCTAATGTTTATTATAATCCTGCACAAAGGATTTTAATAATAGAAAATTACAAACTACATATTTAGCAAGGAGAGGTAGAAAGTATGAAAAAGCGTGTATTAGCATTAGTAATGTCAACAGCTATGATTGCATCCGTGTTGACAGCATGTGGTGGAAAGAATGACACACCGGCACAGGACACAAATTCAAACACAACAAACAATGACGCACCGGCGGCAGACTCAGCAAACAATGACGCACCGGCGGCAGACTCAGCAGGCGATGATGCAGCAGCGGACAATTCCAATGTTGATTATGGCACAGGCGAGATCACAATCTGGGTTGCGGAGAATGTTCAGACATTCACACAGAATCAGATCAAGGCTTTTCAGGAGGCAAATCCTCAGTATGCTGGCTATACAGTGACTGTTGAGCCTGTAGGTGAAGGCGATGCGGCAACAAACATGATCACTGACGTTGAGGGTGGCGCTGATATCTACGGATTTGCGCAGGACCAGTTGGCACGTCTGGTATCATCAGGTGCGATTATGCCAGTTGTAGGCGATTATGCAACTTGGGTTGCGGAGCAGAATGATGCGGGTGCAGCAGCAGCGGCTGTCGTAGGCGGCACTACATATGCTTTCCCAATTACGTCAGATAACGGATACTTTATGTATTATGACAAGAGCGTCGTGACAGATCCTACTTCTCTGGATCAGATCGTAAAGGACTGCGAAGCAGCAGGCAAGGGCTTCTATATGGAGATCAACTCTGGATGGTATCAGCCCGCATTCTTCTTCGGCGCAGGATGTACATTGACTTATGATGCAGACGATGCAGGAAACTTCACAGCATGCAATACGGACTATGCTTCTGATAAGGGACTTGCAGCTTTGAAGGCAATCATTAATCTTCACAAGTCTCCTGCATTTGTAAATGGTTCTGCGGCAAGCAATGCGACAAATTTTGCAGCAATTGTTGATGGTACATGGGATGCTGAAGCGATTAAGGGTGTACTTGGCGACAATTATGCTTGTGCAAAGCTTCCGAAGTTTACAGTGGACGGAACAGATTATCAGCTTGGCGGATTCGGCGGATTTAAGCTCTTGGGTGTGAAGCCTCAGACAGACGCAAACAAGATGCAGGTATGTATGGCGATGGCTCAGTTCCTTTCAAGTGAGGAGACACAGCTTGCCCGTTACAAAGAAGTTTCATGGGGCCCTTCTAATGTAGCAGCTCAGCAGAGCAGCGATGTTCAGGCAGACGAGGCGCTTTCTGCACTTGCAGAGCAGCTTGCAGAGACGATTCCTCAGGGACAGTATCCAAATGATTACTGGTCACTTGCAACAGCGCTTGGCGATTCTGTGATTGCTGGCGAGTATGACAATGCTTCAGATGATGAGCTGATGGCAGTACTTCAGGAGTTCCAGTCTACATGCCAGTCATATGCACAGTAAGTATTCCTGCTAGAATAAGTTAAGACACATACGAAGAATATACAAAATAAATGAACGGGGGGAAGTACCTCTTCTCCCCGGTTTTATTCTCATTACAGTGCTGACACTCTTATATCCAGATAAACAAGTACATCGTGTATCGGCAGAACGGGGAACGGAATAGAGGTTTATCTGTGTATCAGTGTGTCAGCGCGGGAGAATAGAGTAAAGAAATTTAATTGATCAAAAGTATATGGTCTGAAGGGGGACAGCAAATGAGTAAAGAAAATCAGCCTTCTGGCAATAAAATAGCTGGCTTTTTTAAAGCGTTTGGCGCAGATTTGGCAGATATTGGTACAACCTTTACACAAGGGAATTGGATGACAAAGGTATCATTTCTGATTATGGGCTTCGGTCCTTTGCTTCGCAAGCAGTTTGTAAGGGGAATTGCATTATTATTAACTGAAATCGTATTTATTTATTATATGGTGTCTTTTGGCGCTGGGTATTTAAAGGACATTACAACACTTGGTACACAGGGAAGAGGCTTCAATCCTGATGGAACGGTATCATATGGTGACAACAGCTTCTTTATTCTGCTGTATAGTATCCTGAGTATTATTATTGTATTTGCATTTCTTTTGGTATGGCGGATCAATGTGCGCCAGAATAAGAATGCAGAGAAGCTTCTTGCAGAGGGGAAGAAACTTCCGACCGTAAAACAGGATTTACTTTCTCTTTTGGATGAGCATTTTGATAAGACATTATTGGCGTTGCCATTTATGGGTGTATTCATTTTTATTGTACTGCCTATTATATTCATGGTTTGTGTAGCATTTACAAACTATGATGCGCAGCATCAGGCACCGGCACAGCTTTTTACATGGGTGGGGCTGGATAACTTTAAAAATCTGTTCTCTATGGGCTCAACAGGGTTCGGCAGCACGTTCCTGACAGTATTGGCATGGACGATTGTCTGGGCATTCTTTGCAACGTTTTTGAACTATTTCTTGGGCATGGTGGTAGCGATGCTGATTAACAAGAAAGGCATTAAGTTCAAAAAACTTTGGAGAACCATCTTGGTAATGACGATCGCTGTACCACAGTTTGTATCACTTTTGTATATTGGTAAGATGTTTGCGCCTGATGGATTGGTAAATGGATATCTGATGAGATGGGGATGGATTGATCAGGCAATTCCATTCTGGACAGATCCGACGATTGCAAAAGTATTGATTATCATTCTGAACTGCTGGGTTGGTATTCCATACATTATGTTGATCTGTACAGGTCTCTTGATGAATATTCCTGCGGATTTATATGAGAGTGCACGTATTGACGGCGCAAATGCATTCCAGATGTTCCGCAAAATTACACTTCCTTATATGTTGTTCGTTACAGGTCCATTCCTGTTGACACAGTTTACTGGCAACCTGAATAACTTTAACATCATTTATCTTTTGAGCGGTGGTGGTCCTAAGTCAATGAAGCTGACTGGCGGCGCTGGACACACAGATTTGCTGGTAACATGGCTATATAAGCTGACATTGACAAATACAGACTACAAGATGGCGGCTGTTCTCGGTATTATGGTATTCTTGGTAACTGCGGTAATTTCATTGGTGGTATACAATATCTTGCCATCAGTTAAGGATGAGGAGGGATTCCAATAATGTCAAAACGAGCGAAGATTGGTAATACAATTACATATATTATATTAATTTTAATCAGCATTGTTTGGTTGTTTCCATTTGTATGTTTAATTTTGCAGAGTTTCCGTTCATACATAACAGAGCCGGGCGGACAGGTAAATTACTTGCTGCCAAAGACGTTCTCGCTGGATTCTTACAAGTTCCTTTTCAGCGAGGAGTGCCAGTTCTTTAAATGGTATGGCAATACATTGATTATTGCGGTATGCGTGACAATTATGCAGACAATCTTTGTGCTGATGGTAAGTTATGCGCTTTCAAGAATGCGTTTTAAGGGCAGAGAGCTTTTGATGCGGTTCTGGCTGATTCTGGGAATGTTCCCCGGATTCCTTACGATGATTTGTCTGTACTTCCTGTTAAAGCAGTTTGGTCTGACACAGGCAGGTGCGATACCTGGTTTGATTTTGATTGGATTTGCCAGCTCTGGTATGGGTTATTACGTATGTAAAGGATATTTTGATACGATTCCAAAGTCACTCGATGAGGCTGCTCGAATCGACGGTGCAAACAGATTTCAGGTATTTACGATTATGCTGATACCACTGTCAAAGCCGATTATCATTTACACAGCGTTGGTTGCATTTATGGCACCATGGTGCGATTATATCTTTGCTTCCTACATTGCTTTTGGTTATTCAGACAGCTACAACGTGGCGGTTGCTATGTACCGCTGGGTTATGACAAACGACTATCAGGGCTATTTCACAAGATTCTGTGCAGGTGGTCTTTTGGTAGCAGTACCGATTACAATTCTGTTCATGTGCTTGCAGAAGTACTATGTAGAAGGTGTAACTGGCGGTGCTGTAAAGGGTTAAGGAAACCGATAAGAAAGATAAATAGACAGTATCAATACGACTCCTGTTATGGTTATAGCAGGGGTCGTGTTGCTTTCAGACGGCTTTGCTGTCAGAGAACAGCATAAATATAGTGTATGATGAAAAGTGAGGGATTGGTATGCACAAGAAAAAGAAAATGCGTTTTGGGGCTGTGGCATTGTCAGTTTTGATGGCAGCACAGCTTAGCGCCTGCGGCAGTGCGGGTGATACAGGAAATCAGCCGGCAGGCGCTGTGCCTGTGGAGGAAAATACTTCTGCGGAGACATCATCAGAGACAGCAGAAATAAAGAACACTGCATCGGAAACTACTGAAACAAAGGAAGCTGCACCGGAGACAACAGATTCTAGCGATTCGGCGGAAGCGCCCTCGGAGGAGGAGGTTTCTGAGGAGGAAAGCAAGGAAATTGTCGGTGCAATTTCGTATGACTATGAGCAGGAATTAGACATCATAGATGATAATTATAGAAACTTCTATGAAATTTTTGTCTATTCATTCTATGATTCTGACGGGGACGGTATCGGAGATTTAAACGGCGTGACGCAAAAGCTCGACTATATCAAGGATATGGGCTTTAACGGAATTTGGCTGATGCCGGTTATGCCGTCTACGACTTATCACAAATATGATGTGGTGGATTATTGTTCGATTGATGAGGAATACGGCACGATAGAGGATTTTGAGCGGCTGGTGGAGGCGTGCCATGAGCGGGAAATCAATGTGGTGATTGATTTTGTCATCAATCATTCTTCGTCACAGCATCAGTGGTTTGTGGAGGCATGCGACTATCTGAGAGGGCTGCCGGAGGACGAGGAACCTGACTTTGACGAGTGTCCGTATGTAGATTATTATCATTTTGACAGGGAACAGGTGAGTGGAACTTATTATCCAGTCAGCGGGACAGACTGGTATTATGAGGGCGGCTTTTGGTCGGAGATGCCAGATCTGAACCTTGCCAATGAATCGCTTCGTGAGGAGTTGGAGGAGATTTCTGCCTTTTGGATTGATATGGGCGTTGACGGTTTCCGAATGGACGCAGCGCTGCATTTTGAGGAGAATGATGTGGACTTTAACACGGAAGCGCTCGATTGGCTGTACAGCTATTGTACAGATTTGAATCCAGATTTTTATATGGTGTCGGAGGTTTGGGCAAACAAGGCGACGATTGCGGATTATTATGCGAGCGGCACGCCCAGCATGTTTAATTTTGATGCGGCTGATTCAGAGGGAAAGATTCTCAAGACGGCGCGCGGTACATACAAGGTTGCAAATTTTGTGGAGAACATGGCCGGATATCTGACAGACTACGCGGAGGAGAATCCAGATTTTATTGATGCGCCATTTATCGCCAATCATGACATGGGACGCGTTGCCAATGGACTCAAGAAAGACGCAAACGATATGAAGATGGCGTGTGGTCTTCTGATGATGATGAACGGCAGCCCATTTGTATACTATGGCGAGGAGATTGGCATGTCAAGCTCAGGGAAGAAGGACGAGAACAAGAGATTGCCTATGATCTGGTCAGACACAGATACGACGGGGATGACAAACGGTCCTGTGGATGCGGACAAGGATATTGTATCGGCTTTTGCAGGAGTCGAGCAGCAGTTAAAAGACCCGTATTCGATATTGAATTATTATAAGAGGGCAGTGCGGCTTCGAAATGAAAATCCTGAGATTGCACGGGGAGAGATTGAGATTGTTACGGAGCTGACAGAGGGGAATCAGGCTGCGATCACAAAGACATATGAGGACAGTACGATTGGGATTGTGTATAATACGTCAGATGAAGCATTGACAGTACATCTGGCAGGGACAACGCTTGACGAGATGGCGATTCGCGGATATTTGACGCTGAACGGAGAAGTGGTGGCACTTGAGGACGGTGCTTTGTCAATGCCGGCACAGTCGGTTTGTATTTTGAAGTGAAGTTTCTGATAGATAATCATAGGGAATAAAAGGGACTATATAAAATTAAGCAGGGAAAATTCCTGCTTAATTTTATATAGGTACATCATGCTGTGAACCTAGTACTTGATGCTGAGATCTGTTTTTAAACTAATTGGAAATGATATCTTTTTTTCATTGTCAACAATTGCAGGAAGATACATCATTTCTGTGCCGTTTTCATTCACCAGATATACGTAGGCGATCTGTCCTGTTTGGGCATCGGGCAGGAGCAGGTTAATGCATATGCCTGTGTTGATAGCACCCGGCTGTGTGAAGGTAAGGCTTTTTTCATGAAAGAAAAGAGCGGTATTGTCGTTGCAGGAATAGTTTAAATCGGTTCCTGTAAATTGTGTATTGTCCATGTCGCTGTAGAATGTAAAGCTTGCATCGTTTCCATAAGAGACTTCAAAGGCAAGTCCTTGTCTGGTATTGAGCGCTGCGATCGTTTGGGCATCAATGTAGCAGTTAGGACCCGCAAGGGTGGCTTTCAGCACAGGGCTGCTGCCTTGCTCCAGATCTTCTATATGAAATGTTGCGAGTTTGTTTGTAATATCACTCCAGCCGCTTAGCTGCGGTCCTTTTAAATTGGTGGTGGTAATCTGGCTGAGTGCATTTGGCGCTTCGGACTGTACCCAGTTTGCATATAACAGCACATCATAGGCAGGCATGACATAGGATAGTGCAGGCATGGGGTAAGTGATGCCGTCTGATGCAATCCACCCTGCGAATGCAAATCCGGGAACACTTCCAGCATCAATGTTCACTTTCGTTCCCGGGGGGTACATTCCTTCGCCGCTTACGCCCGAAAAGCTTCCTATCACAGAAAGTTTCTTTTTGGGAAGGTTGTTTTCATCGCTTCCAGATAAAAAGTAAGCGCGAATGGTATGGCTCTCGTGAACGTTGTTAAAAGTATAGGAGGAGACTGCGCCGACATGATTGCCGTCAACCTCCACATAATTGATCCGATATCCGTTATGTGGCGTGATGGTATATGTTCTGCTGCCGCCGCGGTTTACAGAGCGGTTTCCCGAATCTGAAATAGAGCCGCCGGCAGCGGCAACAGCATAAATATTAAAAGAACCGGCATTACTGTTTTCTGCATATTCTTTAGAATGTACGGTTATGTTCTGGGTAACAGATTTTGATATGTCTCCTTCCTTGACTGTAATGGTCACACAACTGGTGTCTATGGAGAGCGGGCCAGAGGGGTCAACCGTATATTTTGTTGTATTTCGCCAGCGATTGTCAGAGTAGAATGCGCGCACGACCATTCCGCTCCTGCTGAATGATTCTCCTTCCGTATAGACGGTTTTATCAGGTGCTTTCTTTATGATTATCTCGGTAAGATCGTGTTCTAAAGGAAGCTGATCCTTTGGCGGAATTCCTGTTAAGGAGAGTTTCAGTTCACGTTCTGAAGCAGTGACGGCAGTGACGGTATAGTCTTTGTAGTTTGCACCTGTTTCAGGATCATATTGTTCCACAATTTCCAGTTGTTCAGTACCTGAGACTGTAGTAATCCGTGTTCCACTACTGTCATAATAGGTAACTTTAATGGGGGTAGAGCAGATAATCACATCTCCTGCCTGAACGGGAGCACCAAGACCAAGGTTTTCGGGGTCTTTGTTAACCGCGGTAACAGGCATTATTGAAGTAAATACCAATAATACTACCATGACCAAGCAAAAAGTCAATGAGCGGGGCTTGATTTTGTCGTTCATTATAAATTTCCTCCATATTTTATAAGAATGATAAACTATTGTATCATTATACGTTTTTCTAAAGGAAAAAGCAACCTATGGTTTTGCGTTTGAAATCTTGTATTTTTGATTCGTTTATATTATACTCAATATATCAGGTATTTGCGAATACAGGTGAAACGATTGGAGTGAGCAGCATGAGACTTTATATAATCCGTCACGGGGAGACTGAATGGAATGTATTGCGGCGCTTTCAGGGAAGAAGTGACATTCCGTTAAATGACGAAGGACGCAGACTGGCGCGCATTACGGCGGAGGCGCTCAGCGAAGTGCCTTTTGCGAGGATTTACACCAGCCCGTTAAAGAGAGCGTATGAGACGGCAATGATTATAAAGGGAGATCGCGATATTCCTGTGATTGAGGAACCCAGAATTATTGAGATTGGTTTTGGAGAATATGAGGGACTTTGCTGTGGAAAGGAACATTACAATATTCCAGATCCCGACTTTATGAATTTTTTTCATAAGCCGGAGGCGTACAAGCCGCCCAGAGGGGCTGAGGGAATTGATGAATTAAAGGCAAGGACTGCTGATTTTTTACAGGAAATTGTGTATAATAAAGATATGGAACATGATACGGTCTTGGTGTCAACGCATGGGGCAGCGCTCAGGGGACTTTTATCCAATATCAGCCAAGTTGGAATTGAGGACTTTTGGGGAAGCGGTGTGCATAAAAATTGTGCAGTTACCATCGTTGAGGTAAAGAACGGTCAGATGGTTATTACAGAAGAAGGTAAGACATATTATTAATAGTACAAATTATACAACGAAAGAAGGCGTCACGATTTTGGAAAACGAGTATAGCAAGGTAAAAGTGAACAATGAGATTGATTTCTGTTCAGTTACGGAGCCAGAGGTTAAGACAATGCTGGAAAAGGCATTTATGAAAGCGCGGGTATCCTATTTTCTCAGGTGGGAGAAGCCGGGGCTTTTGTCCAAAATATTTGGCGGAGGAAAGGTGAGAGTTGTATTCTGTATTAATTCAGCCCATTTAGAGACAGCAGATAGCGTTTTGGAAGGACTTGGGGAAATCGAGGGAGACATAAAAATCATAAAGACAAAATCATATAATAATATAGGATTTTGAATCATGAAAAAAGAGTGGAGGGAACCACTCTTTTTTATGATCTTTATGATTTGGGAGAATTGTTATGCGTGTCATCGGGGTTTTCTTCGTAATATTCGCCGTCGGTATATGATGTGTCAGAATCCTGTTCGTAATATTCATCGTCGGCATATCGTGTGTCGGAATCCTCATTGTATTCGTTGTCAGCGTATTGTGTATCGGAATCCTCATTGTATTCGTTGTCAGTGTATTGCGTATCAGAATCCTCTTCGTAGTATTCATCATCAGCGTATTGTGTATCAGAATCCTCTTCGTAGTATTCATCGTCGGCATATGATGTGTCAGTATCTTGCTCGTAATATTCATCGTCATCATATTGCGTATCAGAATCTTGCTCGTAGTACTCATCGTCATCATATTGTGTGCCAGAATCTTCCGCATCAGAATCTTCTTCGTAATACTGCCCGCCCTCATTGTCCTCATAGTATTCCTCATCGGGATATTGTCCGTTGTCATTGTCCTCATAGTATTCTTCTTCGTAATACTGCCCGTCCTCATCATACCCGTATTCGTCAGAAGGCATGTTGTCTCTGCGAAACAGATTGTATACGGAATAGGCAATTAACGCGAGTACTCCTATGATGGCAACTGCCAGAAGCACGACAATAGGCGTGCCAAGCAGGCTTGAAACTGTATCCGCTTCACCTTCTATGTCAGTAGAATCATCAGTGTCTGGCTCGTCTATATCATCTATGATGGGGGTGGTCGGAACGGCTTCGCTGTCAGGATTTTCCTCAGGTGCAGAGGGCTGCGTACTAGTGGTGTCCGTGTCAGAATGCTCTGTGCCGGTCATTGGAGTGTCGGATACATAATCAGCAAGGATATAGCCTGTGCTTCCTCCGTATTTGATCTGATACCAGTTGTCAGCGGTTTTTCCAGTGACAGTAATTTCCTGACCATATTGTAAAGTACCGAGCTTGCTGTGCTTTGTCGATGGACCGCTGCGGACGTTCAGACCATTTTGGGTTGCGGCATAGACGGTGCGCTGCATGGGGGTAACTTGAACATTGTTTTGGTCAGACGGTTTGGGAGTGGAGGGCTGCTGCGCAGGCGGTGTTGCTGTGTTAGATGGATTCTGCACAGGCGGGGGCGTCTGGCTGGGCTGCTGCGCAGGCGGTGTTTCTGTGTTGGACGGATTCTGCACAGGCGGCGTCTGAGTGGGCTGGCTTTCGGCAGGCGGTGTCTGGCTGGGCAGGCTCTCAGCGGGTGTACTTTCAATTGGTATACTTTCAATTGGAATATTTTCTGCTGGCGTACTTTCTGCTGGCGTGCTCTCAGCGGGTGTACTTTCAGGCGGGGGCGTCTGGCTGGGCTGGCTCTCAGCAGGATTTGTTTCTGCTGGCGTGCTTGGTGGTGTGGGAACATTTTCACCGGGCGTATTTTGCGGCGGTGTGGTCGGTGTGGGCGCGCTTGGAAACTGGGCGCTTTCCTCTGCTGCATAGACTGAAGGCGCAGGCAGGGTGGTAAAGAGCATTGCCGCTGTGGTGTACACAATTATTTTTTGAAGTATGGTTTTGTTCTTGAATAATTGATTCATGTAGAGAATCCTCCTTGTATTCTGGGTTTATTTCCTGAATTTATTTTTTCCAGATTTTGCATATTTTCAACAATATAGTTTATAGTATATCATGCCCGAAGAAAAGATTATATATAAAAATTAAATAAATTTTCTGGGCAATTGGCTTGACATTTGGATAGAGATTTAATACTATAATTAAATGAATATCATAACTGGCTGTCTTGTCCGCGTTACGGGGCAGGGCTCGATCGGGAATTTGCTGAGAGGGCGCATCCTGACATGCATTAAGACAGAGGTAGTACTGCGTTTATTCGCCCTTTGCTGTAGCGTTTACAGTGAAGGGCTTTTCATATTTATACGGGCATTTTCAGATAACATGTCGGCAAGCTGACACGCCCGTCACATGAGTAAGGGGAAGATAGTTCCCTGCTCGGCTGCACAGTGACAGAAGCAGTTCATTTGTGTTATTTTCAGAAAAGAGAGGTTAGAAAGGAGAACTTTATGAGCAAGGAGTTGGCAAAGACTTATGACCCACATGGTCTGGAGGACAGGATTTACCAGAAGTGGCTTGATAAGAAATATTTTCATGCAGAGGCTGACAGGAGTAAGAAACCGTTTACGATTGTGATTCCGCCGCCAAATATTACAGGGCAGCTTCATATGGGACATGCGCTGGATAACACGATGCAGGATATCCTGATCCGCTTTAAGAGAATGCAGGGATACAATGCGCTCTGGCAGCCGGGGACAGACCATGCAAGCATTGCCACGGAGGTTAAGATCATTGAGAAGCTGAAGGAGGAAGGCATCGACAAGCATGACCTTGGCAGGGAGAAATTCCTTGAGCGCGCGTGGGACTGGAAAAAAGAGTATGGCGGGCGCATTATCAGCCAGCTCAAGAAGCTGGGTTCTTCATGTGACTGGGACAGAGAGCGCTTTACGATGGACGAGGGCTGCAACAAGGCTGTCACAGAAGTTTTCTGCAAAATGCATGAGAAGGGCTATATCTATAAAGGGGCTAGAATGATTAACTGGTGTCCAGTGTGTAATACATCAATTTCTGACGCAGAGGTTGAGTACGAAGAACAGGCAGGGCATTTGTGGCACATTAAATATCCAGTGCTCAATGAGGACGGCACAGCGTCCGGCGAGTATCTGACATTTGCGACGACAAGGCCAGAGACGATGCTCGGCGATACGGCAGTCGCCATTCACCCGGAGGACGAACGGTACGCGCATCTGAGAGGAAAGAAGCTGCTGCTGCCGCTGATGAACCGCGAGATTCCTGTCGTTGAGGACACTTATGTGGACATGGAGTTTGGCACGGGCGTTGTGAAGATTACGCCGGGACATGACCCAAATGACTTTGAGGTCGGCAGGAGACACAATCTGCCTATTATCAATATTATGAACGACGATGCGACCATCAATGAAAATGGCGGCGCTTATGCGGGCATGGAGCGCTATACGGCGAGAAAAGCTATTGTCGAGGAGCTTGACAAGATGGGGCTTCTTGTGAAGGTGGAGGATTACAGCCATAACGTAGGCACACATGACCGCTGCAAGACGACGATTGAGCCGCTTGTGAAGCAGCAGTGGTTTGTCAAGATGGACGAGCTGATCAAACCCGCAGTGGAGGCTGTAAAAAATGGTGATATCAAACTGATTCCAGAGAGAATGGACAAGACTTATTATAACTGGACAGATAATATCAAGGACTGGTGCATTTCCAGACAGCTCTGGTGGGGGCACCGCATACCGGCATATTACTGCGATGACTGCGGCGAGATTGTCGTTGCAAAAGCGGTGCCGGAGTGCTGTCCTAAGTGCCAAGGCAGCCATTTTACGCAGGATCCGGATACGCTGGACACATGGTTTTCATCGGCGCTCTGGCCGTTCTCCACACTGGGTTGGCCCGACAAGACAGAGGATTTGGACTATTTTTATCCGACAGATGTGTTGGTGACAGGATATGATATTATCTTTTTCTGGGTAATCCGTATGATTTTTTCTGGATATGAGCATATGAAAGAGAAGCCGTTCCAGACAGTGCTGTTTCATGGTCTGGTGCGTGATGCGCAGGGCAGGAAGATGTCAAAATCGCTCGGTAACGGCATCGACCCGCTGGAGGTGATTGAACAGTACGGCGCAGACGCGCTGCGCATGACGCTGATCACTGGAAATGCGCCAGGCAATGATATGCGGTTTTACTATGAGCGGGTGGAGGCGAACCGGAATTTTGCCAATAAGATCTGGAACGCGTCGCGCTTTATCATGATGAATATGGCGGGCAAGGAGGTGACAGCGCCGTCAGCATTAGAGCCGGTAGACCGCTGGATTATCTCCAAGCTGAATCATCTGGTCAAAGAAGTCACAGACAATATGGAAAACTTTGAGCTTGGCATCGCGGTGCAGAAGATTTATGACTTTATCTGGGACGAGTTCTGTGACTGGTATATTGAGATGGTGAAGCCAAGACTTTACAATTCGGACGATGCAGCCTCACAGAATGCAGCGCTCTGGACATTAAAGACAGTGCTGATTGATGCGCTCAAGCTGTTGCACCCGTACATGCCGTTTATCACGGAGGAGATCTTCTGCACACTCCAGTCGGAGGAGGAGTCTGTCATGATCTCAAAGTGGCCTGTGTACGAGGAGGCGCGCAATTACGCAAAAGATGAGAAGGATATTGAGATTCTCAAAGAAGCGGTGCGCGGAATCAGAACCGTGAGGACAGAGATGAACGTCGCGCCCTCGAAGAAGGCACATGTGTTTGTTGTCTCTGAGAAGCAGGAGATCAGAGATACTTTTGAGGAGGGAAAATTGTTCTTTGCCGCGCTTGCCTATGCGTCAGATGTCACGATTCAGGAGGACAAGCAAGGAATCGCTGAGGATGCGGTCTCTGTGGTGATCGCTAATGCCACGATCTACATTCCTTTTGCAGAGCTAGTGGACTTAAAACAGGAGATTGAGCGTCTCGAGAAGGAGGCAAAGCGTCTCGATGGCGAGCTTGCACGTGTGAATGGCATGCTGAACAATGAAAAGTTTATGTCGAAAGCGCCCGCCTCAAAAATTGCTGAGGAGAAGGAAAAATTAGCAAAATATGTACAAATGAAAGAACAAGTTACAGAACGGCTTGCGCAATTGAGGTAAATAGTGGTACAATAAAGACATAAAGGGGCGGATTATGCCTTTTCGGAGGTGAACAAGATGGTTAATGTCAAATCTTATGTCAGAATAGCGGACGATAAAACAGAAGCGTGGCTTTACTTGTGTGCGCCCGAGGAAGGCACAAAGTATGAAAAGCCGGAGATTATCAGATACCTTCAGCTAAACGGGGTAGTGGCAGGGATCAATGAGTCGCACGTTGCGGCGATGTGCAAGAAGCAAATCTATGAGCGCGAGGTGAAGATTGCAACCAGCGAAAAAGGAGACCCGGGAAGCGCAGGGCGGTTTGAGTTCTTCTTCAGCACAGAGAAGCCAAAGCCTGAGATTCGAAAAGATGGCACAGTAGATTACAGGAGCATGTCTCTGGTACAGAATGTGGAGGAGGGACAACTGCTTGCAATCTATCATCCGGCAGTACAGGGCACTTCGGGAAGAGATGTCACAGGCGCAGTGGAGAAAGTCAATACATACAAGGAATTAAGGCCGCTCAGCGGCAAGGGGATCAGCAATGAGGGAGACCCCAATAAATATTATGCGTCAAAGTCTGGCAAGATTGAGTATGATGGTGATAACAAACTGTCTGTGGTAGAAGTTTATGAGATACAGGGCGGCTGCGATTATGCCAACAATGCCTTGGTTGATTTTAACGGGGATGTCATTATTCACGGCAACGTGGAGGCTGGTGTCACTGTGCGCGCAGGAAAGAGCCTCACCGTTGAGGGTGTCGTTGAGTCGGCAAATATCTCAGCGGGCGGCACAGTATGTCTCAAGCGCGGTATGCAGGGAGCCGGCAAGGGTGCAATCGTTGCGGGCGGAGACATTTTCACAGAATTTATAGAGTATGCGACGGTCAGCGCGGGCGGAAATGTACAGTCCAACGTTATTTTGAACTCTAAAGTGACTGCGGGAGAACAGATTACGCTCACTGGAAAAAAAGGTCTGATCGCGGGCGGATATGTCCATGCAATGATGGGCGTGAACTGCCAGAACGCAGGCAATATGTCTGAGATCAAGACCGGCATACATGTGGGGGTAATGCCTGAGATTATGGAACAGCGCATCGCAATGAATGAGGAGTACACAAAACTGAATCAGGAACTCGATGAAGTGGCGGCAAGAATGGCGAAAATACTGCGTGTCAGACAGCAGACAGGAGAGCTGAGCGAACAGTTGCAGGCGCATCTCAATGAGTTAAAGACAAAGAAGAGCGAGATCTATATTCGCTGTATCAGAACCAAAAAACAGGTTGATGATCTGGAGAGCACGATTTTAAAGTCGAGAGAAGCGAAAATCAGGATTAGCGGGAATATTCATAAAGGTACGGTGATCAGCATTGATGACAATAAGATGATTATTAACCGTGACACAAGTTTTATGGAATACTCTGCGCAGAATGGCGTGATTGTCGGAACCGTGGTGGTTATCTAAAGGTTTTCATATAAATGATCAAAGAAAAAGGTTCGCGGTAAAAGGCGGATCTTTTTTATGCATACGAACGAAACTTAATTCTTCAGGGGGATAGGAATGCAGGAGAAATTTGCGCGAAGCTATGCAGAGGCAGAACATTTTTTGGAGGAGGTGCCGCGATTCACCAAAAAGAATCCTCTGGAGGACACGAGAGGATTTTATGAGTTTATACAGAATTGTGAGAATGGCAGATTTCAAGAGGCGCGTTTCGGTGTCATAATTCATGTGGCAGGCACAAATGGAAAAGGGTCTGTGTGCGCGTTTTTAGAGAGCATTTGCAGAGTGAGCGGATACAGGACAGCAATGTTCACGTCGCCGCATCTGGTGACGACAAGAGAACGTTTTTGCATAGATGGCAGTATGATTTCCGAGGAGATGTTTCTCGAGGCGTTTAACTGGCTTTCTGTGCAGCTTGGGCAATACCGCAAAACCAAGCCCGATTATAACCCGACGTATTTTGAGCGGCTGTTTTTTATGGGCATCTATGTGTTTGCACAGGCAGACGCCGAGATCACGATTTTAGAGACGGGGCTTGGGGGACGGCTGGACACGACCAATGTAGTCAAAAACCCGTCGGTGAGTGTGATCACAGAGATCGGATTGGACCACATGGCGTATCTTGGCGATACGCTTGAGAAAATCGCTGCTGAGAAGGCGGGGATTTTCAAGGCGGGCGTGCCTGTCGTATTCTCGGACAGAAAAAGTGCGGTTTCTGAGCTTCTTTGTAAAAAAGCGCAGGAACTTGGCTGCATCTGTTACCGCGTGTCAGAAAATGACTACAAAATCAATGAAATTCAGAAAAAATTCATTGATTTTTCTGTTGTCAGTCGTTATTATGGTTATGGTAGATTGATTGCACATACGACGGCGGCTTATCAGGCGGAGAATGCGGCGGTGGCGGTTCGGACAGCCGAGGTTCTGCGGCAGCAGCACAAGCTGGACAAGATAACGGCGGTCTCTGTCCGAGAAGGAATCAGAAAAATGCGCTGGGCGTGCCGTATGGACGAGCTTCGCCCCGGTGTGTTTGTTGACGGGGCGCACAATGAGGATGGCATCGAAGCGTTTGTACAGTCGTTGCAGTTACAGCAGGAGCTGTCTAAGGAACAGTTGCATACAGGAAGGTGCGTGGTGATCTTTTCTGTGGTCAGCGATAAGCAGTATGAACCGATGATTCAGATGCTCTGCGGGCTTATGATGGTGACAGACTTTGTGGTGACACAGATTCCCGGTGAGCGGGGAGCCGATCTGAGCGCGCTTCGCAGACTGTTTGAGAAGTATATGAATCAAAGGACCCAGAAGATACATACCTATGAAAAGATAGAGGAGGCACTTGCTTTCAGCCTGTCAGTCCGCGAGGATACGGGCAGGATATATATTGTCGGGTCGCTGTATCTGGCAGGTCTTGTGGAGAGCATGATGGAGGATTATGATGATAGATTTTGAGGAAGAATTGAAAAAATTTCATCCAAGCCTTGAGGTGGAGGATGTCGAGGACGCGATATACAATCAGGATGTGACAGACCTTGCGGATGTGCTGGTCAAGCTGGTCAAAGAATCGAAGGAAGAGTAGGGGAGCTTGAGATGTTTTGCTTTAATTGTGGATGTCTGTTGTCGGAGAAGGATTTTTGTACTGGTTGCGGCGCTGACGTAGGATTATATAAAAAGATCATGTATGCTGCCAACCGTTTTTACAATGAGGCGCTGGAGAAAGCGAAGGTAAGGGATTTGTCGGGGGCAGTGGCAAGCTTGCGGCAGTGCCTCAAACTGAATAAGTACCATACAGAAGCCAGAAATCTGCTGGGGCTTGTGTATTTTGAGCGGGGCGAGGTCGTGGCGGCGCTGAGCGAGTGGGTCATGAGCAAAAATATCAGGAGTGAGAAAAATATTGCAAATGATTACATAGATATGATACAAAATAATCCGGGGCGGCTCGATGCCTATAATCAGACCATCAAGAAATATAATATGGCATTGAACTACTGCCAGCAGGACAGCCTTGATCTGGCAGTGATACAGCTCAAAAAGGTGGTCTCGATGAATTCGAGATTTGTGCAGGCAAGGCAGTTGTTAGCGCTTTTGTATCTCAAGAATCAGGAGTTAGACAAAGCGAAAAAGGAGCTTGATAAAGCGCTCAGCATTGATGCGAACAATACAATGACGCTGCGTTATCTCAAAGAGGTGGAGGAACTGACCCCGGCGGAGGAGGAACGCACGCGCAAAAAGAAGGAAGCGATTGTCTACCAGAGCGGCAATGAGACTGTGATACAGCCTGTCAACAAAAAGGATAGGACCGTGTTGCAGACCGTGGTCAATATGCTGATTGGGCTGGCGATCGGTGTTGGCGTCGCATGGTTTATGATACTTCCGGCGAAGATACAGCAGGCCCGCGATGCGGTGAATGTAAAGTACAAGGAGGTTAGTGAGCTGCTAGATGCCAAGACTGTAGAGGCGACCGAGCTGATGGCACAGATTGGTGAGCTGACGCAGGAAAAGGATTCACTGACGAATAGTCTGACGGAGGCACAGGCAAATAAGGTGCAGATACAGGCGAACACGGATTTGATCGAAGCTGTTTTGATGCACATGAACAAGACTGGAGATGAGATGGCAGTTGCAGATGCGCTGGAAAAAATCAGTGACGAGTATCTGCAAAATGAAGCTACAGACAGCTTTAAGGCGCTGTATGATGCCATGAAAGGCAGTATAGGCAGGGTTGTCGCAAGGAAGTGTTATGATATAGGTTATGCGGCATTCCGGGAAGAGGACTATGAGACCGCGATCAAGCAGCTTGAGCGGGCATACGATTACGATCCTGCCAACGGGGAAGCCCTGTACAATCTTGGCAATTCATACAATAAGACAGGAAATCTGGACAAGGCAGTTGAGATTTATGAGCAGGTGATAGAACTTTTTCCGGGGACTGCAAAAGCGAGGAAATCACAGGGCTACATTAAGGAGATTAAAGGAGAATAATACACAGAAGAGGACATGTCAGAAGGGACATGTCTTTTTTATGCACAGACCCGTGCAAAGGAGAGTATCAGCAGAAGCTGACGGACGTCCGGCACGCGCGGGTAGAGAGAAGATTTATCTTCTCTGCTCAATTTTTTATATATTAAGGAGGCATATGAATGGAAATGAAGATGGAGGAATATGCGATCATTGATGATTATCTGTGTATCAAGATGCCCGGGGAAGTGGACCATCACGGCGCCGCAACGATTCGGGAGTGCGCGGACCAGCTTATCTTGGATGACAAGGTGAAGAATATTGTATTTGACTTTGAGAACACGACCTTTATGGACAGTTCGGGGCTGGGAATCATCATCGGAAGGTACAGAAAGATTTCCTGCTTTGGCGGAAAGGTTTATGCCATCAATGCGAGCGAGCGCATTGGAAGGCTTTTGAGGGCGTCAGGAATGTCATCTATTATCGAGATACTGACATGAGGTGATAAAAGTATTTTTAAGAATAAGATAAATTTACATGAAAATAGGAGAGATCAGAATATGGAAAATGAGAATGGAACAAGGCGCAGAAAACAGTTTGTGGAGAATGACATCTGCATAGAGTTTGATGCCGTATCGGAAAATGAAGGGCTTGCAAGAGTAGTGATTGCTGCATTTATATCGCGGGCGGACCCCACGCTCGATGAGCTGGAGGATGTCAAGACAGCAGTGTCAGAGGCAGTCACCAACGCGATTATACACGGTTATAGAGAGCAGGGAGGACGTGTTGTCATGCGGGCACATCTCACGGAGGAGAATGAGCTGTCGGTGGAGATTATTGACAGGGGGGTGGGCATTGCAGACGTAGCACAGGCAATGCAGCCCCTCTATACCTCCGCTGCGGAAAATGAGCGTTCTGGCATGGGATTTTCCTTTATGGAGGCCTTTATGGACCGCTTGGAGGTCGAGAGCAGCATTGGCGAGGGAACCGTTGTACATATGTGGAAAAGTTTTGGCGCCGAGGAAGAGCTAATGCCGATTTTGCAGGCGGCAGTGTGGAACAGCAGCGGCAGGGTATGAGCTATGGAGGAGAAGGAACTTTTTATCAGGGCACAGAGAGGAGAAAGAGATGCACTAGAGCTGCTTTATGAGAAAAATACAGGCTTGGTACACCATGTGTTAAAGCGCTTTGCAGGCAGGGGCGGCGCCGATATGGAGGATTTGTTCCAGATCGGTGCGATGGGGCTGGTGAAGGCGATTGAGAAGTTTGATCTGGAGTATGGCGTGTGTTTCTCAACGTATGCCGTTCCCGTCATTATGGGAGAGATCCGAAGATTTTTACGAGACGACGGTATGATCAAGGTCAGCAGAAGCATTAAGGAAAATGGCAGAAGGCTTAAAGGAATACGGGAGGCATTTTGCCAAAAGACGGGACGGGAGCCGACGATTTCAGAGTTGTCAGAGGAGTCTGGAATTGCCGTGGAGGACATTGTCACAGCGCTCGAGGCAGGGCGTGAAGTGGAGTCGATCTACAAGACCATGTATGAGTCCGACGGGAGTGAGGTGCTTCTGGTGGACATGCTTGGCAGGGAGGGCGAGAGCGATGAGATTGTGAACAGGCTGCTGCTGGAGAAGCTTTTGAGCGGACTTGACGAGCGTGAAAAGAATCTGATACAGCTTCGTTACTTTGAGAATAAGACGCAGATGCAGGTCGCTGGGAAACTGGGAATGAGTCAGGTGCAGGTGAGCCGAATGGAGAAAAAGGTACTGCTGCGGCTGCGTCAGGCAGCGGCGGTGTGAATATTTGGAAAGAATTGTTTTTTGTGTGCCGGCGGCTATAAAGTTTGCTTCGAAGAATGCCGATATTAGAAGTAACTGGTAATATATTTTGAAGATATATTTTTATTTGAATCAAGATTTAAAACAAAATCTTTAAAACAAGAAAGGCTGGTATGAAAATGAATGGGATCAACCAAAATTCACTGTTCAACAATATAGGACTTTTTTCAAATCAAACAACAAATAAGGATGAGGCAGCCTTTATAGGAAATCTTGCAGGTGTCAACAGAAAAGCACAGGGCAGGAGGGCAGCATCGGACAGCAGACAGACCAACACAGACAAGGATACTTATGAGTACAGCGGACAGGCGCGCGAGGTGAAGGCAGGTTACAGCAAACCGAAGAAAACAGAATCGTCGGAGTACAAACCACTGAATGCGGACGGCATACAGGAAGGTGTTGAGCTAAGCGACGCCGCAAAGAGCCTGCTGGCAGAGCTTCGCGAAAAGTATGGCAATATGGATATTTCTGTGGCGGAGTGGTCCACAGACGAAGAGCAGGACTACTATGCAGAGCAGTCAAATAAGGACTACAGCGTGCTGATTAATCCAGAGCTTTTAGAAAAGATGGCGACAGACCCGGCTGCGAGAGAAAAATATGAGAAGGTTCTCAGCGGTGCCGGTGATGAACTGGATACCTTGAAGGAAGAACTCGGGGAAGATGCTGAAAAAATCAAGGGCTTTAGCATCACAATGGACAAAGATGGAAATGTGTCTTATGCAGTGAAGCTTCTGAAAGATCTGGAAGCAAACAGCAAGGCGCAGAAAGAGCGTATCAGCGAGCGCCGCGCTGAGCGGAAAAAGGCTGAGGAGGAGCGCGAGGAGAGAGTCGTCCAGAAAAAGCTTGAGACGGAGAAGGTTGAGGCCTCCTCGATTGAAGAGCTGGTAGCGGCAATCAAGAAAAAGCTGCATCCAGAACAGTTTGATTCAGAGCAGCAGGCAAAACCTGAGGAAGAATTATAAAAAGAGAGAACTGTAAATGAGAAATAAATAAGACTGAATAAAATGTGTGCGAGCGGGGGAAAACTTTTCCCCTGCTCGCGTTGCTTTTTTAGAGATAGATGATATAATATGATACATGGATTGCATAAAACAGGAGGACAAAATGAAGTGAAGATAATAATTGCAGGTGAAGGGAAAGTCGGTGCGATGCTGACAAGGCAGCTCTCTGCGGAGGGATATGATTTGACACTGATTGATGCCAATTTAAAAGTGCTCGAATCGACGGAGGAACGGTATGATATTATGGGCGTACAAGGAAACTGTGCGTCCATGAAAACATTAGAGCAGGCGGGCGTCAAGGAGGCAGACTTGCTGATTGCGGTGACAGATGCGGATGAGGTGAATCTGATCTGCTGCATGACGGCACATGGAATGAATCCTAATCTACATACGATTGCCCGCATCAGAAATCCAGAGTATACAGACCAGATATACAAGATGCGGAGCCTTTTTGCGCTGTCTATGATGATTAATCCAGAGCGGTCTGCTGCGATCGAGATCGAGCGGCTTTTGAAATATCCAGGCTTTTTGAAGCGCGATACGTTTGCAAAGGGCAGGGTGGAGATTGTCGAGCTGCGCGTGGAGGCGGGGCATAAGCTGTGCAACACGGCGTTGAATGACCTATACAGCATTGTCAAGTGTAAGATTCTGGTGTGTACTGTCATCAGAAACGGCAAAGCCGCTATGCCGGGCGGCGATTTCGTTCTGAGAGAGGGAGACAGAATCTTTGTGACGGCGCCGACCAATGTGCTCACCACGCTGCTCAAAAATCTGGGGATTATCACACACAAAGCCAAGCGCGTGATTCTGTGCGGAGGAGGGCGCGTGAGCTTTTATCTGGCACAATTGTTATTAAAAAATGGTATTGGCGTCCAGATTGTCGAGCAGAATTACGACAAGTGTGTCCAGCTCGCAGACATGCTTCCCAAAGCGTCCATCATTCACGGAGATGCCACGAAAGAGTTTTTGCTCGACAATGAGGGAATTTCGGACTGTGACGCCTTGGTGACGCTCACCGGGGTGGATGAGATGAACATTATTATCTCTCTGTATGGCAGCAGTTGTAAAGTTCCGCAGATCATCACAAAACTTGGCCGTCTGGAGAATAACACCATATTAGATGCGCTGCCGCTTGGCAGTATCATCAGCCCCAAAGAGCTGAGCTGTAATAATATTGTACAGTATGTGCGCGCGATGCAGAATCAGACAGGGGCGGCGCTGACTGTGTACACAATTGCAGACGGACAGGCTGAGGCGGTGGAATTTATGGTGGACCAGAACACGCTTCATTGCGGCGAGCCGCTCAAGCAGCTCAAGATCAAGAAAAATGTGCTGGTGGTATGTATTATGCACGGGGCGCAGCTTGAGATCCCAAGCGGTGATTCCAGCTTTGAGCGGGGAGATACGGTGATCGTTGTCACTGGCTCAGACCGGGTAATCTATAAGCTGAATGACATATTTGAATAAATTATTGAGGGTTAAAAGGGATAAGAACGATTATGAATTATAAGATGATGGGCAGATTTATAGGTCATATTCTGCTGGTTGAGGCGGTATTTATGGTTCCGGCATTGCTGATTAGTCTGTTCAAACAGGAGGAGCGGGCGTGTGCGGGGTTTGTGACAAGTCTAGGCATCACAATGCTGTTGTCTTTGCTGTTATTGGTGCTTTGCAGGGGCAGCAAGCGGAGTTTTAAGGCGAGGGAAGGCCTTGTCTGTGTCAGCAGCAGCTGGGTTGTGATGAGTCTTTTGGGGGCGCTGCCTTTTTATATATCAAGAGAGATTCCGTCTTTTCTGGATGCGCTGTTTGAGACAGTTTCAGGGTTTACGACGACGGGGGCTTCGATTTTGCCGGAGGTGGAGGTGCTTTCGATGAGCATTCTCTATTGGAGAAGCTTCACGCACTGGCTAGGCGGTATGGGCGTGCTGGTCTTTGTGCTGGCAGTCGGTGTGCTGGGTGAGAGCAGCAAAGGCTTTACAATGCATCTTTTGCGCGCGGAGAGCCCGGGACCGCAGGTAGGAAAACTTGTGCCTAAGATGAAAAAGACCGCAGAGATTTTGTATTTGATTTATATACTGCTCACGGTGCTGAATATTGTGTTCTTGCTAATCGGCAAAATGCCGTTGTTCGATGCGGTCTGCACGGCGTTTGGCACCGCGGGAACAGGCGGCTTTGGCATTAAAAATGACAGTATAGCGGGTTACAGCCCGTATATACAGAATGTATGTACGGTTTTTATGCTGCTGTTTGGCGTCAATTTTAGTTGTTACTATATGCTTTTGCTGCGCCAATTTTACAGCGTATTGAAAGATGAAGAGCTCCGGCTTTATCTGGGCGTGATCTTTGGCAGTATTGTGCTCATTACCTTGAATCTGAGAGGGTTTTATGATACGTTCGAGGAGACACTGCGCCATGCGGCGTTTCAGGTTGCGAGCATTGTGACGACGACGGGATTTGCCACGACGGATTTTGATCTGTGGCCCACATTTTCAAAGGCGATAATATTAGGGCTGATGGTGATTGGCGCGAGTGCGGGCAGTACCGGCGGCGGTTTTAAGTGCGCGCGTGTGCTGATTGTCGTCAAGGGGCTTCGAAGAAACCTGCGGCGCGCAATCTCGCCGCAGAAGGTGCAGGTGGTCCGAATCAATGACCACATGGTCGATGAGAAGGTGCTGGAGAATACCAACGCCTATCTGTCCGCCTATGTTATCATATTGTTTCTCAGCTTTTTGCTGGTGTCAATTGATCACTTTTCGATTACGACGAATCTCACAGCCGTGCTTTCCTGTTTTAACAATATCGGGCCGGGGCTTGAGGCGGTGGGGCCTACCTGCAATTTCGGGGAGTTTAGCGGGCTGTCAAAACTCGTGCTGATTGTGGATATGCTTGCTGGCAGGCTGGAAATTTTCCCGATTTTGATATTATTTTCAAGGAGTACATGGGGACGGTTAAAAGGCTGAAAAAGGTGTTGGCTGATTCTTTTTGTCAAAAATAAATACAGGCAGATGGTTTGCCGTGCCTTCCACCCATGCAAGGTGTTCTGACGGGACGTGGAGGGAAAATCCATGCCCGCTCTTGATGCGTGCCACGTAGTCTGTGACAGAAGTTAAGGGGGTGTCAAATGCCATACCGTAGATGCAGCCATTGTCTGTTCTGCCGACGTGGTGGATATCGGAACCGGCAGTCATGGTGATCTGGTGCTCTTTTGCATAGCGGTATGCCATGCGGTTCTGCTCATGCGGGTTGCCGCAGTTTGCGACCTCAAAGGCGTCACACTGATAGGGGTGTACGTACACTTCGGACAGGTAGCCCCGTTCCCGGAAGGGGTGCGCCTGCACGACGAGACCGCCGTCTGCTTTGATTTTCTCATAGTGGGTGACATGGTCCCATGTCATCATGTCAGGGTGGCTTTTGAGCCAGTGTTTGTCGAGTCCGTAAACGAGAAATTCGTCGCCGTCAAAGCGGCATTCCCACGCGAAAAACACTTTGAGCCCCTGGCGGTCGCCCTCCGCTTTGGCGTCCTCGTAGCCGCTGCAAAAGATTTCCACACGCTCCTCCCACGGGAGATTTTCGGGAACGCAGCAGTTGCCGTTAAAGAAGTGGTCTGTGACAATGATACCGTCATAGCCAAGATTTTTGTAAAACGAAATATATTCAGAGCCTGCACTGCGGGCACATGCGCTGGCGGCAGTGGTGTGCAGGTGCGTTTCATAGATGTAGGACATCGTTTTTATGCCTCCTTTGTGGAATGTATTGGAAATAGGATTTCATTGGTCATTATAGCACAAATATTATAGAAAAGGAATCAGGAAATAATGGAACAGAACCAGACACCGCTGCTGGAGGCGGTCACAGATTTTATTGCCACAAAGCCTGCGTATTTCAGGATACCGGGGCACCGGCTCGGGCGGGGAATCAGTCCGCGCTGGACGGACAGTGTTGGAACAAAACTGTTTGCCTATGATGTGACAGAGACGCCGCTCACCGATGATTTGCACAGCCCGGAGGGGGCGATTGATCAGGCGCAAAAACTGCTCGCTGCACTCTATGGCGCAGATCAAAGTTTTTTTCTCGTAAATGGAAGCACTTGCGGAAATGAGGCGATGATTTTGAGTGCGGCATTGGAAGGTGAGAAGATTTTGGTGGCGAGAAATGCGCACAAATCAGCGATGATGGGACTAATCCTGTCCGGGGCGGTGCCGGTGTATGTAATGCCAGAGGTCCTGCCGGAATGGGGAATACAGGGTGCGCTCACAGCGGCAGATGTACAGAAAGCATTTGAGCAGAATCCTGACTGCAAGGCGTTGTTTCTGGTGAGTCCGAGTTATTATGGGGTGTGCTCTGATCTCGCTGCAATCGCAAAGGTCTGTCATGCGCATAATGCGCTGCTGCTGGTCGATGAGGCGCACGGAGGACATCTGTATTTTCATGACGGACTGCCGGCAGGGGCGCTTGCGTCGGGCGCAGATCTCTGTGTACAGAGTATGCATAAGGTGACAGGGGCGCTCACACAGAGTTCAGTGCTGCACTGTAAAGATCATGGCGTGCGCAGTGAGGTGTTTGACCGAATCGCGCAAAATCTTCATCTGGTGCAAAGCACAAGCCCAAGTTACCTGCTGATGGCCTCGCTTGACTGCGCAAGGTATGAGCTTGCAATGCATGGGAGCGAGATGATGGAGAAGGCGCTTTCGCTTGCATCGTATGCGCGCGAAAGGATTCAGAATATTGCGGGATTTTGCTGTATGGAGGGAGAACAGCTTGACAGAACACGGCTGGTACTCTCTGCGTGTGAGTTAGGGTTGACTGGTTATATGCTTGAAAAACTTTTGTATGAAAAGTATGCAGTCAATATGGAGTTGGCGGATGATAAAAATGTGCTTGCCATTGTCACCTATGCAAACGAGCGGGAGGATTTGGATAGGCTGGTGGCTGCGTGTGCAGATATCAGCCAAGGATATGCGATGCAGAAAGTTGTGCACAGAAAAAAGAAATCCCTGTCATTTCCACCGATTTCACAGCAGGTTCTGACGCCGCGGGAAGCTTATTTCTCTAAAACAAAAAAAATCAGTTGGCAGCAGGCAGCAGGGCAGATTTCAGGACAGATGATTGCGCCGTATCCGCCTGGGATTCCAGCAATTTATCCTGGAGAGCGAATCAGCCAGGAGGTGTGGGACTACATTGAGTGCTTTCGGAGAGAGGGGAGGCATCTGCATGGGGCAGACAGGAATGGAAAACTGGAGTTTGTGAATATTGTGGAGAGATAAAATTTATAAAAACAAAAATATCAAGAATATAATTTTCATGTATAAAAAAAACATAGATACAGATAATGACCATGTATAAGAAGTTTATTCGAAAGGCATGGTTATTTTTGTGGCAAATGTAGTATTGTATTTAATGGCAAAGCAGAATGTGGCATTGACCAAGGCAGATGTGGAATTGAGCGATGTCGCAAGTGTTTACTGTGAGGACGAGACGGTCAGAGCAAAGGCGGGGGCACTCAAAGTACACCGATTCAGACATGATGGGGAGCCGAGAGTGGTCATCAGTGTGTTAAAGATTATCGAGCAGATTACAAAGCTGTGTCCGGGCATCACCGTGGAGAGCATTGGAGAGACAGACATTATCATACAAAAAGCATCGCTGGAGCATGACAAGCCAGAACAAAAATATAGTCCGTGGGCGTACATCAAGATTGCGATTGTGGCATTGATTTGTTTTTTTGGCTCTGCCTTTACCATTATGGCATTCCACAACGATGTCGGGCTGGCGGATGTGCTGAGCCGGATTTACGAACTGGTGATGGGGGTGGAATCAGATGGATACACAGCCATTGAGATTTCGTACTCCATCGGGCTGGCGCTGGGAATTATTGTATTTTACAATCATGTCGGCGGCAGGCGGCTGACTTCGGACCCGACGCCGCTTGAGGTGGAGATGAGAAACTATGAGCGGGATGTCAATCAGGCAATTGTGGAGATGGCAGGCAGGCAAAAACTGGAAGAGGATGTGGATTAGATGGCGTGGAAACTGATATTGCTGTGGATAATGGGCATTAGTTCAGGGCTTATGGTCTCCGCAGGAGTATTTACCGTACTTTTTGTGGTGGGGCTTGTGCCGCGATTTGCAGGGCGCACGGACACGGCTTGGTGCGAAATCTTTTATGAAGAGTGTCTGATCTTTGGTGCAGTGCTGGCGGATGTGCTCAGTGTTTTTCCGATCAAGGGGTCTCTTGGAAGCAGTCCGAATCTGCTGCTCACTGGACTGCTGGTATTGATTGGCGTGTTTGCGGGCATTTTTGTGGGGTGCCTGTCCATTGCACTCTCTGAGGTGCTTGACGGTATCCCGATATTTGCAAGACGCATACGGCTCAAAATGGGGGTCAGTATCGCGGTGCTGATGGTGGCAGTCGGAAAAATCGCAGGGTCGATTGTCTATTTTGTCAATGGATTTTTTGAAGGGATATAGGGAGGAGAACACGGATGGCATCAGAACAGAAAAAGGAAGCATATCAAGAGTATGTGAAGCAAACTTCACCAAAGACCAATCTGCCGTTACAGATGGGGAAAGCGTTTATCATGGGAGGTCTGATTTGCTGTGTGGGGCAGTTTATTGTCAATATGGCTATAAATCAGTTTGGGATTGAGAAAGATACCGCAGCAGCATGGTGTTCCATGTTCTTAATTCTCCTGAGCGCGGTACTGACAGGTTTTAATCTGTATGGAAAATTAGTGAAATGGGGCGGTGCAGGCGCGCTTGTGCCCATCACAGGATTTGCAAATTCCGTCGTGGCGTCGGCGATCGAGTACAAGACGGAAGGGCAGGTGTACGGGATAGGATGTAAGATTTTCACGATTGCAGGACCAGTAATATTGTATGGTATTTTTACAAGCTGGGGATTGGGACTGATCTACTGGATTGGGAAAATGATGGGGATTTCATGAAGCAGGGGAAGATTTGCCTTCCCCTGCTTCATTTTTTACCGGAAGCTCTTGATCCAGTTGATCAGAGAGTCGTGATATACATTATCGGTGACATCCTTGCGCATCTGGTCGGTGACGGGACCATTTTTCTCCATGATGGCGAGGATTGCTTCCTGAAGTCCAGCTATTTTTCCTTTTTCAAAATCTTCTGAAACGGCAGTTTGTGCAGGTGCCGCCGTCGCAGGCGCGGGAGCTGCTGCTTTGTTTGCAGTCGTCTCTGGCGCGGTGGAAGTGTCAGCCGCGGGTGCTTTCTCTGTGGTTGCGGTCTGCGGAGCACTTGTGCTGTTTTGCGGTGCAGGTTCGACTGGTGCAACCGTCTTAGCTGCATCCTCCACATGAAGCTCGACGGGTGTCACACTGGAGAGCTTGTCAGCAGTCTGGTCGGTGACGGGCAGCCAGATCTCACCGGAGTTTGCTTTCACATTGACGCAGATATTGCCGTTGTCCACACGTATCTTCTGACCGGAGAGTGCGCCGACGTATTCAGCGGCATTTCCGGCTGGCACGGTCATTGTAAATTCGCTGTCATCATTATTGACGGTGACAACGACACTCTCTCCCTCAAAGTTTCGTGAAAAAGCATACTGGCGGTTCATGAGTTTGAGTTCCCTGTAATCGCCGTAGGACAGTGCCTTGGACTGTTGTCTGGTGCGTCCTAGTGCGGCGATGAGCGCTGTGAAGGAGTTGTCGGTCAGCGCGTTCTTATAATCTTCGAGATTCAGTGCAGGCCGCAAGGAAGCGTCGGAGAACTTTTCTTTCTTGCCCTCAATGCCAAACTCTGAGCCATAATATAATGAAGGAATACCCGGCAGTGTGTACATGAGGATATGCACTGGTGTGAAGTGGGCTTTGTTGTTGAGCTTGGTGTAGATGCGCTCTACATCATGGTTGTCCACAAAGTTGTAGAGCTTGAAGCCGTTCGGGTTGCTGCTGCCCATCTCGTACAGGCGCTTTACGGTGTGTGCGATCTCAAAGAAATTGTGGTCATTATTTCCAGAATACAGTGCCTTGTGAAGCTGGTAATTTGTGACAGAGTGCAGGGTGCCTTCGTTGACCCAGCGCGAGTAGTCACCGTGGATAACTTCCCCCATCAGCCAGAAGTCCGGCTTGACTTCGTTTGCGACATGGCGCAGCGCCTTCATGAAATCAAAATCAAGCACGTCCGCTGCGTCAAGACGGATGCCGTCCACGTCAAATTCGCTGACCCAGAAGCGGACAACATCACAGATATAGTCCTTCACGGCAGGATTGCGCTGATTGAGTTTGACGAGCAGGTTATAACCGCCCCAGTTCTCATAGCAGAAGCCGTCGTTGTACTCATTGTTGCCGCCAAAGTTCACGTTGCAGTACCAGTCTCTGTACTGCGAGCCTTCGCGTTTTTCTTTGATGTCTTTAAATGCAAAGAAATCACGTCCCGTGTGGTTGAACACGCCGTCAAAAATCACTTTGATGTCTTTTTTATGGCATTCTGCCACGAAATTTTTCAGATCTTGATTGTCGCCAAGGCGGCTGTCGAGCTTTTTGTAGTCTGTCGTCTCATAGCCATGTCCAACAGATTCAAACAATGGTCCGATATAGATGGCGTTACAGCCAATGCTTTTGATGTGGTCAATCCAAGGCAGCAGTGTATTTAACCGATGCTCCGGCTCCCCATAAGCGTTTTCCTTGGGCGCCCCTGTCAGTCCCAAAGGATAGATGTGATAAAAGATAGCCTCATCGTACCAAGCCATTTTTAGATCCCCCTTTATATCTCGTATTTTTAAATATAGTGATAACTGCGGTCGGTATTTTGGGCAGTTATGTGTTTTGACACTTTAGTATATCATATAAATGAAGATTGGTCAAAAATTTAATCACAAAAAAGCTTAGAGTAAAATTATAGTTGGCAAAATAAAAGGGAAGAAGGAAAATCCCTCTTCCCAATCATACAGATTTCGCTTATGATTGAATTTGCGAATAAACAAAGATAAGGAACTGTATGATGAAAACAATGATAACTGAAAACGGAGTGACTTTCAAGGAATTAGAAAAAAATATTTATTCATGGGTATGTGAGATTGGCCGTCAGTTTACCGGAGAGTTCCTGGAACGGTATGACCGGATGCTGATGGAAGGAAGAGATAAAAGCAGATACAGGCACAAAGGGACCCGGAAGACCACGATCAAAACAGTCTATGGAGAGGTGTCCTACCGCAGGGCGGTCTATGAGACAGCCGGGGAAGACGGGATAAGGCATTATGTGTACCTGCTGGATGAAACGCTGGAACTGGATCAAGTAGGGCTCATCTCCACAAATATGGCAGAACTGCTGGTAAAGGGGATCACCGAACTCTCCTACCGGGAATGTGCATCAAAAGTGAGTGAGATGACCGGTCAGACGATCAGCGCCATGGGAGTATGGAATGTCATTCAGGCACTGGGCAGAAAAGTGTGTGAAGAAGAAAAACAGCTTGTGGAAGAATACAAAAAAGGGAAGATCCACGGCGGGAAAGAAGTCCCCGTGCTGTTCGAGGAAGCAGACGGCGTGTATATAAAGCTGCAGGGGAAAGACCGGAAGGAAAGGAAGCAGGACAAGGCGGAAATCAAGGTAGGGATTGCCTATGACGGGTGGAAACGGACAGGGAAAGGCCGCTATGAGCTGCCGGGGAAGGTGGTGACGGCGGGATTTGCGGGGGCAAGGGAATTCCATGAATACCGGGAAGCAGCAATCGCCGAGAAATATAACCTTGATGAAGTGAGCCAGCGCATCCTGAATGCAGACGGGGCATCATGGATAAAAAAGGTAAAAGACAAAAGCACCTGTTTCCAGCTGGATCCGTTCCACCGCAATAAAGCGGCAAGGGAAAAGCTGCATAACCGGAAAGCGGTACAGGATGTGATGGAGCTGCTGGAAGAAGAAAAGACCAAAGAGCTTTTTGAGTATCTGGAAATATACAGGGACAGCCTGTGGGAGGAAGGGGAAATAGCAGATGCAGAGGAGCTGATAAGGTATTACAGGAATAACAGGGAAGGGCTGATACCATACCAGTCACAGGGTCTGGAACTGCCGGAGCATCCGGAAGGGCTGGAATACCGGAACATGGGAACGATGGAGAACCATGTGTGGAGCGTGATAGCGAGGCGGATGAAACATAACCATACAAGCTGGAGCCTGCTTGGAGGAAACCATCTTTCAAAGATACTGGCAAAGAAGTGCAGCGGGAAGCTGCATGAGGTAACGGAAAAGCTGAGACGGCCAGTCTTTGAGGAAGAGAAGGTTGAAGAACTGTATGGGGAAATCCTGATGTCAGCAAAAGTGCCAAAAAAGGATGGAAAGGGATATGAGTATGCGGTACAGGGACACATGGCCGGGCTGGATGGAAAGATACAGGGAGAGAGAAAGAAACTGCTTGCCATGGCGGGATTTTAAGAAGTGAAACCGTGAGAATAATGAAGGCATCCCAATATCGGAAAAATCTGTATGAAAAAAGTTGCCAATGTTTACTTGACAGTAACACGAAGCAGTATCCCATTATACGGATATGAACATAAACGATGATGAGGCATATTCCCTGAAAGTTTCGGACGTACAAATGCTGGTGACGACATATGCGCCTGAATATACGGTTTTTGGGGTTTCTGCCGATGCGTATACTGTCCGGCCCGGCCAAATGGATGAGACATTAACGGCAGAAGAACAGGATCTGCCAATCTGTAATTTTGACTATGCATTGCTTTACGATGAAAAAACAGACAAGTTTTATAATGTGAAATTCGAGGGAAAAGGGAAACCAGTCATCCCCGATTTTATAGAGGCGAAAGAATTAAACACATATGAACTTGAGCTGCCAGACGCAGGGGCAGTAGACAGCCTTACTCTCAAAAAAAATTCTGACATGCCCATCGTGATAAACGGCAAAGATGATATGGCAGGGATTCTGGGTATTTTAGAAGATACAAAACCTACTACAAAGAGCGGCGAAATAGGTACACCCGTCCGTGTGGAAAACATTATCAATGTAGACTTTACCAGTGAAGGAAATATGATAGGCAGACTATTTCTATATGAAGATGAGGGGAAATATTTTATTGAGCAGACGAACAATGGAGTATATACGATCTCAAAAGAGGATTATGATTTGATAGATAAATACATTCCCTATATAAATTACGAACCGTAAGCAATGAAGGAGGGAAAAACAATGTGGCATGGAAAAAAGAAAAGGACGGCAAGGGAGGCAGGTAAGATGGGAGACGCGCTCCTGACGATTCAAAATCTGAGTGCATGGTACAATAACGAGAAAAGGATACTTTTGGATTTCTCTTTTGCGCTGGACGAGCATGAAGTGGCAGGATTGATTGGGCTGAACGGAGCCGGGAAAACCACATTTCTGAAGGTACTTTCAGGACTGCTCCCTACCTTTCGGTCAGAGGGTATCTTCTTTTGTGGTGCACCTGTGGATTTCCGAAAGCAGGATTTTAAGCGCTGCCGCTACACGGTATTTGCCGAGGACAATTCTTTTTCGTATTTTACCTTCTGGGAATATCTGGCCTATGTATGCGCCGCCTATGGGAAAGAGGTTCCGAATGTGTCGGAGCTGATACAGGGCTTTCATTTTGAAGAGTATACAGATACCCTGTTAAGGGAGCTGTCAACCGGAAACCGGAAAAAGGCATTCTTGATTACGGCTTTTGCCTTGAAACCCAGATTGCTTCTTTTGGACGAGCCGGTCAATGGGCTGGATTTCCAAAGTACGGAATACCTGTATCGGCAGATTTCGGGGTATAAGGAACATGGAACTGTACTGTTTTCCTCACATATCCTAGAAAGCATCACGCTGACTTCTGACCGGGTATTTGTCTTAGAGAACGGCAAAATCCGGCAGACATTTGAACGCGGGCAGATCAATGCCGAGGATATCCGGGAGGCGCTGCATGATGAAAATGACAGGTAAAGCCTTTGCCAAAAAGCTGTTTGGGGCAAAATATGAGCGGCTGCCACGGACTCTTTTCATGGATGTGATTGTCTTTTGGGGACTGTATATTTCTGGTTTTCAGGTTCAGATTGCATCGTTTATACGGGTTTTGATGATCAGCACCTTTACTGCGGGCGTGATGTGGCAGGCCCTTTCTTCCAAAGATAACGCGGTGGAGCTTACGGCGATGCTGATGCTGCCGCATCGACGCAGGGAGTTTGTTTTTTCTTATGTGGGGGTGCTGGGTGCCTATACGGTTCTTACAAAGACTGGGCTGCTTTTCGCGGTTCTGATGGCCGTTTCTGCATGGAAACCGGTAGAACTGGTGGCAATGCTCCTCTGCATGATCCATGCGGTTCTGATGGCTGCCGCGGTTTATTCCGTGAGGAAATACTGGTATGTGGGCGGGCTATGGACTGCTGTCATAGTGTCTGCAATTTTATGCATGACAATACCTGACACCGGAATTCTGTCTTTGGATTCTATTATATTTGGAAATGAAATCTTGGTTGACCTGTTGCTGCTTGTGAATGGTCTGTTTGCTGTCTTGATTTTATGGAGAGCAGACGGATACGATTTTTATCAGAAGGAGAGTAGGAAAAGCCATGGTAAAGCTTACCATGTAGTCCGGCAGGGGAAGAGGGCAACACTTTGGCGGTATTTTTTCCGCTATCTGAGCTGCCATAAGAATTATCTGCTCAATACCGCTGTGATGTGGTGTGTAGCTTTGGTACTGCCCTGTTTTTTCAGAGAAATGACCAGTCTGTCCGTTATTCCTGTGGGCTTTGCAATTCTATCCTTCAATACGCCCGTCTGTATCCTGCTGTCCTGTGACCCTGATCTGGAGCAGGCAGTCCGTTTCCTGCCCGGGCAGAAAAGGCGCTTTGGCATTCCATACTGCCTGTTTATCTTTCTTTGTAATATGGCGGCAGATGTGATCTTCCTCTGTAGCTGGCGGATACAAAACGGCAGCGTCACTGTCCAAATGACTGCGGGAGCTGTTTTCTTTGCCTTGCAGAGTGCGGTGTTGTCTGTGCTGCTGGAATGGTTTTATCCCATACGGGACTGGAAGATCGAAAGCGACCTGTGGCACCATCCGCGGAAATATGCGGTTCCGGTGGTAATGCTTCTGCTTGCGGGGGCAGTCTTAGCCTGTCCGGTACTGCTGTATGCCCTGCTGGTTCTGCTGGTTGTAGAAATCGCAGTTTTACTTTTTATACTTTAAGGGAATCCCATAATACATGCGGTGCCGGCGGATTTTATCCGTTAGGGCTTTATACTTGTGAGCGCATTCATTTGCCGCCTTTTATCCTTAATTTGCAAAAGCGCTCACTTGTTATAACATTAAAGTATATGGAAGATATTCATAGTAAGAACAGAATAAGGAATGAGGTTAGATGATAACGATAGAAACGAATCGATTACTTTTGAGAAATTATAAAGTGACAGATTTTGAGGATATTTTAAAATATTTTTCCGATGAAGAAGTCAGCAAATTTGAAGATTTTTATCCAATGTCAGAAAAACAGGTAAGAAACATGATTGCTGAGTGGAAGGATATGGATAATCGTCTTGTCGCTGAATTAAAAGTAAAGCGGAAAGTTATAGGAAGTGTTGGCTATTGGATAGATGATGAAGGACATTATTGTATAGATTATGATTTTAATCCTAGATATTGCGGACAAGGTTATGCGACAGAAGCAAGTGATGCACTTGTTCATTATCTGTTTGAGTCCGTCGGTATTCATGCAATTTATGGAGATTGTGATGTGCGGAATGTATCTTCATGGAAACTTTTAGAAAGATTAGGATTTCAACGCATCAGCACGCTTGATCATCAATCATATAAAAATGATAAAAATGGGAATCCAATTTTCATTCATACGTATTTATATGAGTTGAATAAAGTCCCGTTCAGGCCTCTGGGCGGTTGATAAGCACATTTTCTAATTTCGCTGTGATAAAAATGATTGACAATCACGGGCGCGCAAAAAAGGTCTGCTTATACTATCGTCATTTATCACATAATCAAGTCCGATTTCAGCAGCAACAGCCACTCCATAAAAGGGGTGGTTTTTTTGCGGAATTTTATAAAAGTAGGATAAAAGACTATGAAAATAATATATGTTTTCTTTAAAAATGTATGATATACTATTAGCAACGAAAGATATGATAAACAGTATTTTAATATGGAAGGAATAAGAATATTTCCCACAAACGTGAAGTGTTCTGAACAAATATTTTTTCATCGGAAAGGATGTGTTATGGCAATGCAGACAAAGCTCCCCATGGGGATTGAGAATTTCAGGGAAATACGTACAGGCGGATTCTACTATATCGATAAGACCGGACTGATTAAAACACTGCTGGAGAATCCGGGAAAAGTGAACCTGTTTACACGTCCGAGGCGGTTTGGAAAAACCCTGAACATGAGTATGCTGAAATATTTTTTCGAAGCAGGCCGTGACGTCATGCCGTTTAACAACGACATGACGTTTGACAACAGCACGCTTTTTGACGGGCTTGAGATTTCAAAGGAAAAAGAGCTGTGTGAAGAATACATGGGAAAGTTTCCGGTGATTTCAATTACCTTAAAAGGAGCGACTGGAGAAAACTTTGAAGATGCAAAAGTAATGCTGCGAAGAATTATAGGGAAAGAGGCAATGCGGTTTCGGTTCCTGCTGGAAAGCGACAGGATTGATGACGCCGAACGCAGTCAGTATGAGGCACTTGTCTCTATGGATAAAACAGGTGCATTTACCATGTCCGACGAACTTTTAAAGGACAGCATGCAGATGCTATCATATCTTTTACAGAAGCATTATGGACAGGATGTCATCATGCTGATTGATGAATATGATGTGCCTCTTGATAAGGCATACCAGTCAGGGTATTATGATTCCATGGTGGAGCTGGTCAGAATCCTGTTTGGAAATGCATTTAAGACAAACGACAGTCTGAAATTTGCAGTTCTGACAGGGTGCCTGAGAATTTCAAAGGAAAGCATTTTTACCGGACTGAATAATTTTAAAGTATACACTGTAAAAGACGTGCGTTATAACGAATATTTTGGTTTTACAGATTTGGAAGTCCGGCAGATGTTAAAATATTATGGACTTTCAGACCAGTATGATGCTGTTAAGGAATGGTATGACGGTTATCTGTTTGGAAATCTGGGAATATACTGTCCATGGGATGTAATTAATTACTGCGGTGATTTGCGTGACGGGAGTGTGGCGGAACCACAGAATTACTGGGTAAACACGAGCAGCAATGACATTATTAGGAGGTTTTTAAGCAGAGCGAAAACATCTGACAGAAACGATATCGAACAACTGATTAACGGAAACAGCATTAAAAAAATAATCCGTCAGGAACTGACCTACAGGGATCTTGACTCCGATTCGGATAACCTGTGGAGTATCCTCTTTACAACTGGGTATCTGACACAGCGCAATGTACAGACCGGGGAACTGACAGAACTTGTCATTCCAAACAGGGAAATACAGTGGATTTTTATCCGTCAAATCCGCGAATGGTTCAAGTGGGAAACCGAAAAAAACATGGAAAAACTGGAGGATTTTTGCAGGGCCTTCCTAGAAAATGACACGGCCGCCATCGAGGAGGGATTCAATGCTTACCTGAAAAAGACAATCAGCATTCGTGACACAAATGTCAGAAAAGAAATGAAGGAGAATTTTTATCATGGTATCTTACTCGGTCTTTTTGGAAACATGGACGGATGGGATGTTCAGTCAAACGCCGAGTCTGGTGATGGTTACAGTGACATCAGTATAGAAATCGAGGATCAGGAAACAGGTATTGTCATTGAATTAAAATATGCGGAAAATGCGTCATTTGACAGCGCCTGCCGGGAGGCACTGAAGCAGATCAATGACCAAAACTATGGGGAAAAACTAGTTGATGATGGTATGACAACAATCCGCAAATATGGAATTGCGTGTTATAAAAGACGCTGCAAGGTAATTTCCGAAGAAAAATAATAAGAACTGGCACCACATCCAAATTACAATATATATAGTATGGTATTTTCCAATGTATTCTTGAAATTTGCTCCGAAATCATATTTAAGCGCAAGGGATAAAATGAGCGCCTGTGAAAAACCCTGTCATAAGTTCCGGTACTCTGATCTGAAAACAGCAATAATGAAACTCTTTTCTTACTGATAAATCTCGAATTTGCAACGTGGGAAACGCTGATGAAAGCGTTTCCCTAAATGGAACATATTACTTGGGGGCAGCTTCCGCGTTGAGGGGCAGACAGTTGCTGTCCATGTAGTTCTTTTTCCAAAAACAGGACAAAAGACTATGAAAAAACGAACGATATCATGCATACCTTATTTTTCATAAAAACATAAGCACTGACCATCATCAGTATATGCTGCAAATTTATCAAATTGCGGAGTAACAATATAAAAATCCTCCAACAATCCATCAACTTCATTTAGTACATCCATTATAGTATCGATATATCCTTCATAAACCCAACCATCAGAAAGAATCAGATAAATCTTTTTATTCCAATCATAAGATAACTGTTCTTTTATTTTTGCGAGCATAGATTCCCAACCAATTGTTTCGCTGACACAAGCTATCTCTTTCAGTTCCTGCCTAAAATGCAGCCAGCAATATCTTAGTTCCACTTTTGGGTACTTCTTATAATCTACAAACGCATAATAAAATCCATTTATAATCTTTTGATAGTTTGTTTTTGAATATTCATAAAACCGTTTTCTGTCAACTGATTTTTCCTTTATTATTTCTTCAATTTCAGTACGAATCCAATATTTCACAGGCTTATCTTTCAAAAGTTCTCTCCAATTCTCCATTTTTTCGCCTCCCTATACAAATTCGGCTTTTGATTTGCCTGCGCGGTGAAAAGCCCTGTCATACGTTTCGTTTACGCTGTTTATGTCGAAAGTACAATACTCAAAGCCATTATAACCGCATTGGTGAAAGCATGCAAAATGATACTGCTCCAGAGATTTTTATTGGATTTATAGTAGATAAAGCCAAAAGCGCAGCCAGCTAGAACATGTTCCATCATCACCATTTTGAGTGAATTTAGAATGCTCCCTGCCGTATTGTCCCACAGATAATATGCAAATGGAAAATGGTATAACCCAAACAGAATACCAGTAAGCAGTATGGCGAGGTATGGCTTTTTCAGTAAATCCATTATCGTTCTTTGCAGAATGCCCCTGAAGAAAAATTCTTCCGTAAACGCTGCTGTAAGTATCATCAGGCCAAAAAATACTGGAAGGTTTACTACTATTTGGAAAATACTGGCTATATGAAAAGAAAATTCCCCTAAACTAAAGATAAGGATAATAACACCTTGGTATATGGCACAAATCAATAGTATTCTTAGTGCTGTTTTTCTGTCAAAATGTTTTAAGCCTGTTTCTTTTAGGGTTTGTATCACGTTCTCTTTTCTGACAACAGCAATAATCAGGAGAGGAAAGAGAACCAGAAACAGCCAGTTTGATAATTCACTTATGATATCGACCTGAAAAGTACAGCTTATGTAAGACAGTATAAAATAAAATATATACCATGCTAAGCCGAGGAGGAGTTCCTTTTTATTGTTAGACAGATATTTTAGTTCATCAGATTTCGGTTGTCCTGTAATGTCCATTCTCTGTTTTCTGAATACAATGGCAATTAACAAGATTAATATTATTGAAAAAAACATAAAAATTTCCTCCGAAAAATTGTAGTAGGAACCCTAGTATCACTTATAAATCCCCAATTTGCGGCATGGGAAACGCTTTCATCAGCATTTCTCTAAATGATATATTACTTGGGTGCAGCTTCCGCGTTGAGGGGCTTATAGTTGCTGTCCATGTAGTTCTTTTTCCCGAATGGAATATAATTTTCATCCAGCAAAATCAAGTTTCCGTTTCCCAAATCAGGGAACTGCTGCGCAACCTCCTTGAGCACTTCCCATTCATCTCTGGCATTTTCTTTGTTGTCCTCCTCCACCTGTCTTAGCGCCTCTTGAATAGACTGCTGATCTGCCGTTCCCCAATAAAGAGGGTGGGGCTGGAAGGAAGCATGGTAATCGCCACCCTCATAGCAGAAAAAACAGGAGCAGGGGATTTTTTCAAATAGAATTTTTTGTGCCCCGTCAAGCTCGTTCACCTCCAGACAGTAGCACCCATTTACGGTTGCAACATTATCCCGCGCGGTCATGTTTGCGATTGCCATGATGGTGAGGGGGTTTGTTTTCACGATCATGCCAGGAACCAAAAGCCCTTCCTCGTACATTTCCCTTAAATATTCGTCAGTAAATTTTCCGACAGCCCGCCATAGAAAAAACAATGCAAGGAGGAGACAGATCACGGCGGGAATCCAGCTTTTAAACAAAGAAATTCCTGCCATGCATAGGAAGCACACACTGGTTATCGCGGAACTTCTCCGCTTTTTGACGACGGCTTTTATTATTTCATCCTTCTGCCGTATCCGGCTCACATCCGCATGGATACCGGATTTTGCACTTGCTTCAAATTGTGAATAATCAACCATTTTTTCCTCCGTTTCTTACATTTCTGTAGATTACTAATATTTTTTATAGATATATTCCGTAAAAATTCGATAAAAACAATATACAATCCAGATTACCCAAGTTATTACCCACTTGTGTGATATTACAGAAATCATCAAATAAAGAACAGCAACAGTAATAGCAATCATCCAATTCATTATTTTTTTCTTCTTGGTTATTTCATTAGCTGATACTTTTACAAGATCTGACAACAGACTTTCATATTCGTTATCAACGCTGTTTTCTGTTCTTTCACCCTTGAATAATTCGGCTATGGTAA